>SWBZ01006288.1_pt1 | contig 40939 bp, 38 predicted proteins | sample 4693031 | NCBI WGS metagenome assembly SWBZ01 (sample SAMN10267274, study PRJNA491770) | bioreactor metagenome | isolation source: DHS bioreactor inoculated with | place: Japan: off Shimokita Peninsula
GGGGGGCGGGCCGAGGCCCGCCTTGTGCGCGCCGGCGCCGGTCCCGCGACCGTCACGGCGGCCTTTCAGATCGCGCCCGGGGCACCGGTCCTGGCGGAGCTTGAGGAACACGGCATTCCCCCCCTGGACGACAGCGGCGACGGCGGCGGTCTCATCATCCTGCGCCGTACGTTGGGGACGGATGGCCGCTCGCGCGCCTTCATCAATGACGCGCCGGTCAGCGTCGCCCTGTTGAAACGGGTCGGCGAGGATCTGGTCGAAATTCATGGCCAGTTCGACAATCAACGCCTGTTGAACCCGGTTCAGCACCGCGCCTTGCTGGATGCCTTCGGCGGCTTGGCCAAGGCCCGGGAGGCCTGCCGCACCGCCTGGAACCTGTGGCAGGACGCCGCCCAGGCCCGTGCCCGGGCGGCCGAGGCCCTGGAAACGGCCCGCCGGGACGAGGAATTCCTGCGTCACGCCGTGGGCGAATTGTCGGCCCTGGCGCCGCAGGCCGGTGAAGAGACGGAATTGGCCCAGGAACGCTCCATGATGATGCACGGGGAAAAGGTCGTCGAGGCCATGAACCGGGCCAAGGCGAGCCTGAGCAGCGGCAAGGGCGTCGAAAGCGCCTTGCAATCGGCGCTCCGCGATCTGGAAAGCGTCGCCGAAAAGGCGGCGGGGGCGCTGGAAGCGCCCATCGCGGCCCTTGGCCGGGCGCTCGACGAGACGGCGGAGGCGGAGACCTTGTTGGACCGCGCCTTTCAGTCCGTGGACCTGGACCCCCGCAAGCTGGAGCAGACAGAGGAACGCCTGTTCGCGCTGCGTGCCCAGGCGCGCAAGCATAACGTCCCGGTCGACGGTCTGGCCGACCTGCTGGCGGGAATGGAGGCGCAGCTTGCTGCTCTGGATACGGGGTCCGGCGATCTGCAACGTCTGGAACAGGCCGAGGCCGAGGCCCGCAAGGGCTATATCCGCGCCGCCGGCGACCTGAGCCAGGGGCGTAAGACGGCGGCGGCGAAGCTTGACGCGGCGATCCTCCGGGAACTTGAGCCCCTGCACCTCAAGGGCGCGCGGTTCGAAACCCGGCTGACGCCGCTCGACGAGGACGCCTGGGGCCCCGCCGGGACCGAAAAAGCGCAGTTCCTGATCGCCACCAACCCGGGGGCCGAACCGGGGCCTTTGAACAAGATCGCGTCCGGCGGCGAGCTGGCGCGTTTCATGCTGGCGCTGAAGGTCGTGTTGGCCGACGCCGACCCGGTGCCAACCCTGATTTTCGACGAAGTGGACGCCGGCATCGGCGGCGCCACGGCGGCGGCGGTGGGTGAACGCCTGGCCAAGCTGGGCCGGGCCGTGCAGGTCCTGGTCGTCACCCATTCGCCCCAGGTCGCGGCCCAGGGAGGCAGTCACCTGAAGGTTCAGAAGGCGTCCCAGGACGACAGCGCCGCGACCACCGTGGCGGTGCTGGACGCCCAGGCCCGGCGCGAGGAAATCGCCCGTATGCTGGCCGGCACGGAAGTGACCGAGGAAGCCCGCGCGGCGGCGATTTCCCTGTTGGACCGCCGGGCGTCGTAATGTCGGTATCGGACGGCCTGCGCGACATTCCCGTCGACCGCCTGCGGCCCGAGGACGCGGCGATCGAACTGGAACGTCTGGCGGCGGAAATCGCCGCCCATGACGAGGCCTATTACCGGAACGACGACCCGGCAATCAGCGACGCCGCCTACGATGCCTTGCGTCAGCGCAACGCGGCCATCGAGGCGAAATTCCCCAAGCTGATCCGCGCCGACAGCCCGTCCAAACGGGTCGGCGCCGCCCCGGCGGAGGGCTTCGCCAAGGTCGTCCACTCCGTGCCCATGCTGTCCCTCGCCAACGCCTTCAGCCAGGAAGACGTGGCCGACTTCCTCGACCGCGTGCGGCGGTTCCTCAACCTGCCGGGCGACGAGGCGGTCGAGGTCATGGCCGAGCCCAAGATCGACGGCCTGTCGGTCACCGCGCGCTATGAGAAGGGCCGCTTCGTCATGGCGGCGACCCGAGGCGACGGCCGGGAAGGGGAGAACATCACGGAAAACCTGCGCACCCTGAAGGACCTGCCCGACCGCATCGCGGCCAAGGACCTGTTGGGCGCGGGCGTGCCCGAGGTGCTGGAGGTGCGCGGCGAGGTCTACATGGCCAAGTCCGATTTCCTTGCCCTGAACCGGCGCCAGGAAGCCGCCGGGGCCAAGATATTCGCCAATCCGCGCAACGCCGCCGCGGGATCGCTGCGCCAGAAGGACCCGGCCGTCACCAGGGCCCGGCCGCTCCGCGTGTTCTTCTATTCCTGGGGCGAAGTTTCGGACGTCACCTGGGCGACCCAGGCGGAATTCAACGACCGGCTGGTCGACTGGGGCTTTCAGGCCAATCCCCGGGCCAGGCTCTGCCGCTCCCTCGACGAGATCATGGCCGAATACACGCGGACGGAGGCCGACCGCGCCGGGCTCGACTACGACATCGACGGCATGGTCTACAAGGTCAACCGCCTTGACTGGCAGGAACGCCTGGGCCAGGTGTCCCGGGCACCCCGCTGGGCGACGGCGCACAAGTTCGCCGCCGAAAAGGCGACCACGGTGCTGGAAAAAATCACCATTCAGGTCGGGCGCACGGGCGTGTTGACGCCGGTCGCCAACCTGACCCCGGTCACCGTCGGCGGCGTGGTGGTCGGCCGCGCGACCCTGCATAACGAGGACTACATCGCGGAAAAAGACATCCGCGAGGGCGACACGGTGGTCGTGCAGCGGGCCGGCGACGTCATCCCCCAGGTGGTCGAGGTCGTCATCGACCGGCGCCCGGCGGCGGCCGTGCCCTTCGTCATGCCCGACACCTGCCCGGAATGCGGCAGCCTTGCGATCCGCGAGGAAGGGGCGGCGGCGAAACGCTGCACCGGCGGGCTGATCTGCCCGGCCCAGGCGGTCGAGCGGCTGAAGCATTTCGTGTCCCGCGACGCCTTCGACATCGAAGGCCTGGGCGCCAGGAACATCGAATCCTTCTGGGCCGAGGGTTGGCTTAAATCCCCCGCCGACATCTTCGACGTGGTGGGCCTGACGGCGAAGCTTGAGGGCCGCGAGGGATGGAAGGAAAAATCCATCGACAACCTGCGCAAGGCCATCGAGGACCGCCGCACGATCGGCCTCGACCGCTTCATCTATGCGCTGGGCATCCGCCAGGTCGGGCAGGCGACGGCGCGGCTGCTGGCCCGTACCTACGGCTCCTTCAAGGCGCTCAAGGCCGCCATGGCGGCCGCCCAGGACCGGGAGTCGGAAGCTTACGCGGAACTGATCGACATCGACCAGATCGGCCCCGCCGTGGCGGACGACCTGCTGGGATTCTTCGCCGAGGACCACAACCAGGAGGTCCTGGCGGCGCTCGAGGCCGCGCTCGACATCCAGGACATGGTGGCGGCCGATACCTCCGACTCACCCGTGGCCGGGAAGACCGTGGTGTTCACCGGCACCCTGGAAACCATGGGCCGCTCCGAAGCCAAGGCCCGGGCCGAAAACCTGGGTGCCAAGGTATCGGGCAGCATCTCCGCCAAGACGGATTTCCTCGTCGCCGGGCCGGGGGCGGGCTCCAAGCTGAAGAAGGCGGAAGACCTGGGCGTCACGGTACTGACGGAAGAGGAATGGTTGGCCCTGATCGGCTAGACCGCCAGTCCCCACCGCCGCCAGCCGGCCTTTTCGGCAGCACCGAGGCTTTTATAAAACGCCTGGGCCCGGGCATTGTCCGCCAGCACGTTCCATTCCACCCGTTCGCAGTCCGTTTCCCGGGCGTGCGCCAGGACCGCATCCATGAGGGCGCGGCCGACGCCCTGGGCGCGCCAGGGTTCCATCACGTAGAGCATTTCCAGTTCCAGGGACGGCCTTGCGGCATAGGCATAGGGAATTTCGAACACGGTGGCGAAGCCGACCGGGCTTCCCGCCGGTGCCTCGGCCAGGACGGCCCGCAGGGCAGGCGGGGTGGCGCGGATGCGGCTGGCGATTTCCGACGCGGTGATGGACAGCAGCTCGGGCCAGCCTTCGAACACGGCGAGATCTCGCATCAAGGTGAGCAGGCGGGGCGCGTCGTCCTCGGCGCGGTCGGCGGTCATCCAGCGGGTTGTCGTGTCGGTTTTCATGGAAGGCGAGTCTATCAGCAGTGCCGGTTCGGGCATACGGGAGAGGTGCGGACTAACGTCCCAGGCCGCTCGAACGGGCGTTGGGGCAAAATTTTTTCAGTCTGGGGAAAGGCGCAAAAAGTGCGTGTCGGGCGTGTCCGGAAGGGCGCGAAAAGCGTCCCGAAAAATCCGGATAATATTGTTTTAGTTCAATTTATTACCTGGGGTTCGAAACGACAGGTTCGCTGAGGGGGGCGCTGCGGGCGGTCCGCGCATCGGTGCAATGCAAAAAGATGTGATCTGTTTTGAGAATTAGTTCTTTACAGCGGGGGCGTTCGACTTTAAATCGCCGGGTTCGGGCTCCTCGTGAGGCCGATTGGTGAGGCTGTTTTGGGAGTTTCCCATGCGATGGAAAAGTTCCCCTCTGCACGTGCGCTGGCTCGTTCACTAGCGCCTATCAATCCGGTAACGTGTCTCCGGCCGCATGCGGTCCGACGCGCGGTTCACTTTTTCCTTAACGAGTTCCCCGGCGAAATCCTCTACGCCGTCAAGACCAACCCCAGGCCGGAAGTCCTGGACGAAGTCTATGACGCGGGGGTCCGGAATTTCGATGTCGCCTCCTTGGCGGAAATCGAGCTGATCGCCGGGCGATACCCCGACGCCAAAATGGCCTTCATGAACCCGGTGAAGAACCGGGACGTGATCCGCCGCGCCTACGAGGAATTCAGGGTGCGTCACTTCGTGCTCGATTCCGAGGAGGAGTTGAAGAAGATCGTCGAGGCGACGGGCCATGCCCAGGACCTCAGCCTTCTCGTTCGCCTGGCCGTTCCCAACCATCATTCGGAACTGGAACTGTCGTCCAAGTACGGCGTGCAGCCCGAACAGGCCCCCGATCTGCTGATCGCGGCCCGTCAGGTCGCCAGCCGCCTGGGCGTCGCGTTCCACGTCGGCTCGCAGTGCATGCAGCCGTCGGCCTGGGGCACGGCGCTGCACATGGTCCGCGACCTGATCCTGAAATCGGGGATCATTCTCGACATCGTCGATGTCGGGGGCGGCTTTCCGTCGGTCTATCCCTACATGACGCCGCCGCCGCTGACCGACTACATGCGCGAAATCACGGCCGCCGTCGATAAACTGCCGATTTCGGAAGCCTGCGAAATCTGGGCCGAACCCGGCCGCGCGCTGGTCGCCGAGGGCGCCTCCACCCTGGTACGTGTTGAAATGCGCCGGGGCGACAACCTATATATCAACGACGGCACCTACGGCAGCCTGTTCGACGCCGGGTCGTTGAACTTCATCTACCCGGTGCGCCCGATCCGCACCGAGGGGCGGTTCCAGAAGCCGCTGATCGGTTATGCCTTCTACGGCCCGACCTGCGACAGCCTGGACCACATGAAGGGGCCGTTCTACCTGCCCGCCGACATGCGGGAAGGCGACTATATCGAGATCGGCCAGACCGGCGCCTACGGCTGCGCCATGCGGACCAAGTTCAACGGCTTTCATTCCGATGAAACAGTCGCGGTCCAGGATGAGCCCATGTTGACGGCCTATGGCGACCGCATCGCCGCGCAAAACGACACGGTTCCCGGGCTTTCCGGCGCCGTGCTGCTGGAGCAGATGAAATGAAAACCTCGGAACAGAAGATGGCCGACGAAAAAGCGGCCCTGCTGAGCAAGACCGTCGAACACGTCGATATCACCAAGATCGACGCCCGGCCGATCATCGACAGCATGTCGAAGATGTCGTTCACCTCGCGCGATTTGGCGCGGGCGACCGGCATCTACAACGACATGCTGGCTGACAAGGACTGCACGATCTTCCTGACGCTGGCGGGGTCGACCTCGGCCGGCGGCTGTATGAAGGTCTATGCCGACCTGATCCGCTACAACATGGTGGACGCCATCGTCTCGACCGGGGCCAGCATCGTCGACATGGATTTCTTCGAGGCCTTGGGCTTCCGCCACTATCAGGGCTCGCCGGACATCGACGACAACTATCTGCGCTCGCAGTACATCGACCGCATCTACGACACCTACATCGACGAGGAAGAACTACAGGCCTGCGACCACGCCATCGGCGAAATCGCCGACGGGCTGGAGCCGCGCGCCTATTCGTCGCGCGAATTCATCCGCGAAATGGGCCGCTATCTCGCGGAAGGCGCGGCGCGCAAGAAGGATTCCCTGGTGCAGCTGGCGTACGAGCACGACGTGCCCGTGTTCTGCCCGGCGTTCACGGATTCCAGCGCCGGGTTCGGCCTGGTCCTGCATCAGGTGCGTAATCCGAAGAACCACATGACCATCGATTCGATCGCCGATTTCCGCGAACTGACGGACATCAAGATCAAGTCCGGGACCTCGGGCCTGCTGATGGTCGGCGGCGGCGTGCCCAAGAACTTCGTGCAGGACACGGTCGTGTGCGCGGAAATCCTCGGCCACGAAGTGGACATGCACAAATACGCCGTGCAGATCACGGTCGCCGACGTGCGTGACGGGGCGTGTTCCTCCTCGACCCTCAAGGAGGCCTCTTCCTGGGGCAAGGTCGACACGGCGCTGGAACAGATGGTCTATGCCGAAGCCGGCAGCGTCATCCCGCTGCTGTGCAGCGACGCCTATCACCGCGGCCATTGGAAAGACCGGCCCAAGCGCCGCCACGCCAAGCTGTTCGACTGAACCTGGGTATAGTAACCGTGAACATCCTGCCTCCTGAAGAGGGCTTCCTCGGCCTGAGCGGGGACGATGTTGCCGATGCGCAGGGCAAGCCCGGCGTGACGATCGTCCCCTATGGCCTGGAGGCCTCCGTCAGCTACGGCGGCGGCACGGCGGCCGGGCCGCAGGCGATGATCGACGCCTCGCACCAGGTCGAACTGTTCGACGAGGAACTGTGGCGGGAACCCTGCCGGGATTTTCACCTGGACACCCTGGCTCCCTTCGACATCCCCACTGATATTCCGGCCGCCCTCGACCAGTTGGCGGGCGTGGTCGGCGGGATTCTCGACGCGGGACGTTTTCCGCTGACCTTCGGCGGCGAGCATTCGATCACGCCGGGCGCCATCCGGCCCTTCGTCGAACGTTATCCCGACCTGTGCCTGCTGCAATTCGATGCCCATGCGGATCTGCGCGACGGGTACGAAGGCGAACATTTCTCCCACGCCGCCGCCATGCGCCGCTGCCTGGATCACCCCGGCCTGTCGATCGTTTCGGTCGGCATCCGCAACATCTCGGCCGGGGAAATTCCGTTCCTCGACGCCAACCGGGATCGCATCCACATCTACTGGGGCAAGGACCGGCGGGACTGGGACGTGGACCGGATCGTCTCCCATCTTGCCGGCAAGACGGTCTACATCACCTTCGATCTCGACGGCTTCGATTCCAGCCTGATGCAGGCCACGGGCACGCCGGAGCCGGGCGGCGTGTTCTGGGACGACGCCGTGCGCATCATCCGCGCCGCCAACCGGGTCGCGGGCAAGGTCGTGGGCGCCGACATCAACGAACTGGCCCCCATCGAGGGCCTGCATTCGTGCAACTTCCTGGCCGCCAAGCTGGCCTACAAGATCCTCGCCTACAAATTCGCGGACGGGCTGCCCCAGGCCGCCTAAGTCGTCGATATCCCCCTCACCCTGCCCTCTCCCCCCGGGAGGGGGAGGGGAATAAGGAGGCTTGGCGAGGCGACGCCGCGCCTAGCCGGAGTTGGTGAGGGGGTAAATTCGCGCAGCGGACAAAATAAAAGGGGCTCCGGTCGGAGCCCCTTTCGTTTGCTTGGATGTTTCTTCGAAAGCTTAGTGCAGCTTGCCGGGCAGGGCGCCGATGGCGTCGTCGATCAGCTGATCTGCCTTCTTGCCCTTGATGCTGTCGGCCAGAACCTGGCGCGTGGCCGCCATGGCGACCTCGACCGTATGGGCCTTGAGGTGATCCAGGGCGGCGGCCTCGGCCTGGGACAGGCGGTCCATCGCCTGCTTTTCGCGGCGGGCCAGGGAATCCTTCAGGCGCTGCTCGCCAAGCTTGGCCATGCGGGCGGCCTCTTCCTTGGCGGCGACGACGATCTTCTCGGCTTCCTTCTGGGCGTCGCGCTGCTTTTTCTGGTAGTCGGCCAGCAGCTTCTGCGCTTCCTCGCGGAGTTTTTCCGCCTCTTCGATGTCGGCCTTGATCTTGGCCGCCCGCTCGTCGAGGGCGCCGCCGATCAGGCCCGGCACCTTGAGGTAGACCAGCACGCCGATGAAGGCGGCGAAGGCGGTGGCGACCCAGAATGTGGGATCCTGCAACATGTGGTCCATGATCCGCTTCCTTCCTAGGCCTGACGCGCTTTGGCGGCGCCGGCGACGGCCTTTTGCAGGGCCTTGGCGTCGGGTGCTTCGCCGGTCAGACGTTCGCAGGCGGCCGTCGCGACCTCGGTCGCCATGGCGTCAAGACCCGCCAGGGCGTCCTGCAAGGCCTTGTCGATGGCTGCCTCGCCTTCCTTGATGCGGGCCTGCAGGGTCTGGGAAAGCTTGGCTTCCTCCGCGTCCTGCTTGGCCTTCAGGTCGGCCTGCACCTTGACGATTTCCTCGTGCGCCGTGGCGCGCGCCTCGGTCAGGGCCTTTTCATAGGCTTCGATGGCGGCCTCGGCCTCGGCCTTCAGGTCCGCCGCGCGCTCCAGGTTCTGCTCGATCTTCTTCTGCCGCGCCTCGAGGGCGCCGCCGATCCGGGGCACGCAGACCTTCCACATGACCAGGAACATGGCGGTGAAGGAAATCACCAGCCAGATGATCTGGGGCACGTAGGTTGTGAAGTCCAATTGAGGCATGGAAAGACCTCTTTATCCGAAAGCCGTTGATCCTTGGGTCAGCCGTCCGAAGACGAAACGCCGTGGCCGGGGCGGTAACCGCCCCGGACCCGCGCAAGACCGAAAGATCAGCCGAACAGAATGACCAGGGCGATAACCAGCGCGAACAGCGCGATGGCTTCCACGAGGGCGAAGCCCAGCATGGTCATGGGGAACACGGCGCCCTGAGCGGAGGGGTTGCGGCCCACGGCCTGAATGAACGAGGCAAAGATGGTACCGATGCCGATACCGGAACCAATCACGCCGATAACGGCCAGGCCGGCACCGAGCAGCTTCGCAGCTTGAACTTCCATGGGGTTGATCCTTTCTTGATGCTAGATCTTGAGTGTTTGAGTTGACTGGTGAATGGGGTCGTTTGGTCGCCTGTCCGGTTCGCAGCGCCTTAGTGAAGGTGCAGGGCGTCGTTCAGGTACAGGCAGGTCAGAATGGTGAACACGAAGGCCTGCAGGAAGGCGATGACGATTTCCAGGCCGGTCAGCGCGACCACGAACAGCCAGGGCGCCACGCCGAACACGCCGAGCGAGATGATGAACCCGGCGAACACCTTCAGCAGCGTGTGTCCGGCCAGCATGTTGGCGAACAGACGGACGCTGAGGGAAATGGGACGCGACAGGTAGGAAATGATCTCGATCGGGATCAGCAGCGGCGCCATGAGAATCGGCACGCCCGGCGGCATGAAGAACGAGAAGAAGTGCATCTTGTGCTTGGCCAGGGCGATCAGGGTCACACCGATGAAGATCACCGCCGCCATGGTGAAGGTCACCACGATGTGCGAGGTGAAGGTAAAGCTGTAGGGGACCATGCCCAGCAGGTTGCCGAACAGCACGAACATGAACACCGTGAAGATGAACGGGAAGTAGTTGCGGCCCTCGGATCCGACCGTGTCCTTCACCAGATTGGCGATGAACACATAGGAGAGTTCCGCGATCGACTGCCAGCGCCCGGGGACCAGGGCGTTGCGGCGCATTCCCAGGATCAGGAAGGCGCTGACCACGACCACCGTCGCCACCATCATAAGCGCCGAATTGGTGAAAGAGGCATCGAGGCCGCCGAAATTCAGCGGCACAAGTGTTTTGATCTCGAACTGTGCGAGCGGGCTGTGCTTCTCGGCCAAGGCTCGGTTTCCCGTCTGTCTATAGCGCGTTTAAGCGGGTGCAAGTTATCGGCGGTCTGTGTCGTCAGTCGGATTTTCATCCTGCTGATAACCCGCGGCGTAACCGTAGCCACGGGCCATCCGGTAGACGTTCAGAATGCCGGCGCATCCCCCTAGGATTATGAACACCAACATGAGCCAAGGCTTGGTATCGAGCCACTTATCAAGCAGCCAACCGATACCCAACCCAACGGCGACGGCGGAAACTAACTCAATGCCGACACGAAATGCAAGGCTAAGAGCGCTATTTGGCGGCTCCTTGTCGCGATTTTTCTGCGCTTGCGAAAACCCGCCCTTGTCGAGGGCGCCGTCGATGCGCTTTTGCAGGCCGTCCAGGTCCGAATGGGGCCGTTCGTCGGTCATGTGAAATACCTAGGCATGAAGGGGGTTAGGGCTCTGGCGGGAACAATAGCACCCGCGGGGGGTGGTTGTCAGGCGCTCTCGCGGAAGCTTTCCGCCTGTTGCAGATCGACGGAGACAAGCTGCGACACGCCGCGTTCCTGCATGGTCACGCCGAACAGACGGTGCATGCGGGCCATGGTCATGCGGTGGTGGGTGATGACGATGAAGCGGGTCTGCCCCGTGGCCGCCATTTCGTCGAGCATGGAGCAGAATCGGTCGACGTTGGCGTCGTCCAGCGGCGCGTCCACTTCGTCGAGCACGCAGATCGGGGCCGGATTGGTCTGGAACACCCCGAACAGCAACGCCAGGGCCGTCAGCGCCTGTTCCCCGCCCGACAAAAGCGACAGCACCTGCAGGCGTTTGCCCGGGGGGCTGGCGAAGATTTCCAGGCCGGCTTCCAGAGGATCGTCCGATTCCACCAGTTCCAAATGCGCCTTGCCGCCGCCGAACAGGCGCTGGAACAGGACCTGGAAGTGGCCGTTGACCTCTTCGAACGAGGCCAGCAGCCGGGCCCGGCCCTCGCGGTTCAGTTCGTTGATGCCCTGGCGCAGCTTGTCGATGGCGGCAAGAAGGTCGGTCTTTTCCGTTTCCAGGCCGGTGATCTGTTCCGACAGCTCGGTCATTTCCTGTTCGGCGCGCAGGTTGACCGGGCCCATGGTGTCGCGTTCGCGCAGCAGGCGGTCGACCCGGCTTTCCGCGTTCTCCAATTCGGGCAGGTCCTTGCCGTCTTCCGCTTCCGCCAATTCGGCCAGCTTGTCGGGGCCGACGTGCAGGCGGTCGTTGATGCGCTCGATCAGGCCACGGCAGCCCTGTTCGGCCTGCTCCACAGCACCCTCGGCACGGACCCGGGTTTCGCGGGCGAAGGACAGATCGTGTTCGGCCTGGCGCATGTCGCGGTCGGCTTCGGCCAGGGCGGCTTCCGCCTGGGCCAGCTGGTCGGCGGCGGTGTTGCGGCGTTCCTCGGCGCCCTGAATGGCGGTCAACAACTCGTCGCGCTTGGCCGCGATCTCGGCCGGTTTCTGTTGCAGGGCGTCCAGATCCGCCTGCAAGGCCGTGGCCCGTTCCGCCAGTTCGCCGAGCTGGCTTTCCGAACGCGAGCGGCGGGTCACCCACATCTGGGATTCGGAGGCGACGGCGAGCAGGCGTTGCTTGCGGGCTTCCGACGCCTGGAACAGTTGGTCGTGGCGCGACCGGCATTCCATCTGATGGGTGCGCTTCTCGGCCAGGGCCGTGCGCTTGTCGGCCAGCGCCGTGCGCGCGGCTTCCAGGTCCGGCAGTTCGCCGCGTTCGGTTTCAATCGCCGCCTTCTGGGCCCCGGATTCTTCCTGGTCGGCGGCGATGGACGCCTGGGTTTCGGCCAGGGCGGCCAGCTTGTTCTGTACGGCGGCGGCGCGGTCCTTGACCTCGGCCAGGCGGTCGCGGGCGGCGTTGAAGGCGCGGTCGGCCTCGTTCAGGGCCTGACGGGCGTCGCGTTCCTGGGCGCGCAGGGCTTCGGCCTTGGCCTTGGCGGCCTCGGCGGTGGCCCGCAGGGCGTCCAGGGTTTCGCGCGCGGCCGCGGCCTGGGCCGCGACCTCGTTCAAACGGTTGCGCTGAGCCAGGCGTTGGGCGGCGGCGGTTTCCGCCCCTTCGGCGACGCGGAAGCCGTCCCAGCGCCACAGGCCGCCGGCGCGGCTGACCAGGCGCTGGCCGGGGGCCAGGCCGGCCTGTAGGCGGGTGCCTTCGGCGGCGTCCTCGACGATGCCGATCTGCGACAGGCGGCGGTCGAGGGCGGCGGGGGCCTTCACGACGTCTGACAGGGCGCGCACGCCGGCGGGCAGGCCAGGGGCCGTCGCCATGGGCCCCAAGGCGCGCCAGCCGATGACGGCGCCGTCGTCGTCGCCCAGGGCCGGGGCCGACAGATCCTCGCCGAGCGCGGCGCCCAGCGCATCCTCGAACCCCTTGTCGACGCTGATCTGGTCGAGCATCGGCGGCAGGTCCGTTTCCGGCCCGGCGGCGAGGACGCGCTCCAGGGTGCGGATTTCCGTTTCCAGGGCCGTTTGCTCGGTCGCCTTCTCCCGCGCGGCCTGGGCGGCCTGTTCCGATGCCTGATCGGCCTCGGCGCGGGCGGTCTCTGTCGTGGTCAGGGTCTCGCGGGCCGTGTCGGCGGCGGTGCGCGTGGTTTCCACGGCGGCATCGGCCTGGGCCAGATCGACCAGATCGGCGGATCGGGATTCCAGGTCGGCCTTCTGGGCCTCGGCGTCGGCGGCGCGCTGGGCCAGCCGGTTCAGGCGGTTTTCCAGTTCGGCCAGGCGCTGGTTCAGGGCGTTGCGGCGGGCTTCGGCGGCGGCCAGATCGTTGGTGTCGCGGTCGACCTCGCGGTCCATCTCGGCGACGGCCACGTCGGCGGCGGCGCGGGCCTCGGCGGCGGCCGTCAGGTCGTCGGCTTCCTGCGTCTGGGCGGTCTCGATGTCCTGCTTTTCGGCGGCCAGGCGCTGGATGGCCTCGGCCGCGTCGGTCATCAGGCCCTGTTCGCGCTCACGGTCGCGGGCGGTCTGCTCCAGCCGGCCCCGGGTTTCGGCCATGGTCTGGGTGATGCGGGCCTCTTCCTCGTCCAGGCCCTCGCGGGCCAGGGTCAGGCGCTGCAACTCCGCCGCCACCTGGGCCTCGCCCTGGCGCAGTTCAGGCAGGCCTTCGGCCGCCTGGGCCTGGCGGGTCGTCGCCTGGGCCGCGCGCTGGGTCAGCTCGGTAACCGCGTGCTCGGCTTCCTTCAACTGGGCGCGGGCCGTGTCGCGGGCGGTTTCCGCGTTCGACCACAGGATATGGAACAGGGTCGCCTCGGCCTTGCGGATATGGTCCGACAGGTTGCGGTAGCGGGTCGCCTGGCGCGCCTGTTTCTTCAGGTTGTTCATCTGGGCGTCCAGGGTGACCAGGATGTCGTCCAGGCGCTCCATGTTGGCTTCGGCACCCTTGAGGCGCAGTTCCGCCTCGTGGCGGCGGGAATGCAGGCCGGTGATGCCGGCGGCTTCTTCCAGCAGAAGTCGCCGTTGCGCCGGCTTGGCGTTAATCACGGTGCCGATGCGGCCCTGGCTGACCAGGGCGGTCGAACGCGCCCCGGTCGCCTGATCGGCGAACAGCAGCTGCACGTCGCGGGCGCGGACCTCCTTGCCGTTGATGCGGTAGTTCGACCCCTTTTCGCGTTCGATGCGGCGGGTGACCTCCAGTTCGTCCGTGTCGTTGAACTGGGCCGGGGCCTTGCGCTCGCTGTTGTCGAGGGTCAGGGTGACCTCGGCGATGTTGCGCGACGGCCGGTCCTGCGTTCCGGAGAAGATGACGTCTTCCATCTCCGTGCCGCGCATCTGCTTGGCCGAGGTCTCGCCCATCACCCATTTCAAGGATTCGACCACGTTCGATTTGCCGCAGCCGTTCGGGCCGACCACGCCCGTCAGGCCCGGTTCGATGAACAGCTCCGTGGGGTCGACGAAGGATTTGAACCCCAGAACGCGGATTTTCTTGAAATTGAGCAAGTCGCCTCGCCGATCCTGATTGCCTGTTTGCGCCGCTTATTTCTTCAGGGCACGTTCGATGATGTCCTCGAACACCTTGAAGTCCTGCGCGCCCGAGACCTTTTCCCCGGCGACGATGAAGAACGGCGTGGAATCGACGCCGTGATCCTTGTTGCCGGCTTCGGCGGTCTTCTGGATGCCTTGCAGAAGGTCTTCGTTGCGCAGGCAGGCATCGACCTGGGCCGGCGACATGCCGCCTTTCTTGGCCGTGGTCTGAATGGCGGCAAGGCCATCCGGCGCCTGTGCCCAGATCGCCTGGTCGCGGAACAGGATGCTGATCATGGCGAAATAGCGCACGGGGCCGGCGCAGCTGGCGACCATATGCGCGGCCAGGGCGCGCTGGCCCAGGGGAAAGTCGCGGAAGATCAGTTTCACCTTGCCCGTGTCGATGTACTTTTCCTTGATCTGGGGCAGGGTCTTTTCATGGAACTCGCGGCAATGGGGGCAACTCAGCGAGGCATACTCGATCATCGTCACCGGCGCGTCGGCCTTGCCGAGCACCTTTTCCGCCAACATGTCCTGAGCGCTCTGCGCCTGTGCCGAGCCCGCGAAGGGGCCGGAAAGGGCCAAAATCAGTGTCATTGCGAGCGCAAGACCTTGTGCTAATTGCAGCAAATTAACCTCCTGAAACACAAGATGTTGATGACTATAGAATCGGCCCCGAGACGGAGTCGACTCCTTTTGCTAAATCGTTGATATGGGCCGCCGATCCGCAATTTATCCACCGTCCCCGCGGCGCCGCCGGACGGCCTGTCCCAGGCCTTCGAGGGCGTGGCGCAGGTCCGGGTCCGTCACGGCCTTCAGGTCGCGCTCCAGCGCCGCCCGTTCGGCCGGGCTCAGCGTTCGGGGCGGGGTCGGGGTGGTGTCCTCGCGCGGCGGCAGGGGGCGTTGGAAAATGTGGATGCCCCTGACGGCGCCATAGCCGAAATAGGTGTTCACCTTTTCCACGATCAGGGGCTCCAGGTGCTGGACTTCGGTCGCCACGGCGGAATTGCCGGCCTGCAGGTGCAGAAGCCCGCCCGTGCGCTGGCCGCGGGGAAAGATGATGCGGTCGGGCAGGGTATGGCGGGCCAGCAGTTCGCCGGCGATTTCCGGCCAATGGCGCAGGATGTCGCCTTGGGCGAAGCCGCGCTTGCCATAGGCGGCGGCGGTCACCTTGCCCAGCGCCTGGCCGACGGCACGCACCCCACCTTTGCGGCGGCGGGGCGGCTTGGTCGTTTCGTCGTCCTGGGCCATGGTGTTCCTTTCGGGCCGTCGCCGCCCTTTTCCGCGTGCAGGCGGCGTGGCATTAACGGGGGATGCATTTAAGAGTGCCGACCCAGGGCCCCGCAAGGGCCTGCCGGCGGAAGCCGGGGGATAACACGGATATTGCCGGAATCGGGAGCCTGCCATGAGTCTTGCGTCCGCCGATGATGCCCTGCCCGGGGCGTTGCTGGGCTGGTACGACCGCCACCGGCGGGTATTGCCGTGGCGCGCACCCGCGGGCCGGCGGGCGGACCCCTACCACGTCTGGCTGTCGGAAATCATGCTGCAACAGACCACCGTGGCGACCGTAAAAACCTATTTTGACGACTTTGTGGCGCGCTGGCCCCGGGTCGAGGACCTGGCGGCGGCGGATCTGGACGACGTCCTGCACGCCTGGCAGGGGCTGGGTTATTACGCCCGTGCGCGCAACCTGCACAAATGCGCGAAGGCCGTCGCCGGAGATCACGGCGGCCGGTTTCCCGATACGGAAGCAGGGCTTTTGGCCCTGCCCGGCGTCGGCCCCTATACGGCGGCGGCCATCGCCGCCATCGCCTTCGACGTGCCGGCGTCGCCCGTGGACGGCAATATCGAACGGGTTACCGCGCGTCTGCGGCGCATCACCGAACCGCTGCCAGGCGGCAAGAAGGCGATCCAGGCGGCGGCGCGGGACCTGACCCCCAACCGGCGGCCCGGCGATTTCGCCCAGGCAATGATGGACCTGGGGGCCATGGTTTGCACGCCGCGGGCACCCAAATGCGATCTCTGCCCCTGGCGCGACCCGTGCGCCGCGCGGGCGGCGGGAGATGCGGAGGAGTTGCCAGCCCGTCCGCCGAAAAAAGCCAAGCCGACGCGCCACGGCGTGGTGTTCTGGATCAACGACGCGCAGGGCCGGGTGCTGCTGCGCCGGCGGGCCGAACGGGGACTTCTGGGCGGCATGATGGAAGTGCCGTCGACGGACTGGCGGGAAGATCCCTGGAATCTGGACGAGGCGTCGGGCCGCGCGCCCCTGCCGGCGGCGGCCTGGGCCGAGGCCGGCGAGGTCCGCCATACCTTCACCCATTTCCATCTGCGCCTTACGGTCGTGCACGGGACGGTGGCGGGCGGAGATATCGCCGACGGAATTTGGGTGCATCCCAGCGATTTCGGCGCCCAGGCCCTGCCGACCCTGATGAAGAAGGTGGTGAAGGCGGCCCTCGGCTAGTCCAATTCCAAGGTCAGGAAACAGCTGTGCGGGTCGGGGCCATAGCCGGGGATCGGCCCGGTCTCGGTGAAACCGGCGGTGCGGTAGAGCATCTGCGCCGCCTGGAAAGATGCCGTGGCGCCCGTCTCCAGACTAAGCCGGCGATATCCGCGGCGCTGTGCTTCGGCCAGGATGTGGGACAACATGGCGCGCCCGTACCCCTTGCCCCGGAACCGCGCCAGGGTATGCATGGATTTGATCTCGCCGTGGCGGGGGTCGAGTTCCTTGAGCGCCCCGCAGCCGACGATCTCATCCCCGTCCCAGACGGACCAGAAGGTGACCTCGGGCGCGGTCAGGCCGGACAGGTCCAGGGCATAAACGCTTTCAGCCGGCGTCTGGCTGAACATCTGGTCCAAGTGCGCGCGGATCACGCCGCGCGCGGCGTCGCCCCTCAGGTCGTCTTCGCGGATATCCACTGGGCGGTCCGCCGCCGGGTCAGTCGTCGTAGGCCATCAGCGCGCTGAACGGCACGTCCAGCTTGTCACGGCCCTTCAGGAAGGTCAGTTCGATCAGGCAGGTCGCGCCCACGACCTCGGCCCCCGCACCCCGCAACAGGTCGATCGACGCGGCCATGGTGCCGCCGGTCGCCAGCAGGTCGTCCATGACCACCACGCGCTGGCCCGGTTCGATGGCGTCCTTTTGAATCTCGATGGTGTCGGTGCCGTATTCCAGGGCGTATTCGTGGGCGATGGTCTCGCCGGGCAGTTTGCCCTTCTTGCGCACCATGATGAAGCCGCAGCCCAGCCGGGAGGCCAGGGGGGCGGCCGTCAGGAACCCGCGCGATTCGATGCCGACGAGAAGGTCCGGCCGAAACCCGGAGACGATCTTGGCCAGGCGGCCCAAGGCCACCTGCCAAGCGTCGGGATGCCGCAGCAAGGTCGAAATATCGTAAAACAAAATACCGGGAATGGGAAAATCGGGAATGCCCCGGATGTGGTCTTTCAGGTTCATATGCCCCCCTGGGGAAAAATCTATCTGTGTGAATGCCGGACGCATCCTATTGGATTGACGCGCGGCCATGCAATCGCGTCCTATGGCCGGGTGGGTTGCGCAGCGGACGATCCGATGACCAACGTTTTTTATCGCGAACTCAAGTCCGACATGCCGGTCGCCGTGAAGGGCGACGGCATCTACCTGATCGACGAGACCGGAAAACGCTATCTGGATGCCTCCGGCGGGGCCGCCGTATCCTGCCTGGGGCATAGCGACGCCGACGTCATCCAGGCGATCAAGGATCAGGTCGACAAGGTCGCCTTCGCCCATACGGGGTTCTTCACCACGCAGCCGGCGGAAGACCTGGCTGAATTTCTGGTCGGCGCGGCGCCGGACGGCATGTCGATGGTCTACTTCCTGTCCGGCGGGTCGGAAGCGGTGGAGGCGGCGCTCAAGATGGCGCGCCAGTATTTCCTGGAAACAGGCGCGCCGGAGCGCACGAAGTTCATCGCCCGGCGGCAGAGCTATCACGGCAACACCCTGGGGGCGCTGTCCGTCGGCGGCAACGTGTGGCGGCGGGAGCCCTATAAGGAAATGCTCATGCCGGCGTCGCACATCGCGCCCTGTTATCCCTACCGCGACATGCGGGACGGTGAGGGCGAAGAAGAATACGGACATCGCGTCGCCGACGAGCTTGAGGCCGAAATCCTGCGCCTGGGCCCGCGCAACGTGGCCGCCTTCATCGCCGAGACCGTGGGCGGGGCGACGGCGGGCGTGCTCGCCCCCGTGCCCGGATACTTCAAGCGCATCCGTGAAATTTGCGACAGATACGGCGTGCTGATGATCCTGGACGAGGTGATGTGCGGCATGGGCCGCACGGGCACCTTGTTCGCCTGTGAGCAGGACGGCGTGGCGCCGGACATCATCTGTATCGCCAAGGGCCTGGGCGCGGGTTATCAGCCGATCGGTGCGACCCTGGTGTCCGGCGACGTCTACCGCGCGTTCAAGGACGGCTCGGGCGCGTTCCAGCACGGCCATACCTACATGGGCCATCCCGTGGCCTGCGCGGCGGCCCTGGCGGTTCAACGCAAGGTGCGGGACGCCAACCTGCTGGACAGCGTGAAGGCCATGGGGGCGGTTCTGGTCGACCAACTGCACGACCGCCTGGGCAATCACCCGCACGTCGGCGACATCCGGGGGCGGGGGCTGTTCCAGGGGATCGAGCTGGTCGCCGACCGGGCGACCAAGGAAACCCTCGATCCGACCCTGAAGATCCACGCACGGGTCAAGAAGGCCGCGTTCCAACGCGGGCTGATCTGTTATCCCGCCGGCGGCACGGCGGACGGCGCGCGCGGCGACCATATTTTGCTGGCCCCGCCCTTCATCATCGACGTGACCCAGGTCAAGGACCTGGTCGAACTGTTGGGCGAATCTATCGACGCAACGTTGAAGGAGGCGGGGATCATGTGATCCGGGGGGAGGAACCGGATTAACATCAAAAGAGGCGATTGAAATATGGCCATTCAGGGCGGCCCGGGCGGAACCCGGTTCAAGGGGATGTTGGTGAACGGCATCGCCATGGCGGGTTGCGCCGTGTTTCTGACGTGGAGCGTTCCGGCTTCGGCGCAGGCGAAGACCCTGACCATCGGCACCGGCAGCAACAGCGGTGTCTATATTCAACTCGGCAAGGCGATCTGCGATATCGTGCGGCGGGAAATGCGCGGCACGCAATGCAGTGCCGTTACCAGCACGGGATCCATCGACAACCTGATCGGCATCAAAAAGGGCACCTTCGACCTCGGCATCGTCCAGTCGGACGTCCAATATCACGCGGTGAACGGAACCGGGACCTTCGCCAACATCGGGGCGGTCAAGGGCATCTATTCACTGTTTTCGGCGCATCCCGAATCCCTGGCCATCGTGACGAAGAAGGGCAGCGGGATCGAGGATCTGGACGACCTGTCCGGAAACCGCATCGATATCGGCAAGGTGAAGTCGGGCACCAATGCGACCATGCGCCTGCTGTTCGAGGCCATGGGCAAACCGCTTTCCAGCTTTCCCCTGATCGCGACCCTGGACGTTAAGGATCAGTACGGCGCGATCTGTGGGCATCAGGTGGACGCCACGGCGTTTCTTGCCGGCCACCCCAATGCCAGCATCAGGAAGTTGATCAAGCTGTGCGATATCGGTTTCGTGCGGGCCGACGGCGTGGCGGTGGACCGGCTTCTGGCGTCCAATCCTTATTATGTGCGGGCGCTGATTTCCAAGGATTCATACGACGGCATGCAAGAAGACGTGCCGACGGTGGGGCTGGTCGCGACGGTCATGGCCTCGGACAAGCTTGATTCCACGACGGCCTATTTCCTGACCAAGGCGGTGTTCGAAAACCTTTTCTTCATCCATTCGAAACATCGCGCGTTCCTGCGGCTGCACCCCCTGGAAATGGCCCGCAAGGGCATGACCGCCCCCCGCCACCCGGGGGCCGAACAATATCTGCGCGAGGTCGGACGCCTGCCTTGATGCCTGGAGCCGCGTCTTTCTGGGGAACAAGCCCGCACAGCATAAGACAAGGTTAATCTTCGCCGTTGGCCTTTCCCGGCGATGTGTTACACTTTGGCACAACGACATGGTTCAGGGAATCACATGGCATTGTCAGGGGGGAGTCTGAAGAGGACGCCTGCGGTGGGAATTTGCGCACCGGCACCGGCAAGGCCGCCCCGATCCCTGGTATACCAAGACAATCACCAGCCTTGCTGGTTGCGTCGTTTTTCGCTCATTCATCGAAATTCGGTCTCGCGGGACGGCTTCGGGGCTGTAACCCCGGGATTCCGCATGACCGATACGCCGGGGTATTCCCGGCAACTCCCCCTGCCGGACGGCTCGGCGCATGCCGCGTCCCGGCGTTTAATCATTACCCAACCCGAAAAAATCCAAGGAGGAATGGAGATGTTCCTGAGAAAAACTCTGGCCGCGGCCGTCGCCGTCGCCGCGATGGCGGCGACCGTCGGCGGCGCCCATGCGGCGGATGAGAAATTCATCACCATCGGCACCGGCGGGCAGACCGGCGTGTACTTCGTCGTCGGCCAGTCGATCTGCAAGCTGGTCAACCGCAACACATCGAAGCACGGCATCAAGTGCACGGCGCCGTCGACCGGCGGCTCGATCGCCAACATCAACGCCATCAAGGCAGGCAACCAGGATATGGGCGTGGCCCAGTCCGATTGGCAGTATCACGCCTATCACGGCACGTCGAAGTTCAAGGACGACGGTGCCTTCAAGGACCTGCGGTCGGTGTTTTCGGTGCATGGTGAGCCGTTCACCGTGGTCGCCCGCAAGGATTCCGGCGCCACCAAGTTCGACGACCTGAAGGGCAAGCGCGTCAACGTCGGCAACCCCGGTTCCGGCCAGCGTGCGACCATGAGCGTCGTGCTCGAAGCGCTCGGCTGGGACGAGTCCGCGTTTTCCCTGGCTTCCGAGCTGAAGTCCTCGGAACAGGCGGCGGCGCTTGGCGACAACAAGGTCGACGCCATCGTGTTCACGGCCGGTCATCCGAACGGCTCGATCCAGGAAGCGACGACCACCACCGACGCGCTGCTGATCCCCGTGGTCGGCCCGGCCATCGACAAGCTGGTCGCCGACAATCCCTACTACGCGCACGCCACGGTTCCGGGCGGCATGTACAAGGGCAACGCGAAGGACACCAAGACCTTCGGCGTGAAGGCGACCTTCGTGTCCTCGGCCAAGGTGCCGGATGACGTGGTCTATCAGGTCGTCAAGGCCGTGTTCGACAACTTCGGGCGTTTCAAGAAGCTGCACCCGGCCTTCGAGCACCTGAAGGAAACGGACATGATCTCCGCCGGCAACTCTGCCCCGCTGCATAGCGGCGCGGCCAAGTACTACAAGGAAAAGGGCTGGTTGAAGTAATCAGCGACCGCTTCCCCGCCGGGTGACCGGCGGGGAAGCCCTTCGCCCAACCGCCTGCGGGGTATCGCCTTTTGGGGGCCTTTAAGAAAAAAGCGAGAAGAGCATGAGCGAACAGACGAACGATACCGGCGCCAGCGCCGACGAGTTGGCCGATCTGGTAGCATCGACCGATACCGGCGGGCGGCATCCCGGCAAGGCCTGGACGGCGGTTCTGTTCTTCACCGCCCTGGCCTGGTCCCTGTTCCAGCTTTGGTTTGCGTCGCCGCTGCCTTTCGCCCTGCACATCGGCGTGTTTAACGATACCGAGGCCCGCTCGATCCATCTGGCTTTCGCGATTTTCCTGGCATTCCTGGCCTATCCGGCGTTCAGCCGCTCGCCCCGCAATTACATCCCCGTTCTCGACATCGCCTTCGCCTTCGTCGGCGCGGCGGCCGCGGCCTACCTGTTCGTATTCTACCGCGACATCGCCGACCGCGTTGGCGCGCCGATCGAACAGGATTTCGTGGTCGCGGTGATCGGGGTGCTGCTTCTGTTGGAAGCCACCCGCCGCGCGCTGGGTCCGGCGCTGGCCATCGTCGCTTCCGTATTTCTGCTCTATACCTTCCTCGGTCCGTACATGCCGGGGATCATCGCCCATAAGGGCAATTCCCTGGCCGAGGTGGTCAACCATCACTGGATCACCACCGAAGGCGTGTTCGGCATCGCGCTCGGCGTGTCGACCAGCTTCGTGTTCCTGTTCGTGCTGTTCGGCGCGTTGCTGGACAAGGCCGGGGCCGGCAACTACTTCATCCAGGTCGCGTTCTCGCTGATGGGGCACATGAAGGGCGGGCCGGCCAAGGCCGCCGTCGTCGCCTCGGCCATGACGGGTCTGATTTCCGGCTCCTCCATCGCCAACGTGGTGACCACGGGCACGTTCACCATCCCGCTCATGAAGCGCGTCGGGTTTTCCAGCGAGAAGGCGGGTGCGGTCGAGGTCGCGTCCTCGGTCAACGGCCAGATCATGCCGCCGGTCATGGGGGCCGCCGCGTTCCTGATGGTCGAATACGTGGGCATTCCTTATTTCGACGTGGTCAAACACGCCTTTATTCCGGCCCTGATCAGCTATATCGCCCTGGTCTACATCGTGCATCTGGAAGCCATGAAGCTGGGTATGGAAGGCCTGCCGCGCGCGGTCGAGCCCAAGCCCTGGGTGCAGCGCCTGGTCGGCCTGGCCTTCGGCATCGCCATGGTGTCCGGCCTGTCGCTTGCGGTCTATTACGGGCTCGGCTGGATGAAGCCGATCCTGGGCGGTTATGCGTCGATCGTCGTCGCGTTGGGCATTACCGTCGTCTATGTCCTGCTGGTGCGCTTCGCGGCCCAGTTCCCGGACCTCAAGATGGACGACCCGAACAAGCCGGTGGTCAGCCTTCCCGAACCGGCGCCGACCATCAAGTCGGGCCTGCATTTCCTGCTGCCGGTCATCGTTCTGGTGTGGTGTTTGATGGTCGAACAGCTGTCGCCCGGCCTGTCGGCGTTCTGGGGTTCGGTGCTGATGATCTTCATCCTGCTGACCCAGCGCCCGATATACGCCTATTTCCGCAATCAGACGGATTTCAATGCCCAGATCAAACGCGGCTGGCACGAACTGCTCGACGGCCTGGTCACCGGGGCCCGCAACATGATCGGCATCGGCATCGCCACGGCGACCGCCGGGATCATCGTCGGCGTGGTCAGCCAGACCGGCGTCGGATCGGCGCTGGCCGACGTGGTCGAGGTGCTGTCCGGCGGCAACCTGATGGCGATCCTGTTCCTGACCGCCTTCCTGTCGCTGATCCTGGGCATGGGCCTGCCGACCACCGCCAACTACATCGTGGTGTCGGCGCTGCTGGCCCCCGTCATCGTGACCCTGGGACAGCAGAACGGCCTGATCGTGCCGCTGATTGCGGTGCATCTGTTCGTGTTCTACTTCGGGATCATGGCCGACGTGACGCCGCCCGTGGGCCTGGCGTCGTTCGCTGCCGCCGCCGTGTCGGGCGGCGATCCGATCCGCACGGGCTTCGTCGCCTTCTTCTATTCCCTGCGCACGGCGGCGCTGCCGTTCCTGTTCATCTTCAACACCGATCTTCTGCTCATCAACGTCGATGTCCTGCACGGGGTGTTCGTGTTCATCACGGCGACATTGGCGATGCTGTTGTTCGCGGCGGCGACGCAGGGATACTTCCTGACCAGAAGCAAGATATGGGAGACGGCGTTGCTGTTGTTGCTGGCGTTCTCGTTCTTCCGGCCCGGGTTTTGGATGGACATGATCTCGGCGCCCTATATCGACCACAAACCGGCGGAGATGGCGACGGCCTTCGAAAACACGCCGGAGGGCGAAAAAATCCGTCTGATGATCGCCGGCAAGGACGAGGTCGGCAATCCCCGCGAATGGATGGTCGTGTTGCCCATGGGGCCGGCGGCAAGCGGGGCCGAACGCATCAAGGCGGCCGGCATCACGCTCCGCGAAGACGACGGCAAGGTTCTGATCGACGACGTCGCCTTCGGCTCCGAGGCCAAGAAAGTCGGCCTGGATTGGGACCAGGAAATCACCCATGTCCTGCAACCGGCCGATCAGTTGAACAAGTACTGGGTCTATCTTCCCGCGTTTCTGATCTTGTGCCTGGTTGTTCTGGCGCAGAAAGCACGTATCCGCAAAACATCGGCCCAGGCGGCCTGACCGAGGAGCCCGCAAGACATGTATAAGGACATCCTCCTTGCCATCGACATCGACGACAAATCGTCCTGGACGGCGTCCGCGCCGATCGCCGTCGAGCTTGCCGAAAAGTTCGGGGCGACGCTTCACGTGATGGTCGTCATCCCGACCTTCGGATCTTCCCTGGTCGCCAATTTCTTTCCCGAGGGCTACGAAAAGAAGACCATGGAGGAAGCGGCGGCCCGCCTGCATGCCTGGACCAAGGCGAACATCCCGGGCGGGATCAAGAAACAGCATATTGTCGGTCACGGCCGGGTCTATGAGGAAATCCTTCGCGGCGCGCAGGAAACCGACTGCGACCTGATCGTCCTGTGCGACCGGCGCACCGATGCGGACATGCTCGGCCATAACGCGGACAAGGTCGCCCATCAGGCCAAGCAGTCGGTGCTGATCGTCCGCAACTGATCCTCGGCGGCATTCCCGTGCAGATCGGCCCTCATCAAACGTCATAGGAACGGCTATCATCCGCGCGAGCGTGGGGCTGGCGGTGTTCTCCGCGCGGCACATGGACGGCAGGCATCCACCAGGGAGCAGACGAATGTGGGTTAGACGGGGCGCTTTGATCGTGGCGATGTCCATCGCCTGGGCGGCGGGGCCGGGGGCCGCGCGGGCGGCCGAATTCGTTTCGATCGGCACGGGCGGGGTCACGGGGGTCTATTTCCCCGCCGGCGGCGCCGTCTGCCGGCTGGTCAACAAGGGCCGCAAGGACCATGGCGTGCGCTGTTCGGTCGAATCGACCTTTGGGTCCGTATTCAACATCAACGCGATCAGATCCGGCGATCTGGACCTGGGGCTGGCCCAGTCGGATACCCAGTACAGCGCCCTGCGCGGCGAAGGGCCGTTCGACAAGCGCGGCCCCTATGGCGAACTGCGCGCCGTGTTCTCGCTGCATGCCGAGCCGGTGACCCTGATGGCGCGGGCGGATTCAGGCATCAAGCACATCAACGACGTCAAGGGCCGGCGCATGAACATCGGCAATCCCGGCTCGGGGACGTTGGCGACCTGGCAGGTGATCGAACAGGCGCTCGGCTGGAAGCGCCGCGACTTGGCGCTGGCCGCCGAGTTCAAGGCCAACCAGCAGGGCGAGGCCTTGTGCGACAACAAGATCGACGCCTTCTTCACGCTGGTCGGCCACCCGTCCGCCGCGACCCGCGAGACGGCGAACGCCTGTGCCGCGGTTCTTGTGCCGATCGACGGCCCCGGTATCCAGGCCCTGGTCAAGACCAGCCCCTTCTACCGCTGGGCGGCGATTCCGGGCGGCATGTACCGGGGCAATCCGAAGGACGTGAAGACGTTCGGTGTCGGCGCGACATTGGTCAGTTCGACCAAGACCAAGCCCGAGACCGTCTACATCATCGTCAAGGCCGTGTTCGACAACTTCGACGCCTTCCGCGAGATGCATCCGGCGCTCGCCAATCTGCGGAAAGAGGAAATGGTGCGCGACTCCCTGACCGCGCCCCTGCATGAAGGGGCGGCGCGGTACTTCCGAGAAAAGGGATTGATCAAGTGACCGACCCGCGGCCGGCGAGCGGCCGCGGGCGCCGATCATTTCGCGCTTTTCAGGTATTCGATGATCAGCGCGCGCTGATCTTCTTTCTTCAGGCCCGGATAGGCCATCTTGGTCGTCGCCTTGGGGTCGCCCAGATAGTCTTGCAGGAACTTTTTGGGGTTGGTGATATAGGCGTCGAGGGTCTTGGCGTCCCACACCAGGCCTTTTTCGCCGGCGGCGACCATGGAGCTGGAATAGCGCGACGTCTTGAAGCCTTCGGCCGTACCGGCCTTGCGCCCGATGATGTTGTTCAGGGACGGGCCGATGGTGTGCTTGCCGGAAACCGTATGACACTGTGCGCAGCGGTTGCCCTTGAACGCCTTGGCGGCGTCGGCCTGGACGGGGGCGGCGGCCACCATCATCGAGGCTGTGATGCCGGCCACCGCGGCGGCCATTAGGGAAGCGTGTTTCATGAGACAAAACCTTCCATCGTGTTTTGGTTGGAAATCTTAACCACACCCTTGCGGGTGGGGCCGCATTATCTGCATCCCGTCCGGGATGTGCAATCGGCAACCCTGGCAGCGGAGATGATTTCATTCATCCGACGATCCGCATTATACTGTTCGCCATGGAAGTCGTGGGCGCAGTCATGGGGGATATCCCCCGGACTGTGAAAGGAGTGTTGCATACTCATGCCGGTAGATAATCTAAGCAAAGCGGATGTTGCCAAGCTTTTGTCCGACCCCACGCCGGACAACCGCGCCGCGACCGCCGCCAAGGTCGCCGGGGCCTTCGATCCCGGCAAGCTGAGCCCCACCGAGCGGGCCCTTGCCGAGGAAATCTTTCGCCTGATGGTCAAGGACGCGGAAGTCCGCGTGCGTCAGGCATTGACGGAAAACCTGAAGCAGAACGGCAACGTGCCGCACGACGTGGCGGTGGCGTTGGCCAACGACATCGACCAGGTGGCGCTGCCGATGATCGAGTTTTCCCAAGTCCTGAACGACGACGACCTGATCGCCATCATCGGATCGCAAGACCCCGCCAAGCAGGAAGCCGTCGCCGGCCGCGCCACCGTGTCGGAGGCATTATCCGACGCCCTGGTCAGTTCCGGCAACGAGGCGGCGGTGACCCGTCTGGTCGCCAACGAGGGGGCGGCCATTTCCGAAAGCACCTTCCAGAAGGTGGTTGACGATTTCGGCGACCGCGCCGGGGTGCAGTCGGCCATGGTCAACCGCGCCTCCCTGCCGGTGACGGTGGCCGAACGGCTGGTGACCCTGGTGTCGGAAAACCTGCGTGACCAGTTGGTCAAACGCCACGAACTGCCCGCGTCGATGACCACGGACATCATCCTGCAATCGCGCGAGCGGGCGACCATCAGCCTGTCCTCCGATTCCGGTGTCGATGACGTGATGATCCTGACCCGCCAGTTGAATGACAATGGCCGCCTGACGCCGTCGATCACCCTGCGGGCGCTGTGCATGGGCGACATCACCTTTTTCGAATGCGCGATGGCGACACGGGCGGGGGTCACGCTGGAAAATGCGCGGCGTCTGATCCACGACCGCGGCCCCCTGGGCCTGCGCGCGATATTCGACAAGGCCAAGCTGCCGCCGGCCCAGTTCATGGCCGTGCGCGCGGCGCTCGACGTCAGCCGGGAAACGGAAATGGATGGCGGCGAGAACGACCGCGAACGCTATGCCCGGCGCATGATTGAGCGGATCATGACCCAGTACGACGACCTGGGCGTCGAGTTCGAGTCCTCGGACCTGGAATACCTGTTGACCAAGATGGATGAATTGCCCGCCGACGTGCTGGGCGACGACGGGCCGGGCACCGTGGCCGGCGCGGGCCAGTAAGCAAGCCGAAATCAGGGTGAATGAGCGGAGCGGGGCCTATCTGCCGCCCGCGTCGCGCCATACGGCGTAATCCTTGCGGAACCGATCAAGCGATTTCCACACCTTGGCGAAATCCTTGTCCTGCTTCGCGGTGTCGCGCGCGACTTCGTCCCAGGCCTTGGACAATTTGCCGAGAATCTCCCGCGGCCAGCGACGCACGGTCACGCCTTCCTTGGTCAGGTTCAGAAGAGCGCGATACTGCGAGGCCTCGCCCTCGGCCAGGCCGTGGCGCACGTTGTCGCCGCACACGGCGCGCAGCTGCGAGCGCTGCACCGGCTTGAGGGCGGCCCAGCGGTCATTGTTGACGACCAGCGCCAGCAGTGTCGCCGGTTGATGCCAGCCGGGGAAATAGTAGTTCCGCGCCATGCGGTGCAGGCCGAGCTGCACGTCGATGGCCGGCATGGAATACTCGGCGGCGTCGATCGCGCCGGTTTCCAGGGCGTGGAAGATTTCCCCTTCGTTCAGGGTGACCGTCTTGGCGCCCAGGCGGTTCATTACCCTGGCCCCCAGGCCCGTCATGCGCACCCGCAGCCCCTTCAGGTCCTCGACCGTGGTCAGCGGCCGGCGGTACCAGCCGGCCCCTTCGGGCGACACCAGTCCGCAGATTACGATCCGCACGCCAAGGCCCTCGGCCAGGCCGTTCAACAGCTTTTCGCCGCCGCCGAAATAAAGCCAGGCCAGGTATTCCTCGGCCCGCGGGCCGAATGGCACGGCGCCGAACAGTTGCAGGGCGGGGATGGCCGCCGGCCAGCTTTCGGGGGCGACAAAGGCGGCATCGACGGTGCCGTCCTTGACGGCGCTGATCATGTCCTTGCCCTGCACCAGGGTTCCCGGCTCGTTGAAGGCGATCTCCATCCCGCCGGCGGACACGCGCCAGATCTCCGTCTCGATCCGCTTGGCCTGGGCGCCGAGCTGCGGCAGGCCGCTGGCGAAGGCGCTTTCCATGCGCCAGCGCACGATGGGATCGGGGGTGATGGCGGGGGCCAGCAGACTTTCCGCGGCGGCGGTCGGGCCGGAGGGCTCTGCCGCCGGTGCGGGGGAGGGCTCGCTTGGCGCCGAGGGCTCGGGGGTAAGCCCGGCCACGGCGGCGGTTTCGGGCAGCGATGCGTTCAGGCGGGGGGCGATGATGGAGACCCCCAGGACAACGCCGACAACCAACCCCACGACGATGCCGATGACGGCATTGCGCATGATGATGACCTTTCCGTTCCGCCCTCCCTTGGGCGGCCCTCCACGGGCGCGCAAGTGTACCCGAAGTGGCCCGGGGCTCGGAGTCCTTAGGCCACGGGGTTATTCACAATCTGTGGATATGTCCGAAGCGCTCCATGCCGGAAACCTCCGAGGTGTTGATTTAGATCAATGCCGGCGCCTTTCCCGGCGCCCTAAAGTCATGCCATTGGAACCACGGGAATTTCGAAAGATGACGACAGGAAGCATGATTTTTCTTGGTGTTTGCATCGCCGCCGTCGTTGCGTTCATGGCTGCGGCCGCCTACGGCATTCGTCACACCAACAACCCCCGCTAGGCGGGTCCGCATTCGTTAGGGCATTACGCCCGATCCGACCCCAAGGATTGGCAAACCCACGGCCCCGGTCCGCGTTCGCGCGGGCCGGGGTTTTGCGTTTGGCGGCGAATCGGACGGGGCGCGAAATTCGAAGGGGTCGGGCGGCCGTCAGTCGCACTTGCGGTAGACGAGGTCCACCTGATGCCATTGGTCGTTGTACTTGACGGCGTAGGACCGCAGTTCCGTCGCGCTGACGATCTTGTCCTGGTAGATCAGGCCGTCGGCCTCCAGCACCAGGATGTCGTCCTCGCGGCGTACGGCATAGACGGCGGCGCTGCCGTCGTCTCGGATGACCCGGACCTTGCCGGCATCGACCTGATTGTAGGTGACGCCGTTGCCGCCTTCCTTGCGCGAACAGTCGATGGCCCAGCGGCCCAGGACCCAGGGCACGGGGAACTGGCCCGGCGGGGCGGGCGGCGGCATCTGCCCCGTGGTGTGGCGAACCTGGGGCGGCCGCGGCTGTTCCGTCGCATAGGTCGAGGGAACATGCGTTCCCTGGGTCGGCTGCAGGGTCGCCAGCCGGCGGCGTGCCAGATGGGTCAGGGCGCTGTCCGGATAGGTTTCGATGAAAGTCTGGAACACGGTCGGATCGTCGGATTCGCGGATGCGTTCCCATTTCTCCACGTCGGCGCGGCGTTCGCGGGTGGGGTCGCGGCTGAGTTCCCTGTCCTCGCCCCGGGCAAACGGCGATGACATGGTGTTCCACAGTTCCGCGGATTTGTCGGCAACGGTCGAGAGGGCGTTGTTGGCCGTCTCGCAGCCGCCGAGCAGCAACAGGACGGCCAGCATCGGCGCGGCCGCCAGACGGCGGGTCCTGGCGGCGCGGCGCGGCGTTTCGGTCAAAGAAGTCATGGCACGGCCCCGGCGTGTGGTTCTTGAATCTGCAAGGAGCGGTGCTCCTCCCCTTCGGCCGCCTAACCTAGCCAATTAAACGCGAAAGCGAAAGCGCCCGGTCCCGGCCCGGCGGGCCGTCAAATGCATTTAAGCGATTGCTGTCATGATGTTCTTGCGGGGGATTTGGCCCCGGATTTCCTGGGGGTTGGTTCGCGAAAGGCGTATTATCCGCAATTGAGGACTCTGGGATTGAAGACCTGTCGCGCGCGTCCCCGCAAAAATCGGACGCGCCGCTCGCGCGGGCCCCGGGAAACCGGACGGGCCCGCGGTGTCAGGCGCCACATGCTGCTTGTTCAGCCCTTAATGCGTCACTCTCAGCGCCCCTGGTTGGAACCGGGGAGCGCCTTTGATGGAGCACTTCCATGTCGCTTTCGAGCGCCAAAAAGACCGCCGCCGTTCTTGGTTTTCTTTCTTTCGTGCCGTTCGCCACGGCCGTTTCCGCGCAGGAAATCGCCACCCTGCCGGTATGTGAACAGGTCATCGCCGATACGCTGAAGACGAAGGACGAAAACCCCGTCGTCGGCGAACAGTCGGAACTGCTGTTCAACCAACTGATCGAGCGGGCCCGCGTCGAATGTGCCGACGGCAACTTCCGCGACGCCGGCGCCACGCTGAATCAGGCCCGCACGGTGGTCGCCGCCGAATAACGGCAGGCCTATAAGACACGTTCCGCCCGGCGCGGGTTAGCATCCGCCGCCGGTAAGAGCGCCGACCGCTGGCGAGAGGCTGGTGGGAAAGATTGGCGCCCGGAACGGAAAAACGGCCCCTGGGGGATAAAATCCCCAGGGGCCGTTTCCGTTTCAACACATCGGGCTTCCGCCCAGAATGGTCGGAGTGAGAGGATTCGAACCTCCGACCCCCGCCTCCCGAAGACGGTGCTCTACCAGGCTGAGCTACACTCCGGCATGGACGCCGCGGACAAGGCCGGCAGGGACGTGACGTCCGTTGCCGCCGGGCCGCGACGGGCGCCCGTTATAGCGGTGCTTGAGGGCCAGAGCAAGCGCCGGGACGCGGCAGGCGGCAAGTGTTTTGGCGGGGGCATTCGGCGGGGCAATCGGCGGGCTTCGCGCCGGCCGGCGGCGGACGAATTTCTTGATTGATCGGACCGGGCGCGGGCTGTAGTCTGAAAATACGCACTTTGTGCGGTTTTGTGCGGCGAATGACGCATCGCGAACGGTCAAACAGGGAAGAATCGCGGGACGATGATTGTCCGGCGGGGGGCATTTTGACGGATAGCACGCAGCGCGGCCGGGGGGGAGAGACCATGACGGCGACGGCGTCCCATGCCGCTGGGCATGGCGACCGGGAATACGAATGCAAGCTGGGCGGCACGGTTGCCCAACTGCGCGCCGTCCGGAAGGCGGCCCAGAACCTGTCCAGCGGCCGCATCACCTGGGTCACCGACGATCTGGAAAGCGTCTATTACGACACCCCGGACATGCGCCTCGGCCGGCGGGGGGCGACCCTGCGCGTGCGCCGCAAGAAGGGCCGGTTCATCCAGAACGTGAAATCGCAAAACGACGGCACCGGCGCGCTGTTCGCGCGCGGCGAATGGGAACAGGAAGTCGACAGCCTGACCCCGCGCCTGGACCTTTTGCCCGAGGCGGCGGTCGAGGTCATGGGCCTTGTTCTGCCCGGCGAGTTGCAGGAAACCTTCCGCACCCGCTTCACGCGCGAGCGGGCGGTGGTGACCCGCCGTGGCGCCATGGGCCCGGAAAGCCGCATCGAAATCGCCATCGACAACGGCGAGGTCGTCGCCGTCAATCGCAACGCCGCGGGCATTCCGGTAAAGGGCGCCCGCGCCAAGCTGCGCGAGAAGATTCAGGAATGCGAACTGGAACTGTTGCAGGGCGACCCCCGCGACCTGTTCGAGGTGGCGCTGGAATTACAGCAGACGGCGGGCCTGACGATCATTCAGGAAACCAAGGCGGCGCGTGGTTACCGGCTGCTGACGCCACCCGTGGTCGCTCCCGTGCGTGCCGGGCGCACGGCCTTGCGCCCCGATCAATCGGTCAACGCGGCCATCGCCGAGATTTTGCGCGCCGGTACCCGCCACATGTTGGCCAACGAAGGGCCGGCCATAGAGGGCACGGACCCGGAAGGCGTGCATCAGTTCCGCGTCGCCGTCCGGCGCATGCGGTCCATGTTGTCGGTGTTTTCCAAGCTGCTCGATCCGGCCCGGGTGGACTGGTTGAAGGCGGAATTGAAATGGATCGCCGACCAGTTCGGCCCGGCCCGCGACTGGGACGTGTTCACCGCCGAAATTCTCGGCCCGCCGAAAAAGGCGGGGGTCGAGCCGGCGGCCATGATCGAGCTTGCCGCCGCCGCCGAGGACCGCAGGCTCGACGCCTATGTGCTGGTTCGCGAGGCCTTGAAATCGCCGCGTTATGCCGGTCTCGTGCTGCGCTTGTCGGCCTTCACGGAAACCCAGGGCTGGGCGCCGCAGCCCTGTCCGCCGGACCATCCGTTGGCCCAGCCGATCATGGATTGGGCCGGCCCGATCCTGAACCGCGCCCATAAAAAGACGCTACAGGCCGGCGACGGCCTGGCGAAACTGGACGTGCCGGCACGCCACCTGCTGCGCATCCGGCTTAAGAAGCTGCGCTACAACACCGATTTTCTGCAAGGGCTCTACGAGTCGCCGGCCAAGAAGAAATACCTGCGGGCACTTGAGCGTTTGCAGGACGACTTCGGTCACCTCAACGACGTCGCCGTCGCGGAGACCCTGCTGGCCGATCTCGCCGCCGACCATCGGGGCGGGCGCAGCGGCAAGGAACCCGCGGTCCGCGCGGCCTCGGCCGCCATCATGGGTTGGCACGCGCGGGGTTTGCACGACAGCGAACCGTGCCTGCTGGCCGATTGGGACAAGTTCACCAACGCCCCGCCGTTCTGGCGCAAGGGCAAATAGCCACCGGCAGGCCGGAGAGGGACGACGGATATGGCGCGCGCGATTTTGGTCGCAAATTCCAAGGGCGGCTGCGGCAAGACGACCATCGCCACCAATCTGGCCGCCGCCTTCGCCCAGGGCGGCCTGAACACGGCGCTGGCCGACGTCGACCGCCAGAAAAGCAGTCTGTCCTGGCTCAAGCGCCGCCCTTCGGATTTGCCGGGCATCACCGGATTGGATTGGACCAAGACCTTCAAGGCACCGCCCAAGAAGGTTCAGCGTCTGGTCATCGACGCGCCGGCGGCGCTCGGCCTGGCGCGGTTCCGCGAACTGCTGAAGATGGCCGAGGTCATCATCCTGCCGATCCTGCCCTCGGCCTTCGACCAGGCGGCGACGCAGCGGTTCCTGAAGAAGATCGACGATCTGAAGCCGATCCGCAGCCATCGGAAGCCGGTGATCCTGGTCGGCAACCGGGTGCGGGCGCGTACGCGCTCGGCCCAGGAATTGGACACCTTCATCGAAAGCCTGGAGCATCCGGTGGGGGCGATCATCGCCGACCGGGCGCTATATACGGATGGGGCCTATTCGGGCGTCAGCGTGTTCGACAAGGGCGATCGGCGGTCCCTGGATGCCCAGGCCGATTGGTCCCCATTGATCACCTTCGTCGAGACGAACTAAATTGCCATGACACTTGAGTTACAGAACATGAGCATGGACGGCGACGCATTCCGGCATTGGCGCAAGCGCCACAAGTTGTCGCAGAAGGACGCGGCAAAGGCGTTGGGCCTGAAGCCCCGCATCATCCAGTATTATGAAAAGGGTGAGCGCGACGGAAAGACGGTGGAGATTCCGCTGTCCGTCCGGCTGGCCTGCTATGCCATCGAAAGCGGCGTCGGCGATTTCGACGGCAAGGACAGCGCCAAGCTGAAGCCGCGGTCGAAGAAGGGCAAGGACTGAACCGGAAATCGCGGCTGGCCGCGCCGGGTTCGGAATTTAGGTCAGTACGCCCGCTCGATACAAAAATCGACCAGTTCCAGCAGCGCCTGTTTCTGCGCATTGTCGGGGAAAATGCCGAGCGCGTCGCGCGCCACGGCGCCGTAATGCCGCGCCCGGTCGACGGTGTCGGAAAGCGCGTGATGCTTGGTCATCAGGGTAATGGCATGCGCCAGATCGTCGTCGGTCTGTTCCATGTCCTCAAGCGTGCGGCGCCAGAACGTGCGCTCGGTCTCATTACCCCGGTTGAACGCCAGGATCGTCGGCAGCGAGATCTTGCCCTCGCGGAAATCGTCGCCCACGGTTTTGCCCAGTTCGGCCTGCTTGGCCGAATAGTCCAGCACGTCGTCGATCAGCTGAAACGCGATGCCCAGATTGGTGCCGTAGGACAGCAGGGCGTCTTCTTCCGCCTTGGGGCGTTCGGCGACCACGGCGCCGATGCGGCAGGCGGCGGCGAACAGTTCCGCCGTCTTGGCGGTGATGACTTCCAGATAATTGGCTTCGCCCGTCGCGGTGTCGCCGGTGGTCATCAACTGCATGACCTCGCCCTCGGCGATCACCGCCGAGGCGTCGGACAGAATCTTCAGCACCTTGATCGCGCCGTCGGCGACCATCACCTGGAACGCGCGGGAAAACAGGAAATCGCCGACCAGCACGCTGGCCTGATTACCCCAGACCGCGTTGGCCGATGCCTGGCCCCGGCGCAGTTCGCTTTCATCGACCACGTCGTCATGCAACAGGGTCGCCGTGTGGATGAATTCGACGCAAGCGGCGAGCGGGATATGGCGCTTGCCTTGGTAGCCGCACATGCGGGCCGACGCGAGTGTCAGAATGGGGCGCAGACGCTTGCCGCCCGATGCCACCAGATGACCCGCCAGTTGCGGAATCAGCGCGACCGGGCTTTCCATGCGCTGGACGATGACTTCGTTCACGGCCTTCAGGTCGTCGGCGACCAGGGCCTGAAGCTTGTCCAGATTGGGTTTCTTTTGGCGTTCGCCTTCAAGGTCGACCACAAGGGCCACGGCGTTTCCCCTTATATCCGATTGTTCGTCGCTTGACGGTTGTTCCAGGAGCCGTGAGCATAGGGACCGCCAGGCCCCATGGTCAACTGCGACGGACGGGCCGGGGCGGCGAAGGGGCATGCCATGGTCGAACTGTTCCGCACCAACGATCCGGTGCTGTTGTCCTGGATGCAGGCGCGGCTGGCGGCGCTCGACGTGCCGGCCCAGGTGTTCGACACCCACGCCAGCGTCATGGACGGCAATGTCCTGGCCATCCAGCGCCGCATCATGGTGGATGAGGGCGACCTTGCCCGCGCCAAGCGGGTTGTCGTCGAGGCCGAGGAAATCGCCCGCGGCGACCGCGATCCCCTGGATTGAGGCCCGCCATGACCGCTGCCGCCATCGACGCCGAGGAGACCCGCCTGCTGGACGGCAGGGTCGTCTGTTTTCAGCCCCGGCGCGGCTATCGCTCCGCCATCGACCCGATCCTGATGCAGGCGGCCGTTCCGGCCCGGCCCGGCGACCGCGTGCTCGACCTGGGATGCGGTGCCGGTGCGGCGGCGCTTTGCCTGGCCCATCGCGTGGCCGGGGTGTCGGTCACCGGGCTGGATATTCAGGAACCGCTGATCGCCCTGGCCCGCGAAAGTGCCGCGGCCAACGGCATGGCGGAGGCGGTCCGGTTCGTGGCGGGCGATTTGTTGGCTCCGCCGGGCGGCGTCGGGGCCGGGGCCTTCGACCATGTCATGGCCAATCCACCCTTTCAAAAAGCCGGCACCTCGCGTCCCTCGCCCGATCCGGTGAAGGCACTGGCGACGGTGGAGGGGCGGGCCGGCCTGGCCGATTGGGTGCGGACGGCGGCCAGCCTGGTGCGGGGCGGCGGCACGGTCACCTTCATCCACCACGGCGGGCGGGGGGATGAACTGGCCGATCTTATGTCGGGGCTTTTCGGCGCGGTTACCCTGCAGCCGGTTCAGGGCAAGCCGGAGGAGGGGCGTCCAGGGCGGATGATCGCGCAGGGAATCAAGGGTGCTGCGATGGACATGCGCAGGCTGGCGCCCCTGGTTTTGCATGAACCGGAGGGTGGTTTTTCCGCCCCTGTGGATGAAATCCTACGGGGGTATGCGGATATCGCCCTGAATCGCCCTTGAGGTCCAGAAAGTGGCCCAAACTGTGCGTCTCGTCACTTGTCAGGCCTGTCCCTACCTGGGATATTCCCTTACAGAATGCTTACATAATATATGGCGCGAAACGACGCCAAATATCAAAAATTCAGGGACGGTCTTCGAGGGCCGGTGAGATAGTGGGTAACGCAGCGGTTATCGCCATCATTGGCGCATTCATCGCATTGGGCGTTCTGGGCGTGCTGTTCTACGTCAGCACGCTGGCCAAGAACGTCTATCAGATCAAAATTCAGATGAAGGACGACCTGGCTTACGAGCTGGACCGTCTGAAGGATCACGTCGAAAAGGAAATGGTCCAGCGCCAGAAATGGATCACCCGTGACGTCGCCAGCGTGTCCGACGCCAAGTTCGACCTTGTTGACGGTGAAATGGCGGCGCTCAAGTCGCAGGTCCGCGCCGATCTCAATATCCTCGATGAAAAGCTCCGCAAGCTGGCCGCCTTGCAGCAGGCCATGGCGGCGAAGTCGAACCGGCAGGGGGCCGATTTCGACGAACCGGATCTGGCCGCCGCCTTCACGGTGGACAGCGTGGGGCGCAAGGCCGCACAATAGGGCATGTCAGACACCCAGCCGGAATCCCGTGGTCTCGGCGGCCTTCCCATAATCGGCGCCCTGCTCGACCCGCCGCCCACGGTGGCGGTGGTCCGGCTGTCCGGCGTTATCGGAGGCATGGGCGGGTTGCGCCGGGGGCTCAGCCTGGGCACCCAGGCGGGCGTTCTTCAGCGCGCGTTCAAGCTGCGCAACCTCAAGGCCGTGGCGCTGGCCGTCAACTCGCCGGGCGGCTCGCCCGTGCAGTCGGCGCTGATCGCGGGCCGCATCCGCCAATTGGCCGATGAAAAGCAGATTCCCGTCGTCGCCTTCGCCGAAGATGTCGCTGCGTCCGGCGGTTATTGGCTGGCCTGCGCCGCCGACGAAATCTATGCGGATGCGTCCTCCATCATCGGGTCCATCGGCGTGGTGTCGGGCGGATTCGGCCTGCAAGGCCTGATCGAAAAGCTGGGGGTGGAACGCCGCCTGCATACGGCCGGCGACAAGAAGGCGATGCTCGACCCGTTCCAGCCGGAAAAGCCGGCCGAGGTGAAACACCTGAAGGACATTCAGGGCGATATCCACGAGGCGTTCAAGGACATGGTCCGCGCCCGCCGGGGCGACCGCCTCAAGGGCGCGGAAAAAGACCTGTTCTCCGGCGCCTTCTGGACCGGGAGCAAGGCCGTGGAATTGGGCCTGATCGATGGCCTTGGCGACCTGCGGGCGGTCATGCGCGCGCGTTATGGCGACAAGGTGAAACTGCGGGTGGTCGGCGAGCGGCGGGGGCTTTTCGGCCGTCTGCGCTTCGGCGCCTTGTCGGGCGATGCCCCCGCCGGCCCCGATTGGGCGGGCCAGGCGGTGGCCGCTATCGAGGAACGGATGATCTGGAACCGTTTCGGTCTTTAAGAGGCCACGGGATTCCTTGACCACTCTGCCGCCCAACCCCTAAAAGGCCTCATGTTCGGATTTTCCATCCAAAAGCTGTTGTTCACGGGTTTGGCCATCGCCGCCGTGTGGTATGCGTTCAAGTGGCTGGGCCGCGTTCAGGCCCAGAAACGCGCGCTCGACCGCCAGGACGCCCGCCGGATGAAGGAATCCGGGCCCGCCAAGGCCAGGACACCCGAGGTCGAGGACATGGTCGAATGCGCCACCTGCGGTGCCTTCGTCGCCGCCCAGGGCATGCGAAATTGCGGTAAAACCGACTGTCCCTATCCGGAGTGACGAAGGTGCGGTTCCTTCCTTGACCGTCCGGACCCCGCCCCCTATTTTCTGGCACCGCAACATAACGCGATTTCTTAACCGCAAATCCTTTGGAACCCGCCGCCATGGCGAACACCTCCGGCGACAAGCCGAGCTTTCAGTCGCTCATCCTCACGCTTCAGCAGTTCTGGGCCGACCAGGGCTGCGTGATCCTGCAGCCCTACGACATGGAAGTGGGGGCGGGCACCTTCCACCCGGCGACCACCCTGCGTTCGCTGGGCAAGCCGGATGACGTGTGGAAATGCGCCTATGTGCAGCCGTCGCGCCGCCCGACCGACGGCCGTTACGGCGAGAACCCCAACCGCCTGCAACATTATTACCAGTTTCAGGTGCTCATGAAGCCGAGCCCGGCGGACGTGCAGCAGACCTATCTGGAAAGCCTCTATGCCATCGGCATCGACAAGGACACCCACGACATCCGTTTCGTCGAGGACGACTGGGAAAGCCCGACCTTGGGCGCCTGGGGGCTGGGCTGGGAAGTCTGGTGCGACGGCATGGAGGTGACGCAGTTCACCTATTTCCAGCAGGTCGGCGGATATGAATGCGATCCGGTGCCGGTGGAAATCACCTACGGGTTGGAACGTCTGGCGATGTACGTGCAGGGCGTCGAAAACGTCTACGACCTGGACTGGGACGGCATTCCGAAAGACAAGGGCGGCAAGACCTACGGCGACGTGTTCCTGCAGGCCGAACGGGAATATTCCGCCCATAACTTCGAACATGCCTCGACCGACATGCTGCGCCGCCATTTCGAGGACGCGGAAAAGGAATGCGCGCACCTGCTGTCCAAGGATCTGGCGCTGCCCGCCTATGACTACTGTCTGAAGGCGTCGCACCTGTTCAATTTGCTGGATGCGCGGGGCGTCATCAGCGTCACCGAACGCCAGGCGTTCATCCTGCGCGTGCGTGATCTGGCCAAGGGATCGGCCAGGGCCTGGATGAAATCCCAAGGGGTCGAGGTCGCGTGATGCCCGAACTTCTTCTGGAACTGCTGTCCGAGGAAATCCCCGCCCGCATGCAGGCGCGCGCCGCCGACGACCTGAAACGTCTGGTCGGCGATGGCCTGAAGGGCGCCGGGCTGTCCTTCACCAATGCGCAGACCTATGTCACCCCGCGCCGTCTGACCCTGGTCGTCCACGGTCTGCCGGCCAAGCAGGCCGACATTTCCGAGGAACGCCGCGGCCCCCGCGCCGACGCGCCGGAACAGGCCAAGCAGGGCTTTATGAAGTCCCTGCCCAAGAACACCAAGGTCACGGAACGGGAAACGGAAAAAGGCACCTTCCTGTTCGCCCAGGTCGAACAGGCGGGCGGCAAGACGCGCCTGATCCTGCCGGACATCATCCAGGCGGCCCTACAGGCCCTGCCCTGGCCCAAGTCCATGCGTTGGGGCACGGGCAAGGCGCGCTGGGTCCGCCCGCTGCATTCCATCCTGGCGGTCTACGATCAGGAAGGCCTGGAATTGGAATTCGCCGGCATTCAGGCCGGGGTCACCACCCGCGGTCATGCCTTCATGGCGCCGGCCGGCATCTCGGTGTCCGATTTCGCCGACTACGAAAAGGCGATGAAGGCGGCCAAGGTCGTCATCGACCCGGACGCCCGCAAGCAGACCATCGCCGCCGACGCCGCCAGAATGTGCAAGGGTGCCGGCGTGACCCTGAAGGACGACCCGGCGCTGTTGGATGAGGTCGCGGGACTGGTCGAATGGCCGGTCGTGCTGATGGGCGACATCGACGCCGAATTCATGGACGTGCCGCCGGAGGTTCTCATCACCTCCATGCGCAAGCACCAGAAATATTTCGCGACGGAAGACGCCAAGGGCAACCTGGCGCCCAGGTTCGTGGTCGTCGCCAACCGGGAAACCGCCGACGGCGGCCGCCAGGTCATCGCCGGGAACGAACGGGTTCTGCGCGCGCGGCTGGCCGACGCCAAGTTCTTCTGGGACCAGGACCGCAAGACGACCCTGGCGTCGAAGGCGCCGCAGTTGAAGGACCGGGTGTTCCACGCCAAGCTGGGCACGCTCGACGAAAAGGTCGACCGCATGCAGGCCCTGGCGGTTGCCTTGTGCGACTATGTGCCCAAGGCGGACCGCGACAAGGTGCGTTCCGCCGCGCGCCTCGCCAAGGCGGACCTGTCGACCGGCATGGTCGGCGAATTCCCTGACCTGCAGGGCGTCATGGGCGCCTATTACGCCCGCCACGACGGCGAGAGCGAGGCCGTGGCCGCCGCCATTTCCGATCATTATTCGCCGCTTGGTCCCTCCGACGCCTGCCCGTCGAAGCCGGAAAGCGTCTGCGTGGCGCTGGCCGACAAGATCGACAGCCTGGTCGGCTTCTGGACCATCGGCGAAAAGCCGACGGGATCGAAAGACCCCTATGCGCTCCGCCGCGCGGCGCTGGGCGTCATCCGCCTGATCATTGAAAACAAGCTGCGCCTGCCGCTGCTCGCCGCCTTCACTCAGGCGCGGGAACTTTACGGCAAGGGCGATGCGGTCGGGTCGGACCTGCTGGCCTTCTTCGCGGACCGTCTGAAGGTCCATCTGCGCGAACAGGGCGTGAAGCACGACCATATCGACGCGGTCTTCGCACTGGGCGGGGAAGACGACCTGGTGCGTCTGCTGGCCCGGGTCGAGGCCCTGGCCGATTTCCTCGGCAGCGACGACGGCGGCAATCTTTTGACCGCCTACCGGCGCGCGGCCAACATCCTGAAGATCGAGGAAAAGAAGGACGCCACGTCCTACGCGGCGCAGCCCGACGACACGCTTCTGAAGGACGACGAAGAACGGGCGCTTTACAGCGCGCTCGAGGACGCGGCACCGGCGATCGCGGAAAAGGTCTCGGCCGAGGACTTCACCGGCGCCATGGCGGCGCTGGCCGGCCTGCGCGCGCCCGTCGACGCCTTTTTCGACAAGGTCACCGTCAATACGGACGACGCCAAGGTTCGCGAGAACCGTTTGAAACTGCTCTCCATGATCCGGACGGCGCTGGAAGGCGTCGCCGACTTTTCCAAGATCGAAGGATAGGTATTCGATGACACAATGGGTCTACAACTTCGGGAACGGCACTGCCGACGGCGATGCGGGGATGAAGGAACTTCTGGGCGGCAAGGGTGCCAACCTGGCCGAAATGGCGGGCCTGGGCCTGCCGGTGCCCCCC
>SWBZ01006345.1_pt1 | contig 40113 bp, 39 predicted proteins | sample 4693031 | NCBI WGS metagenome assembly SWBZ01 (sample SAMN10267274, study PRJNA491770) | bioreactor metagenome | isolation source: DHS bioreactor inoculated with | place: Japan: off Shimokita Peninsula
GGGGGGGTGCCGCAACAACAAGCCCGCGATGTGGCCTGTGTAACTTTCCGTTCACATTTTCCGTGATCCCTCAGGTTGGCGCTGGAAACCCACCAGACCATCCGCTAGGCTCCCTGCTTTGCAGCGCAGCATTGAGGGTGCGCATGTCAATCCACCAGGGAGTCGAGAACATGAAGAAGACCATGATCGGGGCCGTAGCGGCCACCGTTGCTCTTAGCTTTGGGCTGATCAACACGGGTTCGGCTCAGGCCGCGCCGAAGTTTTCCTGTGACACGGCGAAACTTATCGTGCCGTGGAAGCCGGGTGGCGGCACGGCCATCATCTTCAACATTTTTGAAAAGACCATCAACGACATGGGCGTGACTCCGCGCCTACAGGTCGTGACCGTGCCGGGACAGGGCGGCAACAAGGGTGCGAAGGAAGCGGCGAAGGCCAAACCGGACGGCTGCACCCTGTTCGCCGTGCATCAAAGCGCCATCACCAGCTTCCTCAACGGTCGTATTCCCTTCCACTTCAACGAGTTCGAGACTGTCGCGCAGCTGACCTCGACGCCGGAAATCGTCGCGGCCACCAAGGACACGCCGTGGAAGACCTTCGCCGACATGCAGAAGGACGTGCTGGCCAATCCGGAAACGGTCACCGTCGGCGCCACCTTCGGGTCGACCAGTCAGTTCATCTGGCTGCTGCTGGAAGAAAAGACCGGCATGAAGTTCAAATACGTGCCGTTCGAAGGCACCAAGGAGCGCAACACGGCGCTGTTGACCGGGGCCATCAAGCTGGGCACCAGCAACGTCGCCTCGGGTAGCAAGTACATCCAAGGCGGCGACATGAAGGCGCTGGCCATCGCCTCCGTGGCGCGCGCCAAGCAGCTGCCGGACCTGCCGACGCTGAAGGAAGTCGGCGTCGACATGGAATTCGCGTTGAAGCGCGGCGTTCTGGCGCCCAAGGGCACGCCGAAGGACATGGTCGATTTCTGGGCCGGCGTGTTCAAGAAAGCCGCCGAAAACCCCGACCTTCTGAAGCAGATGGAAGCCAAGGGCACGGACGTCGATTGGGTCGGGCCGGAAGGTTACGACAAATGGGCGAAGCAGACCTTCGAAGACTTCAAGAAGGTCGCCATCAAGATCGGCATGTACAAGGGCAAGTAAGCCCATACCGGGTTTGGGGCGGCGGCCGGATGGGCCGCCGCCCCAACCAATATCTGACTGTTAAAAACTGAAGTTTTTCGGGGGCATCCATGGATCGCCTGAACCGCGACGTTTACGTCGCCGTTGTCTTGTTGCTGTTCTGCGGCGTCATGTTCTGGGCCAGCATGGACATTCGCGAACCCGACTACGGCATGCTGCCGCCGTCGGCTTGGCCGCGGGTGATCCTGGGCGTGCTGTCCTTGCTGAGCGTCGTTTATCTGGTGCAGTCCCTGCGCCGCGGCGCGGATGGGCCGGATGCCCATGCGGGCGAGCCGGATACGATTTCCGGCTGGCTGTCCTACTGGCGCAACCCCATCGCTTGCTTTGTGTTGTTCGCCTGCTATCTGGCCGCCATTCCGTGGTTCGGCATGCTGATTTCGGGCGTCGCCTTCGTGTTCGCCTTGCTGACCGTCCTGGGCGGGGCCGAACCCCGGAAACTGGCGCTTCACGCGGGGATCTCCCTGGTGACTGTCGGCGGCATGTGGAGCCTGTTCACCTACGCCCTGCGCGTCCTGTTGCCGCGCGGCGAATGGACCGGGTTCTAGGAGCGCGCCGCCATGATCCTTGAGAACATCGCCCTGGCTTTCGCCGCCGTCTTTCACGTCAAGACCCTGGCGCTCATGCTGCTCGGCGTCGCCGGCGGCCTGATCGCCGGCGCCATCCCCGGTTTCACCATCGCCATGGCCGTGGTGCTGACCCTGCCGTTCACTTTTTCCATGCCGCCCGAACAGGGGCTGGCGACCATGGTCAGCGTCCTGGTCGGCGGGCTGTCGGGTGGGCTGATGGCCGGCATCCTGACCGGCATTCCCGGCACGCCGTCCTCGGTCGCCACCACCTTCGACGGGTTTCCCATGGCGCGCGGCGGCAAACCGGGATTGGCGCTGGGCCTCGGCGTGTGGTCGTCGTTCTTCGGCGGAATCATCTCGGCCATCCTGCTGGTCACCCTGGCGCCGCAACTGGCCCGCGTGGGGCTGGAATTCCTGCCCTGGGACTATTTCATGCTGGTCATGTTCGCGCTGACGATCACGGCGAGCCTGGCCGGCCGCGACCTGGTCAAGGGCCTGATCGCGGGGGCGCTGGGCCTTTTGGTCCGCACTATCGGCGAGGACGAGGCGGCGGGCATTCCGCGTTTCGATTTCGGATCCGAAGTCCTGTTGCAGGGCTTCGACTTCATCGCCGTGCTGATCGGGCTGTTCGCCTTTTCGCAGCTTCTCAACGACGTGCGCGACCCGGCGTCGGCGCGCAAGTCGTTGGCCGACAAGGGCACGCTGCAGGCGCGGATCGAGCATCTGGCTGCGATCAAGCTGATCGCCAAGAACTGGTTCATCATCGTCCGTTCGTCGTTGATCGGCGTGTTCACGGGCATTCTGCCGGGGGCGGGCGGATCGGTCGCCAACATCCTGGCCTATGACCAGGCGAAAAAATCCTCCAAGACGCCCGAAAAGTTCGGCAAAGGCACGCCCGAGGGCATCATGGCGCCGGAAAGTTCCAACAACGCGGTCGAAGGTGGTGCCCTCATCACCATGATGGCGCTGGGCATTCCCGGCGACGTGACGACGGCGGTGATGCTGGGCGCTCTCCTGATCCACGACGTGGTGCCGAGCCCGACCTTCATCGCGGAAAAGCCGGTTCTGGCCTATTCCATCTTCATCGCCTTTTTCCTTGCGACCTTCATGATGGTGGCCTTGCAATCGGGCATGCTCAGGGTCTTCGTGCTGGTCACCCGCGTGCGCATGTACGTTCTGGCCGGGGTGATCCTGGGGTTCTGCGGCATCGGCGTGTTCGCCATCAACAACGTCGATTTGGATCTCTGGACCCTGCTGTGGTTCGGCATTCTGGGCTTTCTGATGCGCCATTTCGGCTTCCCGCTGGCGCCGATGATCCTGGGCGTGGTGCTCGGTAACATCGCCGAATTGAACTTGGCCCGCGCCATGGCGATCGACACGGACCTGAGCCACTTCGTGACCCGGCCGTGGTCCCTGTTCTTCCTGATCATCGCCCTGTTCTCGGCGGCCTTCCCCTGGTTCCAGTCGTCGCGCGGCAAGAAGATGTGGACCCTGTTCTACATGCCGGCGGCCTGTTTCGCCGTGTCCGTGCCGCTGTTCATGATGGGCGGCCTGCCGCGCCCGTTGATCGCCTGCGCGGTCATCGCGCTGGGGGTTTGGACGCTCTACAAGCGGTGGAAGCGCGGCTGGAAAATGGCGGCCTATGACGGACCCGAGATCAAGGAAGGCTAAGTCCCGCGATAGGTTTCCTCAATACCGCGGCCAGATAAATTCAATTGGCCTGCGCCGGTATCGTTTCTAAAGTCGTCAAAACCCAACGGACGGAACAGCCAAGAACCATGACAGAAAATTACGCCTGGGCGCCGGATATCTATGACGTCCTCAAGGATCTGGACGTGCGCCAGGTCGCCTACGTCCCCGACGCGGGCCATGCCCGGCTTCTGAAAATGTGCGAGGCCGACAACGCCATGCGCTGCATCCCGCTGACGACCGAGGAAGAGGGCATATCGCTTTCCGCAGGCGCCTGGCTGGGTGGCGAGCGGGCGGTGATGCTGCTGCAGTCCTCGGGCGTCGGCAACTGCATCAACATGATCTCGCTGGCCAATACCTGCCGCTTCCCGCTGCTGATGCTGGTCACCATGCGGGCCCAGTGGCGCGAGTTCAATCCCTGGCAGAAACCCATGGGCGAGGGCACGCGCCCGGCCCTGGAGGCCATGGGCGTGAAGGTCACGCAGGTGGACGACCCGGATCAGGTCGGCGAGACCGTGCGTTCGGCGGGCGAACAGGCCTATGGCTGGCCGGACATGGCGGCGGTGCTGCTGCATCAGAAGCTGATGCCCGTGAAGACCTTCGGCAAATAAGGCGGGGAAACGAACATGGACAAGCAACGCGCCGACAACTACGAACTGCACCGCCGCGAGGTCGCCAAGACCCTGCTGAAGGACCGTACCGACGATTTCCTGGTCGTCACCGGCCTGGGCTCCCCCAACTGGGACGCCACCAATGCCGGCGATCATCCGCTGACCTTCCCCTTGTGGGGGGCGATGGGTGGGGCCGCGACCATGGGTCTGGGCCTGGCGACCGCGCAGCCCAAGAAACGCGTCATGGTGATGACCGGCGACGGCGAAATGCTGATGGCCATGGGCAGTTTTGCCACCATCGCCGCCCAGGGGGTGGAGAACCTCGCCATCGTCGTGTTCGACAACGAACGCTATGGCGAGACGGGCATGCAGGCGACCCATACGGCCGGCCCCGTGGACCTGGTCGCCGTGGCCAAGGCCTGCGGCTTTCCCGTGTCCATTCAGGTCAAGACCGAGGCCGAGTTGCAGGCCGCTCTGCCGGCCATCAAGGAAACCAAGGGCCCGGTGTTCGTCGATATCAAGGTCAAGGCCGAACCGCTGCCCTTCATCCTGCCGACCAAGGACGGGGTGCATCTAAAGAACCGGTTCCGGGAAAAGTTGTTGGGGCCGGACAGCCTGCTCTAGGATACCGCCCAACGATCAATTGTCTTAGGGAGTGGAAGCCATGAGCGGCGACGATCTGGCGGGCGTGACGGCCTGCATCCGGGCTTATCTTGACGGGCTCTACAAGGGCGATTTGGACCTTCTGTTCAAGAAGGCGTTCCACCCGGACGCCATGATGAACGCGGCCGACGTCGGCGGCCAGCGCATGCACCTGACCATGCCCCAGTTCGAGGAGGTCGTGAAAGGCCGGGGTGCCCCCGAAGCCGCCGGTTTCCCGCGCAAGGAGCGCACCGTCTCCATCGACTTCGCCGGGCCGGACACGGCCAACGTGAAGGTCGAGGTCCTGGTCGGCACGCGCGACTTCACGGACCTGCTGGCCTGCATCCGCATCGACGGCGAATGGAAGATCATCGCCAAGACCTATTGCCTGACCCGCGAGTACGCGACGAAGGAGGACGTTCTCGCCGCCGTCGGCAACTGACAGAAATCCCAAGGGAGAGAAACCGTGAGCAACCTGAAACGCTACCAGATGACCATCGCCGGCAAGAAGGTCGATCCGGCTTCCGGCGAATGGTTCGAAAGCGCCAATCCCTACACCGGCAAGGCTTGGGCGGAAATCCCGCGCGGCAACGCCGAAGACATCGACCGCGCGGTGAAGGCGGCCAAGGCGGCCGCCCCCGTGTGGCGCAAGACGACGCCGACCCAGCGCGGACATCTGATGCGCCGGCTGGCCGACCTGATGGCGGCGCGGGCCGATGACCTGGCCGCCACGGAAGTCCGGGACAACGGCAAGCTGATCGCCGAAATGGGGCTGCAAACCAAGTATGCGCCCCAGTGGTATCATTACTTCGGCGGCCTGGCCGACAAGATCGAAGGCGCCGTCATCCCCATCGACAAGCCGGACACCTTCAACTTCACGCGCAAGGAGCCGCTTGGCGTCGTCGGCATGATCACGCCGTGGAATTCGCCGCTCATGCTGACGGCCTGGAAACTGGCCCCGGCGCTGGCCGCCGGGAATACCGCCGTGATCAAGCCGTCGGAATTCACGTCGGCGTCGGCCCTGGAATTCGTCGAGCTGTTCAAGGAAGCCGGCTTCCCGGACGGCGTGGTGAACGTCGTCACCGGCTACGGCAAGGAAGCCGGCGAGGCGCTGATCACCCATCCGGACGTCGCCAAGATCGCCTTCACCGGCGGCTCGGCCACGGGCAGGCACGTCTATTCCACGGCGGCGCAGTCGTTCAAGAAGGTGTCGCTGGAGCTGGGCGGCAAATCGCCCAACATCGTGTTCGACGACTGCAACGTGGAGAACGCGGTGAAGGGCGTGATCTCGGGCATCTTCGCCGCCACGGGTCAGACCTGCATCGCGGGCTCGCGCCTGCTGGTGCAGAAATCCATCCATGACGAATTCGTCGACAAGCTGGTGGCCCTCGCCAAGACCGCCAAGATGGGCGACCCCATGAACCCGGACACCCAGGTCGGCCCAGTCACCACCCCACCCCAGTATGAAAAGATCCTGGGTTACATGGACATCGCCAAGGGCGAGGGCGCCGAGGCCGTATTGGGCGGCGGCAAGGCGACGCGGCCTGAATGCGGCGACGGCTGGTTCGTTGAGCCGACCATCTTCACCGGCGTGAACAACCAGATGCGCATCGCCCAGGAAGAGGTGTTCGGCCCGGTGCTGTCCGTCATTCCGTTCGAGGACGAGGAAGAGGCGCTGGCCATCGGCAACGACGTTGTCTACGGCCTGGCCGCCGGCGTGTGGACGGAAAGCATCCGCCGGGCCTTCATCATGTCCCAGGAATTGCAGGCGGGGACGGTCTGGGTGAACACCTACCGCGCGGTCAGCTACATGTCGCCGTTCGGCGGCTACAAGCAGTCGGGCCTGGGCCGGGAAAGCGGGCAGGCGGCCATCGAGGAATACCTGCAAACCAAGTCCGTGTGGATTTCCATGGCGACCGAAGTGCCCAATCCGTTTGTGATGAGGTGATCCCGGTAACATGAGCAAGACCGTCCTCATCACCGGCGGCAGCCGCGGCATCGGCGAGGCCATGGTGCGGCTGTTCGCCGAACGCGGCTGGACGGTCGTCTTCACCTTCGTGTCCAACGCCCAGGCGGCCCACAAGGTCGCGACGGAAGCGGGGGCGCGGGTGATCCGCTGCGATTCCGGAAACGAGGACGACATTCTCGCCCTGTTCGAAACGCTCGACGGCGAGGGCATCGTGCTGGACGCGCTGATCAACAATGCGGGCGTGTCCGGGCCGCGCCGCCGCGCGGTCGAGGTCACGCGGGAGACCCTGGAAGAGGTCACCCGGATCAACTTCATCGGCCCCGTGCTGTTCTGCCGCGAGGCGGTCAAGCGCATGTCGACCGCCACGGGCGGGAAGGGCGGGGTGATCGTCAACCTGTCCTCGACCGCGACCAAGAAGGGCGGGGCCGGGCAGTGGGCGGATTACGCGGCGCTCAAGGGCGCCATCGACGTGTTCACCAACGGTCTGGCCCGCGAAGTGGCGGCGGAAGGCATTCGCGTCAACGCCGTCGCCCCTGGCTATGTGTTGACGGACATGGCGGTGGACGGCGGCATCGCGGCTAACTTCGATACCGCCCTGAAATCGGACATCCCCATGGGCCGCATCGGCGAAGTGCGGGAAGTGGCCGAAGGGGCCTATTGGCTGTGTTCGGACGCCGCCGGCTATGTCACCGGCACGGTCCTGAACGTCGCCGGCGGACGCTAACGGGCGGCTGTTACGGACGGGCGAAGGCGGTTACGTCCTGGGGTTTCCCCCATTTCAGGATTTCCCGGTGCAGGCGATCGTATTTCTCCTGTTCCTCGCCGTCGCCGAACAGGGGGTCGCCGGGCGTGGTAACGGCATCCCGGATATCCCGCCAGTCCGCATCCGTCAGGGCGCGCAGGGCCGGCGGGAAAAACACCACTTCCTCCATCTGCATGTGACGGCGTTGGAAGCTCAAATAGTCGCCCGCGACGTCGACGAACCAGTCGCGGGGCAGTTCCGCATCCTGCATGACGTTGTACAAGGCCGCGGCAAAGCGGCGCGTCAGGGCGCCCAGTTTTTCGTGTTCCTTGTCCAGTTCGCCGACGTTCGCCGCGGCGTCGGGATCGCGCAGACGCAGTTTCGCCAGCACAAGGTCTTCGACCGGATGATGGTAGAGGTCCGGGTAGTTCTGGGTGTAGTCCAGGATATTGCTGACAAGCTCGTAGTCGGGCAGGTCGCCGGCATCAAAAGTGCGCACTTCGCGGGCAATCAGGTCCATCAACCGGGCAAGCTTCTTGTGGTCGTCACGCAGCTTCCAGATCACGTCGGACATATGCATCCCTCCACTTCGCTGATCGGGCAGCTTAACGGTGGCGCGAACAGGATGCGTTGATATGGGTCAAGCGCATGGGGCGCTGTGGATAACTTTGGGGATAGATGTTGATTTATCGCCCTTTTGCCGGGCACGGGCATGTCCTGCCGGAATCGTGTCCCAGGGCATGGCGGAAGGCGGCGATTGCGCGGTCATCGGTGTGAAAGGGCGGGGGCGTGGGATGGGGCAGCCGATCCATTGACCGGCCTCGCGGCATCGATTGTCCCGGGGCGGCCGCGGGAAAAACGGTCGATCAGCCAAGGGGTGGTGAAATCGCGCGGAATAGAATATCCGCAAACGCCTTGCTGAGCGCGCCTTTCGCATGATGAAAAGGGAGGGTCCGCGCGCCGCCGCCGCGATCCGGCATGGTTGATTTCGCATGCCGGTGAAATTCATCGGCGCGTTCACGGGAACACAGGGGACGGGGGGCAGGGAGTTTACATTCCTTCACAGGCCGGTCCGGATTCCGGCTCGGGAAAGGGCGGAATTCGGCGAGCGGCCAGTGCGCGGATGAAAAAGGGCGAATAATGGCAATCGGCGGCAAATGTGGATATCTCGCGCCGCCGGGGCCGCGGGATTCCGGCTGGCGGACCGGGGTGCGCACGTCGTGCGCCCTTGGAATCCGGCGGGTTCGCGCCATCGGCGGGATGGAATTCGTCAATCAGGCTTGCCCCGACGGGGGCGGGATGATAGCTGAAATGTACACAATATCGGCGGAGAATCGTCCGCCAGAGGAACGTCCCTTAATCGCCCAGGAGCCCCCGCCATGTTCGACCGCGACCGTTTCACCCAGGATTGTCTCGACGCCATCCGCGAGACCGACAGCCACATCGCGGTGAAGGAACTGATCGAGCGCGCGTGCAGCGACCCGGCGGACCTGCTGCGCGGCCTGGGCGAGCCGACCAAGGCCGGGCCGGACAAGATTTACGTGTCCGACGAGTTGACGATCCTCAACCTCGTGTGGGGACCTTACATGACCCTGCTGCCGCACAATCACAACATGTGGGCGGTGATCGGCCTGTACACCGGGGCCGAGGACAACGTGTTTTGGAAGAAGGTCGAGGGTGAGCCCGGCCATAGCCGCATCGAGGCCGCCGGCGCCAAGGCCATGCGCCCCGGCGACGTGGCGCCGCTGGGTAAGGACATCGTTCATTCCGTGACCAATCCGGTCGACAAACTGACCGGCGCGTTGCACGTCTACGGCGGCAACTTCTTCGAGGAACCGCGCAGCGAGTGGGAAGCGGAAAGCCTGACCGAGCGGCCCTACGACGTGGCCCGCAACATGGGCCTGTTCGAAACCTACAATCAAAAGCTCCAGGCGGCGGAATAGCGGCCCGGTCGGTGCCCTCATGACCCGCCGGACGGCGTGACGGCCATGCGGCGGTTCCTGATATCCCTGGGCGTGTTCGCCGCCGTCGCCTCGGCGGTGACGGCGCTGTGGGCCTGGCTGGGGCGCCCGGTCGACATGGTGGATGCGCCGGGCGGGCGTTTCCAATGCCTGTCCTACGCGCCGACGACCGCCGACGGCCATCCCCTGATGGGGCCGGATTACGACCTGCCGCCGGGCCTGATCGAACGCGACCTGGAAGCCCTTTCGAAGCTGACCGGATGCGTGCGGACCTATTCCTCCTACGGGGTGCAGGCCGGGGTGCTGCCCGCCGCCGCCAAGCTGGGCATGAAGGTGCTGCTGGGCATCTGGATCGGCGCCGAGGACAAGCAGAACCAAATCGAAATCGCGGCCGCCTTGCGGGTCGCCGCGCGCCACCCCGAGGCCGTGCGCGCCATCGTCGTCGGCAACGAGGTCCTGCTGCGCCGCGAGATGACGGGCAGGCGCCTGGCCGGGATCATCCGGGGCATCCGGGCCCGCACGAAGCTGCCTTTGGCCTATGCCGATGTTTTCGATTTCTGGGAACGTCATCCGGCCGTCGCCGAGGCGGTGGACCTGATGCTGATCCACGTCCTGCCCTATTGGGACGACCCTGCGCCGCGGTCGGTGCGCGCGGCGCAGGACGGCGTGCGGGCGACGGTCGCCCATGCGCGGGCCGTGTTCCCCCATGCCCGGATCGAGATCGGTGAGACCGGCTGGCCCAGCGCCGGGCGCACGCGCGGCCAGGGCGTCCCCAGCCGCGTCAATCAGGCGCGGTTCCTGCGCGAATTCGCGGCCCAGGCGCAGACCCTGGGCATTCCCTACAACGTGGTCGAGGCCGTGGACCAGCCGTGGAAGCGCGTGCCCGAGGGCACCGTGGGCGGCTTTTGGGGCGTGTTCGACGCCGACCGCGCGGCCAAGTTTCCCTTGGCCGGGCCGGTCCGCGAATGGCCGGACTGGCCCCTGGCCGCCGGTTTCTCGGCGGCGCTCTGTCTGCTGTTCCTGACCGGCTTGTTCGTGGCCGGGCAACGGCTTCGGCCTGCCGCCATCCTGGGCGTGGGCCTTGCGGGCGGCGCCACGGGAACTTGCCTGTGGATGCTGGCGGCCCAGGTCGAGGCCGCGGCCATCGGGACGCTGGGGTGGCTTGGCGGCATTTATCTTCTGCTGCTGGCGGCGGGGGGCGGTGTGCTGCTGGCGGCGTTGCTTGCCCGCCTGCCGGTCCTGGACGGGCTGCGGTCCGCACCCCTGGGTGAGGTGCTGGAGGGGCTGGCTGGGTGCCGCCTGTCCCAGGATCAGGCCCTTGGCCTGATCCGCTGGGCGGTGCTGTTGCCGGCGGGCGTCCTGGCCCTCGCCCTGGCGGCCGACGGCCGTCACCGGGATTTCGTGCCCTTGGCCTTCGTCCTGCCGGGACTGGCCCTGGCGCTGCTGGCCTGGCGGGCGCGAGGGATGCAAGCGGCCCGGCCCGAAGAGGCCTGGATCGCCCTGCTGCTGGCCGTCGCCGGCCCGCTCGCCGTCGATGCGCCGGGCAATCTGGAGGCTTTGGCCTGGGCGGGAACCTGCCTGCTGCTCGCCCTGCCGGGGCTGCCCGGGGTGGCGGGCGAGCTACGGTTTCTCGGCCGGGCCTTGGCGGCGCAGGGCCAGGGAAATTAGGGCCAGCACCACGGCCGCCGAGGCCGTGGTCGCGTTGTAGAGAACCAGTCCGGCACCGCCGAGGGCCAGCGCGACGTGTGCGGCCGTGGCATGACGGCGGGGGTCGGGAAGAAAACTCAGGAGGGCGCAGGCCAGCGCCGCCAAACCGATGGCGTTCCAGCCGACGGCGGACATCAGGCCCCGGCGCAGCATGCACCACCAGGGGCCGGCCTGCTCACAAGCGGCGCCCATCTGTTCCGGTTCGATGAAGCCGTAGCGGAGGCCCAGGCCGAACAGCGCCGCGGCCCCGGCCAGGGCCAGCCCGCCCAGGGGACGGGCGGCCTTGAACGGCGCCGAAAGGATTGCGGAAATGCGTCCTGTCATGGCGCGATAGGGGCGGATTTGCGGGCGGCTGTCAACGCGGCGGACCAGCCCGCTACAGCAAATCGCTGAAGTACGCCAAGTGCGTGGTGTCACATCGGCTAATGCGCAGTTCCACCGGCGTGCCGTCGAGGGTCTGCGCGATGCGCTCGATGCGCAGCAGGGGCGCGCCCCGGTCCAGGCCCAGATGGGTCACGTCGTCGGGTCCGGCGGCCTCGGCGGTGATTTTCTCGACCGCGCGATGGACGATCACGGCGAAGCGGTCCTGGTAAAGCTGATAGAGCGTGTTGGGCACCTGCGCCTTGTTGAGGTCGCCCAAATCCGGGAACAGGTCGTCGGGCAGGATGATGACCTCCAGGATCGCGCGCCGCGCCATCAGGTCGCGCACGCGCTTGATCTCGACCACCCGCGCCTGCGGCGAGAGGCTGAGCGCCAGGGCCTCGGCCTGGGTCCCGCGCCGCCGCGTCACCGACAGCACGCGCGAGGTCGGCAGGCGGCGCTCACCATCCGCCGCGACCAGATGGAAGAAGTGGAAGCGGTCGCGTTCCGGGCCGTGGGCATGGACGAAGGTGCCGCGCCCCTGATGGCGGATCACCAGATTCTCCCGCGCCATTTCGTCGAGCGCGCGGCGCACCGTGCCCTGGGCGACGCCGAAGCGGGCGGCGAGTTTCTGTTCCGACGGCAGGGGGTCGGTCACCGGATAGCGGCCCTGGGCGATCTCGCGCAAGAGCGCTTCGCGCACCTGCCGGTACAGCGGTCCGTCGCCGGAACGGGGCCGGTCCCCCCAGGTTTCAGGCATGGGCGGTCCCTTCGCCGAAAAAACGCCAAGTCTTCTATAAGAGTTATAAGACTTGCTTGACGGCGGCAAGAGCCAAGGACTATTGCGGGTACGGGCCACTGAACAAGGGAACGTCAATCCCGGCCCGCATGCGACGTTTGAGGAAACCCAGGGCGCACCCTGAACCCATATCGTTCGGCGCAAGGCCGTTCCCCCGATCCCGCAGCAGTCTCGTAGGTGCGGCGGCGGCAGGGGCCGGAATTTTGCGCGGAACCTGGACCCGGAGGACAAGTCTTGTCGATTCATAAACAGATCGTCACGGACATGGTGAACAACAACATCGAGTTCATCACCACTGTTCCGTGCAAGCAGCTCGGCGGCGTGATCGAGGAAGCCGAAAATCACCCCAGCATCATGCACGTGCCGTGCAACAAGGAAGACGAAGGCATGGGCCTCTGCGCCGGCGCCTTCATGGGCGGCAAGCGGTCGGCCATCATCATGCAGAACACGGCGCTGGGCGTGACGCTCAATTCGCTGGCGACGCTGATCCAGTTCTATCACATCCCGCTGCCGATGCTGATCAGCTACCGCGGCGAGCTGGGCGAGCCGGTGGCTTGCCAGGTCGAAATGGCCCTGCACACCAAGGCCCTGCTGGCGCAGATGCTGATCCCGACCTACCACTTCCACAAGCGGGAAGACGCGGGCGAGCTCGACAAAATTCTCAAGTACACCTTCATGTGCAACAAGCCGGTGGCCATTCTGACCGACGCCACCTTCTGGAAAGGGGAATGACCATGATCCGCTCCGAAGTCCTGAAAAGCCTGATCCCGGTCATTTCCGATCAGTTCGTGGTCTGCAACATCGGCCTGCCCAGCCAGGAACTCCACCTGCTGGACGATCAGCCGACCAACTTCTACATGCTCGGCACCATGGGCCTGTCGTCGTCCATCGGCCTGGGCCTCGCCCTGGCGCAGAAGCAGACGATCATCGCGATCGACGGCGACGGCTCGGTCCTGACCAACCTGGGCACCCTGCCGACCATCGGCAACAACGTGGCCGACAACTTCATCCTCCTGATCATCGACAACGGCAGCTACGGCTCGACCGGTGACCAGCCGACCTATGCCGGCAAGAAGACGTCGCTGACCAAGGTCGCCGAGGCCTGCGGCTGCGACAACGTGATCGAGTGCAAGGCCGAAGACACGGCTCAGGTCATGAAGGACGCCATCGCGTCGAAGAAGCAGACGGTCATCGTCTGCAAGTGCGAGTCGGGCAACATCCCGGTTCCCAACATCACCATGGACCAGGTCGTCATCCGCGACCGCTTCATGAAGGCGCTTGCGGCGGCCAACGCCTAAAAGCACCTCGTACGATGTCCTCCCGGCCAGGGGCGGGACGCGCCGGCAACCACCGCCGCGCGCCCGCCCTTGGCGGGTCCTTCGGGGGCGGTTAAGGTCTCCCGGCTTTTTCTTGGGCGGCCGCCCGGCCGCCGCAGCCCCTGGAGTAATTTGCCAAATGGCCGACATCCTCATCACCGAATTCATGGAAGAGTCCCAGGTCGCGCGCCTGGCCGAAAGCTACGACGTGTCCTATCTGCCGGACCTCGTCGCCGAGCAGGACAAGATCCCGGCCCTCATGCCCGGCGTGCGCGGCCTCATCGTGCGCAACGCGACCCAGGTGCGGGGCGCTGTGCTGGACGCCGCCGACAAGCTGGAATGCGTCGGACGCCTGGGTGTCGGGCTCGACAACATCGACATGGACGCCTGCGCCGCCCGTGGCGTGAAGGTGTTTCCCGCCATCGGCGCCAATTCCGATTCCGTGGCCGAACTGGCCATGGGCGCGATCTACGTCATGTTCCGCCGCTCCTACCTGGCGACGCCCGACGTCATCGCCGGCAAGTGGCCGCGCATCGAACTGATGGGCCGCGAGGTTCAGGGCAAGACGCTCGGCATCATCGGCATGGGCTGGACCGGGCAGGCGCTGGCCTGGCGGGCGCGCGGCAACGGCATGCTGCGCGTCGCTTACGACCCCTGGGTCAAGAAGGACGATCCGCGCTGGGCCGACTGCAAGGTGGAGCGGGCGGAAACGCTCGACGAGCTGCTGCCGCAGTGCGACGCGATTTCCATCCACGTGCCGCTGACCGACGACACGCGCAACCTGTTCAACGCCCAGACCATCGCCAAGATGAAGGACCGCGCGTTGCTGCTGAACCTGTCGCGGGGCGGCATCGTCGACGAGCAGGCGATGGTCGACGCGCTGAAATCCGGCAAGCTGTGGGGCGCCTTCACCGACGTGTTCGTCGAGGAGCCGCTCAAGTCCCCCAACATCTTCGAAGGCGTGCCCAACCTGTACTGCACGCCCCATGTCGGCCCGCGCACGGAAGAGGGCGAGGGCAAGGTGTCCACCGTCACCGCCGACGCGGTGCTCAACTGTCTGAACGGGAATTAACACGATGGCGATCAAGACCCTGGACGAACTCGAACAGCTGGCCTTCAAGGTCTTCCTGAATTCGAACGTTTCGGAAAACAACGCGGCCCATGTGGTGCGCGCCCTGGTTCAGGCCGAAGCCGACGGTGTGCCGTCGCACGGCCTGTCGCGCGTACCCAGCTATGCCGACCAGGCCAAGTCGGGCAAGGTCAACGGCCATGCCATCGCCCGCCTGGAACAGACGGCGACGGCGGCGCTCCGCGTCGACGCCAACGGCGGCTATGCCTATCCGGCCATTCATCTGGGCCTCGGCCGCGCCATCACCCTGGCCCAGGAAGCGGGCATCGTCGGCCTCGCCATCGGCAATTCCCACCACGGCGGCGTCGGCGGCCACCCGGTCGAAGCCGCCGCCCGCAAGGGCCTGATCGCCATGGGCTTCCTCAACGCGCCCGCGGCCATCGCACCCTGGAACGGCACCCGCGCCCTTTACGGCACCAACCCCATCGCCTTCGCCTGCCCGCGGCGCAACGCCGACGGCACGGATTGGGGCGACCCGATCCTGGTCGACCTGGCGCTCAGCAAGGTCGCGCGCGGTAAGATCATGATGGCCGCCAACAAGGGCGAGCCGATCCCCGAGGGCTGGTCCACGGACAAGCACGGCAAGCCGACGACCGACGCCAAGGAAGCTCTCGACGGCGGCCTGATGATCCCCATGGGCGACGCCAAGGGGGCGGCCCTGGTGCTGATGGTGGAAATCCTGGCCGCGACCCTCACGGGCTCCAACCACGGCTTCGAGGCCTCCAGCTTCTTCGCCGCCGACGGCGAGCCGCCCAAGGTCGGCCAGTTCTTCATCCTGATCGACCCGTCCGCCTTCGCCCACGAGGACGAGGAAACCGCCGGCAACCGCTTTATCGAGCGCATCGGCACACTGGTCCAGGCCATCACCGACCAGGACGGCGCCTGGCTGCCCGGCGTCGACCGCTGGGCCAACCGCGCCAAGGCCAACGCCGAGGGCGTGAACGTGCCGGATAATCTGCTGGAAGATTTGGAGAAGCGGGCGGCGGGTTAAAAAATAAATAACCTTTAGTCGATGCTTTTTCCTGCATCTGGGTACTGGCTCGCCAGAGCGCGAATCGTTTCTGCTATGCCTTTGAGTTCCGCCTCATTCCAGTACATGTGCCAGTAACGGTCGTCGATCAGTTTTACGTAACGATCTCGGCTAGGCTTTCCGACTTCAGTCCTGCACCAGTCGTCTGAATAATGCCAAACCAATAGGTCAGCAGCCTGAAGCCCGGGTGAGGATTCCTTTGAAACAAATGAGTGGTTCGCATACATACGCTCGGCTTTCAAATTGTCGTCCTTGTTGGTGTAGTCCATTAGTCTCGTAGCCTCCGCTTGATGCTTGTGGCCGCTTTCAAAGTGATAGTCGAAGAATTCTGTGTGGTTTTGCGATCTCGCCCACCGGGTAACAGCTGCAAACATTTGATTAGCCAGCCAACTGTATGCGTTCCCGATAAGTGGGTGACTAGGGACGATTGCGTCGAATAACTGCTCTTTGACAGACACTACGACTGCGTAAGTCATGTGGTCTGAAATAGTATTAATTGCTCTAGAGAGAAATGCGGACCTTAGTTCGGAAGGGGTGCGGTCGAATGGATATTCTGACGCCTCGCATGCAACTAAATGCGAAAATGGCAACCGGAAGTCTGAAAGAAGGCTTTGCCAACTTTCCTCGAAAGCTTCGTATGCCTGGGGCTCAAAAACGTACCCTCCTACGCACAATATAGGCGAGCCGGAATGAGAGCCGCTTTCGTCAAAGTAAGCTAGCAGCTTGACCTCCAAGAGCGTTAAGGCACCACCTTCCCCGGATTCATGATGCCCTTGGGGTCGAGCGCTTGTTTGATCGAGCGCAGCAGGTGTTTCTCCACGTCCGTCTTGTAGCGTTCCATCTCGTGCACCTTGAGGAGCCCGATGCCGTGTTCGGCGGAGAACGAGCCGCCGAGGCTATCGGCGATGTCGTGGACGCCGGGCGGCACCTCGTTGCGCAGGCGCTCCGCATCCTCCGGCGTCGTGTCCTTGGGCATCACCAGGTTGTAGTGCAGGTTGCCGTCGCCCATGTGGCCGAAGGCCATGATGGTGACGCCGGGGATGACCTTTTCCGCATGCGGGTCGGCCTTGGCGAGGAATTCGGGGATCTTGGAGACGGGCACGGAAATGTCGTGCTTGGCGGAGGGGCCGCAATGCTTCAGCGCCTCGGGGATGCTTTCGCGGATGTTCCATAGGCGCGCCGCCTGTTCGCCTGATTCGGCGAGTACGGCGTCGATGATCTCGCCCGCTTCGAACGCTTCGCCGAGCGCCGCCTCCGCCAGGTCGCGGATCACGCCCTTCTGGCCCGAGGCCATTTCGATCAGGGCGTGGTGTTCATAGCGTTCCGTGAACGGGTCCTGGCTGCCCGGGATGTGTTCGAACACGGCGTCCATGGGCGCGCGGCAGATGTATTCGAAGCTGGTCACCTGATCGCCCGTCGCGGCCTTGAGGCGCGTGAGCAGGGACGACAGATGGGCCGGCGTTTCCGCCGCGACCATGGCGGTCGTCGTCTCGGCGGGGCGGGGGAACAGCTTGAGCACGGCGGCGGTGATGATGCCCAGCGTGCCTTCGGCACCCATGAAGATGTGCTTCAGGTCATAGCCCGTGTTGTTCTTGCGCAGGCCGCGCAGCCCGTTCCACACGCGGCCGTCGGATGTGACGACCTCCAGCCCCAGCACCAGGTCGCGCGCGTTGCCGTAGCGCAGCACCTGGATGCCGCCGGCGTTGGTCGAGAGGTTGCCGCCGATCTGGCAGGTCCCCTCGGCGGCCAGCGACAGGGGGAACAGGAGGCCCGCGTTCTCGGCCTTGTCCTGGATCTCCTTCAGGATGCAGCCGGCCTCGACCGTCATGGTCGCGTTCACGGGATTGATCTCGCGCACGGCGTTCATGCGGCCCATGTTGATGAGCACGCCGCCCTGGGCGACGGCGCCACCGCACAGGCCCGTGTTGCCGCCCTGGGGCGTGATGGTCACGCCGTGTTCGGCGCAGATGGTAACGATCCTGGAGACCTCTTCCGTATTGGCGGGGCGCAGCACCAGGGGGCTTTCGCCGTGGTAGTAATTGCGCTCCTCCGCCAGATAGGGGGCCATGTCGGCCTCTGTCTCGTACCAGCCCTTGTCGCCCACGGCGGCTTTCAGCGCCTGGCGCGCGGTTTCGGGAAGGGGGGGCATATGGGCGCCGTCGGCCATGATTTTGTTCCTTGAAGGCGATGGTCAGTGGGGATGTTTCCGGTCATATTTGCCACGATGGCCGCCCAACGACAAGCCGGAGCCCTGCCCATGACCGCGACAATTTCTCAACCCAAGCCCGAGAATTCCAAAAGCGTCCCGCAAGGCGGCACGCCGGGGGAAACCACCGTCTGCGTCATCGGCGCCGGCATCGTCGGGGTCAACTGCGCCCTCGCGGCGGTGAAGGAGGGCTTCAAGGTCACCCTGATCGACCGGATCGAGCCGGGCGAGGCGTGCTCCTTCGGCAACGCCGGCATCCTGGCCGAATGGTCCTTCGTGCCGACCTTCGGGCCGGAGGTGCTGCGCAATGTGCCGGGCTATCTGATCGATCCCAAGGGGCCGCTGACCATCCGCTGGACGCGCCTGCCGCATATCCTGCCCTGGCTGTTGCGCATGCTGCGCTTCGCCAGCGTCTCGCACCAACGCCGCGCCGCCGACGCCCTGCGCCATCTGACCATCGGCTGTTCCGAATCCTATGCCGCGATGGCGGCGGAGGCGGGGGCGCCCGAACTGGTGCGCCGCGACCCGGTGTTGCAGGTCTACGACGTTGAGGCGGATTTCAAGAAGGCGGACGCCGACCTTGCCTTCCGCGCGACCTACGGCATCAAGTATCAGGCGCTGGACCGCAAGGAACTGACCGATCTGGAGCCGGCGCTCGGCCCCGATTTCAAATGGGCCCATGCGCTGTTCGGCGGCGGCACCACGACCAATCCGGGCCGCCTGACCAAGGTCCTGGCCGAGGCGTTTGTTAAGCGCGGCGGCACGTTGAAACAGGGCGAGGTGCGGGGGCTTGCGCGGAAAGCCGACGGCGGGTTCCGTATCGAGACGTCGGACGGCGTGATGGAGGCGGACCGCATCGTGCTGGCCGCGGGCGCCTTTTCCCACAAGCTGGCGGCCCTGTTGGGCGAGAAAATCCCGCTCGGGACTGAACGCGGCTACCACGCCATCCTGGCCGATCCGGGGGTGCAGGTGAACCACGCCGTCGGCTGGAAGGCCCGGGCGTTCTATGCCTCGCCCATGGAGATGGGGCTGCGGCTGGCCGGCACGGTCGAGCTGGCGGGGCTGGAGCCGCCGCCCGATTACGCCCGGGTGAAGGTCATGACCGATCTGGTGCCCAAGCTGCTGCCGGGCGTGAAGACGGAGGTGTCGACGCAGTGGATGGGCTTCCGCCCGACCCTGCCGGACAGCCTGCCGGTGCTGGGCCCGTCCTCGGTGGCGCCGGGGCTGTTCCATGCCTTCGGCCATCAGCACGTGGGCCTGACCTGCGGCCCGGCGACGGGGCGCGTGATCGCGCGGCTGCTGAAGGGCGAGGCGCCCAACGTCGACCTGACGCCGTTCCGGGCGGATCGGTTCTAAAATCTCAGGAAGTTCGGATTTACGCCGCCAGCGCACTTTCCAGATAGGGGCGGAAGTGGTCGATGTCCGGCGTGTTCAGCCCGGCGATCTTGGCCCGGTCGTCCCATTCGCGGACCTTCACCGCGTCCTCGTAATGGGGCAGGGCTTCGAAGGCCTTGACCTCGTCGGCGGTCATGGGACCGCCCTGTAGTTCCAGGGATTTGACCGAGGCCGGCGACAGGGTCTCGAAATAGCCCGGCTGTGTGGCGCAGAGATAGCGCTTGGCCTCGACATGCAGGCCCACGGCCTGGGCCACGCGGGCGTTGAAGTGACGGTCGGCCCAGCCGCGGGCGATGTCCTCGTGCTTGTCGTCGATGCCGCGGTCGGCGGCCCCCTGGCCGTGTTTCTGCATCATATGACCGATGTCGTGCAGGAAGGCGGCGGCGACCAGGTCTCCGTCGCCCGATTCCCGTTCCGCCAGCCAGGCGCATTGCAGGGCGTGTTCAAGCTGCGACACCACCTCGGTGTACGGACGGCGGCCCAAATCAAGATAAATTTCAAGGGCTTCGGCGAGGGGATTTTTCGTCATGGTCGGGTTCCTGTATACTGAATCAGGTCCACCGGACGGGGCCTGGGCGATGCTGTCCTGGGAATCTATCAATTTTATCATATTGGTCTGATGACTATCAGATGAACTTTTATTGAGCCATGTGGTACTTGAACTCCCTGCGTGGCCCGGTGTATGCAACGCGCCTGAAGGAGACGGTTCCAATGCTAAGGCGTCATATATTCACTGTTTTCCTGATCGCCGCCCTGATGGCGTTTGCGCCGCGGGCCGTGTGCGCCGAAGTGACGACGGAAGATGTCAAAACCTTCGTCAACACCATGGCTTCGTCGGCGATCAACTCCCTGACCGGGAAGGACATCGCCCGCGACGTGCGCAAGGAACGCTTCCGCGCGCTGGTGAACGATTTCTTCGCCGTGAAATCCATCGGCAAATGGGTGCTGGGCCGCCATTGGCGCCGCGCCACCCCGGAACAGCGCGAGGAATACCTGACCCTGTTCGAGAACATGCTGCTGGAACGCTATGTCGACGGGTTCAAGGACTACTCCGGCGAATCCCTGGAAATCAGCCGCGCCGAAAAGCGCCAGGAAAACGATTTCATCGTCCATACCATGCTGAAACGCCCCGGCGGCCAGCCGGTCGAGGTCAGCTGGCGCGTCGGCGTGGGCGAACGCGACGGCCAGCATATCTTCAAGATCGTCGACATCATCGTGAACGGCCTGTCCATGGCCCTGACCCAGCAGAAGGAATTCAATTCCGTGATCTCGAATAACGGAAATTCCGTCGACAGCCTGCTGGAGAAAATGCGGGAAATGGCCAAACCCGCCGGCTGATCCCGGCGTCAGCTGATCCGAGTGAAGGTATTTTCCGGTCATGGGGCAGCCCGCCGATTCTCCTGAACCGACGCCGGGCTCTGGCGTGGAAACGCCGTCGGGCAAAGACGCTGCTTACGAAAATTTTCCCGTCGGCTCGTTCCTGCTGCCGGCCCGTCTGCGCCCGCATGTGGCGCGGTTCTACCGCTTCGCCCGCGCCATCGATGACATCGCCGACAACACCGCCTTGGACGCGGACACCAAGGTCCGCCGTCTGGCCGGGTTCGAGGCGGCGCTTTTGGGCCAGCATCCGGACGATCCCGAATTCGCCACCGCCCATGCCATGCGCGACAGTTTGGCGGAAACCGACATCACGCCGCGCCATTGCCAAGACCTGATCGACGTGTTCAAGCAGGACGCGGTCAAGGGCCGCTATCAGGATTGGGACGATCTGATGCATTACTGCATCCGTTCAGCCGCCCCCGTGGGCCGCTATCTGATCGACCTGCATGGCGGGGCGTCTCTGGGGTATGGCCCGTCGGACGCGCTGTGCAACGCGTTGCAGGTCATCAACCATTTGCAGGATTGTCAGGACGACTACCGCAGTCTGGACCGGGTCTACCTGCCGGGCGACTGGCTGGCCGCGGAAGGGGCGGTGGTCGAAGACCTGGACCGCCCGGCCTGTACCCCGGCCCTGCGCCGCGTGATCGACCGCTGCCTGGACGCGACCGAGATTCTGTTGGACGAAGCCCGTCCCATATCCTCCGGCATGCACAGCCGCCGGCTCGGCATGGAGGCCGCCGCCATCTGGGAAATCGCCCGCCGGCTCACGGACTTGCTGCGCCGCAGAGATCCGTTGGCCGGGCGGGTGGCGCTGACCAAGGGCGGCTATGCCTGGTGCTGTGCCAAGGGTGCTTTGGCCGCCCTGGTCGGCCTGCACGGGCGATGAGACCGGAACGATGACGGCGGCGGCCCTGCTGGCGTTCGCCGTCTGGGCGGGGATTCTGTTCTGCCGCGGACGGTTCTGGTTCGCCGACCAGCACCTGAGCCCCGCCGCCAAGACACCACCCAAGGGTGGCTGGCCCGATATCGCCGCCGTCATTCCCGCCCGCGACGAGGCCGACAGCATCGCCCGCACCGTGGCCTCCCTGTTCGCCCAGGACTATCCCGGCAGGATTGACGTCGTGGTGGTCGACGACAATTCGACGGACGGCACGGGGACGCTGGCCTGGGACGCCGCCCATGCGGCGGGAGCGGCGGACCGTTTCCATCTGGTCACCGGCCGGCCCCTGGCGGAAGGCTGGTCCGGCAAGCTTTGGGCGGTTCATCAGGGGCTCGAGGCGGCGCGGGCGGCGGCGCCCGGGGCCCGCTATGTTCTGTTGACCGACGCCGACATTTCCCACGACCCGGCCAATCTGCGCCGTCTGGTCGAAAAGGCGGAGATGGAGAACCGGGATCTGGTCTCCCTCATGGTGCGGCTCAATTGCGAGACGCCGTGGGAACGTCTGCTGATCCCGGCCTTCGTGTTCTTCTTCCAGAAACTGTTTCCCTTTCCCTGGGTCAACGACCCGGTCAAGCGCACGGCGGCGGCGGCGGGCGGCTGCATGCTGGTGCGGCGGACCGCCCTGGATACGGCTGGCGGGATCGGCGCGATCAAGGACCGGCTGATAGACGATTGCGCCTTGGCGGCGCTGTTGAAGGCCAGGGGGTCGATCTGGCTGGGCCTCAGCCGCGAGACGGTGAGCCTGCGCCGCTATGACGGGCTGGGGGAACTGTGGCGCATGGTCGCGCGCACGGCGTATGAGCAGCTCGGCCATTCGCCCCTGATGCTGCTGGGCACCGTTGCCGGGATGGTCCTGCTGTATCTGGTGCCGCCGGTGGCGGCGCTGTGGGGCCTGGTTGCCGGGGATTGGCCGATGCTGGCCGCCGGGGCGGCGGGATGGCTTGCCATGGCCGTCGCCTATTTCCCGACTCTGCGTCTGTACGGGCGCCCGCCCTGGGCGGCCCTGGGGCTGCCCGTGGCCGGGCTGCTCTACACCGTGATGACCGTCGATTCCGCCCGCCGTCACGGCCAGGGGCGGGGTGGCGGGTGGAAGGGGCGAACCTATGCCGGCGGGGTGGGTGCGCCGGATCCCCGGGGCTGACGGCCGCCCCGTCATTGGGGGCTGGCCTTGGCTGCACCCCCCAGTGTATCCATTGCACCCATGGACAACCTGGTGACCCTTTCCGAAGCCGAAGTCGGCCGCGCCCGTGAACACGTGGAACGGATCGTGCGCGCCTCGGGCACGACCTTCTATTGGGCCATGCGGCTCCTGCCCGGTGAAAAGCGGCGCGCCATGTTCGCGGTCTATGCCTTCTGCCGCATCGTCGATGACATCGCCGACGACCCCAATCCGCTCGACGTGAAAAAACGCGAACTGGCCCGCTGGCGGGACGAAATCCGCGCCCTGTATTCGGGGCGGCCCAAGGATCCGGTCGCCGTGGCCCTGGCCGAACCGATTGCCCATTTCGGTCTGGCCGAGGCCGACTTTCAGGCCGTCATCGACGGCATGGAAACGGATGCGTCGGAAACGCTCCGCCTCGCCACCCGCGACGACCTGTTGCGGTACTGCGACCGGGTCGCCTGCGCCGTGGGGCGGCTGAGCTGCCGCATCTTCGGCCTGGGGGCTGAGATCGGAGACCGGCTGGCGGGCGCGCTCGGCCTCGCCCTGCAACTGACCAACATCCTGCGCGATCTGGAAGAGGACGCGGCGCGGGACCGGCTGTATCTGCCCGATGATCTGCTGGCTGACCATGGCGTTGCCGCCCGCGATCCACAAGGCGTCCTGGCCGACGCCAATCTGACCGCCGCCGTCGCCGAGATCGGCGCCCTGGCCGAGGAAAAGTTCGCCGAGGCCCGGGCCCTGCTCGGCCAGTGCGAGGCCGACCGGGTCAAACCCGCGACCATGATGATGGAAGCTTACGGGCGCATCTTCCGCCGCATGCGGGCGCGCGGCTGGCACCGGGTGCTGGAGCCGGCGGGGCTGACCAAGGCGGAAAAGCTTTGGGTCGCCTTCCGCTACGGCCTGCTGTAGCCCGGCGCATGGCGACCGGACGTATCCATGTGATCGGCGCCGGGGTGGCGGGGCTTGCCGCCGCCGTGCGCCTGGCCCAGGGCGGCCGCAAGGTCGTCCTGTATGACAGTGCCGGGCACGCCGGCGGACGCTGCCGATCCTATTTCGACGCCCATCTGGAGCGCCGCATCGACAACGGCAATCACCTGATGTTGTCCGGCAACTGGGCGATCCGTGATTACCTGCAAACAGTGGGCTCGGCGGACAGCCTGACGGGACCTGAGGACGCGTCCTTTCCCTTTCGCGATCTCAGGACCGGCGAGACCTGGACGATCACGCCCGACGCGGGCCGGGTGCCCTGGTCCATCCTGTTCGGCGCAGGCCGGGTGCCGGGGACCTGTCTGAGCGAATACCTGCGGGTCCGGCATCTGGCTTGTGCGGGGGCGGAGGACACGGTCACGGACTGTCTGGCCGGACCGGGCACGTTGTTCGAGAAATTCTGGGAGCCGCTCGCCGTCGGCGTTCTCAACACGCCCGCCGATACGGCGTCGGCGCGCCTGTTGTGGCCGGTTGTGAAGGAAACCTTCGGACGCGGCCGCGCCGCCTGCCGGCCGCTGATGGCGCGGGCGGGGCTGAGCGAAAGCTTCGTCGACCCGGCGCTCGACTATCTGGCCGGGCAGGGGGCGGAGGTTTGCTTCAACAATCGCCTGCGCGCCCTGGACCTTGACGATGGGCAGGTCCGCGCCCTCGATTTCGCCGGCGCCACGAAGGTTCTCGATCCCGGGGATCAGGTCGTCCTGGCCGTGCCCGCCTGGGCGGCGGCGGATCTGCTGCCGGGCCTGAACGGACCGCAAGCCAGCCATGCCATCGTCAACGCCCATTTCCGGCTGACACGGCCGGTACCGGCGGCCCCCCCCTTGGTCGGGCTGGTCGGCGGCACGGCGCAATGGGTGTTTCTCAGGGACGACGTCGCCTCGGTCACGGTCAGCGCCGCCGACGCCCTGGCGGCGGAGGCCAATGAAGAGATCGCAATGCGCCTTTGGCCCGAGGTGCGGGCGGCCCTGGGATTGACCGCCAAGGAACAGGTGGAAAGCCCTCTGCCGCCCTGGCGCATCGTCAAGGAAAAGCGGGCGACCATCAGCCAGACCCCGGCCGAGGACCGCCGCCGTCCCTTGCCGCGGACGGCCTGGCGCAATCTGGTCCTGGCCGGCGACTGGACGGCCACGGGCTTGCCGGCGACCATCGAAGGCTCCATCCGCTCCGGTTACCGGGCGGCGGATCTGGTTGTCACATCCATGTCATCTTCTTGATTTCAAGGACCCTTTCTGTAAGAAGGGGCCGGATGACCGCAGGCATTGAATTTTGCGCCTGCGAAGAGTACATGTGGGCGATTAATTGCCTGATAACAAAAGATTCAAGCGGTGACGTGATGGATATCTCCGTGCAGCCAGAGGACGATACGCCGAATTCCGGTTCCGGCGAGACGATCCGTGACGGCCGCGCCCATGCGGACCTGGACGCCACCATCGACGAAGCCCGCGCCTGGCTGGCTGGCCAGCAGGCCAAGGACGGCAGTTGGGCGTTCGAGTTGGAAGCGGACGCGACGATCCCCGCAGAATACGTGCTTCTCAACCATTACCTGGGCGAACCCCGCGACGCCATCGAAGCCAAGATGGGAAACTATCTGCGCCGCATTCAGGGCAAACACGGCGGCTGGCCGCTGTTCCATGACGGTGACTTCGACATGAGCGCCACGGTCAAGGCGTACTATGCCCTGAAACTGATCGGCGACGACCCGGACGCGCCCCACATGGCCAAGGCGCGGGCGGCGGTGTTGGCGCGTGGCGGGGCGACGCGCTCGAACGTGTTCACGCGCATCGCGTTGGCTCTGTTCGAACAGGTGCCCTGGCGCGCGGCGCCGGTGATCCGCCCGGAAGCCATGCTGCTGCCGTCCTGGTCGCCGTTCCATATCGACAAGGTCGCCTATTGGTCGCGCACGGTGATGATCCCCCTGTTCGTGCTGGCGGCGACCCGGCCCAAGGCGCGCAATCCGCGCGGCGTCGGCATCCGCGAGCTGTTCCTCGAAGACCCCTTCAAGCAGACCCATTTTCTGCACAATCCCACGGGCCATGTCCTGGGCAACGTGTTCCTGGCCATCGACAAGGCGGCGCGGCTGGTTCAGCCGATGATCCCCGGGTGGCTGGAAAAGAAGGCCATCACCAAGTGCATGGACTTCGTGAAGACGCGCCTGAACGGCGAGGACGGCCTGGGCGGTATCTTTCCCGCCATGGCCAACGCGGTCATGGCCTATGACGTGCTGGGCTATCCCCGTGACCATCCCGATTACCTGACGGCCCGCGGCGCCATCGAGAAGCTGGTCGTGGAGCGCGACGACGAGGCCTATTGCCAGCCCTGCCTGTCGCCCGTGTGGGACACCGGCCTGGCGCTGCACGCCATGCAGGAAAGCGGCATGGAAAAGGGCGATATGGTGCTCGACAAGGCCGCCGAATGGCTGGTCGACCGCCAGATCACGGACGTCAAGGGCGACTGGGCCAAAAAACGCCCGAACCTGCGTCCCGGCGGCTGGGCCTTCCAGTACTGGAACGACCATTACCCCGACGTGGACGACACAGCGGTCGTCGTCATGGCCCTGCACCGCGCCGATCCGGTCCGCTACAAGGACGCCATCGACCGCGGCGTCGAATGGATCATCGGCATGCAGAGCGAGAGCGGCGGCTGGGGCGCCTTCGACGCCGAGAACGAAGCCTATCACCTGAACCACATTCCCTTCGCCGACCATGGGGCGCTGCTCGACCCGCCGACGTCCGACGTCAGCGCGCGCTGTCTGGGCACCCTGGCGCAGCTCGGCTACGGCGCGGACGATGCCGTTGTCGCCCGCGCGATCCAGTTCCTGAAGGATGAACAGGAAGAGGACGGTTCCTGGTTCGGGCGCTGGGGCACCAATTACATCTACGGCACCTGGTCGGTGCTGAGCGCCCTCAACGCCGTGGGCGAGGATATGTCCCAACCCTATGTCCGGCGCGCCGTCGATTGGCTGAAAAGTCGCCAGATGGCCGACGGCGGCTGGGGCGAGGACTGCGCGACCTATTGGGCAGAGCGCAAAGGCCTGGCCAAGGAAAGCACGCCGTCGCAGACGGCCTGGGCCCTGATGGGCCTGATGGCTGCGGGCGAACTGGAAAGCACCGAGGTCGAAAGCGGGGTCGACTATCTGTTGAACCATCCGCGCGAAGGCGGCAAATGGCAGGAAACGATGTTCAACGCCGTCGGCTTTCCCAAGGTGTTCTACATCACCTATCACGGCTACAGCGCCTATTTCCCGCTGTGGACCCTGTCCCGCTACCGCAACCTGAAGCGCAGCAACACCAAACGCCCCGCCTACGGCATCTGACCGGCCCGGCGTGATGGCCCGCATCGGCATCATCACCGGGGTTTTGCGCGAGGTGGCCTGCCTGTCCGACATTTCCGGTGACGACGACCTGGACGTGCGCGCGTCCGGCGCCGATCCCCGGCGCGCGGGCGAACTGGCGGACGAAATGTTCGCTCAGGGCGTGGTCGCCATGCTCAGCTTCGGTTTGTGCGGCGGCCTGGACCCGGCCCTCAAGGCCGGGGATTTGATCCTGCCGACCCATGTCATCGCCGCCCAAAGCAAGAGCCTGACCTGCGATCCCGATTGGACCGGCCGGCTGGAAGACGCCCTGGGCGACATGGTGGCGCGCAAGGGAACCACTCTGGCCCATTCGCCGACCATCGTCGCCGGGCCCCGGCGCAAATCCGTGCTGCGGGCGACGACCGAGGCCGACGCGGTCGATATGGAAAGCTATGCCGTGGGCCGGGCGGCGCGCAAGGCGGGGCGGCCCTTCGCCATTATCCGCGCGGTGTCCGATACGGCGGACACGCGGCTGCCGGAATGGACGGACGAAATCGTCTCGGCCACGGGCGGCACGGACGGGGTGCGCCTGTTGAAGAACCTGGCGGCCCATCCGGGTGATATCGGGAAACTGCTGGCGCTCGGCCGCGGCAGCACGCGGGCGCTGAAGGTGCTGCGCCGCGTGGCCGGGCGTCTCGGCCCCGGTTTCGCCTTCGACGAAGGCGCAAAGTCCACCGGCTGAGCCGTCGCGCCGGTTTTCGGAGAGATAAGGGAGTTGTGCCCTGCTTTCTCCCGAAACCGGTACTTGGTTCGGGCTTATGGGAACGACCGCTTTTGGCCCGAAGCGGACCTTTTTACTCTGTGGCTCCCGCGAAGGCGAAGATGACGACGCAGTAAGTTCGCCGACCTTGTTAAGGAGAGCAGTTTAGCTCCGAGGCATAGGTCAGGCGGTATTCCTTGGCGCCAACCTCCGGTTTGACGCAAAAATACCGCCTGACCTGTTCTTCGTTGTCGGAGAAAAGTCTGAGACGATCTCCGACCCTCAAATAAGTACTGTTAGAACTGTGTTCCATGGCTGCGACGAAACTGCCTGCCGCCGCCGCCTTTTCAATTAAATCCAAAGCTGCGCGAACTTTATCTGGCTTAATTATCGTTTTTCGTCCCCGGATCGGCGCCATTTCTTCAAGCATCCTGATCCCCAACAAAAGATTCGCTTCTGGCACGCCAGCATCTGAGGCGATCTGAAGATAATGTCGCACTGGTAATTTCGGACGGCCAGGAAGCGCTACGAAATCCTGCCGTTCTGTGTAGTGGGTATGCCAAACATAATAAGCAGCCCTTGCAACATGGTGTTTTACAGCCAGGTCCGAGAACATTTCCTTTGCCCGAGCCCGATCCGGTTTTAACCGCTCTCCGCAATGCCTTGACCCATTTACCAACATCTCTGCAAGCCGTTGGCGGGACAGAAGCCCGCCCGCCGCCGCACCCTTCTCCAAGCGGCCAACGAGTTGATCCAAGGTCACTTCGCACTTTTTCAACAACATCAAGCCGTAGAGGAAATAAGCGCTGTCCGGATGCGTGGGAAACGCCTCTTCAAATAACTTTTCCAGACCATCTCTCTCATCAAGATAGGATGACAACACACCTCGACCGTATTTGTTGATGGGGCTATCTAGGCAGGCCCGTAGGTCTTTTTCGCGACGTGCCAGCTCTCCGGCCTTAACCAGAGCACCGAATGACTTAAGGCTGAATTCTTTGAGTACATCTTGCACCAGGCGTTCACACATCGCCGCATCGACTGTTTGCGCAGCCAACCGGCTAGAGGCCTGGGGAAGACAAAACAACGCGGCGCACACTGCGACGGCGAACGCCTGATAAAGCCTTATTGGCACATTCGATTTCAATGGTGGTCCAATTTCTTGCAACCAGTCTGTTGCCTAAGGTTCTTTGGTAGAAACAGAGTTGAAACTGAACAACATCAGCTGCTGCATATCAACCGGGGACTCGACCCTTTGTTCCCGCGATCGGACTAAAATTCAACCGTTGCCGCAGGTCTCGTTATGGCTAATACCCGACGCTTCGCTCCGATGATCGGAACGTCGGGTTCGCACTGAAAAGCGGACGGGGGAGAGTTAGGCGGCCTTTTCGCCCTGGGCTTTCTCGGCCTCGGCCTTTTCCGCCATCTTCTGCGACAGCGTCTTGACCAGGCCTTCGAACACGAATTCGGCCGGGCGCTGGTTGTCCAGTTCGATTTCCGGGGCCATCTCGCCGTCCGTGTTGACGCCCTTCAGGAACACCCGAAGCGCCTTCAGCGGGTGCGACACGGTGTCGGTGACGGCGGTCGGCTCGTAGCCGCAATGGACCATGCAGTCGGCGCATTTTTCGTAGTTGCCGGTGCCGTACTTGTCCCATTCGACGCTGTCCATCAGCTCCTGGAACGTGTCGGCGTAGCCTTCGTTCAGCAGATAGCAGGGCTTTTGCCAGCCGAAGATGTTGCGTGTCGGGTTGCCCCAGGGCGTGCACTTGTAGGACTGGTTGCCGGCCAGGAAGTCGAGGAACAGGGTCGACTGGCTGAACCGCCATTTCTTCGCCCCTTCGTGCTTGAACACGTCGCGGAACAGCTGCTTGGTCTTCTTGCGCGACAGGAAGTGTTCCTGGTCGGGCGCGCGCTCGTAGGCATAGCCCGGCGACACGGTAATGCCCTCCACACCCAGGTCATGGGTGCAGAAATCGAAGAATTCGGCGGCTTCGGTGGCCGACATCTGGTCGAACAGGGTGCAGTTGACGTTGACCCGGAAGCCCATGGCCTTGGCCTTGCGGATGGCCGAGACGGCGCGCTTGAAGGTACCCGGCTGGGCCACGGCCTTGTCGTGGTGGGCTTCCATGCCGTCCAGGTGGACCGAGAAGGTCAGGTAGGGCGTAGGCGTGAACTTGCCGAGGTTCTTTTCCAAAAGCAGGGCGTTGGTGCACAGATAGACGAACTTCTTGCGCGCCACGATGCCTTCGACGATCTGCACGATTTCCTTGTGGATCAGCGGCTCGCCGCCGGGGATCGAGACGATGGGGGCACCACAGTCGTCAACCGCCTTCAGGCATTCCTCGACCGACAGGCGCTTGTTCAGGATGTCGTCCTCGTAATCGATCTTGCCGCAGCCGGGGCAGGCCAGGTTGCAGCGGAACAAGGGTTCCAGCATCAGGACGAGGGGATATTTCTCCACGCCGCGCAACTTCTTGCCCATGATATAGGCGCCGACGCGGACCTGCTGGATGACGGGGACTGCCATGTAACTCTCCGGTATCTCAGGCCCCAGCGTGGGGACCTGTGCCGTCGTTCAATTCGCGCGGCAGTTTGAAGACGATGTTTTCCTGCACGCCCTTCAGCTCTTCGACCTGGGTGTCGCCGAATTCGCCGAGGCGGCGGATCAGTTCCTGCACCAGTTCCTCGGGCGCCGAGGCGCCGGCGGTGATGCCGACCGTCGCCACGCCGTCGAGCCACTTGGGGTCGAGCATGCTGGCATCGTCGATCAGATAGGCAGGTACGCCGATCTCGCCGCCGATTTCACGCAGGCGGTTGGAGTTCGACGAATTCTTGGCTCCGACCACGAGCAGCAGATCGACCCGGGTGCACAGGTCGCGCACCGCCTGCTGGCGGTTCTGGGTGGCGTAGCAGATGTCCTTCACGTCCGGGCCGACGATGGCCGGGAAGCGATTTTTCAGGGCGTTGATGGTGTCGCGGGTTTCATCGACGCTGAGGGTCGTCTGCGTCACGTAAGACAGCGCCTTCGGGTCCTTGACCCGGAGATGAGCAACGTCTTCGGGGGTCTGCACCAGGTGAACGCCGCCGGGAATGCGACCCTGGGTGCCTTCGACCTCGGGATGGCCGGCGTGGCCGATCAGGATGACCTCGCGGCCCTTCTGCGCGTGGTTCTGGCCTTCCTTGTGGACCTTGGAGACCAGAGGGCAGGTCGCGTCGATCACGGGCAGACCGCGGTCGTTGGCTTCGATCTCGACCTTTTCGGCGACGCCGTGGGCGGAAAAGATGGTGACGGCGCCGTCGGGTACGTCGGACACTTCCTCGACGAACACCGCACCCTTGGCGCGCAGCGATTCGACGACGTGCTTGTTGTGCACGATCTCGTGGCGGACGTAGACGGGCGGTCCGTGGATTTCCAGGGCCCGTTCGACGATTTCGATGGCGCGCTCCACTCCGGCGCAGAAACCGCGCGGGCTGGCGAGCAGGATCTTCAGGTTCTTGGTCATCGCGATCACTTAATCCTCAGGAGGGCCCTTGTAAACCTTGGGATATTGCAGTGCAAACAGGCATTTTAAGCAACATGGTGCCGCACACTCCCATTGTTAAGGGGCAGCGGGCGGAATGTCAGCCATTTACCACTGGAAATCGTGACTTTTATGAGGCCTAAATCCCCGCCATGACAAAAGGCTCCGCCAATCTGGTCACGGGCGCCAGCGGTTTCGTCGGCGCCGCCGTGGTGCGCAGGCTGCTCGACGCGGGCGAGGCCGTGCGCGTGCTCATGCGGCCCGGCAGCGACCGCCGCAACATCGACGGCCTGGACGTCGAGGTGGTGGAGGGCGACCTGCTGGCGCCGGAAACCCTGGGCCCTGCGGTCAAGGGATGCCGGGCGCTTTATCACGTCGCCGCCGATTACCGCATCTGGACCCGCGACCCCGCGGCCATGTTCCGCGCCAATGTGGACGGGTCGGCGGCCATCGTGCGTGCCGCCGCCGAGGCCGGGGCGGAACGCATCGTCTATACATCGTCCGTCGCCGTGCTGGGCATTCCGCCCGGCGGCGTCGGCGACGAGGACACGCCGGTCACCTACGCCGACATGATCGGCCCTTACAAGCAGTCCAAGTTCCGGGCCGAGGAACGTATCCGCGAGTTGACGGCAAAGGAAGGCTGGCCCGTGGTCATCGTCAACCCGTCGACCCCGATCGGCCCCCGCGACGTGAAACCGACGCCGACCGGGCGCATCGTGGTCGACGCGGCGAACGGCAAGATGCCGGTTTATGTCGATACGGGCCTGAACGTCGCCCATGTCGACGACGTGGCGGCGGGTCATTTGCTGGCTTTCGCCAAGGGACGCATCGGCGAGCGTTATGTGCTGGGCGGCGAGAACATGGGCCTCGGCGATATCCTGGGCGTGATCGCTGAGCTGACCGGCGGGCGGCCGCCCCTGTTCCGGGTGCCGACGGGCCTGATCATGCCGATCGCCCATGTCTCCGAAGCCTGGTGCCGCCTGACCGGCGGAACCGAGCCGATGGTCGCCCCGGATTCGGTGCGCATGGCGAAAAAGAAGATGTTCTTCCGCTGGGACAAGGCGGCCCGGGAACTGGGCTACGCACCCCGCCCGGCGCGGGACGCCCTGGCCGACGCCGTCGCCTGGTTTCGCGCCAACGGCTATATTGCTTAACGCACGAAGCGGGGGATTGTTGCCATGCGCCCAGCGCATGTTTCTCCGCGATTCCACGATATTGACAACAACCCGTCATATGCGCACCTATTGCGCAACGAAACGGTAACCGGGAAGTTACGAGCAAATGAAAGCAGTCATGCTTGCCGCCGGCGTGGGCCGGCGGCTTTTCGGCGACGGTAACGACGATCCCCCCAAGGCGCTTCTGCAATTCGGTGACCGGACCCTCCTGGCCCGGCATATCGAGGTTCTGACGCAGCTTGGCGTCGAGGAATTGATCGTCGTCGTCGGCCACAAGAAGGAGATGATCGAGGACGAGCTGGCCCGCGTAGCGCCCAAGGGCTTCGCGCGCACCCTGTTCAATCCCCGGTTCAAGGAAAGCCCGATCCTGTCCCTGGCGCGGGCGGGGGAAATTCTGCGCTCGGGCGAGCGCATCCTGTTCATGGACGCCGACGTCTATTACCACGACGACCTGCTGAAGGCCCTGATCGGCAGCCGCCATGAGACCTGCATCATCCTGGATCAGGACTTCGTGCCTGGCGCCGAGCCCGTGAAGACCTGCGTGCGCGACGGCGTCCTGGTCGATTTCGGCAAGAAGGTGTTCGAACCCCACGACACCGTCGGCGAATGGCCCGGCTTCCTGACCATGGCGCCGGACATCGCGCATCGGGTCGCCGACCGCGCCGACGAACTGTCCCAGGGCGACATGCCGGGCTTCGTCTACGAAGACGCGTTCTGCGACGTCATGAAGGCGTCGGAGCCGGGCACCTTCGGCTTCGAGGACGTGACGGGCATTCCGTGGATCGAGATCGATTTTCCCGAAGACCGGGAACGCGCGGCAACGGAAATCCGCGCCAAGATCGCGGCCTACAAGCCGATGGGCGAGCGCGTCGGCGACGCCGCCGAATAATCCAGGCTAGACTCGGAACACGTATTGCTTCGCCGGGTCGCGGTCGATGTCCGGCGGGTAGTTCTTGTGCTTGTCCGCGTAGTAGCGGTCCATGAAATCGCCCGCTGACGCCCGGTTGTAGGTGGCGTAGTAGATGCGGCGGATCTTGTCGCTCAGGTTGGCTTCCGACGCATGGGGCGCGAACGAATCGAAGAACACCACGTCGCCCGGATTGGTCGGCACGGGCTGAAAGTCCATATCGGCCATGTCGGCGTCGGACATCGGTTCCCACGACGCGAACATGCCCTTCTTGTGATGGCCGCGAACCATCTTCAGGCAGCCGTTTTCTTCCGTCGCCGCGTCGATGGATACCAGGGCCGAGATGAAGAAATCCGCATAAGCGTCCCAACCGGCCTGGGAATCCTGGTGCGGCTTGAAGCCGTCGCCGCCCGGCATCTTGAAATTGATCTTTTCCTTGAACAGGGCCGCGTTCTCGCCCAGCAGCTGGCCGACCGGGCCGCGCAGGGCCTCGGCCAGGGCGCCGAACCCGTCGTGGAAGGGGGAAATGCGCTCGATCCGGCTGACCAGATTTTCGGCCGCGTTCTTCTGGCTTTTCTCGTGGAACACCCAATGACGGCCGGAAACCTCGGGCAGGGCCAGGACTTCGTCGGTCCAGGCGCCGATGCGGGTCATTTCCTCGGTGGAAAAGCCGCCGCGCAGAACCAAATAACCGTCGTCGGCGAATTGTTGGATCTGGGTGTCGGTGAGAATGGGTGTATTCAGCATGATTTCTTCAACGGCGGTGCCGATGCCGGTTGCCTTTTGCCGCAATTTTCATGATGTTCCGGGCTATCCTTATCGCCCCATGTAGACCCGCCCGCAGCCGGAGGCAAGACCATTAGTCACAATACCTGGATCCACAAGGTCGCGCGCCTGGCCGTGACCAAACCCCTGATGGGAACCAAGGTCACGCCGAGCCAGGTGACCGTCGTGCGCCTGGCCACGGGCATCGCCGCCGCCGCCGCCTTTGCCCTCGGCCCGTCCTCCTGGCTGAACCTGCCGTGGTGGGAGATCGGTGCTGGGTTGTTCATCCTGTCCATGGTGCTCGACCGGGGCGACGGCGATTATGCCCGTCTGTCTGGTCAGACCAGCGCCGCCGGTCACAAGTTCGACCTGATCGCCGATACCGTATGCAACGCCGTGATCTTCGTCGGCCTGGGCATCGGGCTGCGGGGTGGCGAATGGGGGATGATGGCAATCCCCATGGGCGTCCTCGCGGGGGCGTCGGTGACCTTCATCCTGTGGATGGTCATGCGCATGGAAAGCCTGGCCGGCGCGCGCAGCGCCGAACTTGGCTCGTTCATGGGATTCGATCCCGACGACGCCATCCTGGCCGTGCCGGTCCTGGTGTTCCTGGGTTATCAGGAACCGCTGCTGGTCGCCGCGACCATCGGGGCGCCGGGCTTCGCCCTGCTGTTCGCCGTGCAATGGGGGATCAAGTACCGGGCCCGCCGCCGCGCCCTGGCCGAGGGCGGAAAGCAGGAGGGATGACGGAAGCGGCCGCGTTTCCGGGAAATCTGTTCCGGGCCTGGGTCGGCCTGGCCCGGCGCGGCGCCTGGGCGGTCGTGCTGCTGTCCATCGTCGGGGCGGGGCTGACGCTCACCTATCTTCAACACAACCTGGCGATCCATACGGACACCACGGACATGTTGTCCGCCGACCTGCCGTTCCGCAAGAACAACCGGGAGGCCGGCCGCCTGTTCCCGCAGTTGAGCGACAACATCCTGCTGGTCCTGGACGGCACCGTGCCGGAACGGGTCGAGCGCGCGGCGCGGCAATTGACCGGCAGGCTCAAGGCGCGGCCGGAAACCTTCGGCGCCCTGTTCGACCCCGAAGGCGATCCTTTCCTGCAACAGAACGGCCTGCTGTTCCTCGACGTGAAGGAGTTGGAAGACCTGACCGGCAGGCTCGCCGAGGCGCAGCCCTTCCTCGCCAGCCTGTGGGGCGACGCCAGTCTGGCGACCCTGTTCGACCTGCTGCGTCAGGGCATCGAACAGCAGCTTGACGGCAAGGCGCCGCCCGTGGCCCTGGCCCGGGTGCTCGACCTGCTGGCCGAGGTCGGTGAAAAGCGCGCCAAGGGCGAAGACGCGATTCTGTCCTGGCAACGGCTGCTGGCCGGGGAAGAAGACACGGCCGCGCGGCGGTTCATCGTACTCAAACCGCCATTGGATTTCGCCTCGCTGCAGCCGGCAGGCAAGCCGATCGCCGCGTTGAAGGATTTGCGCCGGGAATTGCAGTTGGACGGGACGGGGCCCGTGCGCCTGCGCATCTCCGGCTCCGCCGCCTTGCAGCAGGATGAATTGAAAAGTGTCGAGCAGGGCATGGGCCTGGCCGGGATTCTGTCGTTTACCTTGGTCCTGGTGCTGCTGGTCCTCGGCCTGCGGTCCCTGCGCATGGTCATTGCCGTCCTGGCGACCCTGATCCTGGGCCTGATCTGGACCGCCGGATTCGCGATCTGGGCGCTCGGCGCCCTCAACCTGATCTCCGTCGCCTTCGCCGTGCTGTTCATCGGACTCAGCGTCGATTTCGGCATTCACTTCGCGTTGCGCTATCGGGAACACCGCGCCCGGGGGCATGACAATGGGGCGGCGTTGGAGGCCACGGCGGCGGCGGGCGGCGGCGGGCTGACGCTGTGTGCCGTCGCGGCGGCCATCGCCTTTTATTCCTTTCTGCCGACGGATTACGTGGGCCTTGCCGAACTGGGCCTGATCGCGGGATCGGGCATGTTCATCGCGCTGGCGGCCAACCTGACCGTTCTGCCTGCTCTGTTGACCTTGATGCCCACCGCGGCGGGCCGCCGTGACGGTCATGCGGGATGGTCCGACCGGGCGCGCCGCGCCCTGCAAGGTCATCCCCGCCGGGTGCTGATCGGTGCCGGAGCGGTGGCGGTTATCGGCCTGGCCGCCGCGCCGCAGGCGCGGTTCGACTTCGATCCCCTGAACTTGCAGGACCGAAATCTGGAATCGGTCGCCGTCGTCCATGAACTGGCGGCGGGGAAGGGGGCGTCGACCTATAGCGCCACGGTCCTGGCCCCTGACGTCGACGCGGCGCGAGAACTTGCTGACAACCTGACGGCCCTGCCCGAGGTCAAGGGCGTCGCGTCGGTCCTGAGCTTCGTGCCGGGAAACCAGGAGGAGAAAGCCGAGATCATCCGCGATCTTGCCTTGTTCATGCTGCCGTCGCTGGCACCCGGTGGCGGCACGGGTGACGGAGACCCGGCGCGCCGCCGCACCGCCGCCGAAAATCTGGGGGCGGCCTTGGCAAACCTGGACGCCACCAACGCGGGGCCGGACCTTGCCCACGCGGCCGGACGGCTGGCGACGCTGTTGAAGGGGCTCGACGAGGCGGGCCTGGCGGAGTTGGAGCAGGGCCTGCTGGCCGTGTTTCCCGACGCGGTCGAACGCCTGCGGGGCAGTTTGAGCCCTGAACCGTTCACATTGGCCGATCTGCCCGCCGGCATTCGTGCCCGCTATGTCGCCCCGGACGGGCAGGCGCGGCTTGAGGTCATTCCCGCCGACGACCTGCGCGACCCCGAAGCGGTCGAACGTTTCGTCGCGGCGCTGCGCAAGGTCGCCCCGGATGCATCAGGGGCGCCCGTCACGATCTATGAGGCCGGGCGGGCGGTGCTCGCCGCTTTTGTTCAGGCGGGGACGATCGCGGTGGCGGCGATCCTGATCCTGCTCGGCCTGCTGCTGCGCCGGGCAAGCGACGTCGCCTTCGTGTTCGCCCCCCTGGGGCTGGCCGCCGTCCTGACGGTGCTGTGTTCCGTCGCCTTTCAGGTGCCCTTCAATTTCGCCAACATCATCGTTTTGCCGCTGTTGTTCGGGCTTGGCGTCGCCAGCGGCATTCATCTGGTCCTGCGTGACCGCCAGGAACGTTCTGGCGGTGATGCGGCGGCGGGCGATGCGTTCGAAACCTCGACCCCCCGGGCGGTGCTGTTCAGCGCGCTGACCACCATCGGTTCGTTCGGGTCCATCGCGCTGTCCGGTCATCCCGGCACGGCCAGCATGGGCGTGCTGTTGACCATCGCCATCACCCTGACCCTGGTCTGTACCTTGGTTCTGCTGCCGGCATTGCTCGCGGTTCGTGGCCGGGGGCGGACATGACCGCCGGTGATCGGCCCATGACGCGGGTTCTGACCTGGCTCTATATCGGACTGGGTGTGGCGTTGTTGGCCTGGGTGGTTGCCGAGGTCGATTTCAAAGCCGCCCTGGCCAGCATTCTCGGCATGGGCTGGCAGGGGTTGGCGGCGGCCTTCGCGATCTATCTCGCGGCCTTTTATATCGACAGCCTGTCCTGGCATCTGGCCATCCTGCGCCTGCCCTTGACGCTCCGCTGGTCCTATATCGTGTGGCGTATCCGCATGGTCGGCGAGGCCTTCAACACCGTGCTGCCTGCGGGCGGGTTCGGCGGCGAGCCGATCAAGGCGGTGCTTCTGAAGCGCCATCACGCGGTCAGTTACCGCGAGGGCATCGCCTCGATCATCTTGGCGCGCACGGTGAACCTGATCGGCTTGGTCGTCTTCATGCTGATCGGTCTGATCCTGCTGGCCGGGCACGAGGCCGGCGGGCGATATGGCGCCTTCGCGCTCGGCGGGTTCCTGTTCCTGACCTTCGGAATCGGGGTTCTGTTCGCGGTCCAGAAATTCCGCGCGGCGTCGTGGACGGGAACGCGCCTGGGCCGCACGCGCCTGGGTGCCCGTATCGAGGCCGCGCTCGAGCATATCAACGACGTTGAGGACCGGCTGCACCATTTCTATGCGGAGCGGCCCTGGCGCTTCGTGCCGGCTGTGCTGCTCGCGCTCATCAACTGGGTGATCGGGGCGGCGGAAACCTATGCGATTCTCTATTTTCTGGGATATCCGGTGACGCCGGGCGAAGCCCTCATCATCGAATCCGTGAACCAGATGGTGCGCGCCGCGACCTTCTTCGTGCCCGCCAACCTGGGCACCCAGGACAGTGCGTTGATCATCCTGGCCGGGGCCGTCACGGGGTCGCCCGAGGCCGGCGTGGCCTTGGCGGCGGTCAAGCGCATCCGTGAAATCGTCTTCGTGGTTTGGGGATTTGCGCTGGGGTCGATCTATTCCCTGCGCGGTCTGCTGAAATCGGCCGAACGCGGCAACGGGGACGGGGGCGGCGAAGGTGAAGGTAACGGCCTGCCGTCAGGCTGAGCCTATCCGCCGAGCAGAACCTGGGTCTTCTCCCGCAAGGCGTCGGTCAAGGCGGGCAGGCCGTTCTTCACGATGCTTTTGAATTCGGAAATATGTTTGGCGAGCTGGCTGATCGATGTCGTTCCGCGGCGCACCAGGACGTCATAGACACCCCATCGCCCGTCCTTGAAGACCATCAGGTAGGTCAGCGTGACCGGCTCCTTGCCGGTCAATTCCGTCTCCACCAGAACGGTGCCTTTCTGCGGACCCGGTTTTTGCCCGTGATCGATGAAGGCCTGGCCGGACCAGCCGTCGAACTGATTGGCGTAGGTGCCGATGGTCCAGCGGCGAAAGACGTCGAGCAGGGCCGTCTGTTCCGCCGGCGTGGCGTTCTTCCAGGGCCGCCGTCCGGCCGATTGACGCGCGGTCAGATCAAGATGGAAGGCCTTGTCCACGGCCGGCGCCAGGGTCTCGAAGCGGCCTTTCACGCCGAGTGCGTCCGCGCGCTTCATGACGTCGAGCAGGGTGGCATGGAAAGTAGTGACGACCTCGCCGGCCTGGGTGGTCCGTGGCGCCTGAGCGACAGCGGGAATGGCGCCCGCGATCAGCAACAGGATCGCGATGATGAGGGAGGCGACGGGCATGGACGTTGAATGATTGCGCATAGGCGAACACTTAAGCCGGGTTTCGCGGCCATGCCAGGGGCGGTTCCCGGGCGATGGAATTTTACTTGCCGGCCTTGGCCGTGCGGCCCGACGCGAGAATCTCGTCCGCCTTGGCGTTCAGCAGGTTGGTCAGGCCGGTAATTCCGCTGTCTTCAAGGGTTCGGCGGTATTCGTCGCGGCGTTTGATGAGCTGCGAAATGGTGCCGTCCAGAAGGACATCGATGATTCGCCATTTTTCGCCGAACTTGCGCAGGCGATAGGTCACTTTTACGTTCGAATCCGACTGCCGTTCCAATTCCGTTTCAACCAGGACGGACCCGTCCTTGATGGACCGTGTGCCGACCGTCTTGAAGGTTTCGCCGCCGTATCCGGAAAACAGCACGGCAAGCTCGCCGGCGCTCAAGCGCCGCGCCGCGTCGTTCAATTTTCGGCGTGCGTCCTGGTCGGCCTTGGCCCAATGCGTGCCGGATACGAAGCTGACCATCAGAGGCATGTGGAAATAGCGGTCGAGATGCTCGAGGAATTTTGTGTAACGTCCTGAAACACCAAGGTTATCGCTGTCTTTCATGACGGCGAGAAGATCTCTGTGGAATGCGTCCACCACGGTCTCAGGCATGTCGGCGCGGACGGTCGAAGGTGCCACGGCAAAGGTGATGAACACCCATGCCAGAGCGAGCTTGAGAGCTTGTCGGCGAAGTGGGATCATGATTACGAGTGCCTCCCTTGTGCGCCAGGATATGCATTTTTCCACGCGGTTCAAGCGCCCTGGCATAGGGCCTGGGTGCACGCCGACATCACGATTTAGTTAGCGGTCAACGGTAAATAAATTACTTTGAATCGGTTGCGGGGGG
>SWBZ01006399.1_pt1 | contig 40063 bp, 32 predicted proteins | sample 4693031 | NCBI WGS metagenome assembly SWBZ01 (sample SAMN10267274, study PRJNA491770) | bioreactor metagenome | isolation source: DHS bioreactor inoculated with | place: Japan: off Shimokita Peninsula
GGGGGGTGATGTCGGCGCGGCGCTCGAAGGCCTCTTCAATGATGGGCTGGATGTCAGACATGGGTTCTCCTTGGGAATGCATGTAAATTATGCCGGGGGATTATAGAGGGGCGGCGCGCAAATACCTAGGTGCCATGCAGGAGCGTCATTCCTAACGGGATTCGACGAAGCGGCGGATGCGTTTCGCGGCCTCGATACAATCCTCAATCGGCGCCACCAGCGCCAGGCGCACGTGGTTGTGGCCGGGGTTGCCCGCCGTGGTGTCGCGGGACAGGAAGCTGCCGGGCAGCACGGTGACATGCTCCTGCGCGAACAGCTCGCGGGCGAATTCCGTGTCGCCGCCCGGCACCTCGGGCCAGAGATAGAAGCTGGCATCGGGCGCCTGCACCGGCAGCACCGGCCGCAGGATCTCCACCACGGCGGCGAACTTCTCCCGGTAGGCGTCGCGGTTGGCGCGAACATGGGCCTCGTCCTGCCAGGCCTGCTCGCTGGCGGCCTGCACGGCCAGCGACATGGCGCAGCCGTGGTAGGTGCGGTAGAGCAGGAAGGCCTTGAGGATGTCGGCATCGCCGGCCACGAAGCCCGAGCGCAGGCCAGGGGCGTTGCTGCGCTTGGACAGGCTGTGGAACACCACGCAGCGGTGGTAGTCGTGGCGGCCCAGGGCGGCCGCCGCCTGCAGCAGACCCGGCGGCGGCCGGTCCTCGTCGAGGTAGATCTCCGAATAGCATTCATCGGCGGCGATGATGAAATCATGTTCGTCGGCGAGTCCGATCAGCTTCTGCAGGGTCTCGAGTTCGAGCACGGCGCCGGTGGGATTGCCGGGCGAACAGATATACAGGAGCTGGCAGCGGCGCCACTGCTCCGGCGTGACGGCATCGAAGTCGGGCCGGTAGCCGGTGGCCGCCGTGGTGTTGAGGAACAGCGGCTCGGCGCCGGCCAGCAGGGCCGCACCCTCGTAGATCTGGTAGAAGGGATTGGGCATCAGCACGGCGGCGTCCGGTCCCGGCTCCACCACCGCCTGAGCGAACGCGAACAGGGCCTCGCGGGTGCCGTTCACCGGCAGCACCTGGGTCTGGGGATCCAGGCCGCCCGCAAGGGCGAAGCGTCGCTCCGCCCAGCGGCCGATGGCCCCGCGCAGGGCATCGCCACCACGGGTGGTGGGGTATACCGCCAGGCCGTGCAGGTGTTCGATCAGCGTCTCGGTGATCAGCGCCGGGGTGGGATGGCGCGGCTCACCGATGGACAGGGCGATATGGGTCAGGTCCGCGGGCGGCGTGACGCCGGCCTTGAGCTGGTTCAGGCGCTCGAAGGGGTAGGGCTGCAGGCGGCTGAGTAGGGGATTCATGCTGATCTGAGGATCCGGTGACGGTGGCGGCGTTAGCCCCCGAACGATTACCATGCGGGGCAAGCAACAACGAGGCGGCAGTATACGGCATCCCATGGGGGCAACCAAACCGGAAGACCATTCACTGGCGGTGCTGAGCCTGCTGCTGGCCGCCACACTGTGGGGTGTGGTGTGGTACCCGCTGCGCCTGCTCGAGGACGCCGGCCTCGCCGGCCTGTGGGTGACACTGGTGGCCTACGGCGCCGCCCTGATCACCGGCCTGCCGGTGCTGTGGCGGTTGCGGCGCGGCCTGCCGGGCGGGCCGGTGTTGCTGCTCATGGCATTGGCGGCGGGCTGGCTCAATGTGTCCTTCATCCTCGCCATGCTGGAGGGCACGGTGGTGCGGGTGCTGCTGCTGTTCTTCCTGTCGCCACTCTGGTCACTGCTGCTTGCCTGGCTGCTGCTCGGCGAACGGTTGCACCGAACCAGCTTCAGCCTGCTCGCCCTGGCCCTGGTCGGAGCCCTGGTCATGCTGTGGAACCCGGCGCTGGGCTGGCCCTGGCCCCAGGAGCAGGCCGACTGGCTGGCCCTGTCCGCCGGTGTCGCGTTCGCCTTCAATAACGTGCTGGCGCGTCGCCTGGTGCTGGTGCCCGTGGCGATCAAGGCGGTGGCCAGCTGGTGTGGGGTGGTGGTGGTGGCCCTGGCCGGATTGCTGTTGCTGCAGCCGGCCTGGCCCCCGGTGGGTCCGGGACCCTGGCTGGGCGCCGTGCTGTTGGGCTGGTTCGGCTTCGTGGTCATGACCCTGGCAACGCTCCATGGCGTCAGCCGATTGCCCGTGCAGCGCTCGGCCATCATTCTGCCGGTGGAGCTGGTGGTCGGTGCTCTGTCGGCCTGGTGGCTGGCCAAGGAAATGGTCCAGCCCCAGGAGTGGATCGGCGGTACGCTCATCGTCACCGCCGCCTTCATCAGCGCACGCCGACGCGGAGGAGTGTGATCATGAAAACCGTTGCCCGGTTGCACCATGTGAGCGTCATCGTGGCTGATACCGTTCGCGCACTGGATTTCTACCATGGCGTACTCGGCCTGGAGACCAACGATCGACGACCCGACCTCGGTTATCCCGGTGCCTGGCTGCAACTGGGTGAGGCACAGATCCACCTGCTGGAACTGCCCAATCCCGATCCCATCGAAGGGCGGCCCGCGCACGGTGGCCGCGACCGGCACTTTGCCCTGAGCGTGGCGGAACTGGAACCCGTGGTACAGGCGCTGCAGGCGGCCGGCATCGCCCACACCCTGAGTCGCTCGGGCCGCAGGGCGCTGTTCTGTCGCGATCCCGACGGGAATGCGGTGGAGATCATCGAGCGGAAGGTGGGATAGCAACAGGAAAATGGGGGGATACGATTCAGTTCCGTTGTACCCGATCAGCGAGTTAAGGTTTCCTCACGCAGTTGAGTTCGGCTGCAAATATCTGCCCAGGTGAGAGAGTGTCCGCCTGATGATCGGCGTGAATAGTGGAGGGATCAATCATGATGATGAACCAGAAGCAGGAGGCTTTGTGCAGGGGACACAAGTTCGACTTTTCGAGCCTTTCCGCCCTATTCCTCAATTGCACCCTGAAACCGACAGGGAAACTTTCACATACTGAAGCCCTGATCGAGGTCTCGAAAGCCATCATGGATGCAAACGGGGTCGGCACGGAGGTGATCAGGCCCGTCGATTACGATCTGCCACCTGGTGTTTACCCGGATATGACCGAACACGGGTTTGCCCGTGACGAATGGCCTGAATTGTGTGGCAAGGTTCTCGACGCCGATATTCTGGTGGTCGGCACACCCATCTGGCTGGGGGAGGAAAGCTCGGTCTGCCGCCGGGTCATTGAACGCCTTTATGGGGAATCCGGGACACTCAACGACAAGGGGCAGTATCTCTATTACGGCCGCGTGGGCGGCTGCATCATTACCGGCAACGAGGATGGGGCCAAACACTGCGCGATGACGGTTTTCTACGCACTGCAACACCTGGGCTACGTTATTCCTCCCCAGGCGGATGCCGCCTGGGTCGGCGAAGCCGGCCCCGGCCCATCCTATGCGGACGATGGCTCGGGTGGGCCAGAGAACGATTTTACCCAGCGCAATGTCACCTTCATGACATGGAACCTGATGCACTTGGCGCGGATGATCAAAGATGCCGGTGGTATTCCGGCGCACGGCAATCAACGAAGCGAATGGGATGCCGGTTGCCGCTTCGACCACCCGAATCCGGACTATCGGTAGGTGCGTCGATGACAGGTTGATCTGCAACTAAGGGGGCAGATTTATTTGAGGAACGCCTAATTAATCCGCTTTTCGTCATCCCGGTGATGACCGGTATTCAGGGGATTCAACCACATGGATGACTCGCTGCGCTTGCTGGATGCGTATACGCTGGCCCATAAGAATCCTGCAGCAAAACGCGCTGGTCGACAGAAAAAGCATACGCCAGCCTGAGTCTTAATGTAGTGGTCAAGTCTTTTTGCCCCGACCATGGGGTTGCAAGACGATATTGTCGACAATTCGTTTTCTGTAATTCTCGCTCAGACTCCACGCCGTATTCAGCTTCATTTCAGCCTGCGCGATTAAGGTGCCTCCAACACTCAAGGAGGTGCTGCATGCGAAGGTTCCTGTTACCCGTACTGATTTTCCTGTCCGTTGCCTTGCCGGCGGCGGCCGCTGATGCGGTGCGCGAGCGGCTCGATGCCTACCGCGCCGCCGGTGCCGGCGAGTTCAGCGCGGCGCGCGGCGAGGCCATGTGGACCCGGCAGCAGGGCGCCCGTGCCCCCGACCGCGCCGAATCCTGCGCGACCTGCCACACCCCTAACCTGACACAGCCCGGTGAGCACTTCCGCACCGGCAAGCCCATTGCTCCGCTGGCGCCCTCAGTTAACGCCGAACGCCTGACCGATACGGCCAAGATGGAGAAGTGGTTCCTGCGTAACTGCAAAGGGACCTGGGGGCGTGAGTGCACACCGCAGGAAAAGGGCGATTTTCTCACCTATATGAAGGCACAGTAAGCGAGGTGACATGATGAAGGGCAAGTACATTCTGATTGGTGGATTCGCAGTGGGCCTGGCCGTGGCCAGCGCCCTGTCATTCAGCGACGGTGATCGCGACTGGAGCATGTCGGCGACGGATGTCAGACCGGTAACCAACCCGATGTACGCAGCCGAATGCGGCAGCTGTCACTTCGCTTACCAGCCCGGCCTGCTGCCGGCGCGGTCCTGGGAGAAGATGATGGCCGGACTGGACGATCATTTCGGCGAAAATGCCGAGCTCGGCCCTGATGTCCTCGCCACCTTGACTGACTATCTGGTCGCCAATGCCGCCGAGACCGACCCGGGCTGGGTCGCCAAACGCATCGAGGCCTCGGCACCGGACGGCGCGGCGTCGCTGCGCATCAGCGAACAGCCCTATATCGTGCACAAGCACGATGAAATCCCCCGGTACATGGTCCGCGACAATGCCGAGGTTGGCAGCCTGAGCAATTGCATGGCCTGTCACACCCGTGCCGACAAGGGTGTCTATGACGAAGATACGGTACGCATCCCCGGCTATCCCTACTGGGAAGACTGAGCCTAAAGTACCGGAGCCTCACGGATACAGGCCACCCCGTCTGTAACAAAGAGGGTGATGCAGGTGCATGGATGCCGGCATGACGGGGTGATCAGAGGTTCCCTAGTTGAACATCCAGCTCAGTTCCAGGTACACGCGCCTGTCCTGCAGGCTGCCGTTTGCATTGATGCTGCTGGAGGAAGGCGCCACCACGGTCTGGGTGGCGTCGGTGTAGCGGGTTTTGTTGTAGTCGTAATAGTCTTCGAGCAGGTTCTGCAGGACCAGTGCGTACTGCAGCCGACCCGAATCGAACTTCCGGGTCTTGCTGATCTTGATATCCAGTTTGTCATAGGACTGGGCGGAGCGGTCCTGGTGAGGTTCGGCGCTGGAGCCGGTGCGGTCCAGCCAGTCCATCTCGCCTACGCGGAAATAACTGATGCCGAGATCGACATTGCCGGCAAAATGCCGTATCAACATCAGGCCATAGCTGTGGGTGGGGGCCGATATCTCCAGGCGACGGATATCACTGACGTTGCCGCGCGGGTCATACATCTCGGCATCGATGTCGATGTAGGCGTAATAGCCATAGATGCGGCTCCGCGGGCTGGGCTTGTAGTCGAGGGCGATTTCCAGGCCCTGCATGCGCGACCTGTGGCTGTTGAGCAACCACTGGGCCTCGCCATCGAAGTTGTCTTCCGGCGCCGGCAACGGGGTAGTCCTGGAGGTGTCGAAGATCAGCCGGTCGGTCTTGTCCCTGAAAAGTTTGACGTCCAGCAGCAGCTGGTTGTCCAGCAGGCGCCCGATATAGCCCAGTTCCACGCTCCGGATCTGTTCTGACTGCATATCGGTGGGGGAGATGAGCTGCACCAGGTTGAGTACATCGGTGCCGCCGATCAGACCGGTGTAGACCGGGCTGAGCGGCTGGCCGCCATCCTGGGTGAGTTGCTGGTTGGTGCGCACATAGGCGTTCTGGTCGAACAGGGTGGGCGTGCGCGTAGCGCGCGAGGTACCCACGCGCACGCTGTGCCGGGCGTCGAGATGGTGGATGAGAGCGATGCGCGGCGCGATATCGGTACCGGAGATGTCATTGTCTTCCACCATCAGGCCGGCATTGAGCAGAAGATCCGGGGTAAAACGGTATTCGCCATGGGTAAAGGCCCGGTAGAGGCGATGGTGTTGCGCGTTGTCGCTGACGAAGACGTTTTCCGCGGATACGATATCGAGGCGTGCGCTGAGGCCGGATACCAGCCTTAGTTTGTCGAAATGACGGGTATGTTGCAGTTCCAGGTCATGGCGCTCGGAACGGATCCCGATGCGCGGGGCGGGAAAGGCATCGATGGGGGCGAGAAAGGTCCGTACTGCATCGGAGGAATCCGCGCCCAGCTTGATCATCAGGTTTTCGTTGGTCAGTTCCTGCTGGTTGTAATTGTAGTAATACTGCAGCGAGGTTATGTCATCGCCCGGGCTGACATGCTCCCATTTCAGCCACTGGAAGGCGGAACGGGACTGGTTTTCGTGATCCGGCGGCGGTTCGTGGTCGCCCAGTACGGTGTCCCTGAACCCTCCCTGGTAGAACAGTTGATTGTAGTTGTCGACCTGGTAGTCGACGCGATAGCTCAGGTAGTCGGAGCGGGTGTAGTCATTGAGCGCATCCGTGCCCTCATCGTTCCGGGTGCCCAGGGTGGCGCGGTAATTCAAGGCATCGGTGCTGCCGCCGAAGCGGTACAGGGCATCCTTCGTGTCATGGGATCCGGCTGTCAGCTTGACCTTGTGGCCCTGGTCCTCGATGGCATGGCGGGTGGTGATGTTGATAACGGCCAGGAAGGCATTGTTGCCGTATGAGGCGGCATTGGGGCCGCGGGTGACCTCGATGCGCTCGATCTCCTCCAGGGTGATGAGCTCCTCCGACCATTGCACGGCGGCCAGGGCGGGGATGTAGATGGATCGTCCGTCGATCAGTACCTGCACGCGGCGGGATAGCTCGTCACCATGGCCGTGGTAGGTGGCCACCGGCGAGTTGCCGTCGAAATAGCCCACCTGGAAGCCGGGCACCAGGCGCAGCAGTTCCGGAATGGTGCGCGCGCCGGAGGCCCGGATCATTTCCCGGTCGATGACCGTCATGGCCACGGGGACTTCCGACAGAGGCTGTGACAGGCGGGTGGCCGACAGCACGATGGGCAGGTCCTGCAGGTAGGCCTGTTCCAGGCCGGCGTCCATGTCCCCTTCGGGTGCGCCATGGCAGGGGAGGGAAATCGACAGCAGGGGGAATGCCAGAAGAACTACAAGACGCTGCATGGATACCACGGGATTTTATGAGTATACGATGGTCGGGGCTACACCCCGGCTCCTGCCCCGGGCGATGCTCCTCGTAGTCTACCAGCATTTCCGCCCATTGCCTAAAGGCGGTGTCAGCATCCTGTGAGAGCCATCACTCAAGGTACTGCAGCAAGGTCGCCTTCAGTCGCTCCTGCTGTCCCTCGTCCAGCACCGAACCGTCCTCGTTGACCACGTAGAACACGTCCTCGGCGCGTGCGCCAAAGGTGGCGACGCGCGCGTTTTCCAGGGAGACCTTGCAGGCGTTGAAGGCCTGGCCGATGCGCGACAGCAGGCCGGGGCGGTCGCTGGTGATGACCTCCACCATGGTGCGCTCGCCGGGTTCCTGGTCTGGAAACCGGATCTTGGTGGGGATGTGGAAGTGTTGATGCTGGCGCGGGGCACGACGGGTGACCGGCGGTGGCGTGGTGGTGCCGGAACGCAGGCGTTTGAGCAGCGCAGTACGGATTTCCTCGTTGCGGAAGGGGCCCTGGGTGGCGGCGCCTTCCCGCTCCATGACCACGTAGGTATCGAGGGCGCATTGCTTGCGCGAGGTGACGATGCGCGCGTCCATGATGCTGAGGCCGAGCTGGTCGAGCAGGGCGGTGGTGAGGCTGAACAGGTTGCTGCTCAGGCAGGTGTAGAGGAACAGTTGGGTACCGCCGCCCTGGGGCAGGGTGCGCAGGGCGACGAGGGTGTCCTGGTCGGCGGGGGCGCCAAGGATAACGCCGGCCTGCCAGGCGATTTCGTCGGGACTGTGGCGCAGAAAGTAATCATCCTCGAGGGTGTCCCACAGGGCCGCCACGTCCGCCGGGTCGAGTCCGGCTTCGAGGATCAACTCGCCAGCCTGTTCCTGCGTGTCCAGGATCCACTCTGCCTGCTCAACCGGTTCGTCCAGGCCGCGCCGCAGGGCCTGGCGGGTCTGGATGAAGAGTTCCTGCAGCAGGGCTTCCTTCCAGGAATTCCATAACTCGGGATTGGTGGCGCGGATGTCGGCCACGGTCAGCAGGTACAGGTAGTCGAGCCGTACCGGGTCGCCGATCTTCTCCGCGAAGCCGTGGATCACGGCGGGATCACTGATGTCCTGGCGCTGGGCGGTCGTGGACAGCAGCAGGTGCTGGCGCACCAGCCAGGCGACCAGCTCGGCATCCTTTTCCTCTAGTTCATGGAGGATACAGAAGTCATAGGCGTCCCTGGCTCCCAGCTCGGAATGATCCCCGCCGCGTCCCTTGGCAATGTCGTGGAACAGGCCGGCGAGGTAGAGCAATTCCGGCTTGGGGAGGGTCTGGATGACTTCGCTGCAGAGCGGGAACTCATGGGCAAACCGTTCCACGGTGAAGCGGCGCAGGTTCCGCACCAGGAACAGGGTGTGCTCGTCCACGGTGTAGACGTGAAACAGGTCATACTGCATCTGTCCGACGATGCGTGCGAATACGGGGATATAGGCTGCCAGTACGCCGTAGCGGTTCATCTTGCGCAGCACCAGGGTCAGTCCCGCGGGCTGGCGGAAGATCTCCATGAACAGGCGGCGGGCCCTGGGATCCTGGCGGAAGGATTCATCGATCAGCCAGGTGTGGGCGCGGATCAGGCGGATGGTGGAGGCGCGTACGCCTTCCAGCTTCGGGTGCTGCTGCAGCAGCAGGAAGACCTCCAGCAGGGCGCAGGGGTCGCGCCGGAACACCTGGTCGTCGCGCACCTCGAGGAAGCCCTTGATGGACTGGAAACGTTCGTTGATGACATGGGGCTCGGTGGTGTCGCCGGCATGCAGAATCACCTCGCGAAACAGTTGCAGCAGCATTTCATTCAGGCGGTTGAGCTCCTGCACATTGCGGAAGTAATCGCGCATGAACAATTCCACGGCCTGCTGGTAATCGCTGTCACGGTACCCGAGGTCGTGCGCCAGGGTGCGCTGGTAATCGAACAGCAGGCGGTCTTCGTGGCGGCCGGTGAGGGTGTGCAGGGCGAAACGCACCCGCCACAGAAAGGATTGTCCCTGGGTCAGTGCCTGGAATTCCCGCGGCGTGAGAAAGCCGTGGTCCACCAGTTGTTCGAGACGATCGGCGCCGAAATGGTGTTTGGCCACCCAGCCCACCATGTGGATGTCGCGCAGTCCGCCGGGGCTTTCCTTGATGTTGGGCTCTAGCTTGTAGGCGGTGTCGTGGAACTTGGCGTGGCGGGCCTTCTGCTCCGCCAGTTTGGCGGCGAAGAATGCCTGGCTGGTCCAGAGCCGGTCCGGCGCCGTCACCTCACCCATGGTCTCGAACAGGCCCGGGTCACCGGCCAGGAAGCGCGCCTCCACCAGGTTGGTCATGACCGTGACGTCCTGGCGTGCCTGTTCGGCACACTCCCCGGGGCTGCGTACACTGTGCCCGACCTCCAGGCCGATGTCCCAGAGAAAGGCGAGGAAGCGCTGCAGTTCATCCCGGTAGGGTCCGTCTGCGGCACCGTCCGGCAGCAGGATCAACAGGTCGATATCGGAACCGGGCAACAGTTCACTGCGCCCGTAGCCGCCCACCGCCACCAGGGCAAGCTCGCTGCGGTGGTCGATCTGTTCCCGCCAGGCACGGGTGAGCAACTGGTCCACCAGCCAGGACAGGGCGCGCACCAGTTCGGCGGCATCGGTTTCGGCGGCAAACTGTTCCTTGAGGGCCTTGTGGCCCGCTTCCAGGGCCGCACGATAGGCCTGGATGCGTTCAGGGGTGGGCGATGCCGGTTCCGGCCCCGGCAGGGAAAACCACTGGGCATGGGCGGGTGCGGGGGTGGAAGAGGCGGTCACGGGTAAGGGTGGCTGCCTTCAGAAGGTTTCGTCGGGGCGCCGGGTCAGGATCTCATGGCCTGTTTCCGTGACCAGGATGGTGTGTTCCCACTGAGCGGACAGACTGTGATCCTTGGTGACCACGGTCCAGCCATCGCGCAGCAGCTTGGTGTGACGCTTGCCGGCGTTCACCATGGGTTCGATGGTGAAGGTCATGCCGGCTTCCAGCGTCAGCCCGGTGCCGGGCTGACCATAGTGCAGCACCTGGGGATCCTCGTGGAATTCCCGGCCGATGCCGTGGCCGCAGTATTCGCGCACGATGGAGTAGTTATGGCTTTCCGCGTGGCGCTGGATGGCGTGGCCGATATCCCCCAGGCGCACCCCGGGTTTCACCATGCCAATGCCGATCACCATGCTCTCGTAGGCCACCCGCGCCAGGCGCTGGGCGATCACCGAGGGCTCGCCGACGAAGAACATCTTGCTGGTATCACCGTGGAAGCCTTCCTTGATGACGGTGACGTCGATATTGAGAACATCGCCGTTTTTCAGCACCTTGTCACTGGGGATGCCGTGGCAGACCTGGTGGTTCAGGCTGGTGCAGATGGACTTCGGGAAGCCCCGGTAGTTGAGCGGGGCGGGGATGGCCTCCTGCACGTTCACGATATAGTCGTGGCAGATGCGGTCCAGTTCATCGGTGCTGATGCCGGCCTGTACGTGGGGCCCGATCATCTCCAGGACCTCGGCGGCCAGGCGGCCGGCGACGCGCATTTTTTCGATTTCTTCCGGGGTTTTGATGCTAACGGGCATGGGATTCGGCTGCTGTGGGGCGGATTGCCCGTAAGTGACGGTAAAGATTGTCGTTCCGCGCAGTGTATGGTATAAAGTCGCGCTTGTTAAGCCGGGTCTGTCATTCCCCTGATCGGTCAGCGGAAATAGCCCGGCTGACAAAATCCACGCATGCACCGACACAGACGGCGGGGTGCCCGAAACCGCAAGGCCAGGGTCGCAGTCTGGGGTGCATGTCAGCCCGAACCCCTACAACGGAGTAATCCCATGTCGAACGTAACCATGCGCCAGATGCTTGAGGCAGGCGTGCATTTCGGTCATCAGACCCGCTTCTGGAACCCCAAGATGGCGCCATACATCTTCGGTGAGCGTTCCAAGATCCATATCGTCAACCTGGAAAAAACCCTTCCGCTCTACAACGATGCCATGAACTTCATGGGCAGCCTGGTCGCCAACCGCGGCAGCGTGCTGTTCGTGGGTACCAAGCGCTCCGCCCGCGACACCGTCCGCGAAGAAGCCGCCCGCGCCGGCATGCCCTATGTGAACCACCGCTGGTTGGGTGGCATGCTCACCAACTTCAAGACCGTGCGTCAGTCCATCAAGCGCCTGAAGGACCTGGAAGCCATGTCCCTGGATGGCACCTTCGACAAGCTGAGCAAGAAAGAGGCGCTGATGATGCGCCGCGAGATGGAAAAGCTGGAGCGCAGCCTGGGTGGCATCAAGGACATGAATCGCCTCCCCGACGCAATGTTCGTGGTCGACGTGGGCCACGAGAAGATCGCCGTCAACGAGGCCGTGAAGCTGGGTATCCCGGTGGTGGCCGTGGTGGATACCAACAACTCGCCGGAAAATGTCGATTACGTGATCCCGGGTAACGATGACGCCATTCGCGCCGTGCAACTCTATGTGCGCGGCGCCGCCGATGCCATCATGGAAGGCCGTAACACCATGGCCCACCGCTCGACCAGCGAGAGCGACGACTTCGTCGAGCTCGACGCCGAGGGCAACCCGAGCGTTGCCAGCCAGTAAGCGGATCGCATCCGCGCGGAGGAGGGTGCCGATCGGTACCCTCCCGCACCGAACAACGAATTCGTAAGGGGAAGAGCAATGTCTATTTCTGCAGCGCAGGTAAAAGAACTGCGTGAGCGTACCGGCTCCGGAATGATGGAATGCAAGAAGGCGCTGGTGGAAGCCGGCGGCGATATGGAAGCGGCCGTGGAACTGCTGCGCAAGTCCGGCGCGGCCAAGGCCGACAAGAAGGCCGGCCGCGTGGCCTCCGAAGGCCTGATCATGATCGAGATCGGCGCCGATGGTAAGCGTGGCGTCATGGTGGAAGTGAACAGCGAGACCGACTTCGTCGCCCGCAAGGATGACTTCCAACAGTTCGCCGCCGCCGTGGCCCGTCGCGCCCTGAACGACAAGCCCGCCGACGTGGCGGCCCTGTCGGCCCTGCCGCTCGCGGACGGTGGTGAGACCATCGAGGAAGCACGCAAGAACATGGTGGCCACCATTGGCGAGAACATCACGGTGCGCCGCATGCTCGCCATCGATGCCACCGCCGGCACCCTGGCCCAGTACCTTCATGGCGGCCGCATCGGCGTGCTGGTGGAGTTGCAGGGCGGCAACGAGGACCTGGCCCGTGACGTCGCCATGCACATCGCCGCCAGCCGGCCCGTGTGCGTGGACGAGACCCAGGTGCCCCAGGAACTGCTGGACAAGGAACGGGAGATCTTCATCGCCCAGGCCCAGGAAAGCGGCAAGCCCGCCGAGATCATCGAAAAGATGATCGACGGGCGCATGCGCAAGTACCTCGGCGAGATCACCCTCGTGGGCCAGCCCTTCGTCAAGGACCCGGACCAGACCGTGGGCAAGCTGCTCAAGGCCGCCGGTGCCAGCGTGGTGCGCTTCGAGCGCCTGGAGCTGGGTGAAGGCATCGAGAAGAAGCAGGAAAACTTCGCCGAGGAAGTCATGGCGCAGGTGCGCGGCGGCTGATCGCCGTTGCGGATCCGGTTTGGCTGCCGGGCTCGCCCGGGACATTGCCGCAGGCTGGAACAATGGGGTCGCAATGCGGCCCCATTGCATACATGGCGCGGCCAGGCGAAAAGTACGACAATGTCTGCCAGGGCCTGAATAGCGTTACAGATTTGTTTAAGAATATCTTTTAACTACTCGATATATATAAAAATGTCAGAAGATAAGCCGGCGTACAAGCGAATCCTCCTCAAGCTCAGTGGCGAGGCCCTGATGGGGGATGGTGAATACGGTATCGACCCTGCCGTGATTCGCACCATGGCCACGGATATCGCCGCGGTGGTCAGCCAGGGTGTGCAGGTGGGCCTGGTGATCGGCGGCGGCAACATCTTCCGCGGCGCGGGCCTGGCGGCGCGCGGCATGGACCGGGTGACCGGTGACCACATGGGCATGCTGGCCACGGTGATCAATGCCCTGGCCATGCAGGACGTGTTGCAGGGCATGGGGGTGCCGACACGGGTGATGTCGGCCCTGACTATGGACCAGGTGTGCGAGAGCTACGTCAAACGCCGGGCCGTGGAGCGGCTGTCGGCCGGCGAAGTGGTGATCTTCGCCGCCGGCACCGGCAATCCTTTTTTCACCACGGATTCGGCCGCCAGCCTGCGCGCCATCGAGATCGGCGCCGACCTGATGCTCAAGGCCACCAAGGTGGACGGCGTATACAACGCCGACCCCATGAAGGATCCATCGGCGACCCGCTACGAGCGCCTGAGCTTCGACGAGGCCATCGAGCAACGACTGGCGGTCATGGATACCACGGCACTGGTGTTGTGTCGTGACCAGCACATGCCGATACGGGTCTTCAACATGCATCAGCCAGGTAATCTGGCGCGCATCATCCAGGGTGAGGACGTAGGCACCCTGGTGCAATAAGGGCACAAGATCATGATCGAAGATATCAAGAAGGACGCCAAGGAGCGCATGGCCAAGAGTGTCGAGGCGGCGCGTCACGAATTGAGCAAGATCCGTACCGGTCGCGCCCATGCGAGCCTGCTGGATCACATCACGGTGGACTATTACGGCAGCCCGGTTCCCATCGGTCAGGTGGCCAATGTGTCCGCCGAGGATGCCCGTACCCTGGCCATCACGCCCTGGGAAAAATCCATGGTGCAGGTCATCGAGAAGGCCATTATGACCTCTGATCTCGGCCTCAATCCCAATACCGCCGGCACCGTGATCCGCGTGCCGCTGCCGGCCCTCACCGAGGACCGGCGCAAGGATCTCATTCGCGTGGTACGCCAGGAGATGGAAGGCGCCCGGGTGGCGATCCGCAACATCCGTCGCGATGCCAACGGCGACCTCAAGGATCTGCTCAAGGAAAAGGAGATCTCCGAGGACGAGGAACATCGTGCCCAGGAGGCCATCCAGAAACTCACCGACCAATACGTAGCGGAAGTCGACAAGTTGCTTGAAGCCAAGGAGGCCGAGCTGCTGGAAATCTGACCCGCGGTTTCCCACTTATGGCCCATACACCCAGTAACCCGGATTCACGCCTGTTGCAGGGCGACGTGCCGCGTCACATTGCCATCATCATGGACGGCAACGGGCGCTGGGCGCGCAAACGGCACCTGCCGCGTCACGCCGGTCACCGGGAAGGCGTCAAGGCCGTACGCCGGGTGGTGGAGGCCTGCAAGCTCAAGGGGGTCGAGGCGCTGACCCTGTTCGCCTTCAGCAGCGAGAACTGGCGTCGCCCCCAGCAGGAAGTGGGGCTGCTCATGGAACTGTTCCTGCACACCCTCAAAAAGGAAGTGAACCGCCTCGACCGCAATGGGGTGCGGCTGCGCTTCATCGGTGAGCGCAGTGCCTTCCCCGCCAAGCTCCAGGATCTGATGGCGGCCGCCGAGGCACAGACCGCCGCCAACCAGGAACTCACCCTGACCGTGGCCGCCAATTATGGTGGTCGCTGGGATATCGGCCAGGCATGCCGGCACCTGGCCGCGCGGGTCGCCGCCGGAGAACTCCAGGCCACGGACATCGACGAGGATGCCCTGGCGGCGGAACTCTCCCTCGCCGACCTTCCCGAGCCGGACCTGTTCGTTCGCACCGGTGGCGAACAGCGCATCAGCAACTACCTGCTCTGGCAGCTGGCCTATACGGAACTCTATTTCACCGACACCCTGTGGCCCGATTTCGATGCCCAGGCCTTCGAGGTCGCGTTGCAATCCTTCTCCAGCCGGCAGCGGCGTTTCGGACGCACCGGCGAGCAAGTGGAGCAACTCAAGGGTGCTTAGACAACGCATCCTCACCGCCCTGGTGCTGATCCCGGCGGTGATCTGGGCGGTACTGCAGCTGCCCACCCAACAGTTCGCCGCCCTGCTGGCGGTGCTGGTGTTGATGGGTGCCTGGGAGTGGGGCAATCTCGCGGGCCTGCGTACCGCTCCCGCGCGCGTGCTCTATGTGCTGTTCGTGGCCCTGGCCCTCTGGCTGGCCTGGTGGTGGCACGGCCAACCCGTGGCGCGCGCGGTCCTCTTCCTGGGCTTTATCGGCTGGTTGCTGGCACTGGCGTGGATCAGTCGCCCGGACTTTGCCCGGGACAATGATGCGCTCAAGGCCGTGGCGGGATTATGGGTGCTGGTTCCCGCCTGGCTGGGGCTGGTGCTGCTGCATGGCCACCCGGCCATCGGTCCCCGGCTGGTGTTGTTCCTGATGGTGCTCATCTGGGTGGCCGACAGCGGCGCCTATTTCGCCGGCCGCCGCTGGGGCCATACCAAGCTGGCGCCCCGGGTCAGCCCGGGCAAGACCTGGGAAGGGGTCTATGGTGCACTGGCCGCCTGCGCCCTGGTGGCCCTGGCCGGGGCCTGGTGGATGGGTGGCACACCGCGCCAACTGGTCAGCTTTCTGCTCATCTGCCTGGTCACCATCCTGTTCTCCATCGCCGGCGACCTGTTGGAAAGCCTCATGAAACGCCAGCGCGGCGTCAAGGACAGCGGCCAGCTGCTGCCCGGACATGGCGGTGTGCTGGACCGGGTCGACAGCCTCACGGCCGCGGCGCCGGTATTCGTGCTGGGTCTGTACTGGACGGAACTCTGGACGGTGCTCTGATGCCCAACGATAGCGCAGCCATGGGAATCACGGTACTGGGTTCGACCGGCTCCATCGGCGTCAGCACCCTGGACGTGGTGGCCCGCCACCCGGAGCGTTTTCGCGTGGTGGCGCTGACCGCCCACCGTGACGTGGAAGGACTCTTTCGCCAATGCCTACAACACCGTCCCGATTACGCAGTCATGGCCGATGCGGATGCCGCGCAGCAGCTGCGCGACCGCCTGCGCGGGCACGACAGCGATGTCGAGGTGCTGGCGGGTATGGAGGGCCTGGTGCGGGTGGCGGGTCTGTCGGAGGTGGATACCGTGATGGCGGCCATCGTCGGGGCCGCCGGCCTGTTGCCCAGTCTGGAGGCGGCCCGCTGTGGCAAGCGCGTGCTGCTGGCCAACAAGGAGGCACTGGTCATGTCCGGGGCATTGTTCATGGAGCAGGTGCGCAACTGCGGGGCTGTTTTGCTTCCTATCGACAGTGAACACAATGCCATCTTCCAATGCATGCCCGGTGGCTTTGTCAGCGGCCAGACAGCGCGCGCGGTACGCCGTATCCTGCTGACCGCATCTGGCGGCCCCTTTCGCACCACGCCCCTGGAACAACTGGCCCGGGTCACGCCGGAACAGGCCTGCGCCCATCCCAACTGGGACATGGGCCGCAAAATCTCGGTGGATTCCGCCACCATGATGAACAAGGGGCTGGAGGTGATCGAGGCCTGCTGGCTGTTCGATACCGACGCCAGCCGCATCGAGGTGGTGCTGCATCCCCAGAGCGTGATCCATTCCATGGTGGACTATGTCGATGGTTCGGTGCTGGCGCAGCTGGGCAACCCGGACATGCGCACCCCCATTGCCTATGGCCTGGGCTGGCCGGAACGCATCGATTCGGGCGTGACGAGCCTGGATCTGCTGGCCATCGGTCGCCTGGATTTCGAGTCTCCCGATCTGGACCGCTTTCCCTGCCTGCGCCTGGCCTATGAGGCCTGGGAGGCGGGTGGCACCGCTTCCACTGTGCTCAACGCGGCCAACGAGGTAGCGGTGCAGGCCTTCCTGGAGGGTACCTTGCCGTTCACCGGTATCCCGCGGCTGATCGAGGACTGCCTGGGCCGCTGCGTCAGCACTGCGGCCACCGACCTGGATGGTATCCTGGCCGCGGATGCCACGGCGCGCGCCCTGGCGCGGGAACGTCTGGCCGGCACCGCGCGGAGCCTGGCGGGATGAGCGGCGTCGGGCTGTCCCTGTTGTGGTTCCTGGTGGCCATCGGGGTACTGGTGACCATCCATGAATTCGGGCATTTCTGGGTGGCACGCCGGCTGGGCGTCAAGGTACTGCGCTTTTCCATCGGCTTCGGACGCCCCCTGTGGACGCGGCGTTTTGGCCGGGATGATACGGAATTCGTCATCGCCGCCGTGCCCCTGGGCGGCTACGTGAAGATGCTTGACGAACGCGAGGCGCCGGTGCCACCCCGGGATCTGGAGCGGGCCTTCAACCGCAAGCCGGTGGGCACCCGCATGGCCGTGGTGGTGGCCGGCCCCTTGTTCAATTTCCTGTTTGCCATCGTCGCCTACTGGCTGATGTTCGTGACCGGCGTGCCGGGTATCAAGCCGGTGGTGGGGGCGATCGAACCGGCCTCGTATGCCGCCAGCGCGGGCTTTCATGAGGGCGACGAGATCCTCGCCATCGATGACCGGCCCGTGGCCAGCTGGGACATGGCCCTGGTGGAATTGCTGGAAGCGGCCCTGGACCGACGCGAGAGCGAAGTCGACGTGGACTCTCCGGAACGGGGCCGGCGCCTGTTGGTGCTCGATCTGCGCGATGCACCGGAGATTCTCGACAAGGGCGGCGTCTTGCAGAACCTGGGACTGTCACCCTGGGTGGTGCAATTGGCGCCGGTGATCGAACGCACCCTGGAGGGTGGCGCCGCCGCGGCTGCCGGGCTGCAGCCGGGGGACCGGATCCTGTCCGCCGACGGCCAGGCCATCGAGCACTGGTCCGAGTGGGTAAGCTATGTGCGCGAGCGCCCCGGGCAGGCCATTGCACTGCGGGTGGAGCGGGGCGACACGGAACTTGCGATGCGGTTGGTGCCCGAGGCTGTGGAAGAGGAGGGCGCCACCTTCGGTCGTATCGGTGCCTATGTACAGGTGCCCGAAGGTGGCCACCCCCTGCGTACCCTGGTGCGTCATGGTCCCCTGGAGTCGATTCCCCAGGCCCTGGACAAGACCTGGTCCATGACCACGCTCACCCTGCGCACCTTGTGGGCGATGCTGACGGGTAGGGCCTCGGTGGAGAATATCAGCGGCCCCATCAGTATCGCCCAATACGCGGGTATCTCCGCTACCATTGGCATGGCGTATTTCCTGGGCTTTCTCGCCGTGGTGAGCATCAGTCTCGGTATCCTGAACCTGTTGCCCATCCCCATACTGGATGGGGGGCACCTGATGTATTACTGTATTGAGCTTTTCAAGGGCAGCCCGGTCTCGGAAGCGACCCAGGCCCTGGGCCAGCAGGTGGGGATCTTCCTGTTGGTCGCGCTGATGGTGCTGGCCTTTTACAACGATCTGGTCCGCCTGCTGGGCTGAAGACCTCCATTCCTCCACAACAAGCATTGGATAACTGAATGTCACGGATATTGCGGGTACTGCTCATTTCCCTGTTGTTCACCGGGCAGGCCCTGGCCTTCGAACCCTTCACCGTTCGGGATATCCGTGTCGAGGGCCTGCAACGCATCTCCGCTGGGACCGTCTTCAATTTCCTTCCGGTACAGATCGGCGAGGACTTCGATGAGGGCAAATCCGACGAGGCCATACGCGCCCTGTTCGGGAGCGGCTTCTTTCGCGATGTGACGCTGGGGCGCGACGACGATGTCCTGGTGGTGGTGGTGCAGGAGCGTCCGGCGATTGCCAGCATTGCCATCGAGGGTAACAAGGATATCGAGACCAAGGCGCTGCTGGAGTCTCTCAAGGAGATCGGCCTGTCCGAGGGACAGATGTTCAACCGTTCCCTGCTCGACAAGGTGGAACAGGAACTGCGCCGCCAGTATTTCAGTCGCGGCAAGTACGCGGTCCAGATCGAAACCACCGTGACACCCCTGGAGCGGAACCGGATTGGCATCCAGATCGATGTCATCGAGGGGCGGGTGGCGCTCATACGACAGATCAATATCGTCGGCAACGAGGTCTATGATGACAAAACACTGCTCAAACAGTTCGAGCTGAGCACGCCGACCACCTTTTCCTTCTTCACGAAAAAGGATCAGTACTCCCGACAGAAACTGGCTGGCGACCTGGAATCGCTGCGCTCCTGGTACCTGGATCGCGGCTATATCAATTTCAACATCGATTCGACCCAGGTAAGCATTTCCCCCGACAAGAAGGACATCTACATTACCGTCAACATCACGGAAGGCGAGCAGTACCGCATCCGCGAGGCCCGCCTGTCCGGCGATCTGGTGGTTGCGCCGGAAGAGCTGTTCCCCCATGTGCTGATCAACCCCGGTGATGTTTTCTCACGCAAGCAGATCACTGAATCGGTCTCGCGCCTCGGCGATCGCCTGGGAGATGATGGCTATGCCTTCGCCAACGTGAACACCATGCCCGAGGTGGACGATGAAAATAACGAGGTCACCGTGGTGTTCTTCGTCGACCCCGGCAAGCGGGTCTATATCCGTCGCATCAATATGCTCGGCAATGTGAAGACGCGCGATGAAGTCCTGCGCCAGGAAATGCGCCAGATGGAGGGCGGCTGGTTTTCTTCCAGCAAGGTGGAGCGCTCCCGTACCCGCCTGGAGCGCCTGGGTTATTTCGAACAGGTGAACGTGGAAACCCCGCCTGTGCCGGGCAGTACCGATCAGGTGGATGTGAACTATTCCGTTACCGAGCGCCCCTCGGGCAATGTCACGGTGGGTGTGGGCTTCTCCCAGACGTCCGGTGTCCTGCTCAATGCGGGCATCACCCAGGACAACTTCATGGGTACCGGCAAACGCGTCAGTGCCACGATCAATAACAGTGACGTGGATGAGGTGTACAACTTCTCCTTCACGAACCCCTATTACACCATGGACGGGATCAGCCGCAGTCTGGGAGTGTTCTCCCGCAAGACCGACGCCGGCGAGGCCAACCTGGCCGACTATGCCACCGATACCTGGGGTGGCAGCGTCAACTACGGCATCCCCATCAGTGAATTCAACACCATACGCCTGGGTGCCGAGGTGCAGAATATCAGTATCATGGAAACCCTGTTTTCACCCCAGACCGTAAGTGATTTCCTGGCCACCCATGGCAATGACTTCCTGTCCCTGAAGTTTACCGGCAGTTGGTCCAAGGATACCCGTAACCGGGCCATCTTCCCCGATCGGGGCGGGCTGCAGCGTATCGGCGCCGAGGTGTCGGTACCCGGTTCCGACCTGGAATACTACAAGCTCAATTACCGCCATTTGCGCTATTTCTCCCTGACGGACAACCTGACCCTGTCCCTGAACGGCGAACTGGGCTGGGGGGATAGCTACGGGGACATGGACAGCCTGCCCTTTTTTGAAAACTTCTTTGCCGGTGGGGTACGCTCGGTGCGTGGTTTCCGGGATAATTCCCTGGGGCCCCGCGATCCGAACGCCATCGACCCCATCGGAGGCAGTTTCCGTACCGTGGGCAATATGGAGTTGTTGTTCCCGGTTCCCTTCGCCACTGAATTGCGATCGGTGCAGTTAAGTGCCTTTTTCGATGTGGGTAATGTGTTCGGAGATGTGAACGATTTCGAGGTGGACGAGTTGCGCGCCTCGGTGGGCCTGGCGGCCATCTGGATCTCGCCGGTAGGTCCCCTGGCCATCAGCATTGCAAGGCCGCTCAACGAACAGAGTGGAGATGATACCCAATCCTTCCAGTTCACACTGGGCGCGGGTTTCTGACTACCAGGAACATAAACTAAGGAGATCAGTAATGAAGTTGTATAAGCGAATGTTCTCGGCCATGGTGCTGTCCGCAGCCCTGGCGCTGTGCGCCATGCCCGCGCTGGCGGAAGTGCGTATCGGTTACGTCAATATCGCGAAGCTGATGGAGGAGGCGCCACAGGTCAAGGAAGCACGGAGCCGGATTGAGTCCGAGTTCGCGCCCCGCGAAAAAGAGTTGGTGGGATTACAGCGGAATATCCGCGACCAGGAAGAACGCCTCAATCGGGACGGCGCCGTCATGAGTGAAGCGGAGCGCACAAAACTCGAGCGCGATGTGCTGGGTCTGCGTCGCGATCTCAATCGCGCCCAGGATGAATTCCGGGATGATCTCAACATCCGCCAAAACGACGCGCTGTCCAAGTTGCAGAAGGTGATGTTCGAAACCACTCTGGCCCTGGCCAAGGAGCAGAATTACGACCTCATCCTCAGTCAGGGCGTGGTCTATGCCAGCGGCAAGGTGGATATCACGGCGTTGGTGTTGAAGAAACTCAACGACGATTTCCGGCCTGGCAACTAGGCGGCGGAATATTTCCGGTGGCCATCAGCCTGGCGGAGCTGGCAGCACAACTCGGGGTGCCCTTCCGGGGTGACGGCAGCACTGCCATCGAGGGCGTGACCACCCTGCAGAATGCCGCTCCCGGCCGCTTGAGTTTTCTGGCCAATCCGCGCTATCGCCAGTACCTGGGCACTACCCGGGCTGCGGCCGTGGTGCTTGCTCCCCAGGACGAGGAACATTGCCCCGTTCCCGCCCTGGTCAGCGAGAATCCCTATGCCACCTATGCACGGGCGGCAGCCCTGTTGTATCCATCCGAGTCGGCGCGATGCGGGGTTCACCCCAGCGCCTGCGTGGATCCGGGTGCGTGCCTGGCCGAGGACGCCTGGGTCGGCCCCATGACGGTGGTCGAGGCGGGGGTGGTGATCGAGGCGGGGGCCCAGATCGGCCCGGGCTGCGTGATTGCGGAGGGTGCCCGGGTGGGCGCGCATAGCCGCCTGGTGGCCCAGGTAACGCTCTGCCACGACGTCCGGATCGGCTGCCGCGCCCTGATCCATCCGGGCGTGGTGATCGGCAGCGATGGCTTCGGCATTGCCAATGAATCCGGCCACTGGATCAAGGTGCCCCAGGTGGGCAGTGTCGTGATCGGCGATGATGTGGAGATCGGCGCCAATACCAGCATCGATCGCGGCGCGGTGGAGGACACCGTGCTGGAGGACGGCGTGAAGCTGGATAACCAGATCCAGGTGGGACATAACGTGCGCATCGGGGCCCATACCGCCATTGCCGGCTGCGTGGGCATTGCCGGCAGCGCGCGCATCGGCCGCCACTGTGCCATCGGCGGCGGTGCGGGCATTCTCGGACACCTGGAGCTGGCCGATCATGTGCAGGTCACCGCCATGACCCTGGTGACCCGCTCGCTGACGGAGCCCGGAGTCTATTCTTCCGGGGTGCCAGCCCAGCCTGGCAAGGCCTGGAACCGCAACTATGCCCGTTTCCGCGAACTGGACGAACTGGCGCGACGCGTGCGCGAGCTGGAAAAGAAACTGGCCGATTTGGGCGAGGCCTAGGCGGTCGGAGCCCGCTCCTACAGGAGAGCCGCCCCATGGCATACTAGGCAGGCTGCCGGCCAGGTCCTTGCGGCCATTAACGATTTTGCGCTTTTTCCAACGGGCGGATACGGAGTACTACTGGTGATGAGCCCCTCGACCATGGATATACACGACATACTCCGGCACTTGCCGCACCGCTATCCCTTCCTGCTCATCGATCGCGTGACCGACTTCGAGGCGGGTAAGTCACTGGTGGGCTACAAGAACGTCAGCTATAACGAACCCTTCTTCCTGGGCCATTTCCCCCAGCGGCCGGTGATGCCTGGTGTGCTGATCCTGGAGGCGCTGGCCCAGGCCACCGGTCTGCTGGCCTTCCGCAGCCTGGAACGTGGCGCCGATCGGAACACGCTTTACTACCTGGTGGGCATCGACCAGGCGCGCTTCAAGAAGCCGGTGGAACCTGGTGATCAGCTGGTCCTGGAAGTGGACCTGCTGCGTACCAAGCGCGGCATCTGGGTCTTCGACACCCGTGCCAAGGTGGACGGCAAGGTGGTCGCCAGTGCGGAAATCATGTGTACGGAACGGGAAATAGAGGTTTGATCGATTCACGCGCCGTCATCGACCCCGCTGCGCGCATTGCGCCCGGCGTCATCGTGGGTCCCTATTCGGTCATTGGTCCCGATGTGGAGATCGAGGCGGGCTGCCGCATCGGTCCCCATGTGGTGATCCGCGGCCCGACCCGCATCGGTCGCGACAACGAGATCTTCCAGTTCGCTTCCATAGGTGATGCGCCCCAGGACAAGAAGTACGACCACGAGCCGACCCGCCTGGAGATCGGCGATCGCAACGTGATTCGCGAAGGCTGTACCATCAATCGCGGTACGGTGCAGGATCGTGGCCTGACCAGTATCGGCGATGACAACTGGATCATGGCCTATGTACACATTGCCCACGATTGTATCGTCGGCAATAACACCATCTTCGCCAACAATGCCTCCCTGGCGGGCCATGTACGGATCGAGGACCATGTCATCCTCGGTGGCTTCACCCTGGTGCATCAATTCTGCGCCATTGGCGCCCATGCCTTCACCGGTATGGGCAGCGCCATTGCCAAGGATGTGCCACCCTACATGATGGTGTCCGGTGCCCCGGCCCACCCCCATGGCCTCAACAGCGAGGGCCTGAAACGACGTGGATTTTCCGATGAGGCTATGGCCACGCTCAAGAAGGCCTACAAGCTACTGTACCGTTCGCGCATGAGCTTCGAGGAAGCCCTGGTCGAAATCCGCGCCCTGGAGCCGGAATGCGTCGAAGTGACTCCCTTGCGCGAGTTCCTGGAGCGCCAGACCCGCGGCATCATCCGCTGAGGGCCGGTAAGCCATGTCCCTGCGCATCGGCATAGTCGCCGGCGAGGCCTCCGGAGACCTGCTGGCGGCAGACCTCATGCGGGCGATCCAGGCGCGGGTTCCCGATGTGCAGTTCGAGGGTATCGCTGGTCCCCTGATGCAGGCCGCCGGCTGCCAGATGCTGTACCCCGCCGAGAAACTGGCCGTCATGGGCCTGGTGGAAGTACTGGGGCACCTGCCGGAGCTGTTGCGCATCCGTCGGGCATTGCGGCGTCGTTTCCTGGCCCGGCCGCCCGATCTTTTCATCGGTGTGGATGCGCCTGATTTCAACCTTGCTCTGGAACGTCGGCTCAAGCGTGCCGGTATCCCCACGGCCCATTATGTCAGCCCTTCTGTATGGGCCTGGCGCCAATATCGCGTGCGCAAGATCGCCCGAAGCCTGGACCTGATGCTCACCCTGTTTCCCTTCGAGGCGGATTTCTACCGCGCTCACCAGGTTCCGGTGCGTTTTGTCGGTCACCCCTTGGCGGATCGGATTCCCGAGCGCTGTCAGTGTCGCGCGGTGCGCCTGGCACTGAAGCTGCCGGAGCAGGGCCGGATCCTGGCCCTGTTGCCCGGCAGCCGGCGCAGTGAGGTAAGGCGGCTGGCGGAGCCCTTTCTGGGCGCTGCCCAGTGGCTGCGTCATCAGCTGCCCGACCTGCAGTTCGTCGCGCCACTTGCCACGCCCGCTACCCGCGAGATTTTCGAAGACGCCCGTCGGCGGGTGGCCCCGGACCTGCCGGTGACCATTCTGGAAGGGCAGTCGCGGGAAGCCATGTGCGCTGCCGATGCAGTGTTACTGGCCTCCGGCACCGCTGCCCTTGAATGCATGCTGCTCAAACGCCCCATGGTGGTCGCCTACCGGCTTTCACCCATTACCCATTGGCTGGCAAAGCGCCTGTTGACGGTGTCCTATTATTCCCTGCCCAATCATCTTGCGGGTCGCCCATTGGTGCCGGAGATTATCCAGCGGGATGTGACGCCGGAAAACCTGGGCGAGGCCCTGCTCGGTTACCTGCGCGACCCGACTGCCAGCCGGGAACTGATGGCGGTATTCTCCGAGCTGCACCACCAGCTGCGCCAGGACGCCAGTTCCAGTGCCGCCGAGGCGGTGCTTGACCTGGTGGAAAAATGAAGACGAATTTCGATTACCCATTGCCCGGCCACACGATCCTGATTGCCGGTGTCGACGAGGTGGGACGCGGCCCGCTTGCCGGCCCGGTGGTGGCCGCGGCCGTCATACTGGATCCCGAACGTCCCATCGCCGGTCTTGCCGATTCCAAGCAGCTCAGTGAAAAGCGCCGCGAAGCCCTGTCCGAACTGATCATGGAACAGGCGCTGGCCTGGCATATCGCCCGTGCGGAAGTGGAAGAGATCGATCGCATCAATATCCTGCAGGCCAGCCTGCTGGCCATGCAGCGTGCCGTGCTGGCCCTGAAGCCGATGGCGGAACTGGCGCTCATCGATGGCAATCGTTGTCCCGAGTTGCCCTGCCCGGCCCAGGCGGTGGTGAAGGGCGACAGCCTGGTGGCCGCCATCAGTGCCGCCTCCATCATCGCCAAGGTGGCCCGGGACCGTGAGATGGTGGCGCTGGACCGGGATTTTCCCGGCTATGGGCTGGCCCGTCACAAGGGCTATCCGAGTCGCCAGCACATTGAAGCCCTGCAGACCCTGGGCGTGACCTCCATTCATCGGCGTTCCTATGCGCCGGTGCGGCGGCTGCTGGAAATGAATGACCGTAAAGGAGATTGAGAATGGAAGAACATTTCAAGGTGAAAAACGTGAAGTGCGGTGGCTGTGTGGCTGCCATCGAGACAGGCCTTGAAGGAATGCCTGGGGTCCAATCGGTGAAGGTCGTGATCGAGGGTGGCCAGGTCACGGTGACAGGAGAGAACCTGGACCGTGCCTTGCTGGCGAAGAAGCTGGGTGAACTGGGTTATCCGGAAGCCTGATCAGGCTCCCGGGTCTGGATCCGGGTACGTCATTCCGAGCCACCGGAATTCAGACATCAAGCCGCGTGGATGCGCAGCGCCTCCATGTGGATCGAGGGTGCCGCGCCGCCGCGCCCTACACCCAACTTGCGCTTTGTGGTGAACTCCGAAAGCGCGGCGGATGCACGTCCAACGTAAGCTTTGTCCAGACCGATTGCCAGTTCGATGGCGCGCACGCCGCTGATCTCTCCCATGTCCAGCAACAGTTTTCCCATCTCGAACAGTACTTCCGGATTGTCCTGGTCCCGCTCCAACAGGGTGGTGTAGATGCGTACACATTGTTCCGATGGCAGGAACTTGCTCACCAGGCGGGCATAGGAAAAGGCGGCGGGTCCCTCCAGGAGATTGGCCTCGAAACGTTCATGCAAGGTGTCAAAGCGTGCCTTCTCGTCGCGGAAGGACTGGTGGCGCGCACGCCAGGTGGTGTTGATCGCACTGCGCCACTGTTGATCCAGCTCCTTCAACAATTCCTGCATCTTGCGACCGAGGACGGCCGCCATGGCAGTCTGTTCCGGAAGGGAGAAAAAGTGTAATTGGGCGTAGCCCAGGGCATCGAGCCGCTGTGCGAGGTTGGGCCTCGGGTCCGATGACTGCTCCCGCGCCAGCAATGCCTTGATCAGCCAGCGCTCGGCATCCTGTTGCTGCAGGGTGCTGCGCAGGATGGGCTCAAAGTTGGAGAAGGGGCGAATGGTGGGATTGGGCTGGCGGTCGGCGGTCTTCATCAGCAGCGGCCAGAAACAGCGATCCAGGTAGGCGGCGCAGACCTCTTCGGCGGCGATCATGGCCAGCACCTCGATATCCTTGACCACATCGATGGCGTACTGGTCGTGCTGCAGGGCATGTTCCCGTGTCGCGGAGCAGGACCATTCCTGCAGGACCGGGTTGTACCAGGCCGTGAAGGCACGCAACACCCAGGCGCCCGGTGATGCATGATGGCGCAGGACCTGACTGAAGGATTTCCAGTCCCGGGCCATCCGTACCAGCCGGCCTGGGCGGGGATCCCGGTAACAGGCGTACTGGCCGATCACGCAATGCAGTTTTACGCGCAACTGCTTGTGGCTCAGCAGGTGCAGCAAGGGCACGCCGATGCACAGGCTGTGCTCATGGCGGGTCTGAAACCCTGTACGGGGGGTGCTCACTACTTCGATGTCCGCGGTGCGTGTCAGCAGTACCCGGTCGATGGCGGGCGCAGAAAATTTCTCCACTCTCCGCTTGACCATTGCATGCAGCTTGGGTGCATCCTCCTGACTCACCTCGACCCCTTCCGGAAGCTCCGGACGCAAACGCCAGAGTTCGACACAGGCCCATGCCAATACCAGGGTAGCCGCACCGGTGGACAGGATGGCAGGTGAGTTCCAGGAAAGTGCCGGAGTCTGTAATAACTTGACCAGGTAAATTCCTAGTCCGAGTGCCAGCAGTGGCAGTCCGTACATGAACACCACGCCGATGCCGGACACCAGTTCGAGACCCATGCGATAGAATCGCGGGTTTCGTTCGGCAAGCAGATCGGGCGAGAACCGCTTGTGCACCACGGCGGGCCGGTTTCGGGTCTTCTGCCACCATTGCCGGATAGGGGATTCCATACTGAGCCTCGCTGACTGGCTGTGAATCGGGGGTCACATGCATGCAGTATCGGCAGCAGGAATGTTTCAGGATGGACGGGGTTCACAGTTTGGCACGCCTGTTTTCTGGATGCTTCAAACTGTGAACCCGTTCCCCTGGAAGGTTCCTAGCGTGGGGACTGGTCAGGTTCCCCGCAGCGGTGCAGGATGACGGCCCGCGCCTGGTCACGCAGGGTGACGGCTGTCGAGAAGCGCTCCCGTTCATCGACAATGGAAGCGCGGGCCGGAATGGGGGCATCGATCAGCAGGCTGATGGTGCCGAAGCGCGGAAACCAGCTGCCGGCACGCAGCACGGAACGGGTGCCGCGCAGGGTGAGAGGAACCAGGGGAACACCGGCCTCTACAGCGGCCAGGAACGCACCCATGCGAAAAGGCAGCAGGCCGGGGCTGCGAGTGAAGGTGCCTTCCGGGAAATAACAGGCCGTCGCGCCCGCATGCAGCCGTGCCGTGACCGCATGGGCATCGGCCACGCTCTGTTCATGGCGGAATCGTTCCACGAAACAAGTGCCTATGCCGCGCAGGAAGATGCGCGCGAAGAACCGTTGTTGCAGTTCCGCCTTGGCCACGAACATGACAGGGTGGGGTAACAGGGCGCACAGCACCAGGCCATCGAGATAGCTCTGGTGGTTGGCGACCAGGACGCAGGGTTGCCCCGGGGGTGGCAATCGTTCCAGTCCCCGGGTGCTGACCGGAAGGCGACTGGCGCGCAATAACAGGCGGGCCCACAGACGCATCCAGCGCCAGCGGGTGCTCCGACCGGGCAGCAGGGCCACGCCGATCCAGGCCGGGATCGCCAGCAGAACCAGCAACGACCACAGCCAGGCGGCATAGAGCCAGGCCACACCATTACGGCGGCTGCGTCGCCAGCGCGGTCCCAGGGATTCCAGGGTCACGGACAGCCACTGGCGCCAGGGCGGGGCGGGTGCCTGGTGGATGTGCCCCAGTTCATACAGTTCGCGACAGGCGGAACGGCGGACCTTGCCGCTGGAGGTCTTCAGTACCGTATTGGGTGGGGCCAGCACAATGTCGTCGGCGGGGTCGCCACTGAGATCGACCGCAAGCTCCTGGATGCGTTCCCGCAGGGCTTCCCGTTCCCCTGCCTCTTTCAGACGGGTTTCGGCCAGTATGACCAGCTGCTCCGTGCCGGCACCGGCCGGCCGGCTGCCGAATACCGCCACCCGGCCGCGACGCACCCCCGCCAATTCACCCACCGCTTCTTCGAGTTCATGGGGATAGAGATTGCGTCCGGCGCGGATGATGATGTCCTTGCTGCGGCCGGTGAGATAGACCTCGCCACCCACCAGGTAGGCCATGTCGCCGGTGTTGAGCCAGTCACCGGAAAACAGCTTCCGGGAGGCGGATCGGTTGCGGTAATAGCCGGTGGTGGCGCAGGGTCCGTGAAACTGCAGCCGTCCCTGCATCCGTTCGGACAGCTCCCGTCCGTTTTCATCCACCACGCGCAGTTCGTGCTCTGCCAGGGGCAGGCCGCAGGCAACGAAGCGCAGGGCATTGGCATCGGTATCCGCTGCCGGCAGGGCATGTCCGGTAGTCGCGAAGGCCTCGCGCTGGATCGCATCGATACGCAGGCCGCGGCCCAGGGGTGGGAAGGCCAGGCCGACACAATTCTCCGCGAGGCCGTAGACGGGCATCATGCTTTCACGACGAAAGCCGTGGCCGGCAAAGCGTTCGCAGAACTGCTCGGTGGTTTCAGGATACACGGGTTCGGCGCCATTGAAGGCACAGCGCCAGCTGCCCAGGTCCAGGTCGGCGATTTCCTCGTCACGCACTCGCCGCAGGCAGAGTTCATAGGCGAAGTTGGGCGCCGCCGACAGGGTACCACCGTAGCGGTGGATGGCGCGCAGCCAGCGTATCGGCCGGGCGATGAAGGTCAAGGGTGACATGACCACGAACAGACTGCCGTAATAGAGGCTGCCAAGCCAGGCGCCGATCAGCCCCATGTCGTGGTACAGGGGAAGCCAGCTGACGAATACGTCGCGGCTGTCGGCATGCACAGCTTCGCCCATGAGGCGGATGTTGGTAACCAGGTTGGCATGGGAGAGCACCACGCCCTTGGGGTCGCCGGTGCTGCCGGAGGTGTACTGGAGAAAGGCGGTATCCTGCCCCTGGATGGTTTGGGGCTGCCAGTGGCCGCCGGGCAGGTCCAGGTCCGCCAGGGTCAGCACATGTTCGGTGGTATCCGCCAGGGATTTCAACAGGCGGGTGAAGGGTTTTGCTTCCTCCACCGTCACCAGGATACGTGCCCGGCAGTTATGCAGGATACCGGCGTGGCGGCGCAGGTGATCGGCGACCTGGGCGCGCCGTGCCGGTGGATACAGTGACACGGGCACACCCCCGGCCAGCAGGATGCCGTAGAAGCTGTAGAAATAGTCGGGACCGGTGGGCAGCATGATGGCCACGGGCTCGCCGCGTTCCACGCCGCGTTCCTGCAGGACGGCGGCGATGTTGACGGCATGCTCCCACAAGTCTCCGTAGCGAATGCGTTCACCCTCACCCTCGTCCTGGTAGAACTGGATATGGACGCGCTCCGGATGTTGTTCCACGTGCCACTGCAGCACCTCGATGAGGGTGTTGGCCGTCAGGGGTTCGCCCTGTGTTTCCTTCGCCGGGGAGGCGGGTATGGACCTTGCCTCGCCGGCAGTGGCCGTGGGCCCGGCGGCGCGCAGGAAGCGCAGCAGATCGCGAGGGGTTTCGATCTCTCCATAAACCTGTTCCGGCAGGTTGACACCGAAGTGTTCCTCGATGCGGGCGATGAATTCCACACGTGCCAGGCTGTCCAGGCCCAGGTCGCGCTCCAGGTGGCTGTCCAGGCCGAAGACCTTGCCGCGTCCCCGCTGGCGATGCAGTTCCGCGGCCAGGGCCTCGAGGACCATGAGAATGCCCTGTTCCAGGTTGGAGTCGGTCGTTTCATTCATGGGGGTATTCTGCTACAGATCGCCCGCTTCGTAACGTTCCACCACCAGGCGGCCCCGCCGGACATTCACGAACAGGCTGACCAGGAAGGCGAGGGCGAAGAACAATGCGCACAGCAGGATGGCGTGCTGCAGGCCCACCCAGGCCTGCAACAGGCCGACACCGAGCAGGCCGAGGATGGCGGCGAGCTTGTGGGACAGCCCCCAGAAGCCGAAGAATTCCGCCGCGCGGGCCCGCGGCGTGAGCTGACCGACGATAGCGCGGCTGGCGGATTGGGTGGCGCCCAGGCAGAGCCCGGCGGCGATGGCCACCACCAGGAACACCTGCTGCATCTGCCAGTCATGGCCGGCGCGGTTCAGGGCTTCGGTGAGTTGCGGTGTCCACCAGATGAGCAGAATGGCGCTGACCCAGAACAGCAGGGTGAAGTTATAGGTGAGACGGCCACCAAAGCGATCCTGGGCAAAACCGAACAGCACGGCACCGAGGGTGGCGGTGACCTGTACGGTGATGAAGGTGAGCACGCGCATGTGCTCGTCCCAGCCGATCACCTGCGCCCCATAGATGAAAGTGAAGGCAATGATGATATAGATGCCGGACATGGCGAAGAAGGCCGACAGCAGGAACACGGCCAGGTCGCGGAAGCCCCGCAGTTCCGCCAGGGTGCGGCGTACCTGCCCCATGCCCAGCCGCCAGTAGCCCTGCGCCGTCGCTGTCTGCGCCGTGCCCCGTTCCCGCAGCCAGAGGAAGGTGGGGATGGCGGCCAGCAGGAAGAAGGCGGCCGCGAAAGGCCCCACCCAGCGCACGTTATCGAAGTTTTCCAGGCTCACCTCGCCCAGGAACAGCAGGGCCAGACCGGTGGCGACCAGGCCACCCACATAGCCCAGCGCCCAGCCGAACCCGGAGATCCTGCCCAATTCCTCCGGTGGGCCGAGGTCGGGCAGGAAGCTGGCAATGAAGGACTCACCGATGGAATAGGCATAGTTCGAGATGATGATGAGCAGTACACCGAGCAACACGTAGCCCGGCGCCACGAAATAGAGCAGGGCGGTGGTGAGTACGGTGACGAGGTAGCTGATGAACAGGAAATGCTTGCGACGGGCGGTGAGGTCCATCACCGCGCCCAGCACCGGTGCCGTGATTACCACCAGGAAATAACCTGTGGCCAGGGACAGGCTCCACAGCAGGTTACCCAGCCGGTAATCGTCCTGGGCGTCGCCGACGATGACACGCGTGAACAGGTCACCGAACACCACGGTGATGATGAGCAGGGTATAGGCCTGGTTGGCGAAATCGAACATCGCCCAGCCAAAGATTTCCTTGCGGGTGGCACGCGGCGTCATCGGGAATCCGGAATGGTGGCAACAGCCAGGGATGGTAGCCCAGCCATGGACCTGGTGTATATTAGGGTTCTTACTGTCGTAATCCAGATCGGAGCCGGTTCCATGTTCACCCTGCATCCACAACTGCAACAGGACAGCATCGAACTGGGCCACTTCGAGTTGTGCCGTCTGCTGCTATTCAACGACTCCCGCTACCCCTGGTGCATCCTGGTACCGCAACGGGGTGATATCCGCGAGATCTACGAGCTGACTCCGGATGACCAGCTTCTGCTGATGGAAGAATCGGTGCGCCTGGGTCGCTACATGGCGGCGGAATTTCGTGCCCACAAGCTGAATGTGGCGGCACTGGGCAACATGGTGCCGCAGCTGCATATCCACCATATCGTGCGTTACTACCACGATCCTGCCTGGCCGCGTCCCGTGTGGGGCCTGGACGAGGCACGACCCTATGACGAGGAGGGGTTGCGGACCATGCTGGCCCGTTTCGGGCCGTTACTGGAAGGTTGAGGCGCCCGCGCCGCCGCTCGGGAATGTCAAGCCTTGCATGAACACGGGCAATTCCGGAAACTCCCCCCATGCCTGCTCCCTTCGTCCACCTGCGCCTGCACACGGAATATTCCCTGGTGGACGGGATCGTGCGCGTCAAACCCCTGGTCAAGACCGTGGCCGAGGCCGGCATGGCCGCCTGCGCCGTCACCGATCAATGCAACCTGTTCGCCATGGTGAAGTTCTATCGCGCCGCCATGGCGGCGGGCGTGAAGCCCATCATCGGCTGCGACGTCTGGATCCAGAACGAGCAGGAAGCCGCCAAGCCCTTCCGGCTGGTCCTGCTGTGCCAGGACCGGCAGGGCTATGACAGCCTCAACCGCCTGGTGTCGCGCAGCTATATCGAGGGTCAACACCTCGGCATACCCGTCATCGAACGCGCCTGGCTGGCGGACAGCACGGCAGGACTCATTGCCCTGTCCGGCGGCCGTGCCGGGGATATCGGCCAGGCCCTGCTGGCCGGCCGCGAGGCGGATGCCGCGAGCCTGCTGGACGATTGGCAGGCCCTGTTCCCGGACCGTTTCTACCTGGAGTTGCAGCGTACCGGACGGGAAGGGGAGGAGGAATACCTGCACGGGGCGGTATCCCTTGCGGCGTCCCATGGCGTGCCGGTGGTGGCCACCAACGATGTGCATTTTCTACAGCAGGATGATTTCGAGGCCCACGAGGCGCGTGTCTGCATTCATGACGGCCGCACCCTGGACGATCCCCGGCGTGCCAAGCGTCATTCGGAACAGCAATACCTGCGCACACCGGAAGAAATGGCGGAATTGTTCGCCGATCTGCCCGAGGCCCTGGAAAACACCGTCGAGATCGCCAAGCGCTGCAATCTGGAATTGACCCTGGGGCAGAACTTCCTGCCCGATTTCCCCGTACCCGCGGGCATGACCATGGACGACTATTTCCGCGCCCAGTCACGCCAGGGCCTGGAGAAGCGGCTGGCAAAACTGTTCGACGCCAGTGCCCCGGAGTTCGCCGAACAACGCAAACCCTACGACGAACGCCTGGAAATCGAGCTGGACGTGATCATCCAGATGGGTTTTCCGGGCTATTTCCTTATCGTTGCGGACTTCATCCAGTGGGCCAAGGCCAATGGCGTGCCGGTAGGGCCGGGGCGTGGATCCGGCGCCGGTTCCCTGGTGGCCTATGCGCTCACCATCACCGACCTCGATCCCATCGAGTATGACCTGCTGTTCGAACGTTTCCTCAACCCGGAACGCGTGTCCATGCCCGACTTCGACGTGGACTTCTGCATGGAAGGGCGCGACCGGGTCATCGATTACGTGGCCCAGCGGTATGGCCGCGAAAAGGTGTCGCAGATCATCACCTATGGCTCCATGGCCGCCAAGGCGGTGGTGCGCGACGTGGGCCGTGTGCTCGGCCATCCATACGGTTTCGTGGACCGCATCGCCAAGCTGATCCCCTTCGAGATCGGCATGACCCTGGACAAGGCCCTCGAACAGGAAGAGGCACTGCGCGAATCCTACGAGAACGAGGAAGAGGTCCATACCCTCATCGACCTTGCGCAGAAACTGGAAGGCCTGGCGCGCAACGCCGGCAAGCATGCGGGTGGGGTGGTCATCGCGCCCTCGAAGCTCACCGATTTCACCCCGCTGTATTGTGAAGCCGGCGGCCAGAGCATTGTCAGCCAGTTCGACAAGGATGACGTGGAGGCGGTCGGCCTGGTGAAGTTCGACTTCCTGGGGCTGCGCACCCTGACCATCATCGACTGGGCCCTGCAGACCATCAATGCCACGCGTGCCCGTAGTGGCGAGGCACCGGTGGACATCATCGATATCCCCCTGGATGACCCCAGGGCATTCAGTCTTCTCAAGCGTTGCGAAACCACCGCGGTGTTCCAGCTTGAATCACGGGGTATGAAGGATCTCATCAAGCGCCTGCAGCCGGATATCTTCGAGGACATCATCGCGCTGGTGGCCCTGTTCCGCCCCGGGCCGCTGCAATCGGGCATGGTGGACGACTTCATCAACCGTAAACATGGTCGCTCGAAAGTCGAGTATCCCCATCCTGACCTGGAGGTCATTCTCAAGCCTACCTACGGCGTCATCCTCTACCAGGAACAGGTCATGCAGATCGCCCAGGTGCTGGCCGGCTACAGCCTCGGCGCCGCCGACCTGCTGCGACGCGCCATGGGCAAGAAGAAACCCGAGGAAATGGCCAAGCAGCGCGAGATCTTCATGGCAGGCTCGGGCCAGCGCGGCGTGGCACCGGACACCGCCACCTACATCTTCGACCTGATGGAGAAGTTCGCCGGTTACGGCTTCAACAAGTCCCACTCGGCGGCCTATGCCCTGGTGTCCTACCAGACCGCCTGGCTGAAGGCCTACTATCCGGCCGCCTTCATGGCCGCGGTGCTGTCGGCGGACATGGACAACACCGACAAGGTGGTGAACCTCATCGAGGAATGTCGCAGCATGGGCCTGGCGGTGGTGCCACCCAACGTAAACCGCTCCGGACACGCCTTCACGGTGCAGGACGAACAGACCATCATCTATGGCCTGGGCGCCATCAAGGGGGTGGGGCAGGCGGCCATCGAGGGCATGATCCAGGAGCGGCTCGCCGCGGGCGAATTCCAGGACCTGTTCGACCTGTGTCGTCGGGTGGACAGCCGCAAGGTCAGCCGCCGGGTGCTGGAGGCCCTGATCCGCGCCGGGGCCCTGGACAGCCTGGGTGAAACCCGCGCCACCCTGATGGAGGCCCTGCCCCAGGCCGTGAAACAGGCGGAGCAGCACCAGCGTGACGCCGTGGCGGGACAGAACGATCTGTTCGGCGGTGGCGCCGAAGCCACACCGGTGGCAGTGGAGATCCAGCGCCTGCCCGAATGGGACGATGACCTGCGCCTGAGTGGCGAGCGCGAAACCCTGGGACTCTACCTCACCGGTCATCCCATCGACCGCTACCTGCCGGAACTCCAGGCCATTACCAGCGGCACCATCGCCAGTCTGACCGAGCAGGCGGGCCAGGGCGGTGGCGCCAGTGCGTCCGGCTCCGGCCAGGGCGGTGGCTACGGCCGCAGCAACGAACGCAAGGTGGTGGTGGCCGGCCTGGTGGTGGACCTGCGCACGCGTGTCACCCAGAGCGGTGCGCGCATGGCCTTTCTCACCCTGGACGATCGCAGTGCCCGCATGGAGGTGCGCGTATTCACCAAGGTATTCGAGCAGTACCGCGCCCTGCTGGCCCGGGACCGGGTACTGGTGGTACAGGGCGGTCTTGGTCTGGATGATTATTCCGGGGAAATGCGCATGACCGTGGAGCAGGTCTACGACATCGACCAGGCCCGGGAACAGTTCGCCAAGTGCCTGGTGCTCAACCTGGAGGCGAGCCAGGCGGGCAACGGCTTCGTGCGTCACCTGGAGGAGATCCTCAGCCCCTTCCGGGAAGGACCCTGCCCGGTACTGATCGACTACCGCAACGCCCAGGCCTGTGCCCGTATTCCCCTCGGCGCCGGCTGGCGCGTGCACCCCACCGATGAACTGATCCACCGCCTGCGGCAACTGAGCGGGGACCAGCAGGTGCGGGTGGAATACCCCTAGCACGGCCCGTATCCGGTACTACACTCCACCTTCCCTCGAGGAAAAAGTATGGTGCGGTCGCGCTGCGACCTCATTCCACGGTGCAGTTTGTGGCCAGAACGAGTAAAATGCGGCGAATTGTCTAGAAATCCACGCAAATCCCCGGTATCCAAAGGCCCATGAATCTCAATTTCCTCGATTTCGAACAGCCCATCGCCGAGCTCGAAGCCAAGATCGAAGAGCTGCGCTACGTGGGCGACGACGCCGAGATCAACATCAACGAAGAAATCGCCCGCCTGCAGGAAAAAAGCCGCAACCTGACGAAGTCCATTTTTGCCAAGCTGACCCCCTGGCAGGTCTCACAGCTGGCCCGTCATCCGCAGCGTCCCTATACCCTGGATTACCTGGAACGCATCTTCACCGACTTCCAGGAGCTGCATGGCGATCGCGCCTTCGCCGATGACGCCGCCATCGTCGGAGGCCTGGCGCGCCTGGAGGGCCGGCCGGTGATGGTGATCGGCCAGCAGAAGGGCCGCGACACCCAGGAAAAGATCCGCCGCAACTTCGGCATGCCGCGGCCCGAGGGTTACCGCAAGGCCCTGCGCCTGATGCACATGGCCGAGAAGTTCGGCCTGCCCGTGCTCACCTTCATCGATACCCCCGGCGCCTATCCCGGCATTGGCGCCGAGGAGCGCGGCCAGAGCGAGGCCATCGCCCGCAACCTGTTTGTCATGGCGGAGCTGCGCACGCCCATTCTGTGCACCGTCATCGGCGAGGGCGGCTCCGGCGGTGCCCTCGCCATCGGTGTCGGCGACCGGGTGTTCATGCTGCAGCACGGCACCTACTCGGTGATCTCCCCCGAGGGTTGTGCATCCATCCTCTGGAAGAGTGCTGACAAGGCGCCCGATGCTGCCGAGGCCCTGGGCATCACCGCGGAACGCCTCAAGGAGCTGGGCCTGGTCGACGGCATCATTCCCGAGCCCCTGGGTGGGGCCCATCGCGACATCGAACAGATGGCCGCCACTCTCAAGCAGACCCTGGTCCAGCAGCTCGACCTGCTCGAACGCACCCCGATGGACAAGCTGTTGTCCGAACGCTACCAGCGCCTCATGTCCTATGGGCATGTGAAAGAGGGGTAAGGATCGCGCTGAGCCGCTCCTACGGGTCGGACCTTTTCCGCGCTCGTACGCCACCGGTAACACCATGCCCTTCGATCCCGCACAACTGCTGGCCCGGCTCAATACCCATGAAAATGCCACCGCCTGCTGGGTGGCCTTCAGCGGTGGCGTGGATTCCCATGCCCTGCTGCACGCGCTCGCCTCGCGGCGTGGCGAACTGACTCTGCCCCTGGGGGCGGTGCATGTGGACCATGGACTCCATGACCACAGCCCCGCCTGGGCGGAACACTGCCGCCAGGTCTGCGCGGGGTTGGGCCTGGACTTCGTGCTGTTGTCCGGTGACGCCCGGCCCGCAAACGGCGAAAGCCCCGAGGCCGCCGCCCGCAGTCTGCGTTACAGGCTGTTGGGCGACTGGCTGCCTGCCAGCGCCCTGTTGCTCTCGGCCCATCACCAGGACGACCAGGCGGAGACCCTGCTGTTGCAACTGCTGCGCGGGGCCGGCCCCAAGGGCCTGAGCGCCATGCCGGCCTGCGCGCCGCTGGGGCAGGGCACCTTGCTGCGGCCCCTGTTGGACTGCGGGCGGGACGATCTGCTGGCCTATGCCCGGGCCCAGGGCCTGGACTGGCTGGAGGACCCCAGCAATGCCGACACCCGCCTGGACCGCAACTTCCTGCGCCACCATCTGCTGCCGGAGCTGAAGACCCGCTGGCCGGCCACGGCCGCTGTGCTGGCGCGCAGCGCCGACTTGTGCGCCGAGGCGGCGGAACTGCAGGAACAGGTGGCGCACCAGGACCTGGGCGACGCGGCGGGCGCCCGGTCCGGCACTCTGTCGCTGAGCGCCCTGGGTCGCCTGCCCGAACCCCGGCAGCGCAATCTGCTACGCCACTGGGTGCGGACGATGGGTTTCAGCCTGCCATCCCGGGCCGTGCTGGGGCGCATTCTCACCGAGGTGCTGGCGGCTCGTGCCGATGCCGGGCCCTGTGTACATTGGCCGGGTGCCGAGGTACGGCGCTACCGTGACGACCTGTTCGTCCTGGCGCCGCTGGCGCCACCGACCGATGCGGACCAGGACTGGGCTCCAGGGGAGGTGCTGGAGCTTGCAGGTGGTCAGTTACGGGCGGATACGACCACGGGGCAGGGTTTGCGACTGTTGCCTGGTACACGCCTCCAGGTGCGCTTGCGCCAGGGTGGCGAGCAGCTCCGGTTGACGGGTCGCGGGCACCATCACGCACTCAAGCAGCTGCTGCAGGAGTCCGGGGTGCCGCCCTGGGAGCGGGAACGCCTGCCCTTGTTGTACCTGGGAGAGGAACTGGTGGCCGTGGCCGACCTGTGGGTGGCGGCGGGCCACCAGGCCGGTCCCGGCGAACCGGGCTGGAAAATCCACTGGTGCCTCCCGTAGGAGCGGCCTCTGGCCGCGAATGCATGTTCGCGGCCAAGACCCTTGGGCGCTTTGAGCGCGAGCTGCGAAGCCGTTTGGGAGCCTTATCCCCCGCGAGTAAAAAACCTCTCCTTACGCCCGCATATGGCCACAATGGCGATTGTCCGGGACGCCCCGTTCTGGTAGCCTTTAGTCCCGTCTCGCGATGCTCTGCATCGCTCCCGTTTCGAGCCTTCACCGGCTCCGCGTTATCCGGATTTTCATGACCCGATACATCTTTGTCACCGGCGGTGTGGTGTCCTCTTTGGGCAAGGGCATCGCCGCCGCCTCCCTGGGTGCGTTGCTGGAAGCGCGCGGCCTCAAGGTCACACTCATGAAGCTGGATCCCTACATCAATGTGGATCCCGGCACCATGAGCCCTTTCCAGCATGGCGAGGTGTTCGTCACCCACGACGGGGCCGAGACGGATCTGGACCTGGGACACTACGAGCGCTTCATCCGCACCACCATGTCCAAGGCCAACAACTTCACCACCGGCCAGATCTACGAGAACGTCATCCGCAAGGAACGCCGTGGCGAATACCTGGGCGGCACGGTACAGGTGATCCCGCACATCACCGACGAGATCAAGCGCTGCATCCTGGAAGGCTCCAAGGGGGCCGACGTGGCCATGGTGGAGATCGGCGGCACGGTGGGCGACATCGAGTCGCTGCCCTTCCTCGAGGCCATTCGCCAGATGGGCGTGGAACTGGGCCATGACCGGGTGTTGTACATGCACCTGACCCTGCTGCCCTATATCTCCACCTCGGGCGAGATCAAGACCAAGCCCACCCAGCATTCGGTCAAGGAGCTGCGCTCCATCGGGATACAACCGGACATCCTGCTGTGCCGCGCCGATCGCGAACTGCCCGATGACGAACGGCGCAAGATCGCCCTGTTCACCAACGTCGAGTCACGTGCCGTGTTCTCCGCCGTGGATGTGGACAGCATCTACAAGATTCCCGGCCTGTACCATCGCCAGCACCTCGACGACATCGTGGTGGACAAGCTGCGCCTGGATCTGCCGCCCGCCGATCTTTCCGAGTGGAACAAGGTGGTCCACGACATGGAAAACCCGGAAGCGGAAGTGACCGTGGCCATGGTCGGCAAGTATGTAAACCTCACGGAATCTTACAAGTCATTGTCTGAAGCCCTTATTCACGCAGGCATTCATACTCGCACCAAGGTGCGTATCCGCTACATCGACTCGGAACAGATCGAGGAGCAGGGCGTGGGCGTGCTCGCGGACGCCGACGCCATCCTGGTGCCCGGCGGCTTCGGTGAACGCGGCGTGGAAGGCAAGGTTCAGGCGGTACGCCATGCCCGTGAACGCAAGGTGCCCTACCTGGGCATCTGCCTGGGCATGCAGGTGGCGGTCATCGAGTATGCCCGCGACGTGGCCGGACTCGCCGGCGCCCACAGCACCGAGTTCAAACGTGATACCCCGCACCCGGTCATCGGTCTGATCACCGAATGGCGCACCGGCGACGGCCGGGTGGAGCGGCGCAGCGAACAGTCCGACCTGGGTGGCAGCATGCGCCTGGGTGGCCAGGAATGCCGCCTGGCGGAAGGCAGCCTGGCGCAGCAGCTCTACGGCAAGGACGTGATCGTGGAACGCCACCGCCACCGCTACGAGTTCAACAACCAGTACCGGGAACGCCTGCAACAGGCGGGCCTGGTCATTTCCGGCACTTCCATCGACGATTCCCTGGTGGAGATGGTGGAACTCCGCGACCACCCCTGGTTCGTGGCCTGCCAGTTCCACCCGGAATTCACTTCCACGCCGCGGGACGGCCATCCGCTGTTCTCCGGCTTTATCCGCGCCGCACGCGCCTACCGTGAGGGCGGTCAAGCCGCCGCCCCCC
>SWBZ01003273.1_pt1 | contig 40034 bp, 34 predicted proteins | sample 4693031 | NCBI WGS metagenome assembly SWBZ01 (sample SAMN10267274, study PRJNA491770) | bioreactor metagenome | isolation source: DHS bioreactor inoculated with | place: Japan: off Shimokita Peninsula
CCAGACCGGCGGGCGCACGGTCCATTTTCCGAAAAGCTGCCTGCATTGCGACGATGCGCCCTGCGTCACCGTCTGCCCGACCGGCGCATCCTACAAGCGCGAGGAAGATGGCATCGTGCTGGTCAATGCCGATCACTGCATCGGCTGCAAGCTCTGTTCCTGGGCCTGCCCCTATGGCGCGCGGGAATATGACGAGGATGCGGGGGTCATGAAGAAATGCACCCTCTGCGTCGACAAGATCTATAACCCGAACCTGCCCGAGGAATCCCGCGTTCCGGCCTGCGTCTCGACCTGCCCGGTGGGCGCGCGGTCCTTCGGCGATCTCGGCGATCCCGAATCGGACGTCAGCCGGCTGGTCGCCAAGCGCGGCGGCTATGACCTGATGCCCGAGCAGGACTGCAAGCCGACCAACAAATACCTGCCGCCGCGCCCGAAAAGGACCGGCGCGGAGAGCGGATCGGCGGCCGCGCGCCTCACGCCCGTCGCCGACAGTTCCGCCGGCGTCCTCGCCCGCTGGGTCGACAAGTTCCTGTCCGCGTAAAGAGAGTTCCCGATGCATCCGGCAAAATCCGTTATTTTCTTCACGACAGCCTCCGGCGCGGGCTATGGCCTGCTGTTCCTCCTGATCGCCGGGGACCTCCTCGGTCTTGCGCCCGGCGGCTTCTGGCCGGCCTTCACCGGATATGCGGTGAGTTACGCCCTGATCACCGGCGGGTTGCTGTCCTCCACCTTTCACCTTGGCCATCCGGAGCGGGCCTGGCGAGCCCTGACGCAGTGGCGTTCCTCCTGGCTCAGCCGGGAAGGGGTGATGGCCGTTCTGACTTTCCTCCCGACCGGGCTCTATGCCCTGCATCAGCTGTTTTTCCCGGAGAGGATGCCGGGGATACTGGGGGTGATCGGCGTCATCGGGGCGATCTGCTGCATCGTCACGGTCTATTGCACGGCGATGATCTATGCGAGCCTCAAGCCCGTGCATGCCTGGTCGAACCGCTTTGTGCCGGCGGGATATCTGCTGCTCTCGCTGATGACCGGCGCCCTCGTTCTGAACGCGCTCTTTGCCCTTTTCGGGCCGCCGCGTCCGGTCTTCCTGATCCTCGCGCTTCTCTCGCTGATCGCCGCCCTTGTCTGGAAGATATCCTACTGGCGCTTCCTCGATGGCACGAAAAGCCTCTCGACGCCGGAAAGCGCGACGGGCCTTGGTGAGTTCGGCCGGGTGAAACTGTTCGAGGCCCCGCATACGGAAGCGAACTACCTGATGAAGGAGATGGGCTTTCAGATCGCCCGCAAGCATGCGATGAAGCTGCGCCGGATCGCGCTCACGCTCGCCTTCGTCCTGCCGTTCCTGCTGACGCTCCTCGCGCTGTTCGTGGGCGGAAGTCTGGCGGCGGCGGCGCTTATCCTCGCTCTCCTGAACGCCGCCATCGGCATCGTCACCGAACGCTGGCTGTTCTTCGCCGAGGCGCGGCATACGGTCGGCCTTTACTACGGCGCGGCCCACGCATAAAAAAGGCCGGCAAAGCCGGCCTTTTCCGCATTACTGCCAGTTGGCGCCGCTGCTAGCCAGCGCGTTTAAATTTCTGCTGGCGAGAAGGCGCAGATTTATGCTTCGCATTTGCAACCGGGTTCGCGGATTTGCGAGACTTAAATCCCGGTTTGCCTTTATTCTTGCTGACGGTATTCTTCGCGCGTTTGCGAAATGGCTTAACATCGCCCTCTGGTACCGCGTCACGGCGCCCGCCCGCAGGCCGTCCTTTTCGCCCCGGATGATACTTTTTCTGTTCGGGTTTGCTCGCGGGTGCGGGGAAAGGATGATCTTCATCGATTCGTACCTTTTGCTTGAGGATCTGTTCAATATTGCGGAGCAGGTTACGCTCGCGCGGCTCGCAGATGGAAATGGCGACGCCGGTTGCCCCGGCGCGGCCCGTGCGTCCGACGCGGTGGATATAGTTTTCCGCTTCCATCGGCAGGTCATAGTTGATGACATGGGTGATGCCGGAAACGTCGATCCCGCGCGCGGCGACATCGGTCGCCACCAGAACCGAAAAACGGCCGTTCTTGAAGGAGCGGAGCGTGCGCTCGCGCGCCCGCTGATGCAGATCGCCATGGATCGCGGCGGTCTTGATTCCCTCGACCTCGGCCTCGATCTCGTTTGCGAGAACATCGCAGGTCGCCTTGGTGCGGACGAAAACGAGGACCCGTTCCTTGTCGCCAAGGGCGAGCAGATGCATGAGCAGGTCTTTCTTGTCATGCGCGCGCACCATCAGGACCGAATGATCGATCCCCTCGGCGACGGCGGTTTTCTGCTTCACCTCGACATATTCCGGCTCGCTCAGGAGTTTTTCCGACAGCTTGCGGATCCCCGGGCTCATGGTCGCGGAGAACATCACCGTCTGGTGCGCCTCCGGGAGTTTGTCGGAAATCAGCGTCACATCGTCGATGAAGCCCATGTCGAGCATGCGGTCCGCCTCATCGAGAATGAAGGTCTCGACATTGTCGAGCTGAACCGTGCCGCGCTTCATATGGTCGAGCAGGCGGCCCGGCGTCGCGACGAGGATATCGACGCCGCGGACAAGCTGCTGAATCTGCGGGCCATAGGGCGCGCCGCCATAAACAACGGTGTGAAACAGCTTCATGCCGCGTGTGAAGACACGGATGCAAAGCCCGATCTGGTGGGCAAGTTCGCGTGTCGGGGCAAGAATGACGGCGGTCGGCTTGTTGGCCTTCGGTTTGCGCCGGTCATGCTGCAACCGCTGCAGGAGCGGGAGCACGAAGGCGGCCGTCTTGCCACCGCCGGTCTCGGCGATTCCCATCAGGTCGCGCCCGTCCATCAGCGCCGGAATGGTGCGCTTCTGAATCGCCGTCGGTTCGGTAAAACCCTGCTTGTCGATGGCACGCAGGAGCGGCCCAACCAGGTTGAGCTCGGTAAACTCGGTCATAAAACTATCGTCCTCACAAAAAACTGTCATTCGCCGCCACTCGGTGCAGGGCAGCCTTCAGGGCCAAAAAAGGTGAGAACCGTCTCTCCTTGACCCCGAGCCGATCATCTTTGACGAGGACCAGACTGTCAGCGACGCCTTCGCGCCGTGGAAATACCGTTCATATACCCGATGTTTGGTTCGCGCGGCCAAGGCCGTCGGCACCAGTCGCCAACACTTTCGTATTGTGCACTGCACATATGATTGGATTTGGCTAAAATGTCAAGGAATTATAAGGCACATGGTTAACAGCACCTCGCCGACCGGCGGTGCGGAAATAGCCCTTTTCATGGGGCGGCCAGTTTCCTAGTATGGCCGGACTTAACCATGTCGATATCCCGCGCATTACCGCCGGGAAATCGGAACCAAAGGGGTATTTATGGATTTACAACAAATAACGGACGAAATCGTCCTCATCGTCACGCAATACGGCCTCGATGTGATCGGCGCCCTGATCATCCTGATCGTCGGCTACATCATCTCGAAACGGGTGCCGAGCATCCTGATCCGCCTGATGGGCAAGCGCGGCATCGATCCGACGGTGAGCGGCTTCCTCGGCAGCCTGGCGCGGTTCGCGATCCTGGCGATCACCCTGCTGCTGGTGCTGGCGCAGTTCGGCGTGCAGACGGCCAGCCTGATCGCCGTTCTCGGCGCTGCCGGCCTGGCCATTGGTCTCGCGCTTCAGGGCACGCTCAGCAATGTTGCGGGCGGGGTGATGCTGCTGATCTTCCGGCCGATGAAGGTCGGGCAGTATGTCGAGGTGGCGGGCCATGGCGGCACGGTCAAGAGCATCAGCCTGTTCACCTCGGAACTGGCGACGCCGGATAATATCCAGATCATCATTCCCAATGGCTCGGTCTGGGGCAGCGCCATCCGCAATTTCAGCTTCCATCCCACGCGCCGCATGGACCTTGTGGTCGGCATCTCCTATGACGATGATATCGACAAGGCGCGGGGCATCATCGATCGGCTGATCCAGGCGGACGAGCGCTCTTTGAAGGAACCGGCGCATGTGATCGAGGTGATCGAGCTTGCCGACAGTTCGGTCAATTTCACCGTCCGCGTCTGGTGTGAAAACGCCAATTACTTCCCGCTCAAATTCGCTCTTACCAAGGCGATCAAGCAGACGTTCGACAAGGAAGGGATTTCCATTCCCTATCCGCAGCGCGACGTGCATATGATCAAGGAAGACTGACCGGCAGACCGCTCCGGGCGTTCCGGGGCGGTTTTCTACCCCTCGTAATGGCTCATCCCGTATTTCTTCCAGAAAAAGGTGCGGGCGCTGACCAGGAAGGCCGTGCTCCAGCCGAAGAGGATAATCCCGCTCACCGCCTGAAGCGAGGAGGTCAGGTTCCATCTGTCGCTGAGCACGACATCCCCGTAGCCGAGCGTCGTATAGGTCACGGTGGAGAAATAGATCGCCTCGCTCATCCCGCTGAGCTCGCCGCTCATATAATAGAAAAACCCCCAGATCCAGGCTTCGATTGTATGCGCCGCAAACAGGCCGATCACGATCACAACCATGATCGCCACATGGCCATATATCGGCAATCGCCGGTCCCATTTCGGGCCGATATTCTTCAGCCGGCGGAGCAACAGCTCCAGGCAGATCGCATGATTGATCACGCAAAGGACGATCAGCACGGTCCCGACGAAAAGCTGGATGAACATGGGGCTTTCTCCTGTGACGCATTAATGACGGGTGAGTTTACCCTGCCGCCCGGATCATGTCCGCCGCTTTTTCGCCGATCATGATGGTCGGCGCGTTGGTGTTGCCGCCGATCACCGTCGGCATGATCGACGCATCGGCAATCCGGAGGCCCTCGATCCCGTGAACCTTCAGCGACGGATCGACCACCGCCAGCGGATCGGTGCCCATCTTGCAGGTGCCGACCGGGTGGTAGACCGTGTCGGCGCGGCTGCGGATCGCCTCGATGATCGCCGCATCGGAAGTCATGTCGACGGGATAGAGCGGCTTGCCGCGATAGGCATCGAAGGCGGGCGCGTCGAAAATCTTCTGCGTTATCTTGACGCCCCTGACCAGCGTATCGACATCCTCCTGCTCGGCCAGGAAGTTTGGATCGATGAGCGGCGGGGCGAGGGGGTCGGCGCTGTTGAGCCCGACATGGCCGCGGCTTTTCGGCCTGAGCACGCAGACATGACAGCTATAGCCATGGCCGAGATGGGTTTTGCGCGCATGATCATCGAGCGGGCCGATGACGAAATGCAGCTGGATGTCCGGGCGTTCCAGCGACGGGTCGGTTTTCAGAAAGCCGCCGCGTTCGGCAATGGGGGAGGAAATCATGCCCGTGCGCCTCTTGCGCCATTCGAAAATGCCGGCGATGAGATCCAGGCCGCCACCCAGAGAAATCCCCATGGTCTCGCGGGAGTTTGATTTATACGCCACTATATAGTCGATATGATCCTGCAGGTTTTGCCCAACCCCGGGCAGCTCATGCAGGACCTCGATCCCGTGTTTTTTTAATTCCGCCGCCGGGCCAATACCGGAAAGCATCAACAGCTGCGGGGAGGCAAAGGCGCCGCCCGCGAGGATCACCTCTTTTGCCGCCCTGACCTCCGCCGTCTTGCCATCCTTCACATAGGCGATGCCGGTGGCCTTCTTCCCCTCCATCAGGATTTTACTCGCCTGCGCGCCGGTCATCACATGCAGATTGGGGCGCTTGAGGTTGGGCGTGAGATATCCCTTTGCCGCGCTCCATCGCTCGCCGTTCTTCTGCGTCGCCTGATAGGCGCCAAGGCCTTCCTGAACCGGGCCGTTGAAATCCCGGTTCGTCGGCATCTGCACCTGCATCGCCGCATCCATGAAGACATCGCTGATCGGCATGTTGGCGCGCAGGTCCGCGACATTGAGCGGCCCGCCCGTGCCATGATAGTCATCGGCGCCGCGCTCGTTATTCTCGGCCCGTTTGAAATAGGGGAGCACGTCTCTATAGGACCAGCCGGGATTGCCGAGCGCCGCCCAGTCGTCATAATCGCCGGGATGGCCGCGGACATAGAGCATGGCGTTGATCGAGCTCGACCCGCCGAGGGTTTTGCCGCGCGGCTGATATCCCTTGCGGCCCTTGAGGCCCGGCTGCGGCACGGTCTCGAACGCCCAGTTGTACATCTTGCGCGGCAGGATCGCGGCGACGCCGATTGGCGCATGGATCAGGATGCTCTTGTCCGGGCCGCCGGCCTCGAGCAGGCAGACCTGCGTCTTCGGGTCTTCCGAGAGGCGGCTGGCGACCACGGATCCGCCCGAGCCGCTTCCCACCACGATATAGTCATACATATTTCCCTCCCTCCCTGTTTATTTGCGGGTTTGGACCCGCGTTTTTTATTTCTCCTCCGCCAGGTTGCGGAGCTCGCTGATCACGGCGCGGGCGAATTCATTGATGCGCAGTTCCGGATAGTCCGCCGTCGCCTCAAGCAGTGAATTCACATCCTTCTCCAGGATGCCGATGGTATTGACGATGGAATAGCCTTCCTTCGCCCAGGAGATTTTGCCAATATTATCGCCGAACCAGGTGGCGCCGGAGCTGGTCTTCGCAACCTCCAGCAGCGTATCGCGCGAAAAGCCGAGGGCGTCCGCCGCCTCCAGTACCTCGCGTACCGCGATTGTCGAGGTGGCCGCGAGCATATTGTTGAGCACCTTGCACATCATGCCCTGACCGAGCGGGCCGAGATGATTGATGTCGTTGCCCATGGCCTTGAACGCTGGCATCAGCGGGTCGATGGCTGCCCTATCGCCGCCCAGCATGAAGGTGAGCGTGCCCTGCACCGCGCGATAGGGCGCGCCGGACATCGGCGCATCGATCAGGGCCGTCTCGGCGGGTATCCGCGCGCGCAGTTCGGCGATCATCTTGGGCGAGAGGGTGGAACTGATGATCAGGGTCCGGGGCGGCGTATCGCCAGAAAAAAGCCCGTTGGCCCCAAAACAGAGGTCCTCGGTCTGGGGGAAATCGCGGACGACGGAGATCACCGCCGGTGAGCGGGCGGCGAGGGTGGCGGCGTCCGGCGTCATGCGGGGGGCAAAATCGCCGAATTCCGCCGCCGGCCGGATATCGTAACCGACGACGTCGAAGCCCGCCTTTACGAGACATCTCGCCATCGGCAATCCCATCGCGCCGCATCCCGCTACACCGATTGTTCCTGCCATGATACTCACTCCCCTGCTTTTTTGGACTATACCCCTTTGAAGGGCGCGCGTCATCCGTTTGTAAGGTGATCCCGCGCACGGTATGCCGATAAATTGGACCCGTCATGATGATCAAACTGGCTCTTTTTTCCGGACCAATCCTGCGGCATTATCAGGCTGACCATATTTTGCGTTTTTGCCACGAGGATGATGTGATGACCCAAGAACTTGCCAGCGTTTGCCCGTTTGACTGCCCCGATACCTGCAGCCTCACCGTCACGGTCGAGGCGGGCAAGGTCGCGAAGGTGCGCGGCTCCATGGCCAATCCGATCACCAACGGGGTCGTCTGCAACAAGGTCGCGCGTTATTACCCGGAATTCGTGCATGGCAAGAACCGCCTGACCCATCCGTTGAAACGGGTTGGCCCCAAGGGCGGGGAGGATTTCGAACGGATCACCTGGGACGAGGCGCTTGATATCATCCATGAGCGCATGTCCGCGATCATCGCCGAGCATGGGCCACAGGCGATCATGCCCTATAACTATGCCGGGCCGCATGGCCTGCTGGCGATGGGATCGATGGATATGCGGTTTTTCCACCGCCTCGGCGCGACGCTTCTGTTCCGCCGGGCGCTCTGCGGTGGCGTCAAATCGGAAGCCTTCCGGGGAACCTTCGGCCTTGCCGGCGCGATGCAGCCCGAGCAGGTCGAGGCGGCGAAGCTGATCGTCGTCTGGGGCAACAATGTCACCTACTGCAACCTTCATCTCTCGCCGATCATCAAGCGGGCGAAGGCGCGGGGGGCGAAACTGGTCGTCATCGATCCTAAGCGCATCAAGATCGCCGAGCAGGCGGATATGTATCTCGCGGTGCGCCCGGGCATGGATATCATCCTCGCCTTTGCGATCGCGGTGGAGCTGGAGCGCATCGGCGCCTTCGACCCTGCCTTCATCGACCAGCATGTGCTGGGCGCAGAAGAATTCATGGCGGAGGCGCGCAAATACACGATTGAGGAATCGTCTGAGCTTTGCGGCGTATCCGTCGATGAAATCAGGGCTTTTGCACAGCTATACAAGGACGGCAATCCGGCGGCGATCTCGGTCGGCAACGGGATCGAGCGCAACCGCAACGGCGGCAATGGCATCCGCGCCATCTTCGCGCTGCCGGCGCTCGCCGGGAAATTCGGCGTGCGCGGCGGCGGCATCGTCGGCGGGTCTGGCAACCTGTTCCCCAAGACCATCGCCAAATTGCAGCGCCCCGACCTGCTGCCCGAAGGGACCCGCACGCTCAACATCATCGATATCGGCCGCCATCTGGTCGAGCAGGACCTCGATATCCCGTTGAAGGGCCTGTTTATCTATAACCATAACCCGGTCGTCGTCGCGCCGGACCAGAATGTCACGAAGGCGGGCCTGGCGCGTGAGGATATTTTCTCCGTCGGCTGCGATATCGCCATGACCGACAGCATGAAATATTGCGACGTCATCCTGCCCGCGGCGACCCATTTCGAACATGAGGATATCTTCTGCGCCTATGGCCAGCCCTATCTGCAGCGGGCGGAACCGGTGATCGACCCGGTCGGGGAATCGCTCCCCAACACCGAGATTTTCCGGCGGCTCGCGGCGCGTTTCGGCTTCAACGAGGATATTTTCAAGGCGACCGACAAGGAGCTGATCGACGATGCCATTGATAATGAGGACCCGCGCCTGAAAGGCTATCGCCCAAGTGAAATTCCCGTCGGCACCGCGCTCTCCATGGAACGTGGCGGCGAGGAAACCATCCTTTTCAAGAATGCGATGCCGGCAACGCCGAGCGGCAGGATCGAACTGAAATCAAGTTATCTCCGCGAGACGTTCGGCCAGGAAATCCCGGTCTATCATCCGGTGGAGACGACCTATCCCTTCGCGCTTGTGACGCCCTCGTCGAACAAGATGATCACCTCGACCTTCGGCGGGGTGAAGGCGAATGACGACACGCCCGAGCTTGAAATGCATCCCGAGGATGCGACGGCGCGCGGCTTTACCGATGGCATGCGGGTGAAGGTATATAATGACCTTGGCGAGGTGTTCCTGCCGCTGAAAATCAGTGACAATGTCCGCCCCGGCGTGCTCTATTCGCCGAAAGGCTCCTGGTTCAGGACGACACCAAATAACCAGACCGTCTCGGCGCTCGCCCCGACCTTCAAGGCGGACCTGTCCGAAGGGGCCTGCTTCAACGACTGCAAGGTTGAGGTTGTCGCGGCCTGAGACGATGTGAAGGACGAAGTATCGATGGAAACCAAGAAACTCCGGGCCAGCGGCGGCTGTCTTTGCGGCGGAATCCGCTTCGAGATTTACCAACCGCTCCGCCCCGTCGTAGTCTGCCATTGCAAGCAGTGCCGGCAGACGGCGGGCTATCTGAACGGCTTTACCGTTTGCCTCCCGGAAAATCTGATCCTCACGCGGGAGGAGACGCTGACCTGGTATGAAAGCTCCGCCGAGGCCAAGCGCGGTTTCTGCAACAAATGCGGATCCAGTATTTTCTGGACCTACAAGGCGGGCGGCAATATGGGGATCGCGCCGGGATCGCTGGATGAGCCGACGCATCTCAAGACCGCCATGCATATCTATACCGAATTTGCCGGCGATTATTATGAGCTGAATGACGATCTTCCAAAACGCCCCGGCCAGCGTCATGACGACGATATTCTCGAACCCGGATGAATAAATTCTGGCCATGCCCGCCCGCCTTCCGCTAAACAGGTGAGGCATCCGGTCGGGAGGGATGATGGATCAGGACAGCCAGGACTTTCTGAAACGCCTGTTTGACGCGGCGGTCGCCGCCGCCGATCCGCTCGTGACGCTCAAAGCCCATCTTCCCAAGCCGCCGAAAGGCCGGACCATCGTGATCGGCGCGGGAAAGGCCGCCGCCTCCATGGCCAAGGCGGTGGAGGCGAACTGGCCCGGTCCGCTTGAAGGGCTCGTCATCACCCGTTACGGCCATGGCCTGCCGCTTGAAAAAATAAAGGTGGTGGAGGCGGGGCATCCGGTCCCCGACCGTCAGGGGCAGGAAGCAGCGAACGAGATTCTCCGCCTGCTGGAAGGTCTCAGTGAAGATGATCTGGTGCTCTGCCTGATTTCGGGCGGCGGCTCGTCCCTGCTCGCCAAACCCGGGGAGGGGATCACGCTCGCGGAGAAGAAGGCCCTGACGCAGGCCCTGCTGGCCTCCGGCGCCAATATTACCGAGATGAACACTCTCAGGAAGCATCTCTCCGCCATCAAGGGCGGGCGGCTCGCCGTCGCGGCCTATCCCGCGAAGATCGTTACCCTGATGATTTCCGATGTGCCGGGGGATGATCCGGCGGTGATCGCGTCCGGTCCGACGGTGCCCGATCCGACCACCTCCGCCGATGCCCGCGCCGTCCTCGAAAAATACCGGATCGATATCCCGCCCTCCCTCGACGCCTTTCTCGAGAGCTCGGCGTCGCAAACGCCGCCCGCGTCGCATCCCGCCTTCGCCAGGGCGGAGACGATCATGATCGCAACGCCGCAGGCCTCGCTCGAAGCGGCGGCGGCGCTTGCGGCCTCAAAAGGGATTACCCCGGTCATCCTCGGCGACAGTATCGAGGGGGAGGCGCGCGACGTGGCCGCCGTCATGGCCGCCATCGCGCGTCAGGTGAAACTCCATGACCAGCCGGCGGCAAAACCCTGCGTGCTCCTCTCCGGCGGCGAGACGACGGTGACGGTCAAAAGCGATCAGGGGAAACCGGGACGGGGCGGACGCAACTGCGAATTCCTGCTCGCCCTCGCGTTGCATCTGGGCGGCCTGTCGAAGATTCACGCCATCGCCTGCGATACCGACGGGATCGACGGGACGGAGGATAACGCCGGCGCCATCATCACGCCCGATATCCTGAAACAGGCGGCGGCGATGAAACTGGATGCGAAGTCCTGTCTCGCCCGCCACGACAGCTACAGCCTGTTCGCGGCGCTTGACTGTCTCGTCAGGACCGGCCCGACAAGAACCAATGTGAATGATTTCCGGGCGATCCTGATCCTGTAGCTAAATCTGTTTGCCCATCAGGACGACGAGAAGGGCGCGCGCCTCGTCCGCGCCGGTATTCGCAATCTCATGCGGCTGGTCGGCGGCATAGCGGGCCGTCTCGCCGGGGCGCACCACCTCCGTCTCGATCCCCGCCTGCACCGTCAGTTCCCCGGCAAAAACCGTGAGATGTTCCGTCGTTCGGGCGGTATGCGGATTTGAGGTCATCTTGCCGCCCGGCTTGATCGTGACATCATACCATTCCATATCATTCACAAGGCTGGCGGGTCCCAACACTTTCAGGCTGTACTGGCCTTTCGCGTCATTAAGGACGGGGATCGACGCGCCGCTGATGACGGCGAGGCTGTGGGTCGGATCATCGCCGCGCACGATATCGTCGATGGTGACGCCAAGCGCCTCGGCCAGCCGCCAGACGGTGGCCAGGGTGGGGTTGGTCTCGTTCCGCTCGATCTGCGACAGCATCGACTTCGACACGCCGCAGACGGCGGCCAGCTGATCCAGGGTGAGATGCTTCTCTTTGCGCAGGCGGTTGACGGTGGCGCCCACGGCCGGGGGATTATTTAGTGGTTCTGACATTTTTCCGATTGACAGGAAATAAATCCAATATATTTTACGAAATACAGTATAACGGATTTTTATCCAATTGCTAGAGAAATAGGTGTCCCATGTTCACAATAGCCAAAACCGAAGCCGCCCGCGGCATCTGGTCCGCGTTCAAAGAACCCTTAAGCGAACCGGCGCGCGGCATGGTCATGGTGGACGTGATCGCGGCGGGTATTTGCGGGACCGACTATCACATCTATAGCTGGGATGCCTGGTCGGCGGGGCGGATCAAGACGCCGATGACCATCGGACATGAATTCGTCGGGCGCATCTCGGCGATCGGGGAGGGCGTTACCGGCTATTCGATCGGCGATCGCGTTTCCGCCGAATGTCATATCGCCTGCGGGGAATGCCATTTCTGCCGCACGGGCAATGCCCATATCTGCGAGAAGACAAGCATTCTCGGCGTCGACCGCCCCGGCGCCTTCGCCGAGCAGGTGGAAGTGCCCGCGAGCAATCTCTGGCGCGTGCCGGACGCAATCCCTGACAAACATGCCGCCGTCTTCGATCCGGTCGGCAACGCCATGCATATGGTCGCGACCGCGAAGGTGACGGCGAAGAATGTTCTTATTGTCGGCGGCGGCCCCATCGGTCTTTTTGCCGCGGCCATCGCCAAGGCGCATGGCGCGCGCACCGTTGCGCTGCAGGAGCCGAACCAGGCCCGCGCCGCGATCGCCAAAAGCCTCGATCTCGACCTTGTCGTCAACCCGCGCGATCCCGGCGCGTCCGAGGAAATTCTCGCGCTCACCGGCGGCCATGGTCCGGAAGTGGTGCTGGAGGTAAGCGGCAACGGCAAGGCGCTCAATGCGGCGCTCGATATCGCCGCGCCGGGCGCGACATTTGCGCTTCTGGGTATTCCCGCCGGTCTGGTCGAGCTCGACCTCGGCGCCAAGGTGGTGATGAAGGGGGTCAGCCTGATCGGCATCACCGGGCGGCGGATGTATGAGACCTGGTATCAGGTGGAGGCCTTCATGCTGAAAAACCCGGACCTGATGGACAAGGTGATTACCCATGTCCTGCCCGCGACGGATTTCGCCCATGGCTTCGAGTTGATGGACGAGGGGGCCTGCGGCAAGATCGTCCTTGATTTCGCAGATGTGAACCAGAGGTTGCCGATATGACCAACAATTTACTCCAGCGGCTGACGGACGAGCTGTTCGCGGCGGACCAGGCGGGCACCTACAAGCGTCTCAAGGTGATTGAGAGCCCGATCAGCGACCGCATCAAGCTGAAGGGCGACGGTGAGGTAACGCTGCTCTCCTCCAACGACTATCTCGGCTTCGCCAATCACCCCGAAGTCGTCGAGGCGGCGCGCGCGGCGCTGCTGCACTATGGCGCGAGCACGGCGTCGGTGCGCTTCATTTGCGGCACGCAGGATGTGCACCAGACCCTGGAGGCGGATCTCGCCCGTTTTCACGGGACCGAGGCGGCGCTCACCTATTCCTCCTGCTGGGCGGCGAATACGGGGCTGTTCGCGGCAATCTGCGGGACGGGGGATGTGATCCTCTCCGATGAGCTTAATCACGCGAGCCTGATCGACGGCATTCGCGCGACGGCGAAGGATGTTGTGCGCGGCGTCTATAAACATAGCGACATTGCGGATCTGGAAGCGAAACTTAAGGCGCATGCGGACGCGCCGTCGCGGCTGATCGTCACCGACGGCGTGTTCTCGATGGAAGGGGATATCGCGCCGCTCGACAAGATCGTCGCGCTTGCCGAAAAATATGACGCGCTGATCGTTCTTGATGATTCCCACGGCCTCGGGGTCATGGGCGCGACCGGTCACGGCACGGCGGAGCATTTCGGCGTCATGGACAAGATCGATATCTTTACCGGCACCCTCGGCAAGGCGCTGGGCGCGGGCACGGGCGGCTTCGTTGCAGGACCGAAGGCGGTCACGGAAACTTTGATCCAGAAATCGCGCCCGCATCTCTTCTCCAACGCGCTGCCGGCCAGTGTCGCGGCGGCGGGCAGCAAGTCGCTGGAGCTTCTGGAACATCATCCCGAACGGGTCGAGGCCCTGCAGGCGAAGGCGGCGAATTTCCGCGCGCGCCTGAAAGAGCTGGGCTTGAGCCCGCTTGATGGCGACAGCGCCGTCGTGCCGGTCATCGTCGGCGAGACCGCCACCGCCATCCGGCTCGCGGGCGAGCTTTTGGACAAGGGCATCTTCGTCACCGGTTTCGGCTTCCCCGTCGTGCCCGAAGGCGAGGCGCGGCTGCGTTTCCAGGTCTCCCACGCCCATAGCGAGGAGGAACTCGAGACCGCCGCGCTGGCGCTGCGCGACTGTCTCAAGGCTGCATCCGCCGCCTGAAATCAATGGCGAACTTGTATTAATCGGCGTCGCCCTTTAAACAGGGAGGGGAACGGGAGCCATCTATACTGGCTCCCTTACTTTTGCAAATGACGAAACCGGGCGGTGATGGCGGGACAACAGGCGTATGACTATGTGATCATCGGCGCGGGCTCTGCCGGAGCCGTGCTGGCAAACCGCCTGAGCGAGCATCCGGAAGTGTCCGTCCTCCTGCTGGAGGCGGGGGGGCGCGGCCCCTGGTGGGACTGGCGCATCCATATGCCGTCGGCCCTGAGCTACCCCATGCATTCGCCCAAGCTCGCCTGGCAATATTACACCGAGCCGCAGGAACATCTCAACGGCCGGAAAATCTACTGGCCGCGCGGCAAGGTGCTGGGAGGCTCCTCCGCCATTAACGGCATGTGCTATGTGCGCGGCAATGCGCTCGATTACGACGGCTGGGCGACGGATCCGGGGCTAGCGGACTGGTCCTATGCCGATTGCCTGCCCTATTTCCAAAAGGCCGAGACCTATGATCGCGGGGCGGATGATTATCGCGGCGGCGACGGCCCGCTCCATGTCTCCGTCGGGCGCTGCGACAACCCGCTCTATCACGCCTGGATGGAGGCGGGGCAACAGGCGGGCTATCCATTCACCGAGGATATGAACGGGTTCCAGCAGGAAGGTGTCGGTCGCATGGATATGACCGTGCATCAGGGAAAGCGATGGAGCACGGCACTTGCCTATCTCGAGCCTGCGATGGGGCGGAAAAACCTCACCATACTAACGGGCGCCAGCACCCGCCGTATCCTCTTCGAGAACACTAAAGCGACCGGCGTTGAATATCGCCGCGGCGGGATCGAGCAAAAGGTGACGGCGGTGCGCGAGGTGATCTCGGCCGCGGGCGCGATTAATTCGCCGCACCTGCTGATGATCTCCGGCATTGGCCCGGCGGATGAGCTTAAAAAGCATGACCTGCCGGTTGTTGCCGATCTGCCCGGCGTCGGGCAGAATTTGCAGGACCATCTGGAGCTTTATGTACAGCAGGAATGCACCCAGCCGATCACGCTCTACAAGGTGATGTCGCCGCTCGCGAAACTGAGGGTCGGGCTGGAATGGATGCTGTTCAAAAAGGGCCTCGGCGCCACCAATCATTTCGAGGCGGGCGGCTTTATCCGCAGCGAGCCCGGCATCGAATATCCGAATTTGCAATATCACTTCCTGCCCATGGCCGTGCGCTATGATGGCGGCAATCCGACGGACCGGCACGGCTATCAGGCCCATGTCGGGCCGATGCGCTCGACCAGCCGGGGATATATGACGCTCCGGAGCGGGAATATCGAGGAGGCGCCGATCCTGCAGCCGAACTACTGCGAGACGGAGCAGGACCGCCGCGAACTGCGCGACGGGGTGAAGCTGACGCGGGAGATATTTGCGCAGGCCGGTTTTGATCCCTATCGCGGGGCGGAGTTGGCGCCGGGACCGGAGATCAAGGCCGATGCCGAGATTGACGCCTTTGTCCGCGAAACCGTCGAGACAGCCTATCACCCGAGCTGCACCTGCAAGATGGGCAGCGACGACGAGGCCGTCGTCGATGGCGCGGGAAAGGTGCATGGCATCGAGAATTTGCGCGTGGTGGACAGCTCCATCATGCCGCATATCACCAGCGGGAATCTGAATGCGCCAACCATCATGATGGCGGAGAAACTGGCGGATAAAATCAAGGGCGTCGCGCCGCTTCCCAAAAGCAGCGCCCCTGTCTATCGGGCGGCAAATTGGCAGACCAGCCAGCGGTAACGGAACATGGCGGCCCAGATATAAGGAATTGGAATGAGCAGACCGAAAAAACTATCACTCTATATCGACGGCAAGCCTGCCAAGGCGATTTCCGGCAAAAGCTTCACGAATTTCAACCCGGCGACGGGCGCGAAGCTGTCCGAGGTGGAGCAGGCGGGGCGCCGCGATATCGAAAAGGCCGTGCAGGCGGCCCGGCGGGGATTTCAGGAATGGTCCGCCCTGCCGGGGATCGAGCGCGGACGGGTTCTCAAGAAAGCGGCGGCAATCCTGCGCGAACGGCGGATGAAACTCGCCGAGATCGAGGTCAAGGATACCGGCAAGCCGATCGCCGAGGCGCCCGAGGCCGATATCGACAGCGGCGCCGATGCGCTGGAATTCTTCGGCGGGCTCGCCGCCGATATCAAGGGGGAACATCACGATCTCGGCCCCGGCGCCTTCGCCTATTCGCGGCGTGAACCGCTCGGCATCTGCGCCGGAATCGGGGCCTGGAACTATCCGCTGCAGATCGCCTGCTGGAAAACCGCGCCGGCGCTCGCCGCCGGGAACGCGATGATCTTCAAACCCTCTGAACTGACGCCAACCAATGCGGTGAAGCTCGCCGAGATATTGACCGAGGCGGGGCTGCCGAAGGGGGTCTTCAACGTCGTCCATGGCATGGGGGAGACGGGCCATTACATCGCCAGCCATCCCGATATTGATAAAATCTCCTTCACCGGCTCCGTGCCGACGGGGCGCAAGGTGCTCGCCGATGCGGCGGGATCGGTCAAGAAAGTGACCATGGAGCTTGGCGGAAAATCCCCGCTGATCGTGTTCGAGGACAGCCAGATCCATAACGCCGTCTCGGCGGCGATGAACGCGAATTTCTATACACAGGGGGAAATCTGCTCGAACGGGACGCGGGTCTATGTGCATGAGGATATCCATGACGCCTTCGTCTCCATCCTGAAAAGCCGGACCGAGGCCATGGTGATCGGCGATCCGATGGACCCGGCGACCCATGTCGGCTCCCTGATCAGCGGCGATCATCTGGAAAAGGTCATGGAATATGTCCGCCTCGGGATCGAGGAGGGGGCGCATCTCGTCTCGGGCGGCGAGAAGGTCACCGTCAAGGGCTGCGAGAAGGGGCATTTCATCTCGCCCGCCATCTTCACCGCCTGCCAGGACGACATGCGTATCTGCCGCGAGGAAATTTTCGGCCCTGTCATGTCGATCATGACCTTCCGCGACGAGGATGAGGTCGTGGCGCGCGCCAATGATACGGAATTCGGCCTCGCCGCCGGGGTGTTCACGCAGAATCTGGCCCGTGCCCATCGGGTGGTGGCAAGATTGCGGGCCGGAACCTGCTGGATCAACAACTATAACCTGACGCCCGTGGGTGTGCCCTTCGGCGGCTACAAGCAGTCGGGGATCGGGCGCGAAAATGCGGCCGTCGCGCTCGATCATTTCACGCAGCTGAAGTCCGTCTACGTCGAGCTTGGCGACGTCGAGAGCAGCTACTAGCGCCTTTTGGCATGGCTGCCATTCGCGCGGCGGCGATTGACAGGACCGGCAGGCCGGGTAAAAAGGGAATTCCTTCAGTCGTTTGAGCAGTCCCCTATGGAAGCCTGGATTCCCATCACCATCTTCGCGGCCTTCTTTCAGAATGTCCGCACGGCCCTACAGAAATCCCTCAAGGGCCGGCTCAGCACGGGCGGGGCGACCTATGTGCGCTTTCTCTATGGTGCGCCGTTTGCGCTTCTTTATATTCTCGGGATCGCCCAGTTCACGGACCTGCCCATACCGGCGCCGACCGGGACCTTTGCCATGTTCGCCGCCATCGGCGGGCTGACGCAGATCCTCGCGACCGGGCTGCTCGTCGCGCTATTCAGCCTGAAGAACTTCGCCGTCGGCACCACCTATTCGAAGACCGAGACGGTGCAGGCCGCGGTTTTCGGCATCGTCATCCTCGGCGAGCATGTGGGCATGGGTGCGACCCTCGCCATCGCCATCAGTTTCATTGGTATCTTGCTGATTTCCATGTCCTCAAGTGCCTTTACCTTCCGTGATTTCTTCTCGGGCTGGACCAGCAAGGCGGCGGGCTATGGCCTTCTGTCCGGCGCGCTGTTTGGTGTGTCCGCCGTGTCCTACCGTGCGGCGGCGCTTGACCTCGGCGGGGAGGGGGCCATGGCGCAGGCGGCCTTCACGCTTGTCTGCGTGCTCTTCTTCCAGACCATCGTCATGAGCATCTACCTGCCCATCCGCGAGCCCGGCCAGTTGACGGCGGTCCTGAAAAACTGGCGCGTCGCGGTTCTTGTCGGGCTGACCGGGATGCTGGGCTCCGTCGGCTGGTTCACCGCGATGACCCTGCAGAACGCCGCCTATGTCCGCGCGCTGGGCCAGGTCGAGCTGGTGTTCACCTTCATCGCCTCCTATTTCTTCTTCAAGGAGAAGACAAACCGGATCGAGGCGGCGGGCATTCTCCTCATTGTTTTCGGCATCCTGCTTTTGTTGTTAGACTGATCGAAGAAAAAGTTACAGTTTTTTGAAAAATTGACGGTTTCGCACTTTTTTTCTGTAAAATCATCGGCTATGCTCCATTTGCGTTGATATCAAACAATTGCGAGGTGGCCGTTGGGAACGCATTATTCCAGCCGTGAAATGATCGACAAGCTGATCGGTTTCGATACTGTCTCGCGCAATTCCAACATGGAACTGATCGATTTCGTTGCCGACTATCTCGAAAGTCATGGCATCAGCTCCACCCGCGTATTCAACGACGACAAGACAAAAGCCAATCTCTATGCGACGGTCGGCCCGATGATCGAGGGCGGCATCGTCCTCTCCGGCCATACAGATGTCGTCCCGGTCGAGGGGCAGCCCTGGACCACCGATCCCTTCACCGTCGTCGAGAAGGACGGCCGGCTCTACGGGCGCGGCACGTCCGATATGAAGAGCTTTTCCGCCATCGCCCTGTCGAAGGTGCCGGAGATGATCGAGAAGGGATTGTCCTCGCCGATCCATTTCGCCCTGTCCTATGACGAGGAAGTCGGCTGCATCGGCGCCCCCCGCATGATCGAGCAGATTGCCGCCAACCTGCCGCGGCCGCGCGCCGTCATCGTCGGGGAGCCGACCATGATGGATATCGTCTCCGCGCATAAGGGGATCCTCACGCTGGTCACCACGGTGACGGGGCGGGAGGCCCATTCCAGCCTGGTCGAGGATGGGGTGAGCGCCGTCATGGTAGGCGCGAAGCTGATCAGCTATATCACCGACATGATGGCGGAGAACAAGGCGCGGAGCAAAGCCGACTGCCCGTTCTCGCCGCCCTATACGACGCTGACCTGCGGGGTTGTGAATGGCGGCACGGCGGGCAATATCATCGCCCGCGAATGCTCCTTCATGTGGGATATCCGGCATATTCCGGAAGATGACCCGATGATGTTCGTCAACCGTTTCATCGCCCATTGCGACGAAGAGGTGCTGCCGGGTCTTCGCAAAATCGCGCCGGAGGCGAGCATCGTTACCGAAATCCGCTCGAACGTGCCGGCGCTCAACCCCGAGGACAGCGGCGAGGCGGAGATGCTGGTCCGCTCACTTACCGGCAAGAACACGGCAAGCGCGGTTTCCTACGCGGCCGAGGCCGGACAGTTCCAGCAGGCGGGGTTCTCGACCGTTCTCTGCGGTCCGGGCTCCATCGGCGTCGCCCACCAGCCCAATGAATATATCGACATTGCCCAGGTCAAGGCGGCTGAGGAATTCATGTCAAAACTGATCGACAGGCTCAGCCAATGAGGCAAATTGAATGCAATGGACAGGGATTGGACTATTCGCTAATCTCTTTGCCAGCATCCGTGAAGAAAAACAACAAATGCACGGTGAATAAGCGCCCGCGTACTGGGTGGTAATTTAGAACAATAGAGTAATCAAACCAAAGGGAGTTAACATGAAACTTAGGACAGGACTCTTTGCAGCAGTCGCGGTCGCCGCCCTTGCGGTAGCGGCCCCGGTGCAGGCGAAAACCTTTAAATTCGCGTTTCAGGGGGACTTGAGTTCTCTCGATCCGCATTCACTGAATGAATCCTTCCTGCTGGGCACGCTCGGCAATGTCTATGAAGGCCTCGTTCTCTATGATGATCAGATGAATGTCGTCCCGGGCCTCGCCGTTTCCTGGAAGACGCTGACGCCGACGACATGGGAATTCAAGCTCCGTCAGGGCGTCAAGTTCCATGGCGGCCAGGATTTCACCGCCGATGACGTGATCTTCTCCTGGCAGCGCGCCGGCTCGGAAGGCTCGGACCAGAAGGTCCGCGGCGCGGCGATCAGCAAGATCACCAAGGTCGATGATTACACCATCATCGCCGAAACCCCGGCACCGAACCCGATCCTCGTGCGCGATCTCGCCTTCCTCTACATCATGGACAAGGAATGGTCGGAAGAGCATGGCTCGACCAATGCGACCAGCGCCACCGGTGACGACAAGGGCAACTACGCCAACCTCAATGCCAACGGCACGGGCCCCTTCATGGTGGAAAGCCATCAGGCGGACATCAAGACCGTCATGAAGCGTAATGAGGGATACTGGAACAAGGACATTCCGACGAATGTCACGGAAGTGATCTTCACGCCGATCAAGGAAGCCCCGACCCGCGTCGCGGCCCTGATTTCCGGTGAAGTGGATCTCGTCTATCCGGTTCCGGTTCAGGACTGGGAACGTCTCGATGCGGCGAAGGGCGTGAAAGCTCTGGCCGGTCCGGAAGCCCGGACGATCTTCCTCGGCATGGACCAGATGCGGGATGAGCTTCTCTATTCCAACGTCAAGGGCAAGAACCCGTTCAAGGACCAGCGCGTCCGCGCGGCCTTCGCCCATGCCATCAACCTGGACGCCATCAAGGAAAAAGTGATGCGCGGGGCGGCAACGCCGACCGGCGAGATGGTGGCTCCGCAGATCAACGGCTTTGTTCCGGAGCTCAACACGCCCTACAGCTTCGATCCGGAAATGTCCAAGAAACTGCTGGCCGAAGCCGGATATCCGGATGGCTTTGAAGTGACCATGGACTGCCCGAACAACCGCTATGTCAATGACGAGAAGATCTGTCAGGCGGTTACCTCGATGCTGGCGAAAGTTGGCGTCAAGGTCGATCTGCTGGCCCAGCCGAAGTCGAAATATTTCGGCAAGGTGCTGGAAACCGGCGGCTATGATACGAGCTTCTACCTGCTCGGCTGGACCCCCGGCACGATGGACGCGGAAAATGCTCTTTCCTCGCTGATCGTCTGTCAGAACAAGGAAACCAAGCGCGGCCTGTTCAACCTCGGCAACTACTGCAATGCGAAGGTTGACGAACTGACCGCCGCCATCGGCAGCGAGACCGATCAGGACAAGCGTAATGCGATGATCAAGGAAGCCTTCACGATCCTTAAAGACGAAGTTGGCTACCTGCCGATCCATCAGCAGCCGCTCTCCTGGGGTGTCAGCGATGGCGTGACCGTCAACCAGCGTGCGGATAACGCGCTCGACTACCGTTACGTCGTCGTTCACTAAATCCAGAGTCAGAGGGCCCGCTCAACCGAGCGGGCCTTCACTTTTTCTCCGTTCCCACGGTGATAAATAAATGATTTCCTTTATATTCAAGCGATTGCTGCAATCCATTGTCGTCATGTTGGCAGTCGCGTTGATCGCGTTCTCGATGTTCCGCTTTATCGGCGATCCCATCAATAACATGGTGGGGCAGGACACGACACAGGAGGAGCGCGAAGCGCTTGCCGAACGGCTCGGCCTCAACGATCCCTTCTTCGTGCAGTTCGGGCGCTTTGCGCTGCATGCCGCCGAAGGCGATTTCGGCATCTCCTATAAATATCGCGAGCCGGTCAGTACGCTGATCAAGGCACGGCTGTCGGCGACGCTGGAACTTTCCTTCGTGGCCGCGGTGCTGACGCTGGTGGTCGGTATCCCGCTCGGCGTCTATACGGCGCTCAAGGGCAAGGGGCTGATCTCCAAGGGGATCATGACGTTATCCCTTGTCGGGGTGTCGCTGCCGACCTTCCTGATCGGTATTCTCCTTATTCTCCTGTTCGGCGTCATCTTGCGATGGCTACCCACCTTCGGGCGCGGCGATGTGGTGGCGATCGGCTGGTGGACGACGGGATTCCTGACCGCCTCGGGCATCAAATCCCTGATCCTTCCCTCGATCACGCTGGCGCTGTTCCAGATGACCCTGATCATGCGGCTGGTGCGCGCCGAAATGCTGGAGGTTCTCCGGACCGACTTTATCAAATTCGCCCGCGCGCGCGGCCTGCCGGACCGGTCGGTGCATTTCAAGCATGCGCTGAAAAACACGCTGGTGCCGGTGATTACCGTGACGGGGCTGCAGCTCGGCGCGCTGATCGCCTTCGCCATCATTACCGAAAGCGTGTTTCAATGGCCGGGCATGGGGCTTCTCTTTATCCAGGCGGTGTCCGATGTGGATATTCCCATCATGGCGGCCTATCTGGTGCTGATCGCCTTCTTCTTCGTCGTCATCAATATGATTGTCGATATCCTTTATTTCACCGTTGATCCGCGCCTGCGCGCAGACAGCGCGGCGTGAGGGACGGGCAATGACGGAAAATATTCAGCAAATCGAAAAATCCCGGCTGGAACGCATTTTCAGCAGCGATATCTGGTACAGCTTTTCCAGAAATCCGGTTGCGATCCTGTCGTTTATTGTCACGGTCGGGATGATCCTCGCGGCCATTTTCGCGCCGTTGATCGCGCCCCATGATCCGTTCAATCTCGCCGCCATCGACATCATGGACGCGAGCCTGCCACCGGCCTGGCAATCCTTCGGCGATCCGAAGTTCCTGCTCGGCACCGATGACCAGGGACGGGATATCCTCTCAACCATTCTTTACGGCGCGCGGATCTCGCTGATGGTCGGCTTTTCCTCGGTCATCTTTTCGATGGTCGTCGGCATCGCCCTCGGGCTGATCAGCGGCTATGTCGGTGGCCGGACCGATGCCTTCATCATGCGCATCGCCGATATCCAGCTCTCCTTTCCCGCCATCCTCATCGCGCTGCTGATCGATGGCGTTGCGCGCGGGATTGTCCCCAAGGAGCTGCATGCGGATATCTCCATCTATGTGCTGATATTCGCCATCGGCGTCTCCGGCTGGGTGCAGTATGCGCGGACCGTGCGCGGCTCCACGCTGGTGGAGAAGAACAAGGAATATGTGCAGGCCGCCCGGGTGATCGGCATTCGCCCGGCGACGATCCTGCGCCGTCATATCCTGCCCAATGTGATGGGGCCGGTGATGGTGATCGCCACCATTCATCTCGCCATCGCGATCATTACCGAGGCGACGCTGTCCTTCCTCGGCGTGGGCGTGCCGCCGACGACGCCGTCGCTCGGCACCCTGATCCGTATCGGCAATGAATATCTGTTCTCCGGCGACTGGTGGATCACGATCTTCCCGGGCATCACCCTGGTGGTGCTGGTGCTCGCCGTCAATCTGCTGGGCGACTGGATGCGCGACGCCCTGAACCCGAAGCTGCGCTAGGGATGGCCATGGACTTACTGAATATCAACAACCTGCGGATCGAATTCCCGAGCCGGCACGGCACGGTCATTGCCGTTGATGACGTAACCCTGACGGTGCAGCCGGGCGAGGTGCTGGGCGTCGTCGGGGAGAGTGGCGCCGGCAAATCGACCATCGGCAATGCGGTCATCGGCCTCCTCGAGCCGCCGGGAGAAATGACGGGCGGGCATGTGCTGCTGAAATCCGAGCAGATCGATACCTTGAGCCCGGAAGCCAAGCGCAAGATCCGCGGCCGTCGCATCGGCATGATCTTCCAGGATCCGCTCACCTCCCTCGATCCGCTGCAAACGATCGAGCAGCAGCTTGTCGAGACCATCGACCTGCATCTCAAGCTCGGCGAGAAGAAATCGCAGGAACGCGCGGTCGATCTGTTGCGCCAGGTCGGTATTCCGGACCCTGAAAACCGCATCAAGAACTATCCGCACCAGTTTTCGGGCGGCATGCGCCAGCGTGTGGTGATCGCGCTCGCCCTCTGCGCGGAGCCGGAGGTCATCATCGCCGACGAGCCGACGACGGCGCTCGATGTCTCGATCCAGGCGCAGATCCTCGAACTCATGCGCCGCCTGTGCAAGGACAAGAAGGTCGGCATGCTGATCATCACCCATGACATGGGCGTGATCGCCGATATCACCGACCGCGTGGCGGTGATGTATCACGGCAAGCTGGTGGAGGAGGGGACGACCGCCAAGATCCTCGGCAATCCCGACCATCCCTATACCCAAAGTCTGATCAGCGCCGTGCCGCGCCCCGATGTCCGCCTCAAACGCTTCCCGATGGTCAATTATATCGAGGCAGAGAGCGAGCGGCCGAAGAATATCGATCTGTCGACCCACTGGCTCGGCCGCCATCGCGATTTCGAGGCGGTCGACGGCCCGCTCCTCAGCCTCAAGAATCTCGTCATGACCTTCGTGACCCGTCCGGCCTTTCTCAAGCGCAACCGGGTCTCCTTCAACGCGGTCGATGACGTCTCCTTCGATATCGCGGAGGGCGAGGTTTTCGGCCTCGTCGGCGAGAGCGGCAGCGGCAAATCCACCGTCGCGCGGATGATCTGCAGTCTCTACAAGCCGGCCGCGGGCGAGGTGAATTTCTCCGGCACGGACCTCACCAAGATCAAGTCGGAGACCGAGCGGGACTATTTCCGCCGCCAGATGCAGATGATCTTCCAGGACCCGTTCTCCTCGCTCAACGGGCGGATGCGGGTGATGGACATCATCGCCGAGCCGATCCGCTTTCACAAGCTCGCGACCTCCAACCGCGAGGTCGAGCAGATCGTCAATGACCTGCTTGATCATGTGGGCCTCGGCGCCCGCGCGTCGGTCCGCTTCCCGCATGAATTTTCGGGCGGGCAACGGCAGCGGATTTCGATTGCCCGGGCGCTTGCGACGCGGCCGCGCTTCCTCATCTGCGATGAGCCGACCTCGGCGCTCGATGTCTCGATCCAGGCGCAGATCCTCAATCTCCTCAAGGATTTGCAGGAGGAACTCGGCCTCACCATGCTGTTCATCAGCCATGACCTGCCGGTGATCCGCCAGATGTGCGACCGGGTCGGGGTGATGAAGCAGGGCAAGCTTGTGGAAGTATCGGCGACGGAGGACCTGTTCGAGCGTCCGACGGCCGCCTATACGCGCGAGCTTCTCGATTTGATGCCGCGCCTCGACCAGCTCTCCCACGAAGGGCTGGAGGTCGAGAAGGTCTGAGCTCCGCTAAAGCCGCAAGGTCATGAAATAGCTGGCCGGATCGTCGGTATAGTCGGCGAACGGCGCGCATTGGCTGAAGCCGTGCCGGGCGTAGAAGTTCCGCGCCGCCTGAAATCCCGGCTGCGATCCGGTTTCGAGGTAAAGCGCGTCATAGCCACGCCCCCGCGCCGTCGAGATGGCCATGGCCAGCAACGCCGCGGCGACGCCCTTGCCGCGATGTGCCTCGGCGGTATGCATCGACTTGATCTCGCCGGTCTTCGGATCGAGTTCCTTGAGGGCGCCGCAGCCGAGGAGCTGCCCGTCCTGCTCCGCCCGCCAGAAGGTAATGTTCGCCGCGCGCAGACCGTCAAGATCGAGGGCATGAACGCTTTCCGGCGGCGAGAGGGAGCGCATGAGGGCGAGATGCGCCTGCAGCAGCGCAATGATTTCCACCGATCGCAGATCGTCCGTCCGGACCCGCAGCGCCGCCGTCATTTTGCCTTTTCGAGCCCGTCCAGGGCCATGCCGACAACGCTCGTCCCGCGCTCCCAGATCATGTTCTTCCAGTCGTCCGCATCGCAATAGAAGGCGTCGCGGACCTGCTTCTTGATGGCCTTGCCCTGCTCGGAGTCGACATCGCCCTTCAGATACAGCCAGTTATCGGCGCGCAGCGCATTCAGCACTTCAAGCACCGGAATGGTGCCATATTCGATGGCGACGCAGGTATGGCTCGCCTTCGGTGCGCTCTCGCAGACGCCGACATCGATGGTGCCGCGGACAATGGCGGAGGTGGAGGTGCCGGCCTCCGGCGAGGTGACATCCTCACCATACCAGGTCTTGGCGCGTGGAAGGCCCGCCGGATTGCCGACATAGATCAGCTCCCCATGGCCGTAGGGGCCAAGGCCGGTATGGAAATCGAGCAGCGCGAGATGCCGGGCATCGCCCGCATGTTTCTTCACCACCGCGCGCAGAGTCTTGTTGGTCCAGGACGGTTCGAACCCGCCGAAGAACAGCCCGTCGGCATGGACGTGCTGGCCGCCGGTCACCGCCGCCTGGAAGGTCGGCAGGCCCTTCTTCGCGATATAATCCTGGATGGCTGCATCGGCCGCCGCGCGCGCCGGGCCGTCCCAGTCATCGGGAATGAGATAGGGGTGAACCTCGCTATATTCCGCGTTTTCGGGGAGGCCCGCCGCGAAATCAAGGAAATTGCGGTTGAGATCGATATTATCCTCATTGACCCGGCGGACATGGGAAAAGCCGTAGGGGTTGATGGCATGGATCAAGACGACGGCGGTATCGTCGGGCAGCGCGTTGAACATTTCGTTCTTCAGCATTCCGACCTGCACGCCGGAGCCGCAGAAGCCTTCGCCGCCATGGGTCGCGGAGGAGATGAACAGCACCTTCGAGGTGCCGGCCGGTCCGATCCGCGCCACGTCCATGTAGAGATCCTCGCCCTCGGCGCCTTTCGCCCGGTCGTTCAGGTAGTTATCGACCTTGAGGCCGCGCTCGCGGCAGGCCTCGAGGAATTTGGTGCGGGCCTCGGAGTAGGTGGCGGAGAAAAATCCCGGTATATTCATGTCTGTCGCTTTCCTTTTTGTCGTTACAGAGTTTATAACAGAGACAGCCGGATTCGCGAATAATTTTGCGCCCGCATGGGGGAATAAAAGAAGGGAAAAACAATGTCGGATCAACAATATGTTATCTTCGGTTCGGAGTTTTCGCCCTTCTCCGTCAAGGTCCGCTCCTATTTCCGTTACAAGCAGATTCCCCATGAATGGCGGCCACGCACCCTGGACAACCAGGCGGAGTTCCAGAAGCATGCCAAGCTGCCCCTGATCCCGCTGATTCTGGGGCCGAGCGGCAAGGTCTGGCAGGATTCGACGCCGATCATCGAGACCTTCGAGAAAACCTATCCCGCGCCGGCCCTGCAGCCGGACGATCCGGCGCTCGCCTATCTGTCCTGCTTGATCGAGGATTATGCGGATGAATGGGTGAACAAGCCGATGTTCCATTACCGCTGGTGGCGGCCGGAGGATCAGGAGGCGGTGGCCGGCGGTATCGCCCGGGCATCGATGCCGAATGGGGAGCGGGAGGCCATCGATCAGCTCTCCGACACCATCCGCAAGCGCATGGTGCCGCGCCTGCGCTTCGTCGGCTCGAGCGAGCAGACAAAGCCGGTAATCGAGGCGTCGTTCGACAACCTGCTGGCGCTGCTGGATGCTCATCTCGCGGGACGGCGCTATCTGTTCGGTGGCCGTCCGGCGCTCGCCGATTTCGGGCTGTTCGGGCAGCTCTATTGCTGCCTGCAGCAGCCGACGACAGAGAAGATCATCCGCCAGCAATATGCGCGCATCACTGACTGGATCGACCGGATGCTGATGCCGGAGGACGGCGGCGTGTTCGAGGACTGGACGGCGCTCGCGCCGACGCTGGAGCCGCTGCTGAAGACGGAGATCGGCGCGATCTACCTGCCCTGGAGCGAGGCCAATGAACAGGCGGTGAGGGCCGGGCGGGAGGATTTCTCGATGACGCTCAGGGACCAGGAATTTTCGCAGCAGATATCGAAATATGCGGCAAAATCCCTCCAGGTTCTGCGCAGCCGGCTTGAAAAAACGACGGAGCGTCAAGAACTTGAGGGGATATTGCAGCGCTGCGGCTGTTTGCAACCTTTGGTATCCACCTCCTGAACCGGTATTTTTCGGCAATTTCACAATTTTGCCGGATTCTACCACTAACCTCTTGCCCTTCAGCAGGATTGATTGTCATAAAAAAACAGGGAATGGGAAGGCCCGGCCGGATAATTCCTTTCCGGTTAAATCGATAAAATTCTATATAAAATAATATATTGTAATTCTTTTATCATCCAATATATGAATTTTACGATATGAAATATCTAACTATTGACCTTAATCAAACTAGTAAACTATAAAATATCGGTATATTATTGTTTTGTGACACCGATTGAAGAAGAGACGGGGAAGATTTGTGGCGCGGATAGATGCTCTTGTGAAATCTGGAGTTGTAAATAGAGAAGGCTTTTATACGCTCGGTGGCCGACTTGCCATCGACTTTGCCAATAGTTACAAACGGGTTGGCCGGGATCGGGAAGGGATCAGCAGTTTCGAGGATCTGCTCACCTTCATGAAATCCCACCACCTGCTGCATGAGGACGAGGCGTCCGATCTGCATATGTTCCATTTCCAGAATCCGGCGCGCTGCCAAAAGGTCGTCGAAACCCTCGTCGATCTGCGTCATACCTTCCGCAAGGTGCTCACCGATGTCGCGGAGGGCTGGCCCATCAGCACCGACTTTTTCGAGGATATCAACCGGCGGCTCGCCGATTTCAAGAGCTACCACAAGGTCCAGCCGACCGAGGCGGGGATGGAGCTGAAAACCGTGATCGACGAGAACGGGCCGGAAAAGCTGATGTTCCCGATCATCCATGACATTGCCGATTTCCTCACCTCGGATCATGTGGAGAAGACCCGCGCCTGCGCCGGTGACGATTGCGACCTTTATTTCGTCAACCAGTCGCGCAACGGCCGCCGCCGCTGGTGCTCGATGTCGACCTGCGGCAACCGCGCCAAGGTCAACGCCTATCTGAAACGCCAGGAAGCCTGAAGGCGGCGCGCCCTTAGCCGTCCGCCACCGCGCGGTCGCGTAGCTGGTTTTTCTGCACTTTCCCCATGGTGTTGCGCGGCAGGGCGTCGACGACATAGACCTGTTTCGGCACCTTGAAATTCGCCAGCTTTTCTTTGATATATCCGGTCACGTCCGCGGCGCTGACCTCTGCCGTGCCGTCGGGCACGACGAAGGCGACGACGGCCTCGCCGAAATCCGGATGCGGGCGGCCCACGACGGCGCTTTCCTCGACCCCCGGCATTTCGTCGATGAAGCTCTCGATCTCCTTCGGATAGACGTTATAGCCGCCGGAAATGATCAGGTCCTTCGAACGGCCGACGATGCGGTAATAGCCATCCTCGCCCTTCTGGCACATATCGCCGGTGATGAAATAGCCATCGGCGCGGAATTCCGCGGCCGTCTTCTCCGGCATCCGCCAGTAGCCCTTGAACACATTCGGGCCCTTGATTTCGAGAATGCCGATCTCGCCGTCCTTGAGAACCGCGCCATCCTCGCCGGTGATGCGCACCTCGTTGTCAAGCGGGAAGCCGACCGTGCCCGCCTTCCTCTCCCCGTCATAGGGGTTGGAGGTGATCATCCCGGCCTCGGTCATGCCGTAGCGTTCGAGGATGACATGGCCCGTGCGCTCGCGAAAGGCGTTAAAGGTTTCCTCCAGCAGCGGCGCGGACCCGGCGGTGAAGAGACGCATATTGCGGCAGGTCTCCTTCGTGAAGCCGGGATCGGAGAGCAGCCGGACATAGAAGGTCGGCACCCCCATGAAGACGGTCGCGCGCGGCAGGTTGGCCAGCACCTCGACGGGATCGAATTTTTTGAGATAGATCACTTTCGCGCCGCTCAAAAAGGCGCAATGAAGCGCAACGAACAGCCCGTGCACATGGAAGATCGGCAGGGCATGGAGCAGCACGTCGCCCTCCTCGAAATGCCAGTATTTATGCAGCGTCCGCGCGTTCGAGGCGAGATTGTCATGGGTCAGCATGGCGCCCTTCGATCGGCCCGTGGTGCCGGAGGTATAGAGGATCGCCGCGAGGTCATCACCGCTGCGCGCAACCGTCTCGATATCGTTGGGAAGCTCCCTGGACTCCTCGATCAGGCTGCCCTTGCCGTCGGTATCGAGGGTGAAAACCTTCCTGACCCCGGCCTTGGCCGCAACCGCGCTGATTTCTTCGAAGGAGGCGGGGTCGCAGACGACGACGGCCGGTTCGGAATCGGTGATGAAATACTCGATCTCCGCCGATTTATAGGCGGTATTCAGCGGCAGATAGACAAGCCCCGCCTTGAGGCAGGCGAGATAAAGGATGACCGCCTCTACCGTCTTGCCGACCTGCACGGCGACGCGATCACCCGGCACGGCGCCGGCAGCGGCGAGCAGCCCCGCGATCCGGGCGGCGCCGTCGGTTATCTCCTGAAAGCTGTAGGTCGCGATATCCGGTCCCTCGAACGCGGTTTGTGATTTGTCGGCGGGAAAGCGGGCCTCGAACAGGCTGTACAGATTATGGTTTGTCATGATCGTTCTTTAAATCGCGTCAGGCTGATGCCTGAAGATATTGGGAGGGGAGGGTGGAGAGAAAATCCGTGAAGCGCTCGCCCTGGATGGCGACATGATCGCGGGTCAGCTTTTCCGCAAGGGCGGAATCGCCCTTGATAATGGCATCAACCAGCGCGCCATGCTCCTCTGACGAGGTGCCGATACGGCCGGGGATACGGACCTGCAGCCGCCGGTGCGGGGACAGCCGCCGACGCAGCTCGCGCACCTGCTTCTCAAGGAAGGTGTTGTGGCTGGCCTTGTAGATCAGGTCGTGCAGCTTGAGGTTGAGTTCGTAATAGTCATCGAACCGGTCGGTCGCCGAGAGCGCGTCGCAGGCCACATGCGCGGCCAGCAATTCCGTCTTTTCCGCCGGTGTGATGCGCCGCGCCGCAAGGCGGGCGCAAAGCGCCTCGAGATCGGCCATGACCTCGAACATATTCATCAGGTCCTGCAGCGAAATGGCGGCGACGATGGCGCCGCGGCGGGGCCGGATCTCGACCAGCCCCGAGGCCGACAGCCGGTTGAGCGCCTCGCGGATCGGTGTCCGGGAGACGCCGAATTTCGCGGCGAGGATCGTCTCGTCGAGCCGCGTGCCCGGTTTCAGGGCCCCGGTGACGATGTCCTGTTCTAGCACAGGGAGTATCTCGTTTGCGCGTGACGTCATGAAAAATCCGCCTGGTTGATTGGTCCGGGGACCTTATCACCATTCTTGTGCGCACGAAACAATTTTTTGTATACAAGAATAAAATTCTCCCATACTATCACGCGCAAGCATGCCAAAACCCGACCGGGTTCATGCGGGACGTAACAACAGAAAAAATCCGCAGGCGACCCTAGCCTGCATTACGGGAGGACGATTATGAAAGCATTTTCTAAAGGATTGGTGGGCGTTTCTCTGGCCCTCGCATTCGGTCTTGGCGCGGCGGCCGTGCCGGCCTCGGCGGAAACATTGAAGGCATCGCACCAGTGGCCGGGCGGCAAGGGCGACGTGCGCGACGAGATGGTCCAGATCATCGCCAAGGAAGTCGCCAAGGCCGATGTCGGCATCGACATCAAGGTCTATCCGGGACAGAGCCTGTACAAAGCGAAGGAACAGTGGGGCGCCATGGAAAAAGGGCTTCTCGATATCTCCGCCTTTCCTCTCTCCTATGCGGCCGGCCGCCACCCGGAATTCGACGCGACGTTGATGCCGGGCCTCGTCAAGAATCACGAACATGCCAAGCGGCTCAATACATCGCCGTTCATGGATGACATCAAGAAGATCATCAATGACTCCGGCGTCGTCGTGCTCTCCGATGCCTGGCTCGCTGGCGGATTTGCCTCCAAGAAGACCTGTATCCTCGGTCCGGAAACCATGCAGGGGCAGGTGACCCGCGCGGCCGGCAAGGCATTCGAGCAGATGCTCGTCGGGGCCGGGGCCTCGATCGCCTCGATGCCGAGCTCGGAAATCTACAACGGCATGCAGACCGGCGTTCTCGATGCGGCGAACACCAGCTCGGGCAGCTTCGTCTCCTACCGGCTGTATGAGCAGGTGAAATGCCTGACGGCGCCCGGCGAGAATGCGCTCTGGTTCATGTATGAGCCGATCCTGATGTCGAAGAAGAGCTTCGACAAGCTGACCAAGGAACAGCAGGATGCGCTGATGGCCGCCGGCAAGGTCGCGGAGGATTATTTCTTCGATGCCGCCAAGGGCCTCGATGACAAGCTGGTTCAGGTTTACAAGGATGCGGGCGTTGAAGTCGTATCAATGACGCCGGAGCAGGCGCAGGCCTGGCGCGAAATCGCCAACGAGACCTCCTACAAGAGTTTCTCGGAGAATGTCAAAGGCGGCGACGTGCTGATCAAGAAAGCGCTCTCCGTCGAATAGACCACCGCTAGCTCCCGGCGCCTTTGATCATCGCGCCGGGAGCATTTTTTTACTGTTTTTAGGGGGCGCACATGTCTTCTTTACTGAACGCCATCGATGCGGTGTCGAAATTCTTCGGTATCATGGCCGCGCTGCTTGTCACCTCCGCCATTTTTGTCGTCTGCCAGATGGTGGTTCTGCGCTATTTCCTCAATGAATCGACCGTCTGGCAAACGGAATATGTCACCTATGTGATTGTCGCCGCCACCTTTCTTGGCGCGCCCTATGTCCTGTTGGTCAAGGGCCATGTGAATGTCGATTTGCTGCCACATTACCTCGCGCCGGGACCGAAGAAGGCGATGGCGATTATCGCCTCGCTGATCGCGCTCCTGTTCTGCGCCGGACTGGCCTGGCAGGGCTATCTTCTGTTGATGGACGCGATCGAGGGCGGATGGGTCACCGATACGGTCTGGGAGCTGCCGCTCTGGATTGCCTATCTCCCGATGGCCTTCGGGATGGCGCTTCTTTGCGTGCAGTATGTCGCGGAAATCATCGGCATTGCCTTCGATTTGAAAACTCCGGACATCGCCGCCGGCCATATCGTGGGGGGAGACTGACCATGGATCCTCTCGTAATCGGCATCCTGGCGGCGATTGCCGTCGTCCTGCTTCTGGCGACGGGCATTCCGGTCGCCTTCGGCCTCGGCTTCGTCTCCTTCCTGTTCCTTGTCCTGTTTGAGGGATTTGACAGTCTTGGCGTGGTCGCGGAAACCTTCTTTGCCGGGATCGGCGAATTTTCCCTTGTCTCGATCCCGATGTTCATTGTCATGGGGGCGGCGGTTGCCTCCTCTCCGGCGGGGAAAGACCTGTTCGAGGCGCTCGATCGCTGGCTGACCCGGGTGCCGGGCGGCCTGATCATCTCCAATATCGGCGCCTGCTCCGTCTTCGCGGCCTTGAGCGGATCCTCGCCTGCAACCTGCGCCGCCATCGGCAAGATGGGCATCCCGGAGATGCAGAAGCGCGGCTATCCCGACAGCCTCGCCGCCGGATCGATCGCGGCGGGCGGCACGCTTGGCATCCTGATCCCGCCGTCGGTCACCATGATCGTCTATGGCATTGCCACCGAAACCTCGATCGGCCGGCTGTTCCTTGCGGGCGTCTTTCCGGGCGTCCTCCTGACGGCGCTGTTCATGGCCTGGGCGATTTTCTTCGCCTGGCGGAGCGGCTATGACTTCCGCGACAAGATCGGCTCTTTCTCCTGGCGGCAGAAATTCGAGATCCTGCCGCGCGTGCTGCCGTTCCTTGCGATCGTCGTCGGCATCCTCTTCGTGCTCTATGGCGGCGTGGCGACGCCGTCGGAGGCCGCGGGCGTCGGTGCCTTTTTCTGCCTGCTGCTGGTCGCGGTGATCTACCGGATCGTGCAGCCGAAAAAAATCTGGGAAATCCTCAGCAGCTCGACCCGCGAAAGCGTCATGATCCTGATGATCATCGGCGCCTCGGCGCTGTTCTCCTATACCCTCTCCAGCCTCTTCGTCACTCAGTCGGTCGCCGAATATATCGCCGCGCTCGATGTCAATAAATGGGTGCTGATGGCGATGATCAACGTCTTCCTGCTCGTCGCCGGATTTTTTTTACCGCCCGTCGCCGTCATTGTCATGACAGCGCCAATATTGCTCCCCATTATTATCAATGCGGGATTCGATCCCTATTGGTTTGCGGTGATCCTGACCATAAATATGGAAATAGGTCTGATCACCCCGCCAGTGGGTTTGAACCTGTATGTCATCAACGGGATTGCGCCGGGGATTTCCCTGCCGACAATCCTGAGAGGGGCCCTGCCGTTCATGCTCTGCATGATCGTGGGGATCGTAATATTGTGCTTCTTTCCGGAGATCGCGACCTGGTTGCCGGAAAAAATTATGGGATAGAATGAAATATGGCACCGACGTTTGTTTCTCAGTTTTTCAATTCGATTGCGGATACCGGACGCGAGCTTCTCGACTTGCGCGGCGGCAAGAAACGGAGCCACAGCATCGAGGGGCTGTGCCGGGACTTGCTGACCCAGAAGGGCGAGGCGTCGGGCATGGCGCTTGCCCGCGAGGTGGTGGAGGCCTGGAATGTCCTGATTGACGAGGAAAAGCTCAATTTTTTCAAGTTCCTGAACGAGGAGATGGCGCCAGACCAGAAGAAAATCGAGAAGGCCGTCGCGACCTATCATAAGGAGCCAAGCGCGGACAATTACCGTCTGCTGGCCGATGCGATCGAGGCGCCGCGCCAGGAACTGATGCGGCGGATCAATTTCGCGCCGGGCGGCACTGCGGCGATTGTCGCCATGCGAAAGTTCCTTGTCGGCCTGCTGCGCAAGAAACCCGAGCTCAAGGCCGTGGACAGCGATCTGCAGCATTTGCTCAGCTCCTGGTTCAATCGCGGCTTTCTCTCGCTGGAGCGGATTTCCTGGCGCACCCCCGCCGTGGTTCTTGAAAAACTGATCGAATATGAGGCGGTGCACGAGATCGAGGGATGGGACGATCTGCGCCGCCGGCTGGACAAAGACCGGCGCTGCTTCGCCTTTTTCCATCCGGCGCTCCCCGATGAGCCGTTGATCTTCGTTGAGGTCGCGCTCGTGAAGGGTCTCGCCTCGGCGATCCCGCCGCTGCTCTCGCGGGAGGGGGAGCGGGGCGATCCGACCAAGGCCGATACGGCGATTTTCTATTCCATCAGCAACTGCCAGGACGGTCTCAAGGGCATCAGCTTCGGTAATTTCCTGATCAAGCAGGTGGTGGCGGAACTCTCGGCGGAGCTGCCGAACCTTAAGCATTTCGCGACCCTGTCGCCGATCCCCGGCTTCCTGCGGTGGCTGACCGGCGTCAAGGGCGCGGTTGCCGGCATGCATTTCAAGGACGTCAACGCCGTCCGCAAGGCGATCAGCGATCCCGACTGGCCGAACAAGCCGGAGGTCGTCGAGGACATCCGCGAACCGCTCGAACATCTCTGCGCCCATTACCTGATCAACGAGAAAAGCGGCGAGCGCCCGCTCGATCCGGTGACGCGCTTCCATCTTGGCAACGGCGCGCGGCTTGAGCAGCTCAACTGGCTCGGCGATACCTCGCCGAACGGTCTTGCGCAGTCCGCCGGGCTCTTGGTGAATTATTATTACAGCCTCAAGGATATCGAGAAGAACCACGAGGCCTATGCCAACGAGCGCAAGGTCGTCGCCTCCTCGGCGCTGCAGTCGCTCGCCAAGGCGGCCAAAAAATAGCCTGCCCTTCGCACCGCCACCTGCACCGCCGCCCGGCCAGCCCCGGGCGGCTCATTTTTTTGTCGACGGCGGGGGGGCGATGCTTATAATCGGGCGCAAGGACGCTGGGATCAATCCTGGAGATCGGCAATAAACAAGAAAAAACAACAACAAGAATAAACAACAAAAGGATAAGAAATGTCTGATCACGATATGCTTGCGGGAAAAGTAGTGGTGGTAACGGGTGCGGGCCGGGGTGTCGGCCGCGGGATCGCCATCATGTGCGCAGAGTATGGCGCGAAGGTCGTCGTCAATGACCTGGGCGGCACGGAACAGGGCGAGGGGGCCGATCAGGTACCGGCGCTTGAGGTCGTAAAAACCATCACCGATGCCGGCGGGGAAGCCATCGCCAATTTCGGCAATGTCGCAAAATCCGACGATGCCGGCGAGATGATCGAAACCGCGCGGCGGGAATTCGGTCGCATCGACTGTGTCGTCAACAACGCCGGTATCCTGCGCGACGTCATCTTCCACAAGATGAGCGAGGAGGAATTCGACGCCGTCATCTCCGTTCACCTCAAGGGCAGCTTCAACGTCGCCCGCGCCGCCGCCCCCTATCTGCGCGAGCAGCAGAGCGGTTCCATGGTGCATATGACCTCGACCTCGGGCCTGATCGGCAATTTCGGGCAGGCGAACTATGCGGCGGCCAAGCTTGGCATCGCCGGGCTGTCGCGCTCCATCGCGCTTGACATGTCGCGCTTTAACGTGCGGTCGAACTGCATTTCTCCCTTTGCCTGGTCGCGCCTGATCGGCACGATCCCGCAAGGCACGGATGCCGAACGCGAACGGGTTGCCAAGATCCAGCAGATGACGCCGGAGAAAATCGCGCCGCTCGCCGTTTATCTTCTCTCCGAACAGGCCGCGGACATCACCGGCAATATCTTCGTTGTCCGCAATAACGAGATTTGCCTGATGAGCCAGCCGCGCCCGATCCGCAACCTGCAGACTTCCGATGGCTGGACGCCGGAAAGCGTGGCCTCGCGCTTCGGCCCGGCGGTGAAATCCTCGCTGGTGCCGCTGGAACGCTCCGGCGACGTCTTCTCCTGGGATCCGGTCTAGGGGGCGGCGGCATGACGATCGATTATGACAAGCTGATAAACTGGAAGTTCGACGACATCGAACAGACCTATACGTCTAAGGACACGATCCTCTATGCGCTCGGCGTCGGGCTGTCCATGGACCCGCTCGATATGGACCAGCTCCGTTTCACCTATGAGGAGGATCTGCTGGCCCTGCCGACCATGGCCGTGGTGCTCGCCTATCCCGGCTTTTTCCTGAAACAGCCGGAATTCGGCGTTGACTGGGTGAAGGTCCTGCATGGGGAGCAGGGGATCGAGATTCACAAGCCGCTGCCCGCCGAAGGCACGGTTGTCGGCACGACGAAGATCACCGAGATTATTGATAAGGGGGAGGGCAAGGGCGCGCTCATGTACTCCACCCGTGAGGTGCGGGAAAAATCGAGCGGCGATCTGCTGGCGACCCTTACCTCCACGACCTTCTGTCGCGGCGATGGCGGCTTCGGCGGCCCGAAGGTGGAGGCGCCGAAACCCCATGAACTGCCCGATCGCGCGCCCGACAGCGTGGTCGAGCTGCCGACCCTGAAGCAGGCGGCGCTTATCTATCGCCTGAGCGGGGATTTCAATCCGCTGCATGCGGACCCGCGCGTCGCGACGGCGGCCGGGTTCAAGGCGCCGATCCTGCATGGTCTTGGCACCCTGGGGGTGGCGGGTCATGCCATCGTCAAGCAGGCCTGCGGCTATGATCCGGCGAAGCTGAAATCGCTGCGCCTGCGCTTCTCGTCCCCGGTCTATCCGGGCGAGACGATTCAAACCGAAATGTGGCACGACGAGGACGTGACGTCCTTCCGCTGCCGCGTGAAGGAGCGGGATATCGTCGTCCTCAACAACGGCTACGCCAGGATCGGCTAGACCCTTCGGGCGCTTCAACGATGTGAGGAATGTATTTTGAAAGTATCTGAGGCGATCAAGTCGCGCATGACCGTGCGCCAGTTTCTCGACAAGCCCGTCCCGGTGGAAACCGTCCGCGAGATCATCGAAATCTCGAAGCGGGCGCCGTCGGGCGGCAACCTGCAGCCATGGACCGTGCATGTGGTCATGGGCGATGCCCTGACGGCGCTTGTCAAAGATGTCACGGGCAAGCTCGCGAAGGGGGTCAGCGAAACGCCCGAATATAACGTCTATCCGCCGGAGCTTGTGGACCCCTACCGGACCCGGCGGCGCATTGTCGGTCAGCAGCTCTACGATCTGATCGGCGTGCCGAGGGAGGATACGCCGGGCAAGCTCAAACAGCTCGCGCGGAATTTCCGTTTCTTCGATGCGCCCGTCGGTATCTTCTTCGTTCTCCACCGGCAAATGGAGGTCGGGCAATATGCGGATGTCGGCATGTTCATGGAGAATATCATGCTGCTCGCCCGCGAATATGGCCTCGATACCTGCCCGCAGGAAGCCTGGGCCCGCTGGCCGCAGACCCTGAAAGAGCATCTCTCACTTACGGACGACGAGATTCTCTTCTGCGGCATGGCGCTCGGCTATCGCGATGAGGCCGCGGTGATCAACGAACTGGTCTCGGAACGCGAGGAATTCGACAATTTCGTCACCCTGCACGGGGTATGAGGCAGAGATCCCATGGATGAAGATATTATCGGCGAGGTCCGCCGGACCGTTCGCCAGCTGTGCGAAAATTTCCCGGGCGCCTACTGGCGGGAGAAGGACCGGGAGCGGGCCTATCCCTCGGAATTCGTCAATGCGCTTACCGAGGCGGGGCTGCTCGCCTCCCTGATCCCGGAGGAATATGGCGGCGCGGGGCTTCCGTTAAGCGTCGCCTCGGCGATCCTCGAGGAGATCCATGCGAACGGCTGCAACGGTGCCGCTTGCCATGCCCAGATGTATACCATGGGCACGCTGCTCCGCCACGGATCGGAGGAACAGCGGAGACAATTCCTTCCCGGTATTGCCAGCGGGGAGCTGCGCCTGCAGGCCTTCGGCGTGACCGAGCCCACGGCGGGGACCGATACCACCAGCCTCTCGACCATGGCTGTGCGCGATGGCGATGATTATGTGGTCAACGGCCAGAAAGTCTGGACCAGCCGCGCCGAATATTCCGATCTGATGATCCTGCTCGCCCGCACGACGCCTAAGGAGAAGGTGGTGAAGCGCGCCGACGGCCTCTCCGTCTTTATCGTCGATATGCGCGAGGTGGTGGGCAACGGCATGACCATCCGCCCGATCCGCACCATGATCAACCATGCGACGACCGAGGTTTTCTTCGATAACATGCGCATCCCGGCCTCCAGCCTCATCGGCGAGGAGGGGAAGGGATTTCGCTATATCCTGACCGGCATGAATGCGGAGCGGATATTGATCGCCTCCGAATGTCTTGGCGATGCCGACTGGTTTATCAAGACCGGCTCCGATTACGCCCGCGATCGCAAGGTCTTCGGCCGGCCCATCGGGCAGAACCAGGGCATCCAGTTCCCGATCGCCCGGGCCTATGCCGATATGCGCGCGGCGAAGCTGATGGTGCAGGAGGCCTGCCGGCTTTATGACGCGGGCGATCCGTGCGGGGCGGAGGCCAATATGGCGAAGATGCTGGCTTCGGAGGCCGCCTGGGCGGCGGGGGAGGCCTGCTTGCAGACCCACGGCGGTTTCGGCTTCGCCGAGGAATATGATGTCGAGCGGAAATTCCGCGAAACCCGGCTCTACCAGATCGCGCCGATCTCAACCAATCTCATCCTCTCCTATCTCGCCGAACATGAACTCGATCTGCCGCGCTCCTACTGAGTGATTCCGTAAACCGCTGCCGCCGGTCCGGGCCGGGGCCGCCGGACGGGCTTTTCGGGGCATTTACTAGGCGGTTCGGCGGGGGGCTATACAAGATATTGAAGACTGTAAAAAAACTGAAAAATTTCCGTTGACGTGATTGGATGATGTGCCTATAAACCGCGTCACGCTGACGGGGCGGGTCTGGATGTTTTTGGTTGACAATGCGTCTGGATTTGTCTGGTTGGTTTTTTTGTCATGGGGTGTCTGTGACGGTTATTGATTGACATTGTATATTTGTTGAGAAGGGATGCCTGGGCGGCGGGGTTGTTGAATGACGGCTTTTCGTTGCAGCGGGTATCTTGAGATTGTTGTTGGTTTGGGGTTTAGGCTCTGGATTGGCAGCAAGGTTTAAGTTCAGCGTAGTGGGCTGGTTTTAGGACTGGTCTATTACAAACGTTGTGACGGGAAGAAGTTAATTCTAAATCAAACTTGAGAGTTTGATCCTGGCTCAGAACGAACGCTGGCGGCAGGCCTAACACATGCAAGTCGAACGAGAAGCTTCCTTCGGGAAGTGGAGAGTGGCGCACGGGTGAGTAACGCGTGGGAATTTGCCTTTCGGTACGGGATAACGTCTGGAAACGGACGCTAATACCGTATGATATCTACGGATTAAAGATTTATCGCCGGAAGAGGAGCCCGCGTAGGATTAGGTAGTTGGTGGGGTAATGGCCCACCAAGCCGACGATCCTTAGCTGTTCTGAGAGGAAGATCAGCCACACTGGAACTGAGACACGGTCCAGACTCCTACGGGAGGCAGCAGTGGGGAATATTGGACAATGGGGGCAACCCTGATCCAGCCATGCCGCGTGAGTGA
>SWBZ01006455.1_pt1 | contig 39993 bp, 43 predicted proteins | sample 4693031 | NCBI WGS metagenome assembly SWBZ01 (sample SAMN10267274, study PRJNA491770) | bioreactor metagenome | isolation source: DHS bioreactor inoculated with | place: Japan: off Shimokita Peninsula
CCCCCCAGGACCAGGCCAGGCTGCGGCCCAGGGCGGAACCCACCAGCAGGGCGCCGATCAGCCCCGGACCGGCGGTATAGGCCACCCCGCCGACGTCGGCCGGCGCCACGCCGGAATCATCAAGCACTTGATGTATAAGGGGTAAAAGCTTACGCACATGGTCCCGGGAGGCGAGCTCGGGGACCACGCCGCCGTATTCGGCATGCAGGGCGATCTGGCTGTGCAGGGCATGGGCCAGCAGGCCGCGTCCCTCCTCGTAGAGGGCGACCCCGGTTTCGTCGCAGGAGGTTTCGATTCCCAGCACCAGCATGGGCTTATGGTAGCGGGCCGGGGGCAGGACACAAGAAGAAGTTTTGTCTTTTCGCTGCGCGCTGATAGAATGGCGGGTCTCACTCAAACCAAACTGAAGGTGAAAGGCTCCATGCCTAATGTACGTGTACGAGAAAACGAACCCTTTGAAGTCGCGATGCGCCGTTTCAAGCGCTCCTGCGAGAAGGCCGGCACCCTGGCCGAGGTACGCCGTCGTGAGTTCTACGAAAAGCCCACCCAGGAACGCAAGCGCAAGCAGGCTGCCGCGGTGAAGCGCCAGCTCAAGAAGATGTCTCGCGACGTCTCCCGCCGCACCCGCATGTACTAGGCCATTCCCTGCAAAGGGAAGGCGCTGCAATGCCCCTCAAGGACCGTATCCAGCAAGCCGTGAAGGATGCCATGCGCAGTGGCGACAAGCGCCGCCTGGGCACCGCACGGCTGATCACGGCCGCCATCAAGCAGCGCGAGGTGGATGAGCGCATCGAGCTGGATGACGAGCAGATCGTGCTGGTGCTGGACAAGATGTGCAAGCAGCGGCGCGAATCCCTGGAACAGTACCGCAAGGCCAACCGCGAGGACCTTGCCGAGCAGGAAGAATACGAGCTTGGCGTGCTGAAGGAATTCCTCCCGGAACCCCTGTCCGAGGCCGAGATCGACGCCCTGATCGACGCCGCCGTGACCGATACCGGCGCCGCCGGCATCAAGGACATGGGCAAGGTGATGGGTATCCTCAAGCCACAATTGCAGGGTCGCGCCGACATGGGCGCCGTCAGTGCCCGCATCAAGGCCCGGCTGGGCGGCTGATGCGCGGCTGACAGACCGCCCCCCAGCCCGTACCATGCCCTGCCATGAGCGGCAGAATCCCCCAGTCCTTCATCGATGATCTCCTCGCCCGCGTGGACATCGTGGAAGTCATCGACAGCCGCGTTCCCTTGAAGAAGGCGGGCCGCGACTACACCGCCTGCTGCCCCTTCCACAGCGAAAAGACCCCCTCCTTCTCCGTCAGCCAGACCAAGCAGTTCTACCATTGTTTTGGCTGCGGCGCCCATGGCAGCGCCATCGGTTTCCTCATGGAGTTCGAGCACCTCGAGTTCGTGGAGGCCATCGAGGAACTGGCCCGCGGCCTGGGTCTGGAAGTCCCGCGCGAGGACGGCGGCGCGGCGCGGCCGGCGGACGACAGTCGGCGGCTCTTCACCCTGCTGGAACAGGCCGACCATTATTTTCGCCGCCAGCTGCGCGAGCATCCCCAGGCCCACAAGGCCGTCAGCTACTTGAAGCAGCGCGGCCTGAGCGGCGAGATCGCCGCCCGTTTCGGCATCGGCTACGCCCCGCCCGGCTGGGAAAACCTGGAAGCGGAGCTGGGTCGCGAGCACCAGACCCGCCAGGACCTGCTGCTGTTGGGCCTGACCCTGACCCGCGACGACGGCAGTCCCTATGACCGCTTTCGCGATCGGGTGATGTTCCCCATCCGCGACCGCCGCGGCCGAGTGATCGGCTTCGGTGGGCGAGTGCTGGGCGACGACAAGCCCAAGTACCTCAACAGCCCGGAAAGCCCCGTATTCCACAAGGGCCAGGAACTGTACGGCCTGTTCGAGGCCCGCAAGGCGGAACGCAAGCTGGAACGCCTGCTGGTGGTGGAAGGCTACATGGACGTGGTGGCCCTGGCCCAGTTCGGCATTAACTATGCCGTGGCCACCCTGGGCACCTCCACCACCCGCGAACACCTGGACCGGCTGTTCCGCACGGTGCCCGAGGTGGTGTTCTGCTTCGACGGCGACCGCGCCGGCCGCGAGGCCGCCTGGCGCGCCCTGGAGAACACCTTGCCGGTATTGCAGGACGGCCGCCAGGTACGCTTTCTGTTCCTGCCCGAGGGCGAAGACCCGGACAGCCAGGTACGCAAGGAGGGCCGCGAGGCCTTCGAGCGCCGCGTGCGCGAGGCCACGCCCCTGTCCGAGTACCTGTTCGAGCGACTGACGGGACAGGTGGACATGGCCAGCCTGGACGGCCGCGCCCGGCTGGTGGAGCTGGCCCGCCCCCTGCTGCGGCAGCTGCGCGAGGGGGCCTTCCGCCAACTGCTCATCCAGCGCCTCGGGGAACTGACCGGCATGCCGGGCGCCGGCCTTGCCGCCCTGCTGCGCGGCGATACACCGCCCCCCGCCGCCGCGCCGGAGCAGCGCCCCGTGCGGCCGCGCGCCAGCAGTGGCGGCCCCAGCCTGGTGCGCCACGCCATCTGCCTGCTGCTGCACCACCCGGCCCTCGGCCAGGCGGTTCAGGTTCCCGAGGGCCTGGCCGATGACCACAGCCCGGGTATGGATCTGTTGCGTGAACTCCTTGAAATCACCCGTGAGCGGCCACATCTAACGACAGGCGCCCTGCTGGAACACTGGCGGGACCAGGAGCAAGGCCGCCACCTGCACAAACTGGCCGCCGCACGCCTGCAGGTGCCCGAGGCCGGCATGGCACAGGAACTGGAAGGCGCCCTGGTGCGTCTTACCCAGCAGCACCGGGAACGGGAACTGGAGCGGCTGCTCGGCGAAGCCCACCTCCGCACCCTCACGGCAGACGAGAAAGTAATGTTGGAACAGTTGCTTAGCAAGACATAGCCCCCATCACCGGGATTCCACCCCGAGCATCGTGGTAGCCATGCAATCCGGCTTGATCTATACTGAAGGATTGCTTTTCTTGCCATGGCGTGGTCAGCACACACCCCATCACAGGCGTCACCAGCGGAAACCGGACGAAACATGAATCAGGATCAGCAGTCGCAATTGAAGTTACTGATTGCCAAGGGCAAGGAACAGGGCTACCTGACCTATGCCGAGGTCAACGATCACCTGCCCGACGACATCGTCGATCCGGAACAGATCGAAGACATCATCACCATGATCAACGACATGGGGATCGAGGTCCACGAGATCGCGCCCGATGCCGACACCCTGCTGCTGACCGGCACCACGGTCACCACCGATGACGATGCCGCCGAGGAAGCCGCTGCGGCCCTGGCCAGCGTCGACAGTGAATTCGGCCGCACCACCGACCCGGTGCGCATGTACATGCGCGAGATGGGCACGGTGGAACTGCTGACCCGCGAGGGCGAGATCGAGATCGCCAAGCGCATCGAGGACGGTCTTGGCCAGGTATTGTCCGCCCTCGCCCACTACCCCGCCTCCACCAACCTGCTGCTCGACGAGTACGCGAAGGTGGAAGCCGGCGAGACGCGTCTGGCCGATGTCATCAGCGGCTTCGTGGACCCCAATCTCGACGACCCCGTACCTGCGGTGCCGGAAACGAGCGACAGTTCCGACGACAGCTCCGATGACAGCGACTCCGACGATGACGAGGATGACGACGACAACGCCACGCCCGTGGACACCGGCCCGGATCCGGAGGAAGCCCGCGCGCGTTTCATGGAACTGCGCAAGCGCCATGAAAAGGTCGAAGCCGCCATCGCCGGCAAGGGCAAGCCCAGCCCGGCGCGGGTGGAAAAGCTGCGTGCCGAACTGTCCGAAGTGCTGCTCAGCTTCAAGCTGACCCCGCGCGTGGTGGACCTGCTGACCATGGCCCTGCGTGACACGGTGGACCGTATCCGCGGCCAGGAACGCATCATCATGGACATCTGCGTCCACAAGGCGCACATGCCGCGCAAGGATTTCATCACTTCCTTCCCGGACAATGAAACCGACCTGAAGTGGCTGCAGAAACAGATCAAGGGCGGCCACAAGTATTCCGCCGTGCTGGACGAGTGCAAGGACGAGATCGTGCGCGCCCAGAACCGGCTGGTGAACATCCAGGCGGAAAGCGGCCTGGCCATCAGCGAGATCAAGGACATCAACCGCCGCATGTCCATCGGCGAGGCCAAGGCACGCCGCGCCAAGAAGGAAATGGTGGAGGCCAACCTGCGCCTGGTGATCTCCATCGCCAAGAAGTACACCAACCGCGGCCTGCAGTTCCTCGACCTGATCCAGGAAGGCAACATCGGCCTGATGAAGGCGGTGGACAAGTTCGAATACCGGCGCGGCTACAAGTTCTCGACCTACGCCACCTGGTGGATCCGCCAGGCCATCACCCGCTCCATCGCGGACCAGGCGCGCACCATCCGCATCCCGGTGCACATGATCGAGACCATCAACAAGCTGAACCGCATCAGCCGGCAGATGCTGCAGGAGATGGGTCGCGAACCGACGCCGGAGGAACTGGCCGAGCGCATGGACCTGCCGGAAGACAAGGTGCGCAAGGTGCTCAAGATCGCCAAGGAACCCATTTCCATGGAAACCCCCATCGGCGACGACGAGGATTCGCACCTGGGAGATTTCATCGAGGACCAGAACATCCTCTCGCCGGTGGATTCCGCCTCCGTGGAAGGCCTGAAGGAAGCCACCCAGATGGTGCTGTCCGGCCTGACCCCGCGCGAGGCCAAGGTACTGCGCATGCGCTTCGGCATCGACATGAACACCGACCACACCCTGGAAGAGGTGGGCAAGCAGTTCGACGTCACCCGCGAGCGCATCCGCCAGATCGAGGCCAAGGCCCTGCGCAAGCTGCGCCACCCCAGCCGTTCCGAGCAGCTGCGCAGCTTCCTGGAGATCGAGTAAGCCCTGCCCGCGCCGCCGTCCTGGTGGCGCGGTTTTGTACGGCTGGCCGTAGTATCGGCGCGCCTAGAACCGACATTCCGGGTTGTGTACTTCCGCATGACAATTGGCGCATAGCAACTGACACTTGTCCGCCTCCTCCAATATCCGAGTCCATTTCCGATTGGAAAGCGAGCGCAAGTCCAGTGAGAATGACTTGTCGACCGGAACGATATGGTGAAAGGTCAAGGCGGCATGGTTTCGCCGGTAGCCACAACGCTCGCACACCCCTCCCTTGATCATGACAAGCCGGAGTTTACGGCGGCGGCCTCGTGCCTGTTGCGCACCATAAGACTGAAATGATTGGTTGAGGTAATGATTCTTGCAAAATCGGGAGCAATACTTGCTCTGCCGACCCCGCAATTCCGCCCCACAATATGCACACACGCCCTTCCCTGGTCGCGATGACATAAGCCTACCTTCCCTTGGTATCTACGCACCCATCATATTAGCCTTGTACTCCACAATGATTCCAGACTCTGGGGCATGTGTAGTAGAATAGCCAGTTGCAGGGCCTATAGCTCAGTTGGTTAGAGCAGGGGACTCATCAAAAGGTGCGTCCATATCGAAAGGTATGGAATGAACGGGATGAATTCAGGGAAACCTCAACGGCACGGAAACACGAGCCGCTGGCAACCCTGAGCCAAGCCGGGGGTACACTCCCGGAAGGTGCAGAGACTACCTGAGAGCTGGGTGGCAGCATCCAAAGTGCTCTTAATGACAGGCACGAGCGTCCCGCACCCTAGCAGCAAATGGCTGTGGGTGATGAGATAGTCCACACCAGGCGGAAACACCTGGATAATGTGAATCCCTTGGTCCCAGGTTCGAGTCCTGGTGGGCCCACCAATTTTTCCTATACTCCACTCCACATGTTCTTGCGACCATAGTTTGGCCGCTTTGGGCAAACTATGGTCGCATAGCGTTCTAGAAATGGCAGATTTTTCTTGATCAACATGCCAATCGCCACCCCCTCCTGGAAATAGCACAGCAACGCAAGGCTTGATCAGGCGAGCATGAGATTCCTGAAACGGAACTCCCGGATTTCAGGCGTTGCTCGATTGCCTCAGCTGGATAGCCATCAACACCACACACCCGAGTTCTGGCAGCACCTGGGACGGGCCTTGCCCGATTTCGAGCGGCGCAAGTAGTGGCTGGCGGCGCATGTGATGGATGTGGAGGGGGTCTAGCGGATCGCCTTTGGCAATGGGGGGCAGGGCGTTGCGATTATTATTGCTGTTATCGCAGTTAAAAGATTTCCAAGGAAAGGCTGGAAATTAAGGCCTATCCACGAAACAAAGGCATGGAGGCAGCCACGGGGCACAGGAGGCGCCGTACAAATCCTCTTGATATTACACGGGCTTGCCAGTAGCGTTTGATCAAATACCGGGAAACCCGCGAGCCAATCGAGGAACAGGATATGTTGGATTTTCACGTGCTTGAACACGGCAATATCCCAGATACACACTGTTAAATTTACAATTACTATGTACGAGAAAATCGCATACATTATTTTTGGAGTCGTGATAGGTAAGCTTCTCGACTTATATATACAAAGGCGAAAAGTTTCTATTTTCAAAGCCACAATTCTTGAGGAGCTGGAGGAAATTAAATATCGGCTACTTTTGATTTGCAGATCATACGAAAGAAGTATCCAAATCTACGCATTGAACGGAATTGATTCTGATGTTCCCTTGAAGCTATCTAATCCTATATTTAGAAAACACTATTCCGATATAGCCATTAAACTGGGTGCATCGCAGAGACAGTCACTATCTTTGATAGATTCATGTGTTGAATCTGTAAATTCAGGAATAGACAAAATTGAAGACGCGCAATCTCGCACAGTTGATAACTTATCTGATGATGCCTTGAAAAGGTGGGGAAATCTGCTTAAAGCACAATACATAAATGCAGCTACTGCTTATTGGCACGTGAATTATCACCTGTCCAACAAAGATCTACCATTTCTAGATATCGAAGATTCTGAGGAGCATAGGGCTTATTTGTCCCAGCTCAAATCCTCCGAGGAGCATGTAGAAAAACTCATTGAGGGCGCACGTGAAAACCTAAAAAGGGATAATTTCGAGTAAATTTAACAAGTCAACCAAGTGGACGGGTAAACCCGCCACTTGTTTCCACCGTTATACGTAAGAGGGACAGCTATGTACCTGTCTAAAGACCAGGCTCAACAGCTCCTCGCAAAAATCGGCAAGGAGATGGGTGATGAACTCAAGGGGAAGACAGATTTCATGCTTTCCCTTGTGAAGGAAGATGACTGGTCGATGATCATTAAGTCTCACGCGCTAGTCGAAGCGTTAGTCACGGAACTGATAGTCGCGAAGATGGAAGAACTCAATATAAAGGCGGTCATTGAAAGGCTGCCGCTTTCTGATGAGCAAATCGGAAAGGTGAGAATCGCCAAGGATTACGGTTTATTGAGCTCAGAGGAACGAGCATTTGTCCGTCGTTTCTCCGAGCTACGCAATCAGCTCGTGCATCGGTTCGAAAATATCGATTTTGATCTGGAAGCGCACGTATCTTGCTTCGATAAGGGGCAACGAGAAGCATGGCAGAAGGTTTTTACATGGTTTGAACACGGAAAAGAAGTGGAGAATAGTTGGAAAGAGGCAACAATAGACAATCCGAAAGTGGCGGTATGGCTGTCTGCGTTTATGTTTGTTTCGCTGACCTGCGTAAAGATTGGCGAGCTCAAGGGGTATTCGTCAGTCCGGATCGCATCGGAACAGACAGCGAAGGAGTTGCTTGGAAAGATCGTATAAAAACAGCGTCAAATCGGACTGAACCTACCCCGAAATAATTGATACCTCTCCAAAGTGTGCTGGAGCGTGCTTTCGTCAGATTAGTGGCCAGTATATGCCTTTGTATTGCGGCAAATTAATGCCTTCATGCACAGATCCGACCGTCCGCCCTCTATCGTCTATAATGATCAGCAGCATAATCCTCCATCCCTGAGCCGTGCATACAGGGATGCGTCACTCAGCCCTTTTCCACAAGGGGGTACCCGTGCTGCATAGAAAAGTCTGGATTGCCATCGCCACGGCCATCACCGTACCTGCAGTCGTCAACGCCGCGTCAGCCAACATCGCATTCTATGCCTCCCTGCGAATACAGGCGGAATCGGTGCGGCCCGATGACCGCTCCGCACTCGGCTCCTACAGCGGTTTTCGTGACGCCTATTCACGCATCGGCTTCAAGGCCGACTATGCACTGACCAACAGCATGGAAGCCTTTGCCCAACTGGAGCTGCCCCTGGACCTGGCCAATGGCGCCGTGCAGGACCCATGGGACCAGGAAGAGGATATCCGCATTGCCAAGGTCGGCCTGCGCGGCGACTTCGGCAGCCTGAGCTACGGACAGATGTGGATGCCCTACTACAATGCCATTGCCTACCCGGTGGATATGTTCAGCAGCTACTACAGTGGTTTCGCGACCTATACGGTGTTTCGCCGTGATCGCACCCTTTCCTACTACAGCCCGGCTTTTGCCGGCTTCTCCCTCGCCGGGGGATGGAGCGAGGACAATGGCGCCAACGGTGACAATCGTCTGCAATTCACAGGCAGCTACAGCCCGGGCGACACCACCCTGTCCGTGGGCATGGACGATCTCGGCGGCCCCCATGATGCGCGCATCTATGGCGTCTCCCTCATGCACACCATGGGACAGCTCTACATCGGTGCCAAGTACGAGGTCCATGACAGCCGCATCAGCTCCGGCTACGGCGCCGATGGCGACCGGGCCATCAACCTGTATGCCGGCTATACCCTGGGAAAGAACACCTTCAAGGCCATGTTGGCCAATGTGGAAGGGTATGGCGAGGACATTGTTCACCTGGGTGTCGATCATCAGTACAACAAACAGCTCAAGCTATTCGCCGAATACTATTACGAGGAAGAAACGGCCGCGATCACGGAGGAGCGCGGCGGGCTTGCGGAAACTGCCTGGAATGCCAGTGGTGGACAGGTCTTTGCCGTTGGGATGCGCTACGACTTCTAGCGTACCCAGGTGTCACTCATGAGTGAAAATCACTGGATTCCCGCATGCGCGGGAATGACGGGGTACACCGGGAATATCGGAATGCAATGTTATAGTCAACATTCCTGATTGTTATGCGATCGCAGGAGGAGCCACGTTTATGTTCAACAAGATCATGGTGCCGGTGGATCTCGCGCACCTGGATGCGCTGAAGAAATCGCTCACCGTCGCAGCGGACCTGGCACGGCATTATGACGCGGCCCTGTGCTACGTGGGCGTAACGACTTCCCAACCCAGCGCGGTGGCCCGTACACCGGAAGAGTATGAGAAAAAACTGATGGAATTCGCCCGTGGTCATGCCCCCTCCAACGGACATGAACCAAGCGTACGCGTCTACAACAGTCACGATCCCGTGGCCGACCTGGACGACACCCTGGCAAGAGCGATCGATGACGTGGGCGCGAATCTCGTCGTCATGGCAACCCACCTGCCCAAGCACCTCGACGCCATCATGCCGGCCAACGGCAGCAAGGTTGCCGCCCATACCAGGGCATCCGTATTCCTCGTGCGTCCGGATGCCAGCCAAGAACACGAATAGCGGAAGGGAGAGCCTCGTGAACAACAAGCCAGACAACACCCCGGAGATCCCGGCCGAATCGACCGGTGTACCCGCTCCCGAGGGCGCGGCCAACCTGATCGATACCGATTACCAGATCGGCCAGGACAACTACCAGGCAAGCCCTCTCGGGGTGAACATCGACATCCACGGCTCCGTGTTCGCCGTATCGTCACTGGTGATCCTTGCCTTCGTCGTACTCACGCTCGCCCTGCCCGAACAAGCGACCACGGCGTTCGATGCCGTGAAAAACTGGATCAATACACATATGGCCTGGTTTTTCCTGCTGTCGGCCAACGTCTTTGTTTTGCTGTGTCTTGGCCTGATCGTGTCGCCACTGGGGCGTATCCGCATCGGCGGCGCCAAGGCGACACCGGATTTCTCGAGACTTTCCTGGTTCTCGATGCTGTTTGCCGCCGGCATGGGTATCGGCTTGATGTTCTACAGCGTATCCGAACCTCTCAGTCATTACGGAACCGCCCTCGGTGGTACCAGCATGGGCGAGGATGGTGTTCGTTCAGACTGGGCGCCGCTGGGCGCCGCGGCCGACGACCCGGATGCCGCGAAAAGCCTGGCCATGGCCGCTACGATCTTCCACTGGGGGCTGCACCCCTGGGCGATTTACGCGATCGTGGCACTGTCGCTGGCCATCTTCGCCTACAACAAGGGCCTCCCGCTCACCGTGCGCTCGATTTTCTACCCCTTGCTCGGCGAACGCATCTGGGGATGGCCAGGACATCTCATCGATATCCTGGCCGTTTTCGCCACGCTTTTTGGCCTGGCCACCTCTCTTGGCATCGGCGCACAACAGGCGGCTTCCGGCCTGGGCCACTTGTTCGGGATCAGCGGGGGCAACACCACGCTGGTGCTCCTGATTTCGGGCATAACGGCTGTGGCGGTGGTCTCCATCGTGGCTGGCGTGGACAAGGGGGTGAAGCGCCTGTCGGAAATCAACATGGTGCTGGCCTTCCTGCTGCTCATGTTTGTCGTCTTCGTCGGCCCGACCGTGCTGATCGCCACCGGGTTCATCTCCAATCTTGGCAGTTATCTGGCCGAACTCCCCTTCCTTTCCAACCCCTTCGGGCGGGAGGACACAAACTTCAGCCAGGGCTGGACGACCTTCTATTGGGCCTGGTGGATCAGCTGGTCACCGTTCGTGGGCATGTTCATTGCCCGCGTAAGCCGCGGCCGATCCGTTCGGGAATTCCTGGTTTCCGTACTGCTGATTCCCTCCGCCGTGTCGGTATTCTGGATGACCGCCTTTGGTACCACGGCCATCAAGCAGGTTCAGGATGGCTTCGAGGGTGCCGTCTCCTCCGATCTTTCCTTGCAGCTGTTCGTCATGCTTGGCGAATTGCCATTGACACAAATCACCTCCTTCATCGGGATTGTGCTGGTGATCGTGTTCTTCATTACTTCTTCGGATTCGGGATCGCTGGTGATCGATACGATTACGGCGGGCGGCAAGATCGATGCCCCCAAACCGCAGCGCGTATTCTGGGGCGTGATCGAGGGCGCCATCGCCATCGCCCTCCTGCTGGGCGGCGGCCTGGCGGCACTGCAGGCAGCAGCAGTATCCGCCGGGCTGCCCTTCACACTGGTGCTGCTGGTCGGCTGCTTCGCGATCGTCAAGGGCTTGTTGAGCGAGCCACGACCCGGAAAGGCGTAACACCTACTCACATCAGCAAGCGCACTACACCCAGAGTTCGGAAACAGGCGTGTCCGGTGAATAATGCCGTGCGAGCTGGGCCTGCAGCAACTCCGCCGTGGCCATGGCATCCACCTTGGCATGGTGGGATGAGTAGGCCGGCAGCCCATAACGGGCGCGGCTGTCGGCCAGGCGGATCGAGGGTGGCTTGAAGCCAAGGAAAATTTTGGCTCGCTGCAAGCCACCATGCCGCTCCCGCCGCGCCTCCAGCGTCATCGTATCGATGAGCGGAAACAGGCAATGTTCACCGCGCAAGGTCATGACAGCCGCGTCGAGGAACGGTCGCTCGATGTTACGGTAATGCACGACCGCGAGGTGACCAGCAAGCTTCCCCAGAATATCGTCGAGTACGGTATCGAGCGCAGGGGCATGTTCGACCTCTGAATGCGTGATGCGATGAAAGGCGATGGATTCTTCCGTCAAGGGGAGTGGTGGCTTGACCACCCAGTAGTGGCCCAGGGCCGGCTGTATCCTGCGCAGGTCGAAGGGTACCATCCCAATGCTGATAATCGCGTGCTTTCCGGCATCCATCCCTGTGGTTTCAAAGTCCAGCGCCATCAGGCGAACATCGGAGATCGGGGTATCCTCTGCCGGCAGGCCAGCCTGGAAAAACCGCTTGAGGGCAGGATCTCGGCAGGTCTCTGCCTGCCGACTATAATATTCCCGCCAGCTTGGCGGATCCGTATGCCGCGGCCTTTCCTCGGACATCGACCTCAACGCCCCGGGCTGGGATAGCGGAAGCGAAGAAAACTTTGCGCATTGCTCAATACCTGGAAAGCCTCCTTCAGGTTATGGCGATCGGCGGCCGAGACCATTTCCGGATCGATGGAATTATCCACCGTCTGATCATTCCTGATTTCGTGAGCCTGGTGACGCAGGCGCACGCTGGAAATGAATTCCAGCGCATAGCGCAGCTTATCAACCTGCCCGGCCGGGAGCGCGTCCGCCTTGTCGATGTCGTCCAGTCGTTCCCAGGAACTCTGCGCGCGTGACCCCGTGCCCAGGGCATGCACTCGAATCACGTCGGTCATGGGCGCCACGCCCCTGCGCTTGATATTGATTGTATTGTTTTGCTTGCCGTCCAGCTCGAGAACAAAGGTGCGAAAGATGCCGAGTGGAGGCGTTCGGCTGAGCGCATTGCGTGCCAGTGCGGCGAGAAACAACGGACTTGCCTGCGCGCGCGTGGCAATGAGGTCCTGCAGTTCCTCGGCAAATCGCTCTTCACCGTGGACAGCGTCCAGGTCGAAGAATATCGAGCTGTGCAACAGCCGTTTCGGGTCCGGTTTCGCGATCCATTGCTCGAAGTAGCGTTTCCACTGCGACAAGGGCTGGCGCCACTGGTCGTTTGTGGCCATGATCCCGCCCTTGCAATAGGGATAGCCACAGGCATCCAACCCATCACTCACCATTTGCGCAAGATTCTTGAAATACCCATCGTGCTGCTTCGGATCGAAAGAATCGTGCAGCACCATCGCGTTGTCCTGGTCGGTAATGACGGATTGGTCATTGCGCGCCAGCGAGCCATGCACCATGAAGCAATACGGGATCGGTGGCGGTCCGATCTCCGCTTCCGCCAGTTCGACGAGGCGCCGCATCAGGCTCCTTCCTATGGTCGACATGGCATTACCAATCATCTGCGAAGTCGCGCCTTCGTCCACCAGCCTCACGAATGCTGCCCGGATATCGGGCGTCAGGCGTGCCAGACTTTTCACCGATGACCGGTTGAATATACTGCTGACCAGGTAGGCGCTGCTGTTCGTTTCGTAACGCACGATATCCGCCAGATGCACCACGCCTACCGGGCGACGTCGATGCAAGACGGGAAGACGCTGGATATTGTTGCGCAACATCACCAGCATGGCCTCGTTCACCGACTCATCGGACTGGATGGTGATGAGTTTGCCGTGACCGATTTCCCCGATGGGCGTTTCAGTCGATGCGCCTTGTGCCACGATACGTTCGCGCAGATCCTGGTCCGTAACCATCCCGGTCAGGCGCCATTGGTGGCCTTCGGCATCAGTGAACAGGCGGTCCGAATCCTCGTCATTGCCCTGTACGAGCAGCAATACCGAAGAGACATCATGATCGGTCATCAGGCGTGCGGCCTCCTGCACGCTGGCCGATTCCTCGATCATGACCGGCATGCGGGTGATGAGCTTGCGCACGCGCGTCACCATCATGTCATTGTCACGAATGGTTTGTTCGACCGTGCTCTTGAGTCGTGAACCCGATAGCTCGACAAAATCGGCGAAATTGTCATCTTCGGTGCAAAGCTGATCGAAGATGGCTTCCGGTATCAGGTAGAGAAGGGTGTCCTCGATGGCCTTGACCGGGAAACGGACGCGTCGGTTACGCAGCAGGCCGAACTGCCCGAAGATATCGCCCTCACCGAGCCGATTGTAGAGTTCGCCGTTGTGACGGTACACCTCCACCGCCCCGCTGCGAATATAAAGCAAGGCATGTATGGGGTCGCCCTGCTCGAACAGGGTCGTGCCGGCCTTGAAGTAGCTGATTTCAACCGAGGCCGCCACTACATCGAGCAGTTCCTCATTCAACCGATCGAAGGGTGGGGAGCGGCCGATATGATCACGAATTTCCCTTACTTCCGCCTCCATATCACTGACTTCCTGTTTTCATACGGCAACCCCCAAGCTTACCATCGCTCCGGATCGTCCAGATTGGCGCACAAGGGGGATGCCGGTGCTTCGGCCGGCGCCGGGAATCAATCGAGGCGAAAACCAATCTTAACCTTCACCTGGTAGTGAGCGATCTTGCCATCAACGATGTGTCCGCGCGTTTCCTGCACCTCGAACCAGTCCAGGTTATGCAGGGATTTAGCCGCCTTCGCGACGGCCTGCTCTATCGCCTCATCCGAACTCCTGGTGGACGTTCCTACCAGCTCGATTATTTTGTATACGTGGTCACTCATGGCTACACCTCTGTTTTTCCGGCAACATTTTTCGAGTTATTCGAGCATAACCCAATCCCAGGATAGAAGAGCATAAGCGCCAGGGAGGCAGGGCGCATTGGCCATTCACAGCCTGCCATTTGTTTCCTTTTAAGGAAAATATTTTGGATAAATAGCCTTAGTTTTCCTTAAAAAGCAATAATATCGATTGACGTAAAGGGAAAATATCAGAGAAAATCATCCTATATTTACTCTATAGGGTAATCCACCATGCAGGAGCGTCTACAGGAATTGCTCGATGAAATCGTGCGCGCCGGCGCAGTCCGGGGACTCAGCCAGGGGGAGATCGCCCGGCGCGCGGGACTGAGCCCGACCCGCATCTCCAAGCTCAAGTCCGCCGAGGATGCCTACCTGTCCACCGTCGAGCGCATGGCCAATACGGTGGGGCTCAAGCTGGCCCTGGTGCCGAACGAGCCCACCCTGGAAAAACTCCTCAACCGCGACCTGTTCGGGGCCGGAGACTGATGGCGACCGACCGCCAGGCCGTCATCTGGACCGCCTGCGGCGGTACGCCCCGGCGCATGGGGGCACTGACGGTGACCGATACCCAGTGCCGCTTCACCTATGACCCGGCGTTCCTCGACAGCGGCCTGCCCGGGCTCAGCCTGCTCTACCCCCCGGGACTGATCGGCACCCGCACCATCCCCTGGGAGCGCAGCGCCTGGTTCGACCTGTTTCCTCCGCTCCAGTCCCTGGTGCCGCCGGCCAGCGAAGCGAATTTTCAGCGCCGGCTGGTGCTGGCCTGGCTGGAGAAGCAGGGCCGCAAACCGGCCCCGGGCTTCGACAGCGACTGGGCCATCCTGATGACGGCGGGCCACGGCGGCATCGGCCACCTGGATGTGTTCACGGACGATGCGCAGGCCACGGGCTGGTATGCCAATGACACCGATCGCCCCTTGCAGACCATCGAGGCCTCCCTCGGTTTTTCCCTGAAGGAGTTCCTGACCTGGTTCGACCATGATGCCGGGGGCATCCTCGGCGCCCTGGGGCCGACGCCCACCGTGGGCGGTGCCATCCCCAAACTGCTGCTGGCCATTCCCGCCACGGGCTGGGACGGACGCGTGGGCCTGCCCCGCCGTGGCCGCAGCACGCCGGACCAGACCGACGTGGTGTTGAAATTCGAGCGCTCCCACTATCCGGGCATGGTGGAGCTCGAGGCCCTGGCCCTGGAGGTGCACAAGGCCGCCGGTTTTGCCGTGCCCCGTTACTGGGTCACCACCGTCAACGACATCCCCGCCATTGCCATCGAACGCTTCGACCGCACCCCGGAAGGCTGGCCGCTGTGCACGGAAACCCTGTATTCCCTCATGGCGATCGGCGATCGCCGGGTCGACAGCCACTACAGCGGCCGCTACGACGACATCGCCCGGGCCCTGGAACGCTCCCCCATTGCCCTCGTGTCAGACCCGGCCGCGGCCAAGCGCCACCTGGTGCAGCGCCTGCTGCTGGCCATGCTCACCGGCAACGGCGACCTGCACCTGGAAAACCTGTCGCTGCTGCAGGGTGGCGCGCAGGCCACCTTCTCACCGGTCTATGACCCGACACCGATGCGCGCCTACAGCCTCCATAACGAACTCTGCGCCATGCCCTTCGGCGACTATGGCGACTACGATGAAAGGGAGCGGCTGATCGATTACGACACGGCGATGGGACGTTTTCGCAAACGCCTGGGCTACACCCCCGGTCAATTCCGCGAACTCGCCGAGGCCATGCTATCGGTCACCGCCGGGTATCCCGGGCAACTGGAGGGCTTGCGCACCCTGCCCGATCCGAACCGGCGCAACCTGATCCGGATCGTGGAGCAGGAACGGGCGCGCATGACCCGATTCCTCGCCTCATAGCAGACCGGAGCCCCGTATGTCGAACCCACTCCTCCACCTGTATCGCGGGAGATCACGATGAACGACACACCCTGTTCCACTGCTCCCCTTCTTCACACCTGCCGGTGGCTGTTGTTGGTCCTGGCCTGTCTGGGCGCGGTCCAGTCACAGGCCGGGGAAGACGGGACCGGCGCCCTGGTCAGCCGTGGCGAGGGCGCGGGCGCGACCCGACACCAGCTGCCGGCGCGGGCCATCGACACCAGGGATCTGCCCCATACCCGACTCGCGGTGCAGGATGGCGACGATGCCATCCTGCCCCTGTACCGCATTGGTCCGGATACCTATTTTCTCTACGGAAACATTTCCACCATCAATGAGGACAATCGCGGCTTCAACGGCAACGCCGGCTTCATCGTCACCGGGGATGGCGTGGTGGTCATCGATGCCCTGGGTACCCCCTTCCTGGGCCGGCGGCTGATCGCCACCATTCGCTCCGTTACCGACGAGCCCATCCGCTATCTCATCCTCACCCACAATCATCCCGACCATGCCTATGGTGCCAGCGCCTTCCGGGATATCGAGGGTATTCGCATCATCGGCCATGGCGGCATGGTGGACTACCTGGCCTCGGCCACCCTGGAGGAATCCGTGGCCTACCGGCGTGAACTCCTGCCAAAGGACATGGAAGGTTTCGAGGCCGTGGAGCCCGATCTATGGGTACCGGAGGAACGTTTCGCACGGCATCGCATCGCACTCGGGACCAGGACCATCGATGTCTACAATGCCGGCCGCCACCATTCCCATGGCGACCTGGTGGTACACCAGGTGGAGGACGGCATCCTCTGGATCTCCGACCTGGCCTTCAACCAGCGCCTCACCTATATCGGTGATGGCAACAGCCAACAGACCCTGGAGGCCCAGGAATGGCTATGGGAGCACTTTCCGGACGCAAGGCTGATGGTGCCCGGCCACGGCAGCGCCCAGACCCCACCCTTCCCGATGGTGCAAGCCACCCATGACTATATCCGCGAAATGCGCCGACGCATCGGGGAACAGGTGGAAGCGGGGGTCTCCCTGATGGAGACCGTGGAACAGACCGACATGGCCGAGTGGCAGGACGTGCCTCTGTATGAGGAAAACCAGCGCGCCAATACCAGCTTCATCTACCGGGAACTGGAATTCGAGCTGTTCTGACTCAGGCAGGGATGTGGGCAGACATGGATTTATCCTAACAACTGCTGTACCAACGGCAATGGCAGCTTCTATCATCCTGTCCAGCGATTGCTCTCCCACGCGGCTTTTCCTACACTCTGTCGACGGCAACCTGGAGGCATCGCCATGGCCAGCACGACGCGACCGATCATCAGTGACGACCCGCTCTACCAGTTGTTGCGCGACGGAAAAATAAAGGAATTCAACGATCGGCGCGCGGCCGGAGAAACACCGGACTTTACGGGGCTGGATTTTCGTGGCCTGGACCTGAGAGGCCTGGATGCCCGCGGGCTGGATATGAGCAATGGCTATTTCCGGCAGTCCGATCTGCGCGGGGTGGATTTTTCCGAAACCCGGCTCGATGGTGCCAGCATCAATGCCGCCAAGGTCTCCGGCACCCTGTTTCCCCGGGAGTTGAGCGCCGAGGAGATCACCCTTTCGCTGATGCACGGCACCCGCATGCGCTATCGGGGGTAACTGGCCTCCGCAAGTCCGGGCGGACCGAGCAACGGCACATGGCTGGCATGATCGAAGGGAGCGCCCGCCACATAGGGTGCGGCCCGTGACAAGGCCTCATGCACACGCACGGACAGGCGATCATCCTGCCCGTACGCAGCCAGGCGACGACTGACGGCCAGCAGGCTCGCCACCGGCGAGGGCAGCGCACCATCCTCGACTGCCTGTCTCCAGACCGGAAGAGCGATCAGTTCCTCAGCACTCAGGCGCCAGCCCCCGTCGCCATGGAAATCCTGCCAGGCCCGGCGCACCAGGGCGAGCGCCCGCGCCCGATCCTCCTCCGAGCCGACGTACTGCGCCCAATCCAGCAATCCCCTGGCCACCTGGGCATAGTCTTCCAGATCGCCTGGCAGGGCATGGCTTTTCTCTCGGCACACGCGGTAGACCACATCGTCCTCCACCAACTCGCGCAACAGGAAATCCCGCAGCTCGCGGGCGGCCTGCTGGTGAGACGCCCTGCCGCTGACGCGGGCCAGTTCCACCAGCCCCTGCAACAGCAGTCCATTCCAGGACGCCAGCTGCTTGTCATCCCGTGGCAGCACGCGCGCCCGGCGCGCCTCCAGCAGTTTTCCCTCGACCCTTCCCACGCCGGCCCGCAGTACTTCACCCGACATGCCGGTCGCGGCCTGCACGTCCTCCGCTTGCGTCAGGCGCAGGGGCAGGTGACCCGCAACGAAAGGCGCGCTCCCGCGCAGGCCATACCATAAGCCGGCCAGCTGGCGTTCATCCGCATCGAGCAGGCGTTCCAGCTCCGCATTGCTCCAGAGGTAATAACCACCCTCCACCGCCTCGGCATCCAGGGCCGAAAGACTGGATACATAGCCTCCATTGTCAGCGCGCATCGTGCTGTACAGAAATTCGAAGGTATCCACCGCCACCTCCAGCCATTCCGTCTCCCCCAGCACACCGGCGGCGCGGGCATAAAGACCCAGCAGCTGGGCGTTGTCATAGAGCATTTTCTCGAAGTGAGGTTCGCGCCAACCCGGGTCGGTGGTATAGCGGAAAAAGCCGCCACCGAGGTGGTCACGCAGGCCCAGGCGGGCCATCTGGCGCAGGGTGAGACGCAGAAAGGCGGCCCGCCGTGCATCCGGTTGCGCCGCTTCCAGATCCAGCAACACCTGCAGCTGGGATACGTGGGGAAACTTGGCCTGGTCACCGAAGCCACCTTCGAAGTCATCGGCTTTTGCCCACAGGGCCGACTCGAAGACCGCCAGCAGGTCCGTGCCCTGTAGCGGCCGCGCCTTGCGCCCGTCATCCTGCCCGTGCAGCTCCTGGGCGGCGGCACGGGCCAACTTGGAGAGTTCAGCTGACTCCGCACGCCAGGCGCGTTGCAGGTTCTGCACCAGCACCAGGAAGTCTTCCGGCGGCGCATACACCAGGCCCAGCAGGGGAAAACCCTCCGGAGTCAGGAAAACGTTCAGGGGCCAGCCCGCATGGCCGCGGGTCTCACGCACGAATTCGATCAGCTGCGCATCCAGGGCCGGCTGCAGCTCCCGATCCACTTTCACGGGAACAGTGAAACGGTTCAGGAGCGCGGCAATGTCGGGATTGCGGAAGCTCTCCCGCTGCATGACGTGGCACCAATGACAGGCGAAATAACCACTGGAAATGAACAACAGCCGACCGTCTCGCTGCGCTTCCCGCAGCAGATCCGGATGCCAGGTACGCCATTGCACGGGATCATCCGCATGCAAGGCAATATAGGGAGAAGGGTGATCCGCCAGCGAGGGGGGCGCCGCCACCAGGGGACCAGGCAACGCAAGCAGCAGGACCAGCATCCATTGCCTCCAGCCCCGTGCGATCACCACTGCCTGCAGCGAGTCCGAGCCCATGGATCACCCCGCCGATTTATTTGCCCTGGTCACCTTCGTCGTGGATCCGTTCTTCCGCCTCGATGCGGTCCAGCTCCGCGTCCATGTCATCGGGAGAAAGGTCGGTGTCCGCCGCTTCTTCTTCGGCGGCTGGCTCACGCACGAAATAGCGCGACATGATGATGCCCACCTCGTACAACAGCCACATGGGCAGGGCCAACAGGGTCTGGGAGATCACATCAGGCGGTGTGAGCAGCATGCCGATGACGAAGGCCCCCACGATCACGTAGGGACGCTGCTTGCGCAGGGTCGCGGGCGTGACCGCGCCACTCCATACCAGCAGGATGGTGGCAATGGGCACTTCGAAGGCCACCCCGAAGGCGAAGAACAGGGTGAGCACGAAATCGAGGTATTTGCTGATATCCGTCATCACCGACACACCTTCCGGCGCGGTGCCGGTGAGGAAGGCAAAGATGAGCGGGAACACCACGAAATAGGCGAAGGCTGCGCCGGCATAGAACAGCAGAGTACTGGAGACCAGCAGTGGCATGATCTTGCTGCGCTCATGGCGGTACAGGCCGGGCGCCACGAAGCCCCATACCTGATAGAGGATGAAGGGCATGGCCAGGAAGATGGCCATTACCAGGGCAAGCTTGAAAGGAATCAGGAAGGGTGACGCCACCTCGATGGCGATCAGGGAACTGCCTTCTGGCAGGTGGGCGGTGAGCGGGCCGGCCAGCAGGGAGAACAACTGGTTGGCAAAGGGCATCAGCAGCAGGAAAGCCACCAGCACCGCGAGCACCATGCGCATCACCCGGTCCCGCAGCTCCATGAGGTGAGACATGAAGGGCTGCTCGTCCAGATCCTCGGTGGGCGATTGCTTACCGGGTGTTGTCGTCATCGGAAATCTTTACGGGACTGGATTCCCCGGTCGGGGCGACCTTCGGTGCGTCGGGAACAGCCTTCACCTGGTAGTCGGGCTTCGCCTTCTCGAGCTCGTCCACGGCTTCCTGGGTTTCTTCCAGGATGTCGTGCAGGCCGGGCAGCTGTGCCTGCTTCTGCAGGGCCTGCTTGAGTTCGTCGGCCGCCAGTTCGCGATCGATATCGGCCTTGACGGACGACACCATGGAGCGCGCCTTGCCCATCCACAAGCCGGCGGTACGCGCCACTTTCGGCAGGCGTTCGGGACCGACCACCAGCAGCATGACGATGCCAATGAGCATCAATTCAAAAAAGCCGACATCAAACATGGAGGATCATCCGCGTGGGCACAGTGGTGCCGCGTCGAGGGGATTCAGGCCTTGTCCCGCTCTTTGCGGGTCACTTCCCCGTCGATGACACGGCTTTCCTCGTGTTCTTCCAGCTTGGCGTCGGAGGATTTGCCTTCTTCCTCGCCATCCTTGACGGCCTGCTTGAACCCTTTCACGGCACCACCCAGGTCGGAACCCAGGGTCTTGATGCGCTTGGCGCCGAACAACACCAGCACGATCGCCAGAACAATCAATAATTGCCAGACACTAATACCACCCATCACACTTCTCCTTATCGTTGACCTGTGCAGCCACGAGGCGCACAGGCCGGGATATCACCCAGGTTTCCTGGCCGCCGGGACCAGGGTCACCGCGGCCCACCACCGGAATCAGGACTCGCCACGCGCCGCCTTCTCCTCCAGCCCCGACAGGCCGAAGCGCCGCTCCAGCTCCGCCAGCACCGGCTCCGGTCCCAGGCCGCGTTCCGCCAGCATCACCAGGGTATGGAACCACAGGTCGGCCGTCTCGCTGACCAGGTGCTGCGGCGAATCGCCCTTGGCGGCCAGGATGGTCTCGACGGCCTCTTCGCCCACTTTCTGCAGTATGGCATCCAGGCCCTTGTGGTACAGGCCGGCCACATAGGAGCTGGCGGGATCCGCCTGTTTGCGTTCCTCCAGCACCCGGGCCAGTTTTTGCAGGGTATCGTTCATTGTACGCTCATTTCCGTAACCGACCTATGACCGGTAGATATCCTTGGGGTCCTTGAGCACCGGTTCCACGGCCCGCCACTGCCCCGCCTCCAGGCGATGGAAAAAACAGCTGCGCCTGCCCGTATGACAGGCGATGCCGCCTACTTGTTCGATTTTCAGCAAAACCACATCCTTGTCGCAATCCAGGCGGATGTCCTTGATCCGCTGCACATGGCCCGATTCCTCGCCCTTGGGCCAGAGCCGGCCGCGCGAGCGGGACCAGTACACGGCGCGGCCCTCGCGCACCGTCATGGCCAGGGCCTCGCGGTTCATCCAGGCGAACATCAGGATCTCGCCACTGGCCGCGTCCTGGGCGATGACCGGCACCAGGCCGTCCTCGGTCCACCGGACCTCGTCCAGCCAGGCGGTTTCGCTCACAGCCGCACCTCGACCCCGGCGGCGGCCATGTGTTCCTTGGCCTGGTGAATGCTGAATTCGCCGAAATGAAAAATGCTGGCGGCCAGCACGGCGTCGGCCTTGCCCTCCACCACGCCTTCCACCAGGTGATCCAGCTTGCCGACGCCGCCGGACGCGATCACCGGCACCTCCACCGCCTCGCTGACGGCGCGCACCAGTTCCAGGTCGAACCCGTTCCTGGTGCCATCGCGGTCCATACTGGTGAGCAGGATCTCGCCGGCCCCGTACTCCACCATGCGCCGCGCCCATGCGACGGCGTCGAGACCGGTTGCCTTGCGGCCGCCGTGGGTGAAGATCTCCCAGCGTGGCGGCTCGCCTTCTCCGCTCACCCGCTTGGCGTCGATGGCCACCACGATGCACTGGGAACCGAAACGCTCGGCCGCCTCGCGCACGAACTCCGGGCGCGCCACGGCGGCGGTATTGATGGCCACCTTGTCGGCCCCGGCATTGAGCATGCGGCGGATGTCGGGCAGCTCGCGGATGCCGCCGCCCACGGTGAGGGGGATGAACACCTCGCCCGCCACCTGCTCCACCACGTGTACCATGGTCTCGCGGTCGTCGGAGCTGGCGGTGATATCGAGGAAGGTGATCTCGTCGGCGCCTTCCTCGTCATAGCGGCGCGCCACCTCCACCGGGTCGCCGGCGTCGCGGATGTCCACGAATTTCACGCCCTTGACCACGCGCCCGGCGTCCACGTCCAGGCAGGGAATGATGCGCTTGGCCAGCCCCATCAGGCCCCATCCACGAGGCGGTTCGCCTCGGCCAGGTCGATGCTGCCTTCATAGAGGGCACGGCCGATGATGGCACCCATGATGCCCTCGTCCTCGCGCGCCGCCAGGGCGCGTACGTCATCCAGGGTGCTGACCCCGCCGGAAGCGATGACGGGGATACTGATGGCCTTGGCCAGTTCCGCCGTAGCCTCCACGTTGACGCCCTTCATCATGCCGTCACGGCCGATGTCAGTGTAGACGATGGCCTCCACGCCGTCGTCCTCGAAGCGCTGGGCCATGTCGATGACACTGTGGTGGGACAGCTTTGACCAGCCGTCGATGGCCACCTTGCCGTCCTTCGCGTCCAGGCCGACGATGATATGGCCGGGAAACTCCAGGCACAGGTCATTGACGAAGTGAGGCGCACTTACCGCCTTGGTGCCAATGATGACGTACTGCACGCCGGCGTCCAGGTAGGCCTGCACCGTGTCCTCGTCGCGAATGCCGCCACCCACCTGGATGGGCAACTCGGGATAGGCCTCGGCGATACGGTGGATCACCTCGGCGTTCACCGGCTTGCCGGCAAAGGCACCGTTCAGGTCCACCAGGTGCAGGCGCCGGGCGCCCGCCTCCACCCATTTTTTCGCCATTTCCAGGGGATCGTCGGCAAAGACGGTTTCATCCTCCATGCGCCCCTGGCGCAGGCGCACGCACTTGCCATCCTTCAGATCAATGGCCGGGATCAGCAACATTGCTCAGTTCCTCATTTTTCGATCGGATCCGCGTAGTGAGTGGGACGGGAATAACCGGTGGAGAATTCCACCTTCCCTCACTCAGTGGTGCGCCGGCACTTCCCCGTTCCAGCGCACGAAATTGGCCAGCAATTGTAAACCCGCGTGCTGGCTCTTCTCGGGATGACACTGTACCGCAAAGAGGTTTTCCCGGGCCACCGCCGCGGCAAATCCCAGGCCGTACTCGGTGCGACCCGCCAGGTGACCGGGATCGGCCGGGGTGGCGTAGTAGCTGTGCACGAAATAGAAGCGGCTGCCATCGGGGATATCCTTCCACAGGGGATGCGTACCGGTGCGATGCACCTGGTTCCAGCCCATGTGGGGGATCTTGAGGCGCTCGCCGCTGGCGGGGTCCGTCAGGCCCTCGGGGAAGCGCGCCACCTGGCCGGGAATCAGGCCCAGGCCGTCTACCCCGCCGTTCTCCTCGCTGTGGTCCAACAGGGCCTGCATGCCAAGGCATACGCCCAGCAGCGGCTTGTCTTGCGCCACCTCGCGCAGCAGATCGTCAAGGCCGAGCCGGTGCAGCTCGGCCATGCAATCGCGTATGGCGCCCACACCGGGGAAGATCACCCGGTCGGCACGGCGAATGGTATCGGGGTCGGCACTGACCCACACCCGGTCGTCACCGGCCACGTGCTCGACGGCCTTGGCGATGGAGTGGAGGTTGCCCATCCCGTAATCGATGATTGCAATGGAAGCCATGGGAACTGGTATTGAATCAGTAGAGGGTCTCGGCTCGGGCCGCGCGCAGCGAACCTACAGACACCCCTTGGTGGAAGGCATGATGCCGGCCATGCGCGGATCCGGTTCCAGGGCCATGCGCAGGGCACGCCCGAAGGCCTTGAACACCGTTTCCGCCACGTGGTGGGCATTCTTGCCACGCAGGCAATCGATGTGCAGGGTCACCTTGGCATGATTGACAAAGCCCTGAAAAAACTCATGAAACAGATCCACGTCGAAGTCTCCGATACGGGCACGGGGAAACTCCACGGCGAACTCCAGCCCCGGGCGACCGGAGAAGTCCACCACCACCCGGGACAGGGCCTCGTCCAGCGGTACGTAGGCATGGCCATAGCGGCGGATACCCTGCTTGTCGCCCAGCGCCTGGGCGAAGGCCTGGCCAAGGGCGATGCCGATGTCTTCCACCGTGTGGTGGGCATCGATGTGCAGGTCTCCGCGGGCACGGATATCCAGGTCCACCAGGCCATGGCGCGCCACCTGGTCGAGCATGTGCTCCAGGAAGGGCAGGCCGGTTTCCTGCTTGGCCACGCCGGTGCCATCCAGGTTCACCGTCACGGTGATCTGGGTTTCCAGGGTATCGCGGCTGACGCTGGCCGTGCGTGCTGACATGGATTTCCTACCTGTGAGGGCCCGCGGGCGGGGCTGAGGGTGAATCCTAGCGGAATTTCCCTCCCCAGAGAACTGCCCCTGACAAAAAATGCCGATTTTTCCTGATCTTGGCCCCATCCGGCCGAAACGGCAAGGCCGGCCATGCGAGACACGCAATTCATTGATTCAACACCATGAATCTGGTTCAATGGGATACCCTACTGTCAGGATGTTCCTCCCAGACATGGCAAATGCACAGCCCGGCAAGCCCCTGGATCTGGCGGCCATCAAGGTCGCCTGCGCCAACTGCAACCTGCACAACCTGTGCCTGCCGCTGGGTATCGACACCGGCGACATCGATCGGCTGGACGATATCATCAACCGCAAGCGGCCCCTGGCACGCGGCGAGTTCCTGTTCCAGGCCGGTGCGCCCTTCCATGCCATCTACGCCATTCGCTCCGGATCGGTGAAGAGTTTCACCGCCACCGAGGATGGCCAGGAGCAGATCACCGGCTTCCATCTGCCCGGCGAACTGGTGGGCCTGGATGCCATCAGCTCCGACACCCACAACTGTTCCGCCCGCGCCCTGGAAACCACCAGCGTGTGCGAGATCCCCTACAGCCAGCTGGAAGAGCTCAGCAGCCACGTGCCCAGCCTGCAGCGCCAACTGTTGCGGGTCATGAGCCGCGAGATCCTGCAGGACGAGCACATGATGATGTTGCTGGGCCGCAAGGCCGCCGATGAACGCCTGGCCGCCATGCTGATGAGCATGTCCCATCGTTTCAAGCAGCGCGGCTTTTCCCCCCGGGAATTCCACCTCAGCATGTCCCGCAACGATATCGGCAATTACCTGGGCCTGGCGGTGGAAACCGTCAGCCGCCTGTTCACCCGCTTCCAGGAGGATGGCCTGCTGGAAACGGAGCGCAAGCACGTGCGCATCCTCGACCTGACCCGTCTCTCCGTCCTCGCGGGCGCCAATCGCATCTCGCCCGACGAATAACCCCGGTGCCCCGCGCACCTACTCCCCGCTTTATTGACGCACATCATTGTTTGTCCGCTCCGTTGCGAACAAAGTATTTGCGAATGTTCTGAACTACCCCTGAAACCAGTCGCGGGCTTCTCGTCCTGTGCAGTCTGCTGCCCGCGCGACACGGAGAATACATCATGAAGCATGCAGTAACCCGATCCCTGGTGGCCGCCGCCATCGCCCTCGGTAGCGGTAGCGGCCTCGCTCTGGAACAAGGCGACTGGATCGTGCGTCTGGGCGCCGCCCACGTGAACCCCGATGCCAGCAGCGACCCGCTGACCAACGTCGCGGCGGATGCCCGCGTGGATGTGGACAGCAATACCCAGCTGGGCATCACCCTGGGTTATATGTATACCGATAACATCGGCTTCGGCCTGCTGGCCGCCACCCCCTTCAAGCATGACATCAAGGGTGCGGGCGACATCGCCGGCCTGGGCAAGATCGGGGAAACCAAGCATCTGCCACCCACCCTGACGCTGCAATACCACTTTGCGCCGAAGTCCAACGTGCGACCCTATGTCGGTGCCGGCATCAACTACACCAATTTCTTCAGCGAAAAGACCGTCGGCCTGGGAAATACCAAGCTCGAGCTGGACGATTCCTGGGGGCTGGCGGCCGAAGCCGGCGTGGATATCGACATCAATGACCGCTGGTTCGTCAGTGGCCAGCTCTGGTATCTCGACATCGACACAGACGCCAAGCTCACCGGTGATATCACCGACAGCGCCAAGGTCTCCATCGACCCCTGGGTTGTCATGATCGGGATCGGGACTACATTCTGATAGGCAGCAGTAAACGGGCGGCATCCCCGGGGTTGCCGCCCGCATTCCGTTTGTTTTTGTATTCATAACCCGAGGACAGGTATGAACACGCAGACCACCTACAACTACAAGGTCGTGCGCCAGTTCGCCATTATGACGATCGTATGGGGTATCGTCGGCATGCTGGTGGGCGTCGTGATCGCGGCCCAGTTGGTTTGGCCACAGCTCAACTTCGATCTTCCCTGGCTGACCTACAGCCGCTTACGCCCACTGCATACCAATGCGGTCATCTTCGCGTTTGGAGGATCGGCCCTGTTCGCGACCTCCTATTACGTGGTGCAGCGCACCTGCCAGACACGCCTGTTCAGCGACGGCCTGGCCGCCTTCACCTTCTGGGGCTGGACCGCGGTCATCCTGCTCGCGGCCATCAGTCTGCCCCTGGGCATTACCTCCAGCAAGGAATACGCCGAGCTGGAATGGCCCATCGACCTGCTGATCGCCGTGGTCTGGGTGTCCTACGCCATCGTGTTCTTCGGCACCATTCTGAAACGCAAGGTGAAGCACTTGTACGTGGCCAACTGGTTCTACGGCGCCTTCATCCTCACCGTGGCCGTACTGCATATCGTCAACAGTGCCGCCCTGCCGGTCAGCCTGACCAAATCCTACTCGGTCTATCCCGGGGCCATCGATGCCATGGTGCAGTGGTGGTACGGCCATAACGCCGTCGGCTTCTTCCTGACCGCGGGCTTCCTCGGCATGATGTACTACTTCGTGCCCAAGCAGGCCAACCGGCCGATCTATTCCTACCGCCTGTCGGTGGTGCATTTCTGGGCGCTGATCTCCACCTACATGTGGGCCGGCCCCCATCATTTGCACTACACCGCCCTGCCCGACTGGACCCAGTCCCTGGGCATGGTGTTCTCGCTGATCCTGCTGGCACCCAGCTGGGGCGGCATGATCAACGGCATCATGACCCTGTCCGGCGCCTGGCACAAACTGCGCACCGACCCGATCCTGAAGTTCCTGATCGTGTCCCTGTCCTTCTACGGCATGTCCACCTTCGAAGGCCCGATGATGTCCATCAAGACGGTGAACGCCCTGTCCCACTACACCGACTGGACCATCGGCCATGTACACGCCGGCGCCCTGGGTTGGGTGGCCATGATCTCCATCGGCGCCATCTACTTCCTGGTCCCCAAGCTGTTCGGGCGGGAACAGATGTACAGCCTCAAGCTCATCGAGTGGCACTTCTGGATGTCCACAATCGGCGTGGTGCTGTACATCGTCGCCATGTGGATCGCGGGCATCATGCAGGGCCTGATGTGGCGTGCGGTCAATGCCGACGGCACCCTGACCTACAGCTTCGTGGAGACCCTGCAGGCCATGTACCCCTACTACTTCGTGCGCTTCCTGGGCGGCCTGATCTTCCTGCTCGGCATGTTCGTCATGGCCTACAACGTCATCAAGACCGTTTCCGGGCAGCGTGCGGTCGACGCACCCGTGCCGCAGACCGCTTGAGAGGAGAACGATCATGAGTCATGAAATCGTCGAAAAAAACATCGGCCTGATGGCGTTGTTCATCCTGCTGGTCATCAGTGTCGGCGGCCTGGTACAGATTGTGCCGCTGTTCTTCCTGAAGAGCACCACGGAGCCGGTGCAGGGTCTGAGCCCCTACACGGCCCTGGAGCTGGAAGGACGCGACGTCTATGTCCGCGAGGGCTGCTATGTCTGCCATTCGCAGATGATCCGTCCCTTCCGCGCCGAGACCGAGCGCTACGGTCACTACTCGGTGGCCGGAGAGTTCGTCTACGACCACCCCTTCCAGTGGGGCTCCAAGCGCACCGGGCCGGACCTGGCCCGGGTCGGCGGCCGCTACTCCGACGACTGGCACCGCATCCATTTGATCAACCCCCGTGACGTGGTGCCGGAGTCGAACATGCCGGGCTACCCCTGGCTGGCGGAAAACGTACTGGACGGTCAGCTGACCTCACGCAAGCTCAGCACCATGCGTACCCTTGGCGTTCCCTATACGGATGACGATATCGCCAACGCCAGCGCATCGGTTCAGGGCAAGACGGAGATGGATGCCATCGTCGCCTACCTGCAACGCATGGGCACGGCCCTCAAATAGGAGAGACGGAATCATGGATCTGATCTTTCTGCGTTCGCTGTTCACCGTGCTGATTTTCGTCGCCTTCATCGGGATCTGCTTCTGGGCCTGGAGCCGCAAGCGCAAGCCGGCCTTCGACGAGGCTGCCAACCTTCCCTTCGTGGAGCCCGAATACCCGGTGCAGGATAAGGAGCTGCGTCATGAGTAATGATATTTCCTTCAGTAGTGACTTCTGGAGCTGGTGGATCATCGTCCTCACCCTGGGCAATATCGCCTTCTGCTGGTGGCTGATCGTCTGGACCATGAAGAAGCGTGGCGGCGAAGCCGCCACCGGTGATGTCACCGGCCATACCTGGGACGAGAGCCTGCAGGAATACAACAACCCCCTGCCGCGCTGGTGGCTGTGGCTGTTCTACATCACCATGGTCTTCGGCGTGGTCTACCTGCTGCTCTACCCCGGCCTGGGCAAGTTCCCCGGCCTGCTGGGCTGGACCGGCACTGGCCAGTACGAACAGGAGATGGATCGGGCCGAGGCCCAGTACGGCCCCATCTTCGCCGCCTACGCCAGCCGTGACATCGAGGACCTGGCCCGTGACAGCGAAGCCCTGCAAGTGGGGCAGCGCCTGTTCACCAACTACTGCGCCACCTGCCACGGCGCCGATGCCGGCGGCGGCAACGGCTTCCCCAGGCTGAGTGACGATGACTGGTTGTGGGGTGGTTCCCCGGAGGCCATCAAGACCTCTATCCTGGATGGTCGCCAGGGCATCATGCCCGCCTGGGGCGAGGCACTGGGTGAGCAGGGCGTGGAGGAGGTCACCGCCTACGTGCTCAGTCTCAACGGCCGCGAGGCGGACCCACGGCTCGCACAAGCCGGCAAGGCACGTTTCGATACCATGTGCGTTGCCTGCCACGGCATGGACGGCAAGGGGAACCAGGCCCTGGGCGCCCCCAACCTGACCAACAACACCTGGCTGTACGGCGGCTCGCCGGGCGCGGTCCGCCAATCCATCGTCCAGGGTCGCCGTGGCAACATGCCCGCGCACCGGGACTTCCTCGGCGAGGACAAGGCCCACGTGCTGGCCGCCTACATCTACAGCCTGTCCCAGTGAGGTAAGCCGGCGGGATCCCGCGGGATCCCGCCAACGTCGCATCCATGTCCGAATCCCAACACAAAGGTCCCGCTACCGCCTCCGAACCCATCGAAGAGGTCCTCTACGCCAAACGGCAGAAGATCTACCCCCGTGAAGTGCATGGCTGGTTCGCCCGTCTGCGCACCCTGGGGGTGGTGACCCTGCTCGGCCTGTACTATGGCATCCCCTGGATGAACTGGGACGGGCGTCAGGCAGTGCTGTTCGACCTGCCGGCGCGCCAGTTTCATATCTTCGGCCTGACCTTCTGGCCACAGGATTTCTTCTACCTGGCCATGCTGCTGGTGATCGCGGCGCTGTCGCTATTCTTCTTCACCGCCCTGGCCGGCCGCCTGTGGTGCGGCTTCGCCTGTCCGCAGACGGTATGGACCGAGGCCTTTCTGTGGATGGAGCGGCGCATCGAGGGCGACCGCGGCCGGCAGATGAAACTGGACAAGGCGCCCTGGGGGCCACGCAAGCTGGCCATCAAGGGCACCAAGCACGGGGTGTGGATCCTGTTCTCTCTCTACACCGGTTTCACCTTCGTCGGCTATTTCACACCCATCGAATCCCTCTGGACATCGACACTCGCCTTGGACCTCGGTCCCTGGGAAACCTTCTGGATCCTGTTCTACGGCTTTGCCACCTACGGCAACGCCGGTTGGATGCGTGAACAGGTGTGCATCTACATGTGCCCTTACGCACGCTTCCAGAGCGCCATGTTCGACAAGAACACCCTCATCGTCTCCTACGATCCGGAACGCGGTGAACCGCGCGGGTCGCGCAAGCGCGGCCTGGACCATCGCGAGCAGGGCCTGGGCGACTGCATCGACTGTACCCTGTGCAAGCAGGTCTGCCCCACAGGCATCGACATCCGCGAGGGCCTGCAATACCAATGCATCGGCTGTGCCGCCTGCATCGATGTCTGCAATGACGTCATGGACAAGATGGACTATCCCCGGGGCCTGATCCGCTACACCACGGAAAACGCCCTGGAACACCAGGAAACCCGCATCCTGCGTCCGCGCGTGTTCGTCTACGCCACCCTGCTGCTGGTGCTGTGCACCCTGCTGGTATATTCCGTCAGCCAGCGCGTGCCTGTGGAGGTCGGCGTCATCCGCGACCGCGGCAGCCTGTACCGGGAGACCATGGAGGGCCTGGTGGAAAACATCTATACCCTCAAGATCGCCAACATGGACAAGCGTGACCATCGCTACCAGCTGGAGGTGGAAGGCCCCGAGCAATTGCAGCTGGTCCTGCACCAGCCGGATATCGCGGTGGCCTCGGGTGAGGTACTGACCGTGCCGCTCAGCCTGCGCATCGATCCGGTATACCTGCGCAGTACCAGCAGCGAAGTCGAGTTCACCCTGCGCGCCGTGGATGACCCGAACATCACCATCACCCAGACCGGCCGTTTCATCGGCCCGCCGACAGGAGCCCGTTGACATGCACAGTCAAACCCTTCCCGCCCCCTGGTATCGCCAGTTCTGGCCCTGGTTCATCATTGCCATACCGGCCAGCTCCGTGCTGGTGGGTACACTGATGCTGACCCTGGCGATCCGCAACCCCGATCCCATGGTGGTGGACAACTATTACAAGGAGGGCCTGGCCATCAACCAGCAGCTGGATCGGCAGCGCATCGCCGCCGAACTCGGCATCCAGGCACTGGTGCGCTTCGATGCCGAGAGGCAACAGTTGAGCATCGAGGCCCTCGAGGCGGGACGGCTGCACGGTCCCCTGGAACTCTTTCTCATCCATCCCACCCTGGCCGGCCAGGACCAGGTCGTACTGCTGCAGGCGGACGCGCAAGGCCGCTACAACCTGGCACTTCCCGCCTCGGGTAACGGTCGTTGGCATATTGCCCTGCAATCGGAAACGGGGGGCTGGCGGCTGGAAGGTCGGATCCGGCTGGCAGAAAATACCCAGCTGTTGCTGAGCCCCGGCCTGTAGCCGGCGGCGTACAATCGACGGATTTCAACAGGAGGCAGACCGCGTGAACGAGACCCCCCGCATTCAGCGCATCATCGCCGTACTCTGGCCATCCTTCCTGATGTCCGGGCTGGCCACCATCCTGTTCTTCACCCTCATCGATCCCGCCGAGCTGGTCATTCAACAGCGCACTGTGGAGATCAGCCGGCTCGGCGCCTACAGCATCGGCTTCTTCCTGTTCTGGATACTGACCGCGGCCACCTGCGCCCTGACCTGTTATTTCAACCGTCCCTGCCACCCGGGCCAGCATTCGTCTGGCTGAAACCCGACAGCGCCGCCGGATGCGCCGGCGGCGGCACCTCGAGCCAGAAGGTCACGGGGCCATCGTTGACCAGGCCTACCTGCATATCTGCCCCAAAGCTCCCGGCCTGCACCCGTGCGTAGCGCAGGCGTGCCTGCAGCACCAGGTATTCGAACCAGCGTCGCGCCTCTTGTGGCTGCGCCGCGCTGGAAAAGCCGGCACGGTTGCCCGAGCGGGTATCTGCCGCCAGGGTAAACTGGGGCACCAGCAGCAATCCCCCCTGGACATCCTGGACACTGAGGTTCATGCGGTCCTCCGTGTCGGGGAATACCCGGTATGCCAGCAGACGCTCCAGCAGGCGATCCGCCTGCACGGCACCATCTCCTCGCTGCACCCCCACCAGTACCAGCAGACCCTTCGCGATACCGGCAATGGTGACCCCGTCCACGACCACCTGTGCCTGGCTCACCCGTTGCAGCAGCCCGATCACAGGCGCTCCGCGAATTCCCTCGTCGCCGCCACCAGGGCGTCGACATTGCCGGGCTCGCCGGCCGAATGGCCGGCATCGGCGATGATATGCAACCTCGCCTCGGGCCAGGCCCGATGCAAGGTCCAGGCCTGCTCCACGGGACAGACCACATCGTAGCGGCCATGGACGATGATCGCGGGGATGTCGCGAATCCGCTCGATATCACGCAGGATCTGGTTATCCGCCAGGAAGCTCTGGTGCATGAAGTAGTGGCACTCGATACGCGCCATGGCCAGGGCCCGGCGCGCCTCTCCGAAGTGTTCCGCCAGGGATGGTTTTGCGTGCAGGGTGGAGGCGCGCCCCTCCCACACCGACCAGGCCTTGGCCGCCAGCAGCCGCTGCACCTCGTCGGCACCGGTCAGACGGCGATAATAGGCCGCCACCAGGTCATCCTGTTCCGCCGCGGGGATGGGGGCCAGGAATTCCTCCCAGTAGTCGGGGAACAAGTACCCCGCGCCTTCCTGGTAGAACCAACGGATGTCCCGGTCACGGCAGAGGAAGATGCCGCGCAGCACCATCCCCGTCACCCGTTCCGGATGGGCCTGGGCATAGACCAGGCTCAGGGTCGAACCCCAGGAACCGCCAAACAGCAGCCAGCGCTCGATCCCCAGGTGCTCACGAATGAATTCCATGTCCCGCAACAGGGCCTGGGTATCATTCCCTTCCAGCTCCCCATGGGGTATGGACTGACCACAGCCTCGCTGGTCGAACAAGACGATGCGGTAGCGCTCCGGATCGAAGTACTGGCGATGATAGGGTTCGCAGCCGCCGCCCGGTCCGCCATGCACGAACAACACCGGGATCCCACCCGGGTTTCCGCATTCCTCGACATGCAGCACATGGGGCGGCTCCACCGCCAGGCTGTGGCGCACATAGGGATGCAGGGGAGGATAAAGTCCGTTCATGATCGGGGGACAGTATACCGATTTCTAACCCGCGGGAGGCCCCGGGACTGCCGCGTGGAGGGAATCGGTATACTGTCCCCAAAAAAAAAGGGCGTGCACAGCACGCCCTTTTTTCAAACTCGCAGGTGACGCCCTAGATGAACAGGCAGACGTCGGAGTCCTTGGCCACCGGCAGGAAGTAGGTGGCGCCGACATAGTCGATGCCATCGATGAACTCGCTGTGGCTGAAGCCGAACACGTCCACCGTCATCTGGCAGGCGAGCATCTTCACGTCCGCCTCGATGCACAGCTCGCGCAGCTCATCCACAGTGGCCACGCCCTTGTTCTTGAAGGTCTTCTTCATCAGGGAGGTGGCGACCTTCTCGAACCCGGGGATGCCGGCCATGATCAGGTTGGGCATGGGCCAGGTGATGCCCTGGAACCACTTGGGTCCGAAGGGCATCTTCATGGGCATGGCGGGGTTGCCCAGCGGACTGACCTCGGAGGGGATTTCCTTCTTCAGCAGCAGCAGGCCGTAGAAGGTAAAGAAGATGGAGGAGTCCCAGCCGATGGCGGAGGCGGTGGAGGCCAGGATGAAGGGCGGGTAGGCCCAGTCCAGGGTGCCCTTGGTGGCGATGATGGACATGGAAGGCGTGCGCGCCTCGTCGATTTCCTTCAGCTTGGTGGGCAGCAGCTCGTCCAGCTTCTGGTTGAGCCATGCGTCCATCTGAGCACTTCCCTTCATTTCTTCAGCTGTTGTTGACATAAATGTCCTCCTCCTAGCCGTGTAATTGGTACTGTCATGTTATATAGCGAGGATGCCCATTGTGGGTGCTCACCTGTGTCACGCATTCAACCATCGCCTCTGGATACATCCGCCACAGCCGGGAGCTTGGGGCTGGTGCAATTGGCGCGACCGGGTTCGATTCTATGGGCGATCAGTCGGACGGTCAATTCTGCCCACAATCCCCCCGGATTGCCAGTCCGGCCCCCGGGCCCGTCTAGCACTGCTCCCAGGGCAGACCGTGATAACGCCAGCCGCCACGACTGCTGCGGTGATGATGCTCGTCCAGATCACCCTCAAAACCCTCGTCGACGTGATAGATCTCCTGGAAGCCGGCCGCCAGCAGGACGCGGCCCGCCTCCAGGGAACGCTTGCCACTGCGACAGATGAGGATGATGGGGGCACTGGCCCGGGGTTCATCGTGACTCAACCCCCCCAGGATGAGCTTGCGTATATCGGTGACGAAGTGGGGATTGATGTCCCAGTCCGGCTCGTCGATCCAGGGAATATGCACGGCACCGATCGGGTGCCCCACGAACAGGAACTCGATATTGGAGCGAATATCCACTAACAGGGCGCGCGGGTCCCTCTGCAGCAATTCCCAGGCCTCGCGCGGCCCGATATCCTTCACTTCCGGTATGTTCTGCTTCATCGCCTGCTCCCGAGCCCCCTTGCCTGCAGTATAGCGGCACTTGCCAGCCTTCTGTCCGCCACGTACCTTTCGTCCCCATGCACGTACCCCCTCCCAAGGCCCTGCTACGCCCGGTCGGTCGCGCCATAGCCGACTATGACATGATCCGCGCCGGCGATCGCGTCCTGCTGGGCGTATCGGGCGGCAAGGACTCCCTGGCACTGCTGCACATCCTGCTGCACTTGCAGCAACGCGCGCCGATCCGCTTTGATCTTGGTGTTATCAGCGTCGATCCCATGGTCGACGGTTTCGACCTGACACCTCTCGAGGCCTATATGGCCGATCTGGGGGCGCCCTACTTCCGGGTCCGGGAACCCATCCTGGAACGGGCCCGCAGCCATATGAGCGGCGACTCCTACTGCAGCTGGTGCGCCCGCATGAAACGGGGAACCATGTATGCCACGGCGCGCCGCGAAGGGTACAACTGCCTCGCCCTGGCCCAGCACCTGGACGACCTGGCGGAAAGCTTTCTCATGTCCTCCTTCCATGGCGGCCAGCTGCGCACCATGAAGGCCCACTACCGCAACGATGCGGGCGATCTGCGCATCATCCGCCCCCTCGTCTATGTGCGTGAACGCCAGACCCGCGAATTTGCCCGGTCCGCGGCCCTGCCGGTGATCGGCGATAACTGCCCGGCCTGCTTCCGCATGCCCACCCAGCGCCAGCACATGAAAGAGCTGCTGGCTCGGGAGGAGACGCAGAACCGGCTGCTGTTCAAGAGCTTGCTGGCCAGTATGCGCCCACTTATGACGGAACAGGACCCGAAAACGATATAAAAACTCCACTTTTATTTTATTAATGATGAAGTGGTTAATTTTGTACGATTATTACCGTATTTTCACTATAAAGGGTTTTTTATTGAACATTTCCCCTACTTCGCCCCTCCCAAAAGGCAAGCTCATCCACCTGTCGGCGGGACGCCGTAAACACATCCCTGTGGGCTTGACGGCCGCATCCCTGCGGCCGACACCCGCCAACAGGTGGATGAGCTTGCCAGCGCACAGCCCGGCACCCGGTCCATGCGCGCGCGACTGATCCGGGCCGGCCTGCGCCTGTTCGCCGCCCTCCCCCTGCCCTGGAACCACGCCCTGGGGGCCGGTTTCGGCTGGCTGCTGGCCCTGCTGCCCACCGGCCTGCGCCACACCACGCGTGATAACCTGCGGAAATGCTTCCCGGACCTGGACACGCGCGTGCGGCGCCGCCTGGCGCGACGCAGCCTGGTGGAAACGGGCAAGACCATCACCGAGACCGGACCCCTCTGGTGCTGGCCCGGGGAATGGGCCCTGGCGTTGTTGCGGGAGGTGCGCGGCCGGGAATGGGTCGATGCGGCCCTGGAGAAGGGGTGCGGCCTGATCCTGGCCACCCCCCACCTGGGTGCCTGGGAACTGGCCGGGTTGTGGGGCGCGGCAAACCTGCCCATGACCACCCTGTACCGCCGGCCGCGCATGGGCGAGCTCGATCAGCTGGTGCGCGCGGCGCGGGAGCGCATGGGCGCGCGCTACGTGGCGGCCGACGCCAGCGGGGTGCGCGCCCTCTACCAGGCCCTGGCGGACAACCGGGTGGTGGGCATGCTGCCGGACCAGGATCCCCGCGACAGCGGTGGCGAGTTCGCCCCTTTCTTCGGCACGCCCGCCTATACCATGACCTTCCTGTCCCGGCTGGCGCGCAAGACCCAGGCCCCGGTGGTGTTCGCCTACTGCGAACGCCTGCCGCGGGGCCGCGGCTACATTCTGCACTTTCTCCCCACCCCCGCCACCATCCACGGCGCCCTGCCGGAATCCCTCGCCACGGTAAACCAGATGGTGGAACAGTGCGTGCGTGCGCTGCCCGAGCAGTACCAATGGAGCTACAAGCGTTTCAAGACACAACCCGGGGACATCGCGGCACGGAAGGGATAGTGAAACCACCCTGTAGGAGCGGCCTTCGGCCGCGAACATTCGCGGGCAGAGCCCGCTCCTACAGGGTACTTCGCGGAAACGAACATTCGCGGCCGAAGGCCGCTCCTACAGGGTGGTGCGGGTCACGGTGGCAGACACCTCACGCGCTCCCGAGCTGCTTGCGCAGGCGCTTCAGGAACACCTGCATTTCCTTGACCGCCTGCTTGTCGCCCCGGGTTTCGGCGGCCTCGATACCTTTTTCGTACACCGCCATCGCCTGGGCATCGCGGCCGAGTTCGGTCAGCACCTTACCGTAGAGCTTCCAGGCGGCGGAATAGCCCTTGTCCAGCTGCACGGCACGGGCCAGGTGCTCCACGGCCATGAGGGCATCGCCCTTCTTGAAATACTCGTTGCCCAGGCTGTAGCGCAGCAGCGCGTTATCCTGGCCGGAGGCCAGCATTTTTTCGAAGTTTTCGATCATCCCCATGACTGGCACCCTAGCGCCGCCAGAAGGCCGGGGTCAACAGCACCAGGGCCGTGAAGATCTCCAGGCGCCCCAGCAGCATGGCGAAGCAGAGCACCCACTTGGCCAGGTCATTGATGCTGCCGTAGTGCGCCCCCACCTCACCCAGGCCGGGGCCCAGGTTGTTGATACAGGCCGCCACGGCGGAAAAGGCCGTGATCTGGTCCAGGCCGCTGGCCATGAGGATCAGCATCATGACCGCGAAGCTGGCCACGTAGGCGGCGAAGAAACCCCACACCGATTCCACCACCCGGTCCGGCACGGCCTTGTTGCCGACCTTGACGGGGATCTGGGCATTGGGGTGCACCAGGCGCGTGATCTCGCGCAGGCCCTGTTTGAGCAGCAGCAGGAAGCGGATCACCTTCATGCCACCGCCGGTGGAATTGGCGCAGGCACCGATGAAGCTGGCGAACAACAGCAGCACCGGCAGGAAACCCGGCCAGGCGGAGTACGCGACGGTGGTGAAGCCGGTGGTGGTACCGATGGACACGGCCTGGAACAGGCCGTGATGCAAGGCCTCGTAACCGGTGGCGAAGGTCTGGGTGAGGTAGAGATAGCCCACCGTGATCACCGACACCAGCAGCAGTATGATGAGATAGGTCTTCACCTCCGAGTCGGCGAGGTAGGGGCGCAGACTCAGGGAGCGCCAGGCCATGAAATGCAGGGCGAAGTTCATTCCCGCCAACACCATGAATACCACGGCGATCATCTCGATCAGGGCACTCCCGAAATAGCCCATGCTGGCATCGTGCGTGGAAAAACCACCGATGGCGACGGTGGAAAAGCTGTGGGCGATGGCATCGAAACCGCTCATGCCCGCCAGCCAATAGGCCCCGGCACAGGCGATGGTCAGGGACAGGTAGATATACCAGAGCGCCTTGGCCGTTTCGGTGATGCGCGGGGTGAGCTTGTTGTCCTTCATGGGCCCGGGCGTCTCGGCGCGGAACAGCTGCATGCCGCCGACGCCGAGCATGGGCATGACCGCCACCGCCAACACCACGATGCCCATGCCACCCAGCCATTGCAATTCCTGGCGATAGAAGAGAATGGAGGGCGGCAGGTGATCGAGGCCGACAAGGACGGTGGCACCGGTGGTGGTCAGCCCGGACATGGATTCGAATACCGCATCGGTAAAGCTCATCAGCGGTTGCTCGGACAGGTAAAATGGCAGTGCTCCCACCAGGCCGAGCACCGACCAGAACATCACCACCACCACGAAGCCGTCGCGCACGCGCAGCTCGCGGCGCATGCCGCGCACCGGCAGCCAGAACAGGAAGCCCGTCACCAGGACCAGCGCGAACCCTGTCAGGAAGGGTGCCATGGCACCGTCCGCATACCACCAGGAAACCAGCACGGGCGGCAGCATGGTGGTGCTGAACACCATCATGAGCAGGCCGAGGATGCGTTGAATGGTGGTGAAGTGCATGCCGGATCAGAAGAAGGTCACGCCCACCTGGAACAATCGTTCCACGTCGGGGATGTAGCGCTTGTCCACCAGGAACAGGATGACGTGATCCTCGGTCTGGATGACCGTATCGTGGTGGGCGATGATGACCTCCTCGCCCCGCACCACGGCACCGATGGTGGTACCCGGTGGCAGCTTGATCTCGGCCACGGCACGACCCACCACCTTCGAGTTGCCGCGGTCGCCATGGGCCACCGCTTCGATGGCCTCGGCGGCGCCACGGCGCAGGGAGTGCACATTGACCACGTCGCCACGGCGCACATGGGCCAGCAGACTGCCAATGGTGGCCTGCTGGGGCGAAATGGCGATATCGATGACATCACTCTGCACCAGATCCACGTAGGCGGCCCGGTTGATGAGCGACATGACCTTGCGGGCACCGAGGCGCTTGGCCAGCATGGCGGAGAGGATGTTTGCCTCCTCGTCGTTGGTGAGCGCGCAGAAGATATCGGTATTCTCGATATTCTCTTCCAACAACAATTCCTCGTCGGCGGCATCACCGAGCAGCACGATGGTGCGCCCCAGTCGCTCCGACAGGCGCCGGGTGGTCTCCGGGCTGCAGTCGATGATCTTCACCTGGTGACGGGATTCGATGGCCTCGGCCAGGCGCAGTCCGATATTGCCGCCACCGGCGATGATGATGCGTTTGACCGGCTTGTCCAGCTTGCGCAGTTCACCCATCACGGCCCGGATATTCTTGCGCGCGGCGATGAAGAACACCTCGTCATCGGCCTCGATGACGGTCTTGCCTTCGGGGATGATGGGGCTGCCACGGCGGAAAATAGCCGCCACCCGCGCCTCGATGCCGGGCATGTGCTTGCCCAGCTCCTGTAGCTCATGGCCCACCAGCGGGCCACCGTACACGGCGCGTACCGCCACCAGCTGCACCCGACCGTCCGCGAAATCCAGCACCTGCAGGGCGCCGGGATGCTGGATCAGGCGCTGGATATAATCGGTCACCAGCTGCTCGGGGCTGATGAGCACATCGATGGGCAGGGCTTCCTGGTTGAACAGTTTGGCGTGATTCAAATATTCCAGGGCCCGCACCCGGGCGATCTTGATGGGGGTATGGAACAGGGTGTAGGCCACCTGACAGGCGATCATGTTGGTTTCATCGCTGTTGGTCACGGCGATGATCATGTCCGCATCCTCCCCCCC
>SWBZ01006450.1_pt1 | contig 39517 bp, 35 predicted proteins | sample 4693031 | NCBI WGS metagenome assembly SWBZ01 (sample SAMN10267274, study PRJNA491770) | bioreactor metagenome | isolation source: DHS bioreactor inoculated with | place: Japan: off Shimokita Peninsula
CCCCCCCCTCACGGAGCCTGCCGGCGTCCCCGGCAGGCGCAGGCAGCTTAGAGCCCTAAAATTGGCACAAAAATGCAGCCGCTAAACGGGGAAAAGGGCCGATTTCAGAATGGTTTCCCATAAGAAATAACCACTTGCCCTTGTCCGACCCGCCGACAAAAAATTGCCGCCCAGGGGTAAAGATTTTCCGCCGCGGCCCGATACCCAAGCCGGGAGCGGTGAATATTTCGAATTCGCGAAGTATATCCGCTAAACATCAACCTGATTCCCGGTGCGGCGCATGACGTCCCCGAGGGATAGGAGATTTACATCATGGCAATGATCATCAATTCCAACATCGCCTCGCTCAACGCGCAGCGCAACCTGACCAGTTCCCAGTCCGATCTGGGTGTGTCCCTGCAGCGCCTGTCCTCCGGCCTGCGCATCAACAGCGCCAAGGACGACGCCGCCGGCCTGGCCATTTCCGAGCGTTTCAGCACCCAGATCCGCGGTCTGAACCAGGCCGCCCGTAACGCCAACGACGGTATCTCCCTGGCGCAGACCGCCGAAGGTGCCCTGGGTGGCGTCACCGACCTGCTGCAGCGCGTGCGCGAACTGTCCGTACAGTCCGCCAACGCCACCAACAACGCCTCTGACCGCGCCGCACTGCAGTCGGAAGTCGAACAGCTGGTCGCCGAAGTCAACCGCGTCGCCCAGACCACCACCTTCAATGGTGTACAGTTGCTGGACGGCAGCTTCAGCGCCCAGGCCTTCCAGGTCGGCGCCAATGCCGGTCAGACCGTGTCCATCGACGCCATTGCCAATGCCAGCACCGCGGTATTGGGTAATACCAGCATCAGCACCTATGCCGAGGTCAGCACCGGCGGCACCACCAACGCGGTGCAGGTCGGCTTGTCCGGCATGACCGTCAACGGCACCGCCGTGGCCAATACCGGTCGCGACGCCGCCGATATCGCCGCCTCCATCAACGCTGTCGATGGCGTGACCGCCACCGCCACCAACGCCCAGACCGCCATTGCCTTCACCGACGTGGTAGGGACCGAGGAAGTGGCACTGGTGCAGACGACGGCCACCCAGACCGCCATCGCCGGTACCGCTGATGCCAACGGGCAGCAGTTCATTCTGAATATTGATGGTAGTGAAGCGGTCAATGTGACCTTTGCCAATGCCGAAACGGTTGCGACAGGTGCTATTGCTGCCGAACTGGATTCGGATCTTGCCACGTTTATTGCGGGCAGTGGTGGTGCATACAGTATCGTATCGGGCTCCCTGTCCGGTGGCGACCTGGTGCTTGCCAAGGCCGATGGCAGCGACATGACCATCAATACGACCGGCAGCACCCTGGGTGGTGTCGCCGCCAGTGCGGCCGGCCTGACTGGCACGGCTACCAACGGAACGCAGTACGTTGCACCTGTAGCCCCTGATTACACCTTCAGCGTCAACGGTACCTCCCTCAGCCTGGGTGCTGTCGGAACGGATGGCCGTATCACTGGTGCCGAGATGGCGGGTCTGATCAATGCCCTGGACGGCATTACTGCCTCCTTCAGCGGCGGCAACCTGAGTATCGCCACGGACGACGGCAGCAACATCGAGCTGACCCAGGCCGGTACCGATGCGGCGGCCGAAGGTCTGGCCGGTGGCGCGGCCACGACCACCTACTACGGTAGTGTGAGCGTTGCCAGCACCAGCTCCCAGGGTATCCAGTTCACCGGTCAGGATCCGGGCAGTGTCCAGTCTGATCTGGCCAACACCGCCCCCGGCGCGGCGACCACCAACAACTACGTGGTTTCCCAGGTAGACATCTCTACCGCGGAAGGTGCCCAGATCGCCATGCAGGTGATCGACAGCGCCCTGACCGAGATCAACAGCTCCCGGGCCGATCTCGGTGCCCTGCAGAACCGCTTCGAGGCCGTGGTGAACAACATCGCCATCACCTCCGAGAACCTGACTGCAGCGCGCAGCCGGATCATGGACGCGGACTTCGCGGCGGAAACCGCCTCGCTGACCCGCAGCCAGATCCTGCAGCAGGCCGGTGTGTCCATCCTGGCGCAGGCCAACAGCCTGCCCCAGCTGGCCCTGTCCCTGTTGCAGTAAGCCTCATGGCAGTGAAGCGCCCGGGGATGTCCCCGGGCGTGACACTTGGTTAAAGAGGTGACAACCATGGCCATCGATTCCATATCCGCAGCGGTTCTTTCCCAAGTCCGATCGTCCGGCACGCCGGTTTCGGGCAGTGCGCGTGGGACAGAGCATCCAAATCCCTTCCAGCAGGAACTGCAAGCGGCGCAGGGGCCGGCACAAACCGTCCTCGCCAGCGAACAGATCTTGCCGCCTGAAGCCAATCCCGACCGTGAGGCCCTGGACCAGGCCGTCAGCAGCATGAATTCCTTCGTCCAGAACCTGCAGCGTGATCTCCAGTTCGAGGTCAACCTGGATCTCGGCCAGACGGTGATTTCCGTGGTGGATCGTTCGACAAATGAAGTAATTAGACAAATTCCCTCCGAGGAGGCCGTGGCCCGTGCCCAGCGTCTCCAGGAACAGTTCGAGGATACCGGCGGTCTGCTGATCAAGGTGCAGGCCTGAGCTGGTATCTTTCTTGCTAATTGAGCCATAGCACTACCGCCATGGCTTTCTGCAGTACCGTCACGGCCAGGTAGGACCAGGAACACGAGGACCGCAATGGCTTCCATCAGCTCGCCGGGCATTGGCTCCGGCCTCGACATCAACAGCATTGTCAGCCAACTGGTGGCCGCCGAGGGTCAGCCGGTCAAGAACCGTCTCGACCGCACCGAAACCGAGCTGCAGACGCGCATTTCCGCCTATGGCGCCTTGCAGGGCGCGGTATCCGGTTTCCAGTCGGCCCTGGGCAAGCTTGCCAGCGGCAGCGGATTCCAGGCGAACAGCGCCAGCTCCTCCAACCAGGACGTATTGGTGGCCACGGCCAGCCGCACGGCGGTGCCCGGCAGCTATGACATGGACGTGGGCCAGTTGGCCAGGGCCCACAGTCTGGTGACCGATTCCAGCCTGGCCGGCGGCCAGTTCGAGTCCACTTCCGATGTGCTGGGCACCGGCACCCTGACCTTCAAGTTCGGCACCACCGTGGCCGACGCCGAAAGCTACACCTCCTTCACGCCCAACGCGGACGCGGCCATCACCACGGTGGAGATCACCGACGGCAGCCTGAACGGCATCCGCGACGCCATCAACCAGGCCAATATGGGCGTGCGCGCCGCGGTCATCTACGATGGCAGTCATTTCCGCCTCACCCTGACCAGCACGGATACGGGCGCCGAGCGCAGCATGGAGATCAGTGTCAGCGATGCCGATGGAAATAACGGCGATGCCAACGGCCTGTCGCTGCTGAGCTTCAATGCCGGCGCCGCCAACATGACCCAGACCAGTGCCGGCCAGGATGCGCAACTCACCCTCAACGGCCTGGCGATCACCAGCGCCAGCAACACCCTGTCCAGCACCCTGACCGGCCTGACCATCAACCTGCTGGGCGAGGGCAGTTCCACCCTCAAGGTGGAACAGAATCGCTCCGAGGCGACCGCCTCCATTCGTGGTTTCGTGGATTCCTACAACAGCCTGATGGGTGGCATCAACCAGTTGACCGGCTACGATCCCGAGACCCGCCGTGCCGGCGCGCTCAACGGCGACAGCAGTGTGCAGGGGCTTAAGAACCAGCTGTCCCGCATGCTGTCCACCCCGGTGGAAGGCCTGGACGGGCCGTTTTCCATCCTGGCGGACATTGGCATCAGCCGTAACTCCCTCGATGGCACCCTGGTGCTGGACGAGACGAAGTTGCAGACATCCCTGCGCGAGAACTATGACAGCGTGATGGGTCTGTTCGCCGCCGCCGGCCGTTCCAGTGATGCGCAGGTGCAGGTGCTCGGCCACAACAAGTCCACCCAGGTGGGCCAGTACGCCGTGAACATCACCCGCATGGCCAGCCAGGGCAGTCTGACCGGCTCCGTCGCGGCGAACCTCGACATCACCGCCGGGGTGAACGATACCCTGAAGATCAAACTGGATGGGGTGGAAGCCAGCATCACCCTGTCCGCCGGCACCTATACGGCCGCTTCACTGGCAGCAGAGCTGCAATCGCGCATCAACGGCACCAAGGCCTTTGCCGACCTGGGCAGCGGCGTACGGGTGAGCGAGGCGGGCGGGGTGCTCAGCCTCCGTTCCGACCGCTACGGCTCCGCCTCCAAGGTGGAGGTGACCGGCGGCAACGGCGCCAGCGCCCTGCTGGGCGGGTCTCCCGTGGCCAGCACCGGCGAGGACGTGGCGGGCACCATCGGCGGCCAGCGGGCCACCGGCTCCGGCCAGAACCTGACCGGTACGGGTTCGGCCGAGGGTCTGCGCCTCCTGATCAGCGGCGGCACCACGGGTGACCGCGGCGAGATCGCCTTCAGTCGCGGCTTTGCCGACCAGATGAACGACCTGGTGCGGGGATTGCTGGCGGACGACGGCCTGTTCAAGAACATGAGCGCATCCCTGGATGAACGCCTGGCCGGTATCGCGACGGAGCGGGAAAAACTCGCCGCGCGCCTGGAGCGATTCGAACAGCGCATCAGCGCCCAGTTCACGGCCATGGACCAGTTGGTCAATCAGTTGCAGAACACCGGGAATTACCTCACACAGCAGTTGGAAGCGCTGCCGGTGATCGGCGCGAACAACAATAACCGCAGGTAAGGCCCTGGTGTCGGGCTTCAGCCCGACAAAAAAGAAAACAGGAAAGGGTGATCCCGGGTACAGGAAAACCCGTGAATACCGATACAGGATGCAGACGGTGCGAGTGGTGATGTACCTAATCAATCAACAGGAGTGGTGGTGATGAGTTATTTGAATGCACGGGCAGCGTTGAACAAGTACAAGTCGGTCAATGCGCACAGCATGGTGGAAGCGGCCAGTCCCCATCGCCTGATTCAGATGCTCATGGAAGGCGCGCTGGAGAAGATCAACGTGGCTCGTGCGCATATGCTATCCAGCCAGCTGGGCGAGAAGGCGCAGAACATCACCTGGGCCATCTCCATCATCGATGGTTTGCGCATCAGCCTGGACAAGGAGCAGGGCGGCGATATCGCCCAGAACCTGGAAGACCTCTACGACTACATGGTGCGCCAACTGATCCAGGCCAACCTGAAAAACGAACCGGCCATCCTGGACGAGGTGACGGACCTGCTGCTGCAGATCAAGACCGCCTGGGATGCCATCGCCCCCGAGGCGGCCCGGGCATCGGGCCAGCCGGCGGCCTGAGGCCCGCGAGCGTATCAGGATGAATAACACGCTGCTGAAAAGGGAGACGACCCGCCAGGATCAGCTGGACCTGATCCTGGACCTCAGCCTGGCCATGCTGGACAGTGCCCGTTCCGGAGATTGGGAGGGCCTGCAGGCGCGTGAGCAGGAACGCCGCGCCCTGGTGACGGAGTGTTTTCGCGTGGCGGCCAGCTCCGCGGAGGCCCCCCAGGTGGCAGAGGCCCTGCGGCGCATACTGGTCGTGAATGACGAGCTCGCCTCCCTGACCCTCGCCCAACGCGATGTCCTGGGCGCCAGCCTGCAGGGCTTCGGCACCGCCCGCAAGGCGCAGAAGGCCTACGGTCAGCACTTGTAGGAGCGGCCTTCGGCCGCGAACCGTTCGTACCACTTCCGTTCGCGGCCAGAGGCCGCTCCTACAGGGGACGCTGGGCTGATCCGTCGTGATTCCGGCACTCATTTCCCCCTTCAGACCCATGCTCTAAATCTCCTTTGTTGCGATTATCCAACGTCCATAATCGCTTAGCTGCGATTCTTCTCCTGGTTCCGAGTCCGCTGTTTGACGACAAAATTTTGACATCACCGAAAATCGGTGGTTAACTAATCCCGCAGGACCGTCCCGGGGGGGCTGAAGCGTCCCGGCGGCGTCGCCCATAAACACAAAAGCAGCGGGACTACACAGGCGGACGAAGACCATGAGTGAACCGAAGGTACTGATCATCGAGGCCGATGAGGCGCGCGGGCGTGAGCTTGCCGCGGTGCTGAGATTCATCAATTACGAGGCAGTCTGGGTGGCCGATTGCAGCCGCTGGGCCAAGGCCCTGGAAGAGCAGGATCCCTGTCTGGCGGTGCTGGTCGGCAGCTGCAAGAACGACAAGGCCCTGGAGAAATTGCTGAAAGAGGTGCATGGCTATGACGAGCACCTGCCCATCTTCCTGCTGGCGGAAAAGGACCGGGAACCCACGGTGCCCATCGAGCCCAGCTCCTGCATCCTCGGCAAGATCGCCCTGCCGCCGCATTACACCCAGCTCACCAGCGCCCTGCACCAGGCCGAGGTGTACCGCGAGTCCCAGCTCGACGGCAGCCGCCAGCGGCCCGTGGACCTGTTCCGCAGCCTGGTGGGTAGCAGCCGTTCCATCCACCAGGTGCGCAAGATGATCCAGCAGGTGGCCGATTCCGACGCCAATGTGCTGATCCTGGGCGAGTCCGGCACCGGCAAGGAAGTGGTGGCGCGCAACATCCATTATTATTCCGCGCGCCGCGAACAACCCTTCGTGCCCATCAATTGCGGGGCCATTCCCGCCGATCTGCTGGAATCGGAGCTGTTCGGCCACGAGAAGGGCGCCTTCACCGGCGCCATCAGTACCCGCCAGGGCCGCTTCGAGCTGGCCGAGGGCGGCACCCTGTTCCTCGACGAGATCGGCGACATGAGCCTGCCCATGCAGGTGAAGCTGCTGCGCGTGCTGCAGGAGCGCACCTTCGAGCGGGTGGGCAGCAACAAGAGCATCGTCACCAATGTCCGTGTCATCGCCGCTACCCATGTGAACCTGGAGGAGGCCATCGCCGACGGCCGTTTCCGCGAGGATCTCTTCTACCGCCTCAATGTGTTCCCCATCGAGATGCCGCCGTTGCGCGATCGGGTGGAGGACATCCCGCTGCTGATCAACGAACTGATCCGCCGCATCGAATACGAGAAGCGCGGTTCCGTGCGCTTCACCCAGGCGGCGGTGCTGTCCCTGTGCCAGTACAGCTGGCCGGGCAACGTGCGCGAGCTGGCCAACCTGGTGGAGCGGATGGCGATCCTGTGCCCCTTCGGCGTGGTGGACATCCAGGACCTGCCGGAGAAATTCCAGGCCGAGGGGATTCCCGCCAGCGCCGGCCAGGTGCTGGCGTCCATGGATGACGAGGAAACCGCGCCCGCCATGCTCCCGCCCCAGCCCCATCCCATGCACAGCTTCTCGGCCGACAGCATGGAACCGCGCCTGCCCCGCAATGGCCTGGACCTCAAGCAGCACCTCAGTGACCTGGAAGTGGGCTTCATCAAGCAGGCCCTGGACGATGCCGACGGCGTGGTGGCGCGTGCCGCCAAACGGCTCGGCATGCGCCGTACCACCCTGGTGGAAAAACTGCGTAAGTATGGCCTGCAACGGGCCGATGAAACGGCAGGAATTTGACGTCCCCGTAAATCAGGATTTGTAACTACCTGATTTAAAAGAAAGCCAACTTTTCGGCACGCCTCTTGCTTCTGTGCGAACGTGGGTCCATGAGACCCGCGATCACCCGCACAGGCAGGCGAGAGCATGACCGAGACCACGATTCACGATCCCCGCGAACTGCAACAGGCCTTCGAGGCCTTCATGGGCATGTCGGCACAGCTGGAAAGTGCCTACCGCGAGCTTGAACAGCGCGCCGAACGGCTGACCCTGGAACTGGCGGCGGCCCGCTCGGAACGACTGGCGCAGCTGGCTGACAAGGAACGCATCGCCGATCGCCTCGGCACCCTGCTGGAGGCCCTGCCCGGTGGGGTGGTGGTGCTGGATGGCTCGGGTCGGGTGTGCGAATGCAATCCCGCCGCGCTCGACCTGCTCGGCGAACCCCTGCTGGGGGAAACCTGGGAGACGGTGACCCGGCGGGTGCTGAGCGACGAGCAGCAGGATGCCCACGAGGTGCGCCTGCTGGACGGCCGCCGGGTGAGCATTTCGCGTCGCACCCTGGATTCCCAGCCGGGACAGATCCTGTTGTTGCACGACGTCACCGAGACCCGTGCCCTGCAGGAAACCGTCAGCCGCCAGCAACGCCTGTCCGCCATGGGTGAAATGACCGCCCGCCTGGCCCACCAGATTCGCACTCCCCTGTCCTCGGCGTTGCTGTATGCCTCGCAGTTGTCCGGTGGACAACTCAAGGCCGCCGACCAGGTGCGCTTTTCCACAAAACTCCTGCAGGGCCTGCGCCAGCTCGAACGCATGGTGCACGACATGCTCGGCTTCGCACGCGGTGGCGCCGCGGCGGCGGAAACCGTGCCGGTACGCGAATTGCTGCGCGACCTGGAGCAGTCCATGGTCGCCACCCTGCTGGCCTCGGGCGCCCGCCTGAACATCGACAACCAGGCCCCTGCCGCTTGCCTGCAGGGCAATCGCGAGGCCCTCGCCGGCGCACTGGTGAACCTGGCCGCCAACGCCGTGCAGGCCACGGGGCAGGGTGCGCGCCTGCGGGTGAGCGTGCAGGAGACTGACCATGGACGGCTGGAAATCGCCGTCACCGACAACGGACCCGGCATCCCCACGGAACTGCGCGAGCGTATTTTCGAACCCTTTTTTACCACCCGTCCCGAAGGCACCGGCCTGGGCCTGGCCGTGGTGCAGACGGTACTGCAGGCCCATGGTGGCGGCATCCGTCTCGAAGCACCGGCCCAGGGCGGCACACGTTTCGTGCTGGAACTGCCCATGACCCAGCCGGAACTGCTGCCCGGTGGCCGACTGGCGGAAACTCAATTGAGCCATGCGGACAAGCGCCTGTCCGCTGAACGGAGGTACGCGGTATGAATGCAGCACCGGTGCTGATCGTGGAAGATGACCCGGCCCTGCGCGAGGCCCTGAGCGACACCCTGGAACTGGCCGGCTATCCGGTCACCGTGGCCTGCGACGGCCAGGGCGCCCTGGAACGCCTGGAACAGCTGGACATCGGCATGGTGGTGAGTGACGTGAACATGGGTCGCATGGACGGCCACGCCCTGTTGGCGCGTATCCGTGCCCAGGCGCCGGACCTGCCCGTGGTGCTGATGACCGCCTATGGCACTATCGAGAAGGCCGTCGAGGCCATGCGCGATGGTGCCACCGATTACCTGGTGAAGCCCTTCGAGGCCGGTGTACTGGTGGACATGGTGAGCCGCTACCTGCCCGGCGAGCGCCGGCTGGAAAGCGGCCTGGTGGCCGAGGATGAGCGCAGCCGCCAGCTGGCGGCGCTGGCCACCCGCGTGGCCGCCACCGATGCCACGGTCATGATCTGTGGCGAATCCGGTTCCGGCAAGGAGGTGTTCGCCCGTTTCATCCATGAACATTCCCCCCGCAACGCCAAGCCCTTCGTCGCCATCAACTGTGCCGCCATCCCGGAGAACATGCTGGAGGCCGTGCTGTTCGGGTACGAGAAGGGCGCCTTCACCGGTGCCTATCGCGCCCAGGCCGGCAAGTTCGAACAGGCCCAGGGCGGCACCCTGTTGCTGGACGAGATCTCCGAAATGGACCTGGCACTGCAGGCCAAGCTGCTGCGCGTACTGCAGGAGCGTGAGGTGGAACGCCTCGGCGGCCGCGAGCTGATTTCCCTGGATGTGCGCGTGCTGGCCACCACCAACCGCAATATGCGCGAGCAAGTGGCGGCAGGGCGTTTCCGCGAGGACCTGTATTACCGCTTGAATGTGTTTCCCCTGAATTTGCCGCCCTTGCGCGCACGGCCTGCCGATATTCTGCCCCTGGCCGAGGGCCTGCTGGAGCGCTACTGCCGGCATGGGCGCGGCAGGCCGCGCCTGTCCGCCGCCGCGCAACAGCGGCTGCTGGAACATCACTGGCCGGGCAATGTGCGCGAGCTGGACAATGTCATCCAGCGCGCCCTGATCCTGCTCAATGGTGAAGTCATCGAGGTGGCGGACCTGTGCTTCGGGGAAACGGCCACGCCGTTGGTCGAGACCAGCGTCGTCGCGGTGGACAACGAACATACTCGCGAAGGCTTGGGCGATGACCTGAAGAGTCGCGAATACCAGCTCATCCTGGAGGCCCTGGAGGCCGATCGGGGCAGCCGCAAGGCGGCGGCGGAACGGCTGGGCATCAGTCCGCGCACCCTGCGCTACAAGCTGGCGCGCATGCGCGAGCAGGGCATCTCCGTGCCAGCGTAGATTACTTGCAGGAGCGGCCTCTGGCCGCGAACCGGTTCGCGGCCAGAGGCCGCTCCTACAAGCCGCAAGACATTGTTTGCAAGGTTCGACTACAGAGGTAAGCAACATGAGCGAAATCGACGTCAACCAGATCCTCAGCCAGATGCGCGCCCTGCGCGCCACGGCCCAGGGCCAGGGGCCGGAAGCGGCCGCTGCCACCCCCGGACAGAATTTCGGTGACCTGCTCAAACAGTCCATCGACAAGGTCAACGAAACCCAGACCAACGCCGGCGAGCTGCGCGACCGATTCGTGGCGGGCGATCCCGACGTGGACCTCACCCGGGTGATGGTGGAACTGCAGAAGGCCAGTCTGTCCTTCCAGGCCATGACCCAGGTGCGCAACAAGCTGGTCAATGCCTACCAGGACATCATGAACATGCCGATCTGATCGGCGCTATGTCCACCTGCGTGGACATGACGATGGCGCGGGGAGTCAGGGTTACTTCCGGAATTACTGAGAGCAGCAAGACAGGGTGGCGGATAACGATATGGCACTGGTAAAAACAGAAGCGGCGGCACAGGGTTTCACCCAGTTACCCGCCATGCGGCAGCTGTGGTTCATGATCGCCATCGCCGCCAGCGTGGCGGTGGGGGTGTCCCTGGTGCTGTGGATGCAGACCCCCAACTACAGTCTGCTGTACGGCAACCTGTCCCAGAAGGATGCCGGCCAGGTGGTGGATGCCTTGCAGACGGCCAATATCCCCTTCAAGGTGGACGAGGGCAGCGGTGCCGTCATGGTGGCCTCCAGCCAGATCCACCAGGCGCGGCTGGAGCTGGCCAAGCAGGGCCTGCCGGCCGGCAGTGGTATGGGTTTCGAGATCCTGCAGGAAGAACAGGGCTTCGGCACCTCCCAATTCATCGAGACGGCGCGTTTCCAGCATGCCCTGGAAGGCGAGCTGGCGCGCACCATCGGCACCATGCGCAATGTGGAAGCGGCACGGGTGCACCTGGCCCTGCCCAAGCGCTCCGTGTTCGTGCGCGAGCGCGATAATCCCACGGCCTCGGTAATGGTCAACCTGTTTTCCGGGCGCTCACTCGATGAGGAACAGGTGGCTTCCATCGTGCACCTGGTGTCTTCCAGTGTGCCTCACCTCCAGGCCGAGGCTGTGACGGTGGTCGACCAGCGCGGCAACCTGCTGACCCGGCCCCAGGATCGCGAGGGCAGTGCCCCCGGTACCGGCCAGTTCGCACACACCCGGCAGCTGGAACAATCCTTCGTGCAGCGGATCGAAAGCCTGCTCTCACCCATGGTCGGTCTGGGTGGCGTGCGTGCCCAGGTCACGGCGGATATCGACTACACCGTCACCGAACGCACCCAGGAAAGCTACAACCCCGAGCTCGCGGCCCTGCGCAGCGAACAGCTCATCGAGGAACGCATGGGTCCCGGTGGCCTGGCGCAAGGCGTGCCCGGTGCCCTCACCAATCAGCCGCCCGCCGGTGGTGTGGCACCGGAGCAGGTGGGCGCGGGCACGGAAGTCGCCGGGGGCGAGGCCAATGGTGACAACGGCAACGGCGAAGCCAACGGACCTTCCAGCCGACGCAGCACCCGTAACTACGAACTGGACAAGACCATCAGCCATACCCGCCTCGCCAGCGGTACCATCCGGCGTTTGTCGGTGGCGGTGGTACTGGATGACAAGCCGGGTGCCGGGGGAGCGCGTGAACCCTGGGCGCCGGAGGAACTGGAACGATTCACTGCCCTGATCCGGGAAGCGGTGGGCTTCGATGCCGAGCGTGGCGACAGTGTCAATGTGATCAATGCCGCCTTCCAGCAGCCCGAGGCAATGGAGCCCTTGCCGGAACCGGCCCTGCTGGAACAGCCCTGGGTGTGGGAGGCGGCACGGTGGGGCGCCGGTGCCCTGGGCCTGTTGATCCTGGTGTTCGCCGTACTGCGGCCCGCCTTGCAGCAGCTGGCCCAGGCCGGTGCGAAAAGCGCGGCCATGGTGCCGGCAGCCGCCGTCGCGACGGGCGGCATGGGCGAGGATCAGGTCAGCCTCTCCGGCGGCGGCCAGGCCCGCCAGCTGAAGGGGCCGGGACAGGACAGTTATCAGGGTAATCTCGCCATGGCGCAAAGCGTGGCGGGCGAGGATCCCAAACGGGTGGCGCAGGTAGTCAAGAACTGGGTGAACGAAGATGGCTGAAGTCGCGCATAAATTGAACGGTACGGAGCGGGCCGCGGTACTGTTGTTGTCACTGGGCGAATCGCAGGCTTCGGAGGTCCTCAAGCACATGGGGCCGAAGGAGGTGCAGCGCATCGGCAGCGCCATGGCCACGCTCAAGAACGTGTCCCGCGACAGCGTGAGTCATGTGCTGGAAAACTTCGTGGAAACGGTGCAACAGCAGACGGCGCTGGGCGTGGGCACCGAGGAGTACCTGCGCAAGGTGATGATCCAGGCGCTCGGCGAGGACAAGGCGAGCGGCCTGATGGACCGTATCATGATGGGCTCCAGCACCAAGGGGCTGGAGGCATTGAAGTGGATGGATGCGCGCGCCGTGGCGGAACTGATCCGCCTCGAGCATCCGCAGATCCAGGCCATCGTGTTGTCCTATCTCGATGCGGATCACGCCGCCGATGTGCTGAACTTCTTCAGTGAGCGGGTGCGGCCCGATGTGCTGCTGCGCATCGCCACCCTGGAAGGTATCCAGCCCCAGGCGCTCAAGGAACTGGATGAAATCATGGAGCGCCAGTTCAGTGGCAACCAGAACGTGCAGTCCTCCACCGTGGGCGGCGTGAAGGCCGCGGCGAATATTCTCAACTTCGTGGATACCGCCATCGAAGGTGAGGTGATGGAGATGATCAAGGACGTGGACGCCGAGTTGGGTCAGCAGATCCAGGACCTGATGTTCGTGTTCGACAACCTCATCGAGGTGGACGACCGTGGCATGCAGCAGCTGCTGCGCGAGGTCTCATCCGATACGCTGATCCTGGCCCTCAAGGGGGCCGACGAGACCATGCGCGAGAAGATCTTCTCCAACATGTCCAAGCGAGCCGCGGAAATCATGCGCGACGACCTGGAAAACAAGGGTCCGGTACGCCTCAGCGAAGTGGAGAGTGCGCAGAAGGAAATCCTCGCCATCGCCCGGCGTATGGCCGATTCCGGCGAGATCGCACTGGGCGGAAAGGGTGGCGAGCAGTATGTCTAAGCTGATCCGCTCGGAGGATGTGGAGGCCGCCTATCAGGCCTGGCGGGTACCGGAAGTGGCGGGTGTGCGCGCAGGGCGCAGCGCCGAGGAGGAACGGTCCAGGACTAATCGTCCGGCCGCGCCCATGAGCGCCGCGCAGATCGAACAGGCCCGCAAGGAGGGCTATGCCCAGGGACACGAGGAGGGATTGCGCGCCGGTCAGCAGGAAATCCGCAAGCAGGTGCAGCGCCTGGAACAATTGCTGGTGGCCCTGCAGCAACCCTTCGCCGAGTTGGATGCGGCGGTCGAGGAACAGCTATCGCAACTGGCCATGCTGGTGGCCCGCCACCTGGTGCGCCGCGAATTGAAGGCCGATCCCGGCCAGGTCATCGCCGTGGTGCGCGAGGCCCTGGCGGCCCTGCCCATCACCAGCCGTATGGTGCGCCTGCACCTGCATCCCGAGGATGCAGCGCTGGTGCGCGAGGCCTTTTCATTGAACCAGGAGGAGGCCCATATCCAGGTGTTGGACGACCCGGTGCAAAGCCGCGGCGGCTGCCGGGTACAGACCGACAATTCCCAGATCGACGCCTCGGTGGAGACTCGCCTCAATGCCCTGATCGCCCAGGTTCTGGGCGGCGAGCGCGAAGAGGATACATCGGCGTGAGCCTCAAGACCGTTCCCGAAACCCGCCGCGGCGCCTTGTGGCGGCAGCGCCTGCAGCCCTATCTCGAACGGGCCCGCGCCACACCGCCCCTGCTGGTGGAGGGGCGCCTGACGCGCATGGTGGGCCTGACCCTGGAGGCGGTCGGGGTCCAGGCGGCCATTGGCGGACGTTGCATGATCAGCTCCGCCCAGGGTGCGCCCATCGAAGCCGAGGTGGTGGGCTTCTCCGGCGAGAAACTCTATCTCATGCCCATCGGTGACCTGCAGGGCCTGATGCCCAATGCCCGGGTGGTGCCCACCCATCGTGTCTGCCAGGCGCCGGCCGGCGTGGCCCTGCTCGGCCGTGTCCTGGATGGCGCCGGCAATCCGCTGGACGGCAAGGGTCCGCTGCAGGTGGAAACCCATGTGCCGCTCACCGGGCGCAACATCAATCCGCTGAGTCGCAAGCCGGTGCGCGAACCGCTGGACGTGGGAGTGCGCGCCATCAATTCTTTGCTCAGCGTCGGCCGCGGCCAGCGCATGGGCCTGTTCGCCGGCAGCGGCGTGGGCAAGAGTGTGCTGCTGGGCATGATGACCAAGTACACCAACGCCGATGTGATCGTGGTGGGGCTGATCGGCGAACGTGGTCGTGAAGTAAAGGAATTCGTCGACAACATCCTTGGCCCCAAGGGCCTGGCCCGCTCCGTAGTGGTGGCCACGCCGGCGGACAACTCGCCCCTGATGCGCCTGCATGGGGCCATGATGGCCACCAGCATCGCCGAGCATTTCCGTGACCAGGGCAAGAATGTGTTGCTGCTGATGGATTCCCTGACCCGTTTCGCCCAGGCGCAGCGCGAGATCGCCCTGGCCATCGGTGAGCCGCCGGCCACCAAGGGTTATCCACCCTCGGTGTTCGCCAAGCTCCCGAACCTGGTGGAACGCGCCGGCAACGGCGATGTGGGTGGCGGTTCGATTACCGCCTTCTATACGGTACTGGCGGAAGGGGACGATCAGAACGATCCCATTGCCGACGCGGCGCGCGCCATTCTCGACGGCCACATCGTGTTGTCCCGTCATATCGCCGAGTCCGGTCATTATCCGGCCATTGATATCGAGGCCTCCATCAGTCGTGTGATGAATGACATCGTCACTAAGGAACATCAGCAGGCGGCACAGCGCTTCAAGCAGCTGTACTCGATCTACAACCAGCACCGCGACCTGATCAGCGTCGGGGCCTACCAGCCGGGCAGCGATCCGCGGGTGGACGAGGCCGTGACCTTGCACCCCGCGCTCAATCGCTTCTTGCGCCAGGACATGGGCGAGTCCCACCTGCTCAAGCCCAGTATCGCGGAGCTGCAGAAGGTGGTGGCGGGGTGATAGGGGACAGAAAACCGGGGACAGACCCCATTTTTTACATTCCTGGCAATGACGAAATAACAAGCGTAAAAAAACGGGGTCTGTCCCCGGTTTTCGCGGTTTTCGCGGCTTGCAGCAGCCTCACGCGAGGTATAGGGTCAGAGATGCATCAGGTTTCCATCGTAGTTCTTCCTTCTGGCAGGTGCGCATGACCCGCTCCAAACGCATGACCCCCGTGGTGAAGGTCGCCGAGAACCGCGAGCAGGCGGCGGCCCGCATCCTGGGCGAGGCGCGGCAGCGCCTGGAACAACAACAGCGCAAGCTCGCGGAGCTGGCGACCTATCGCGACCAGTATTCCAGCGAATTCCAGCAGCGTAGCGGGCAGGGCATGGGCGTGGCGCGCCTGCAGGACTTCCGGGTGTTCCTGGCCCGCCTCAACGAGGCCATCGAGCAGCAACAGCGCCTGGTGGAACGTTGTCACCAGGAGTGTGAACGCCAGCGGCTCAACTGGCTGTCCACCCGCACCCGCACCCAGGCCCTGGGCAAGGTGGTGGATCGCTATCGGCGCGAGGAGCGGCACCAGGCCGAGCGTCGTGAGCAGCTCGACACCGATGAACGCGCCCAGCGCACCCGTCGCCCGGACCTGGACGAATCCTGATTCTGCTCCTGGCACGATCCTTGTAATGATTCCCTCATCCACAGCCAATGGGACCGAGGAATCATCATGGCCGACCCCCTGCTAGCGCTTGCCGTCAACCCCGAAATTGCCCAGGGCGCCTTGCGCATGGGCGGAAATCAGATAGAAAAACAATTGTTTGAAGGTGAGTCTCACCCCTTCGCCCAGCTCCTGGCGGGGCACAAGCCGGTGCCAGACGAAGGCCTGCCGCTGGTATTGTCGGCGCTGCTGGCCGGCAATCCACAGGGGCAGCTGCCGGCCGTCGACGGCAAGGAGTTGCCGGATGCCTCCCGGCTGTTGGCCCTGGCCGGCTTCGACCTGGAAGACCTTGGTGAGCACCTGGACCTGCCCGCGGATGACCCTGCACTGTCCGGTCTTCCCGTCGGAACCACGGCCGAGGACCTGGAGAAAGCCTTGCAGGCCGTGCTCGCCGGGCAGGAGGCCAGCGCCCAGGCGGCCGCCGGCACACCGGCCCAGGCACCTGGCGGCCTGGCGGATACGACCTCCGCCCTGGCTCGTGCCGCGCTGGGTGGAGCCGGGATGCCCCTGGCCGACGAGGCGGCCGTGCCGTCCGGTCGGCCGCTGATACAAAACACCGTTTCCCAGCCGGGGGCTGCCCTGCCCACGGCGGTGACAGGGGAAGAGGCCGAGGCCTTGCCGCTCCTGGAACCCGCTCGCGTGGTGGCCACTGCGGTGCACCAGGCCCTGCAACAGCGCAGTGTGGAAGAGGGCGCACGGGAATCACGCTTTGGTCAATTGATGCGCGCCGCGGCCACCCGTGGCACGGAACCTGGCCCGCGGGTCGAGACCCCGACGGGTTTCGGGCCCCAGACCGTGACCAGTCCGCAGGCCCCGGCAGCCACCCTGCCTGCCACGACCGTTGCCGTGCCCCTGGGGCAGGCCGGTTGGGACCGGGCCCTGGGCGAACAGGTCCAGTGGATGGTGGGCAACCGGCTGCAGGGTGCGGAGATCCGTCTCAATCCCGCCCACCTGGGACCGATGGAGGTGCGCATCCAGATGCAGAACGATCAGGCCAACATCACCTTCACGGCCCAGCATGGCGTGGCGCGCGAGGCCCTGGAAGCGGCCATTCCCCGTCTGCGCGAGATGCTCGGTGAGTCGGGATTGCAGCTGAACCAGGTCACGGTTTCGGATCAATCCCTTGCCGAACAGCGGCGCCAGGATGCCCAGGCCTTCCAGGCCCATGGCGGCGCCCGCCCGGCGGCGGGCCAAGCGGAGGAAGAGCCGACCAGCGTCACCGTCACTCCATTGCGTGAAGGCTCCGGCAGCATCGATTATTTTGCCTGAAACCCGGCTTGCAATCGGTCGTTCGCCCGCTTTGCCTGGGGGCGGGCGGTATGCTACCGTACCGCTGTACAACAATAAGAAACATATAGCTCATGTCTGGAACCATCAAAGACCGGAGGCGGGTGAAGCGGGCGCGCAATGGAAGGCGTTCCGCACACCTGGCGCAGACGCGGGAATACAATTATGTCCTCCAGATCAGCGAGGATGAAAGGCGTATTCTCGCCAACTATCATGCCTTGCTCGCCCAGGGCACGGCGCACTTTGCCCAAGTCTATTACAACTATCTTTTCGACAATCCTGCCACGGCCGATGTGCTGTACGCCCATGAGCGTGCCGGCGGTCACATCGGCGACCTGGTGCGCAGCCATCTTGCTCACCTGGTGGACTTGCTGCGCGCTCCTTCCGACGAGGCCTGGGCAGAGCGGCTCGACCACATCGGGGAACACCACCAGGAACATGGCGTGCGTCCCGTCTGGATGCTCGGCGGGTATCGCCTGTTTCTGAATCATCTGCAGGAAATCATCGCCGCGGAGTCCGACATCCCGCTCACCGACCGGGATCGCTTGAATGCCGTCCTGGTCAAGCTGGTGTTGCGGGATTTCGGCATGGTCAGCGAGGCGTACTGGCAATATGGCGCCGACAAGTTGCAGCAGCAGCGAGATGGATTGCGGGAGTACCGGGATCGCGCCGAGGACCTGCTGGACAGCATCCCCCAGCAATTGTGGTCGGTGGATGTGAGCGACAATCGCATGCTCTACCACAGCCCGGGGCTGGCCCGTTGTCTCGGAGATGATCTGCGGGCTCCCATTCCCTGCCTGTCCCTCATCCTGCCCGAAGACCAGGAAAAGGTCCTCACCGCCTGGCAGAAGGCATTGCAGGGCGAGGTGGTGGAGGTGGAGGTCCGTCAGCAACGGGAAGGCGAGGACCCGCATTGGCATCGATTCCAGTTCGCGCCGGTGGCCAATCGGCGTGGACGGGTGTTGCGGATACATGCCTTGATGGAAGACATCGATGCTGCCCATGTGGCGCGCCAGCGCCTGCAACAGCGCTCCACCACTGACGATATCACCGGCCTGGCCAACCGGGCTCTCTGGTATGACCGCCTGGGTACCGCCCTGGCGAACTGCCGTCGCCATCCCGGTACGCGGCTGGCCGTCATGGTGCTCGATATCAACCAGTTCAAGATGTACAACGATACCCTCGGTTATCCCGTGGGTGACGACCTGCTCAAGCAACTTGCCGGTCGACTGCAGGGCCTGGTGCGCGACACCGATACCCTGGCCCGACTCGACGGCGATGACTTCGGCATCATCCTGCCGACCGTGCAGGGCGCCGGCCAGGCCGTGGAACGGGTCGCCAACGAGGTGCTGGCCTGCTTCGAACATCCCTTCACCCTGCAGGATCGTGAACTCTGTCTGAGTGGCGCCCTGGGTATTGCCCTTTATCCCGAGCATGGCGAGGATGCCTACAACCTGCTCAGCCATGCCGACAGTGCCCTGCAGCGCGCCAAGCGCAGCGGCGCGCCCTGGCTCTTCTACGAGGCCACCGTGGACATCAATCCCGGTGAACAGATGCAATTCTCCGGGCAACTGCACCATGCCCTGGAGCGTGGCGAGTTCGAATTGCACTACCAGCCGCAGATCGACATCGGCAGCGGCCGCATCTGCGGAGCCGAGGCCCTGCTGCGCTGGCAACATCCCCAGGAAGGCCTGGTGTTGCCGCGGCGCTTCATTCCCCTGGCGGAACAACTGGGCATGGGTACGCCCATCACCCAGTGGGTGTTGGTCACGGCCTTGCAACAATGCAAACGCTGGGGCGCGGCCGGCATCCACATGCCGGTGGCCATCAATGTCTCGGCCCGCGCCTTCCAGGGCACGGGGCTGGTGGATAAGGTGCGCTCGGCCCTGGAGGAGGCGCAGGTGGACGGTGCCTGCCTGGAGATCGAGATCACCGAGGAGACCCTGATGGCGGACCTGGCCCAGGGCGCCGAGGTGTTGCGCGCCCTGCATGAACTGGGTGTGGCGGTGGCCATCGACGACTTCGGCACCGGTTATTCCTCCCTGGCCTACCTGCGGCATCTGCCCATTCACACCCTCAAGATCGACCGCACCTTCCTCAGCGGCATGGTGAACAGTGACCAGGACCTGGCGATCGTGCGTTCCATCATCGACCTGGGCCACCACCTGGGTTGCAAGGTGGTGGCCGAGGGCGTGGAGGATGCCGCCGCCTGGGATCTGCTGCAGACCCTGGGTTGCGACGCGGGGCAGGGCTACCACATCAGTCGGCCCTTGCCTCACCAGGGCTTCACCCACTGGCTCAGCGACGGCGCCTGGAGCCTGTAGGACCGGGACGACCGACGCCCGCCTGCCGCCAAGTTTCCGGCTGCAGAACCGCCGGAAATCAGTCAATTCCTTGACCACTCCGTTTTTTCCGATTCTTCCCCTTTGTTTATAAAGCGATAATTCAGTATCGCCCCGATGGCATACGTCTTGCTTCCTTGTGATGAAACCGAATCATCAGGAATGCGCCATGGCAGTACAAGAAGACGATCTGGACCTGGATATCGACGCGGAAGAAGGCGGCGGACAGGGTGGTCGCAAGAAAATCATCCTCATCGTGGGTGCCGCGATCCTGGTCCTGCTGCTGGTTTCCGGGGGGCTGACCTTCTGGCTGCTGACCGGGGATTCCAGCACGGACCCCGCCACAACCCCTGCCACGACGGAGGCCGCTGAGGGCGAGCAGGGGGAAGACTGGACCGTTCCTACCGGACGCATCATCTATGTGCCGCTGCACCCTGCCTTCGTGGTGAATTTCAGTGGCGACAGCGATGTGCGCTTCCTGCAGATCGAACTGCAGATCGCTACCCGTGATCCCAATGTCCCACCCAAGATGATCGAACATGACCCCGCCGTGCGGAACAACCTGGTGTTGCTGTTTGCCAGCCAGAAACCCAGCGATCTCGAGACCCGTGAAGGCAAGGAGCAGCTGCGCAAACAGGTGCTCGATGAGATCCGCAAGGTCATGAAACAGGTAGGCGCGTCGGACAAGATCGAGAACGTCTATTTCACCAACTTCGTGATGCAGTAGGGCGCCTCCATGAATGATCTTCTTTCCCAGGACGAAATCGATGCCCTTCTGCACGGGGTCTCCGGCGGCGACATCGATACCGATTCCGACGATGACATCCCCGAAGGACAGGTAAACAACTACGACTTCACCAGCCAGGACCGCATTGTTCGCGGCCGCATGCCCACGCTGGAAATGATCAATGAACGATTCGCGCGTCATTTCCGAATCAGCATCTTCAATATGATGCGTCGCTCCGGCGAGATTTCGGTATCCGGAGTGCAGATGCTCAAGTTCGCCGAGTACGTGCACAGCCTGTTCGTGCCCACCAGCCTCAACCTGGTCAAGGTGCCCCCGCTGCGCGGCACCGCCCTGTTCGTGCTGGAACCCAAGCTGGTGTTCGCCCTGGTGGACAACTACTTCGGCGGGGAAGGGCGTTTTCATACCAAGATCGAGGGCCGCGAATTCACCCCCACGGAGCAACGTGTCATCCAGATGGTGCTGCAGATGGCCTTCAAGGATCTGTCCCACTCCTGGAAACCGGTAATGCCCATCGAATTCGAATACCAGAATTCGGAAGTGAACCCCCACTTCGCCAATATCGTCAGCCCCACGGAAGTGGTGGTGGTGAATACCTTCCGCGTGGAACTGGATGGAGGCGGCGGGGACCTGCACGTGACCATGCCTTATTCCATGCTGGAACCGATTCGCGACCTGCTCGATGCCGGTATGCAGAGTGACCGCAGCGAAGTGGATGAACGCTGGAGCCGGGCCATTCGTGAGGAAATGCGTTCAGCGGAGGTGAATATCAACTGTACGTTGGTGGAAACCTCTCTCACCCTGCGCGAATTGCTGCACATGGCGCCGGGTGACGTGATCCCTGTCGACCTGCCCGAGACGGTAGTGGTGGAAGCGGAGAATACCCCGGTGTTCCGTGGCCGCTTCGGCACCCACGAGGGCATGCGTGCGGTACAGATTGTGGACAAGATCCAGACCAACCCGGACAACCGCTAGGTTCCGGCCAGGAGCAAGACGATGAGTGACGAAATCAACACTACTGAGGAAGCGCTTGGCGACGACTGGGGCGCAGCCCTGTCGGAGCAGGCCGAGAGCGGCAAGAAAGTCGGCCAGTTGCCGGTGGCGGAATTTGATGACCTGGATGATTCCGCCCCCCCGCTCGAGGGTGAAGCCAACCTGGATGTCATCCTCGACATCCCGGTCACCATCTCCATGGAGATCGGCCGCACCAAGATCAGCATTCGTAACCTGCTGCAACTCAACCAGGGTTCGGTGGTGGAACTGGATCGCCTGGCTGGTGAACCCATGGATGTGCTGGTGAACGGCACCCTGGTGGCCCATGGCGAGGTAGTGGTGGTGAACGAGAAATTCGGTATCCGCCTTACCGATGTGATCAGCCCCGCCGAGCGGGTCAAGAAACTCAAGTGAAAAACGGTCGATTCCCCATGCGTCTTGCACGTTCCGCCAAACTCGTCACCGCCGTCCTGCTGGCCGGCCTCGCACCCTGGCTGCGGGCCGCGGAAGAGGCCCTGCCCAGAACGCAGGCCGCCGGCGCGGATCCTCTGGCCATGGGTAACCTGGTGCAGCTCACCCTGGGTTTGCTGGCGGTATTGTTGCTGCTCGGCGGCCTGGCCTGGTTGCTGCGTCGCAGTGGCCGTTTCACCACGGGCATGCATGGTGCGCTGCGAGTACTGGGCGGTATTTCCATGGGTACCCGCGAGCGCGTGGTGCTGTTACAGGTGGGAAAGCAGCAGCTGCTGGTCGGGGTGGCGCCGGGCCGCATCCAGACCTTGCACGTACTCGATGAACCCATCGATGTCACCGAGACCGCTATGCGCCCCAAGGCCGGGTTTGCCCAGGCCCTCGACATGGCCATGGGCCGGAGCAAATCCCAATGAAATCCTTGCGCCTGATGTTGCTGCTGTTGCTGGGCCTGTTGCCGCTGGGCGCGCTGGCAGCACCGGAATTCACCGCCCTGCGGGTATCTCCACCGAGCGAGGATGGCAGTCAGACCTACTCGGTCACCCTGCAGGTGCTGGGCTTCATGACGGCCATGACCTTCCTGCCCCTGGCGCTGATGATGATGACCTCTTTCGCGCGCATCATCATCGTGCTGGCGATCCTGCGCCAGGCGCTGGGCACCATGTCCACACCTTCCAACCAGATCCTGCTGGGATTGTCCCTGTTCCTGACGGTGTTCATCATGATGCCGGTGTTCGACCGGGCCTACGAGCAGGGCCTCAAGCCCTACATGGACGAGCAGGTTTCATTGCAGCAGGCACTGGAAACGGGCAGTCAGCCGTTCCGAGAATTCATGATGGCCCAGACCCGTGACAGCGACATCGGCCTGTTCGCGGAGATTTCCGGTGCCGGGGAACTGGATACCCCGGACAAGGTACCCTTCTCGCTGCTGATGCCAGCCTTCCTCACCAGTGAGCTCAAGACCGCCTTCCAGATCGGCTTCCTGATCATGATCCCCTTCCTGATCATCGACCTGGTGGTGGCCAGTCTGCTCATGGCCATGGGCATGATGATGCTCTCGCCCATGATCATTTCCCTGCCCTTCAAGATCATGCTGTTCGTGCTCATCGACGGCTGGTCACTGGTGATGGGTACGCTCGCCACGAGCTTTTACGTTTAGCAGGCAATATCCCTTGTGCGCGTGCGGTGCGGGGGAAAAGCAGGAGAGACCATGACACCGGAAACCGTGATCACCGTGGCGCAACAGGCGCTTTATGTCACCGCCCTGCTGGCCGCGCCCCTGCTGCTGGCCGCGCTGGCCGTGGGCCTGGTCGTGGGCATGTTCCAGGCCGCCACCCAGATCAACGAAATGACGCTGACCTTCGTGCCCAAGATGCTGATCGTGGGACTCGTACTGATGATCGCCGGTCCCTGGCTGTTGAAGACCCTGATGGGCTTCACCCTGCGCTTGTTCGGCGAAATTCCCACCTTGATCGGCTGACGCCTGGTCGCGCAACGGGACGTATCATCGCCATGGTCTACACCACCGCCGAAATGATCCAGTGGCTGAACAGCATGTTCTGGCCATTCGTGCGTGTCACCGCCATGATGACGATCTCACCGGTATTCGGCGGTAACCTGGTGCCGATGCGCATCAAGCTGGTGCTGGCATTGCTCATTACCTGGGTAATGCTGCCGCTGTTGCCGCCGGTACCCGCGGTGGAACCCTTTTCCGCCCTGAGCGTGCTCATCACCCTGCAGCAGATGATCATCGGCATGGCCATCGGCTTTTCCCTGCAGTTGATCTTCGCTGCCCTCATCGTCGGCGGACAGACCGTGGCCATGAGCATGGGCCTGGGCTTCGCTTCCATGGTGGATCCGCAGAATGGCGTGCAGGTTCCGGTGATCGGGCAGTACTACGTGGTGGTGGCCACCCTGCTGTTCCTGGCCATGAACGGTCATCTTGCACTGCTTGCCGTGCTCGCGGACAGCTTCCATTCCCTGCCCATCGGTGGCGCGGGTCTGGGGCGCGAGACATTGCTGGAGATCGCGCACTGGGGCACGCGCCTGTTCGCCGGCGGGGTATTGGTGGCGTTACCGGCGGTGTCCGCCATCCTGCTGACCAACCTGGCCTTCGGGGTCGTGAGCCGGGCCGCCCCGCAGCTCAATATCTTTGGTGTCGGTTTCCCGATCACCCTGACCCTCGGTTTCGTGGTGTTGATGATCACCTTGCCGGGCCTGTTCCCGCAAATGAGCAACCTGATGACGGAAGCCTTGATTTCCGTACAGCAGTTTGGCCGGGGAGGACGCTGAATGGCGCAGCAGGACGACGGTCAGGAACGCACTGAAGAGGCGACCCCCAAACGGCTCGAGGACGCGCGCAAGAAGGGGCAGATTGCCCGCTCGCGAGAACTCGACACCATGGCCATGCTGTTGCTGGGTGCGCTCGGCCTGATAGGCATGGCTCCCTTCATGATCGGGCGCATGGAGGCGCTGTTTCGTACCGGCTTGTCCTTGTCACGGGAAGCGGTATTCGACCCCTGGGCCATGATCGACATCTTCAGTATTTCCATCATGCAGGGCATTGCCCTGGTGATGCCCTTCATGGTGCTGATGCTGGTGACGGCCCTCCTGGCGCCCATGGCCTTGGGTGGCTGGTCCTTCAGTGTCGAGGCGATGGCGCCCAAGCTCGACAAACTCAATCCCCTCAAGGGATTGAAGCGTATCTTTGCCCTGCGCGGCCTTATGGAACTGGTCAAGGCGCTGGCCAAGTTCCTGCTTATCGGCGGCGTGGGTGCCCTGCTGCTGGTGCACTACATGCCCCACTTCAACAGCCTGGCCTACGAGACCGTGCCCCAGGCCCTGGCCCATGCCGGGTCCATCCTGGGCTGGTCCTTCCTGATCCTCAGCCTGTCCCTGATGGTGATTGCCGCCATCGACGTACCTTTCCAGATCTGGGACCACGCCAAGAATCTGAAGATGACCCGCCAGGAAATCAAGGACGAGTACAAGACCACGGAAGGTAAGCCCGAGGTCAAGGCACAGATCCGGCGTATGCAGCAGGAGTTGGCGCAGGGCCGCATGATGTCGGAAGTGCCCAAGGCCGACGTGGTTATCACCAACCCGACCCATTTTGCCGTGGCGTTGAAATACGATCCCAAGAACATGCGCGCGCCCCTGGTGGTGGCCAAGGGCGCCGATCTCATCGCCAGCCAGATCCGTACCGTGGCCACCGCCAATGGCGTGCCCCTGTTCGAGGCCCCGCCTCTGGCGCGTGCCATCTATTACAGCACCGATATCGATCGGGAGGTGCCGGCCGGTCTCTACCTGGCCGTGGCCCAGGTGCTGGCCTACGTCTACCAGTTGCGCACCGCGCGCCGCAAGGGCGGGTTCGAGCCGCACCGGCCCGTGGATCTGCCGGTACCGGATGAATTCTTCCAGGGGCCCACGACATCGGAAAGTGACCCGACACCATGAATGCCATGCTACTGACCACTACGATCGCCTTGAGATAGGACTGAGCCATGCAACTACCCGCAACCCTGCCTTCCTGGCGCGCCATCGGCAGCAGTGGCATCGGCGCGCCGCTGCTGGTGATCATGATGCTGACCATGATCGTCATCCCCATGCCGGCGCTGGGGCTGGACATGCTGTTCACCTTCAATATCGCCCTCTCGCTGGTGGTGCTGCTGGTGGTCATCTATGCCATGCGACCATTGGACTTCGGGGTATTTCCCACCGTGGTGCTGGTGGCCACCCTGTTGCGCCTGGCGCTCAACGTCGCCTCCACCCGCGTGGTGCTGCTGGAGGGGCATACCGGTACCGACGCCGCCGGCAAGGTGATCGAGGCCTTTGGCGAGTTCGTGGTGGGCGGCAACTATGCCGTGGGTCTGGTGGTATTCGCCATCCTGGTGATCATCAACTTCGTGGTGGTCACCAAGGGCGCGGGCCGCGTCTCGGAAGTCAGTGCGCGCTTCACCCTGGATGCCATGCCCGGCAAGCAGATGGCCATCGACGCCGACCTCAACGCCGGCCTGATCACCCAGGACGAGGCCCGGGCACGCCGCGAGGACATCGCCCGCGAGGCGGATTTCTACGGGGCCATGGATGGTTCCAGCAAGTTCGTGCGCGGTGATGCCATCGCCGGCATCCTGATCCTGTTCATCAACATGATCGGTGGCCTCGCCATCGGCATGATCCAGCACGGCATGGATTTCACCAACGCGGTGCGGGTCTACACCCTGCTCACCATCGGCGATGGCCTGGTGGCGCAGATTCCCTCGCTGGTGCTGTCGTCCGCGACGGCCATCATCATCACCCGCGTGTCCAGTCGCCAGAAAATGGGCGAACAGGTGCTCAGCCAGCTGTTCGGCAACCCCATGGTGCTGGGCGTGACCGGTGGTGTCATCGGCATGCTGGGCCTGATCCCCGGCATGCCCAACCTGGCCTTCATCAGCCTGGGTGTCGCCGCCATGGCCGGTGGCTATTTCACCTACCAGCGCCAGCAGGCCGCGGCCCTGGAGCCGGTGGTGGAAGAGGCGCCAAGGGAAGACGCCACGGAGAAACCCAAGGACCTGTCCTGGGAGGATGTGGGGCCGGTGGACATCATCGGCCTGGAAGTGGGATATCGGCTCATTCCGCTGGTCGACCGCAACCAGGGCGGGCAGATGATGGATCGCATCAAGGGTGTGCGTAAAAAGCTCTCCCAGGAGCTGGGCTTCCTGGTGCAGCCCGTGCATATCCGCGACAACCTGGAACTGTCACCCAATGCCTACCGCATCCTGCTCATGGGTGTGCCCGTGGGCGAGGCCGATGTGCACCCGGAAATGGACCTGGCCATCAATCCAGGGCGCGTGTTCGGCACCCTGCAGGGTATCACCACCAAGGACCCGGCCTTCGGTCTCGACGCGGTATGGATCGAGGCCTCGCAACGCGAGAATGCCCAGGCCATGGGCTACACGGTGGTGGATGCCAGTACCGTGGTGGCCACCCATCTGAGCCAGTTGCTGCAGGAGCATGCCCACGAACTCATCGGTCACGAGGAGGTGCAGCAGTTGCTGGACCTGCTGGCCAAGAACGCGCCCAAGCTGGTGGAGGACCTGGTACCCGGCATCCTGCCCCTGGGCGTGGTGCTCAAGGTGCTGCAGAACCTGCTGGCCGAACGGGTGCCGGTGCGCGACATGCGCACCATCGCCGAAACCCTGGCCGAGCACGGTCACCGGAGTCAAGATCCCGGCGTTCTCACCGCCGCGTGCCGCGTATCGCTCGGCCGATCCATTGTTCAGCATATCAATGGGATGGGGCAGGAACTTCCGGTTATTACTCTGGAATCGGCGCTGGAACAGATATTGCAACAGTCCCTGCAAGCCACCTCCGAGGGCGGCGCGGGCTTCGAGCCCGGCCTGGCGGAACGGATGCACAAGTCGCTGGCGGAAAGCGCGCAGCGGCAGGAGGCGATGGGGGCACCGGCCATCCTGCTGGTGTCGCCGGGCATCCGGCCCTGGTTGGCGCGATTGGTCCGCCACAGTATTCCGGACCTGCATGTGCTGGCCTACGACGAGGTGCCGGACAACAAACAGATCAAGGTGGTGGCCAGCGTGGGTCAGGGTAATACCTCCCTCGGTGGTCCCCGGAGATAGGGTCACGACATGAAGCCGAGTGAAGGGGCAAAGGGATGCGGCCAGGAACCAGGCGTGGGGTGCGGATATGAAGATTAAACGGTTCTTTGCCGCGGACATGCGTCAGGCAATCCGCAAGGTGCGCGAGGAGCAGGGCCCGGATGCGGTCATTCTCTCCAATCGCAAGGTCGATGGCGGCGTGGAAATCGTCTCCGCCGTGGATTACGACGAGGCCCTCATCAACAAGGCCCTGCACGAAAGTGCGACCAATCCCCCGGATCAGCCCCGTCCCGCCACTGCCACCGCCAGGCCTGTCGCGGCACGCACGGAAGCAGTGGTGCCCGCCGCCGCGCGACCGGCGCCGGCCGCTTCCGGCACGCCCCGCGCGGGCATCCAGTGGGCCCAGGACCCGGCCCTGGTGGCGATGAAGGAAGAAATCCGTGAATTGCGTGGCCTGCTGGAACACCAGCTGGCCCACCTTGCCTGGGGCGACATGAATCACAACCGTCCCCAGCAGCTGGAAGTGTTGCGCCGTCTCCATGCGCTCGGCATGAAGCCGGCCATGGCCCTGCACCTGGCGGAACGGGTCAGCCACGGCAGTGACCCGGAACAGGCCTGGCGCGCGGCCCTGGGACTGTTCGCCCAGTCCCTGCCCGTGACCAACGATGACATCCTCGAACGAGGTGGCATGGTGGCCCTGGTTGGCGCCACCGGCGTGGGTAAGACCACCACGGTGGCCAAGCTCGCGGCGCGCTTTGCCCTGCGGCATGGCCAGAAGCGGGTGGCCCTGGTGACCACCGACGGCTATCGCATCGGTGCCCATGAGCAGCTGCTGACCTATGGCAAGATTCTCGGCGTGCCGGTACAGGTGGCGTCCGACCACGACCAGCTGGCCCAGACCCTGAAGGGCCTGATGGACAAGCACCTGGTGTTGATCGATACCGCGGGCATGAGCCAGCGTGATCTGCGCCTGACCGAACAGTTCAGCACCCTGGCCCACACCGGACTGCCCATCCGCAGTTACCTGGTGATGTCCGCCACCGCCCAGCCGGCGGTGCAGGAAGAGACCGTGCGTGCCTTCCGGGGTGTGTCCCTGGATGGCTGCATCCTCACCAAGGTGGACGAGACCGCCAGTCTTGGCGGGGCCCTGTCGGTGATCAGTGAACAGCAATTACCCCTGGCCTACGTTGCCGATGGCCAGCGGGTTCCGGAAGACATGCAGCCGGCGCGGCCCCATGTCCTGGTGAACAAGGCGGCCGAGATGCTGGTGACGGATTGGTTCCCGGGCGACGCCGTATTGGCGGAACGGTTCGGGGGGGCGATGGCGAATGCTCATGTCTGAAATGAAGCTGGATCAGGCAGCAGGACTCCGTCGCATGGCTCAACCGCACCCCGTACGTGTCATCGCCGTTACCAGCGGCAAAGGTGGTGTGGGAAAGACCAATGTGTCCGTCAATCTGTGCGTGTCGCTGGCCAACAGCGGTAAGCGCGTCATGCTCATGGATGCCGATCTGGGGCTGGCCAACGTGGATGTGATGCTGGGCCTGCACCCACAGTACAACCTCACCCATGTGCTGGACGGCGAGCGCACCCTGGAGGAGATCCTGGTGGAAGGTCCAGGTGGCATGAAGGTAGTGCCGGCCTCTTCGGGCACCAAGCGCCTCGCCGAGCTCAGCCCCATGGAGCATGCCGGGCTGATCCGCGCCTTCAGTGAGCTCAGCCACGACATCGATACCCTGGTGATCGACACCGCGGCCGGTATCAGCGACAGCGTGGTGAGCTTCAGTCGCGCCGCCCAGGAAGTCCTGGTGGTGGTTTGTGACGAACCGGCCTCCATCACCGATGCCTATGCACTGATCAAGCTGCTGAGTCGTGAATACGGCATTCAACATTTCCGGGTCCTGGCCAACATGGCCCACAGCGCCCAGGAGGGAAGGGAATTGTATAACAAGATACTGCGTGTAACCGACCGCTACCTGGATGTCACCCTGGAGTTCATGGGCGCCATCCCCTATGACGATTATCTGCGCAAGGCCGTGCGCAAGCAGAAGGCGGTGGTGGAAGCCTTCCCGCGCAGCCGCTCGGCCATGGCCTTCAAGACCCTGGCGCAGAAAACCGAGAAATGGCCGATCCCCTCGGCCGCTGCGGGACATCTGGAATTTTTCGTGGAACGTTTGATTCAATCCCGCAATAACGGAGCGGAGATGCTGTCATGAATGGAGCCGCCATGTACGCCGCCACACAGGACAATGCCAATGCCGATGCCATGGTGATGAAGCACGCGCCACTGGTAAAACGTATTGCCTATCATTTAATGAGTCGCCTGCCGCCCAGTGTCCAGGCCGATGACCTGATCCAGTCGGGAATGATCGGTCTGCTGGAGGCAGCCAAGAACTACGACGCCTCCCAGGGCGCCAGTTTCGAGACCTATGCCGGGATCCGCATCCGCGGCGCCATGCTCGACGAGATCCGCCGTACCGACTGGACGCCGCGTTCGGTGCACCGCAAGGCGCGCCAGGTGGCCGAAGCGGTGCGTGGCATCGAGAACGAGAAGGGTCGGGATGCCCGCGATAACGAGGTCGCCGAGGTCATGGGCATCGGCCTGGAGGAATATCACCGGATCCTGCAGGATGCCACCGGCTGCCGGGTGTTCAGCATCGACGAACCGGGCCATTCCGGCGACGAGGCCGATTACAGCCTTCAGGACCAGCCGAACGAGCCGTTAGATAGCCTGCAGAACCAGGGCTTCAAGGCCGCCCTGGCCGAGGCCATCGCGGGGCTGCCCGAGCGGGAACGCCTGGTGATGGCCATGTACTACGATGAAGAACTCAACCTGCGGGAAATCGGCGAGGTACTCGGGGTCAGCGAGTCCCGGGTCTGTCAGATCCATGGCCAGGCCCTGATCCGCCTGCGCGCCCGCATGGGGGAATGGACCCAGGAATAGGGTCGGGCCCGGTTCGGCACGGCACGTGAGGAGCAGTAGGAGGTCCCCTTGGACAAGAACATGAAGATCCTGATTGTGGATGATTTCTCCACGATGCGGCGCATTATCAAAAACCTGCTGCGGGATCTGGGTTTCAATAATACCCACGAAGCGGATGATGGCACCACCGGCCTGCCCATGCTGCAAACGGGTAATTTCGACTTCCTGGTCACCGACTGGAACATGCCCGGCATGACCGGCATCGAGCTGCTCAAGGCCGTGCGCGCCGATGCCAAGCTGGCGGATCTGCCGGTATTGATGGTGACGGCGGAATCCAAGCGTGACCAGATCATCGAGGCGGCCCAGGCGGGCGTGAACGGCTACATTGTCAAGCCCTTCACCGCCGCCACCCTCAAGGAAAAGATCGACAAGATCTTCGAACGCATTGCCGCGGCGGGGTAGGGGACAGTATGAGTGATCCCAAAGAGCTGTACCTGACCCAGGCCCGTGAACTGGTCGAAAACCTGGAATCCGGCAATGACGCCGAGGTGGAACGCCTGCTCGATCATCTCGGTCGTCGGCGCGAGGAACACCTGTTCCAGGAACTGGGCAAGATGACCCGCGAACTCCATGAGGCACTTAACAATTTTCAACTGGATAATCGCATCACGGACATCACCGAGAGCGATATCCCCGATGCCAAGGAGCGGCTCAACTACGTCATCACCATGACGGAAGAGGCGGCCCACCGGACCCTTGGGCTGGTGGAGGAAGCACTGCCGATTTCCGATGAACTGAAAGGAAACGCCAATCGACTGCATGCCCAGTGGATGCGTTTTCGCAGCAAGGACATGAGCGTGGAGGAATTCCGCGAACTGAGCCGAGAACTGGATGGCTTCCTGAACCAGACCGTGGGTCATGCCGGCGACATCAATGGCAAGCTCAATGAAGTAATGATGGCCCAGGATTACCAGGATCTCACCGGCCAGATCATTCGCCGGGTGATCAACCTGGTGCAGGAAGTGGAAGACAAGCTGGTTGGCTTGATTCGAATCTCCGGCCAGGAACGCTTATCCCGGCCTGCCGACGCGGAGACGGAGAAAGATCGCATGATGCGCGGCCTGGGCCCGCAGGTACCGGGCGGAGACAGTGTGGATGTGGTCTCTGGTCAGGATGACGTTGATGATCTGTTGTCCAGCCTGGGGTTTTGAGGTAGGGAACGATGTCACTGGATGCCGATGACGAAATTCTCCAGGATTTCCTGGTAGAGGCGGGGGAAATCCTCGAGCGCCTCAATGAGGAACTGGTGCAGTTGGAGCAGCGTCCGGATGACCTGGGCATGCTCAATTCCGTGTTTCGCAGTTTCCACACCATCAAGGGCGGAGCCGGTTTCCTGGCCATCGATCCCCTGGTCAACGTCTGCCATCGCGCCGAGGACGTATTCAATGTCCTGCGCCAGGGTGAACGGGGGGTGGACTCGGACCTGATGGATGCCGTCCTGCAGGTTCTGGACGTGGTGAACGGCATGTTTGCCGACATCCAGGCCGGTAACATGCCCGCGTCCGCCGACCCGGTTTTATTGCAGACCCTCGAGGCCCTTGCCGTGCCCGGTGGCGCGGCACCGGCCACCCCCGCCGCAGCGCCGCCGGCAGCCGCGCCGCCTGCAGCGGAGTCGGCGGATGCCGCCGAGGCGGAATTCGAGCAGATGCTGGCGGCGGGCGCCGAACCGGCACCGGCCAAGGCCGGCGGCGATGACATCACCGAAGAGGAATTCGAGGCCCTGCTGGAGGAGTTGCACGGGCCGGCCGGCGTGCCCAAGGCCGTCGTCGCGGGCAATCCCGCACCCTCCAGCGATGAGATCAGCGAGGACGAGTTCGACGCCCTGCTCGATGAATTGCATGGTCCCGGTAAGGGACCCGGCGCAGCCACGGCCGCACCAGCACCGGCCGTAGCCGCCGCGGCTCCCGGGGCTGCGAACGACAGCATCACGGAAGAGGAATTCGACGCGCTACTGGACCAGTTGCACGGTGCCGGCAAGGGTCCGGCCGCGACGGCGGCCGCCGAGCCCGCGGCCGCCCCCAGCGCCGCACCGGCAGCGCCGGCGCCGGCGCCTCGTGCCGCCGCTGCCCCGTCCCAGGCCCCCGCGCCGCAGGTAGAGACCTCCGTGCGTGTGGATACCAAGCGCCTCGATGACATCATGAACCTGGTGGGCGAACTGGTGCTGGCCCGTAATCGCCTGGCCACCCTCAAGGCCACCATGGCCGACGAGGACATGGCCAAGGCGGTGGCCAACCTGGACGTGGTCACGGCGGACCTGCAGAACGCGGTGATGAAGACCCGCATGCAGCCCATCAAGAAGGTGTTCGGGCGTTTCCCGCGGGTGGTGCGCGATCTGGCCCGGAGCCTGAAAAAAGAGATCAATCTGGAGATGGTCGGAGAAGAAACCGACCTCGACAAGAACCTGGTGGAGGCCCTGGCCGATCCGCTGGTGCATCTGGTGCGCAATGCCGTGGACCATGGCATCGAAAGTCCCGAGGAACGCGTCGCCGCCGGCAAGCCCCGCGCCGGGACCGTGGTACTGGCGGCGGAGCAGGAGGGTGATCATATCCTCCTGTCCATCGAGGACGACGGCAAGGGTATGGATCCCGCCGTACTGCGTGCCAAGGCGGTGGAGAAAGGGCTCATGGATGCCGAGGCCGCCGCGCGCCTGGATGACAAGGATGCCTTCAACCTGATTTTTGCCCCCGGCTTTTCCACCAAGACGGAAATTTCCGACGTTTCCGGCCGTGGCGTGGGCATGGATGTGGTGAAGACCCGCATCGGCCAACTCAATGGCACGGTGGAAATCGATTCCCAGAAAGGCAGGGGCAGCCGCTTGAGTATTCGCGTGCCGCTGACCCTGGCGATCATGCCTACCCTCATGGTGGTGCTGGGCAAGCAGCCCTTCGCCCTGCCGCTGGGCAGTGTCAGCGAGATCTTCAACCTCGATATCAATCGCACCAATGTGGTGGACGGCCAGCTGGTGATCATGGTGCGCGAGAAGGCATTACCGCTGTTCTACCTGCGCAAGTGGCTGGTGCGTGATCACAAATCACCCGAACCGGAAGGCCCTGGCCACGTGGTGGTGGTACACGTGGGAAATACCAAGGTCGGTTTCGTGGTGGAGCAGCTCATTGGCCAGGAGGAAGTGGTCATCAAGCCGCTGGGCGCCCTGTTGCAGGGCCTGGCCGGCTTTGCCGGTGCCACCATCACCGGTGATGGCCGCATTGCACTCATACTGGATGTGCCGAGCCTGATGAAAGCCCATGCGCGGCGTATGTAGGAATAAGGAAATCGTATGGTTGCAAAGGTCCTGGTGGTCGATGACTCCGCGTTTTTTCGCAAGCGCATCGTGGAGATTCTGGAGTCCGATCCCCACATCGAAGTAGTGGGCACGGCGGCGGATGGTCGCGAGGCGATTCGCCAGGTATCCCTGCTGAAGCCCGACGTGGTGACCATGGATATCGAAATGCCGGTCATGGACGGTATCACCGCCGTGCGGCGCATCATGGCCATCCGGCCCACCCCGGTACTGATGTTCTCCTCACTGAGCTATGAGGGCGCCCAGGCCACCCTGGATGCCCTCGATGCCGGGGCCCTGGATTTTCTTCCCAAGCGTTTCGACGATATCACCCGTGACCGGGAACAGGCCAAGCGCATCCTGCGGGCGCGGGTACGCCAGCTGGCGGCCCAGAAAATGGGCAAACCCGTGTTGGCGTCGCCTGCATCGGCCGCTGGTGCAAGGTCCGTCCCCGCCGCGCCACGGCGTGCCCGCGGTGATGAAGTGGGACGCCTGGCGCAGGCGCAATTGGTTGCCATCGCGAGCTCGACCGGTGGTCCCGTGGCCTTGCAACAGGTACTGATCTCCTTGCCACAGGATTTCCCCTTGCCGATCCTGCTGGTGCAGCACATGCCAGCCAGTTTTACCCCTGCATTCGCCAACCGCCTGGACCAGCAATGCGCCATCAACGTCAAGGAAGCGGCGGACGGTGATGTACTGCGTCCCGGCACCGCCTACCTCGCACCTGGCGGTCGCCAATTGAGCCTGCAACAGCGCACCGGCCAGGTGAAGGTTCACATCGAGGACGGCGACCCCGCCCTGCATTTCAAGCCTTGCGCCGATGTCACCTTCAATTCCGTGGCGGCCGTTTACGGTGGCAAGGTACAGGCCGTGGTGCTCACCGGAATGGGTGCCGATGGTCGCGAGGGTGCCCGCACCCTGAAGAAGGCCGGCGCCTCGGTCTGGGCGCAGGACGAGGCGACCTGTGTCATCTACGGCATGCCCCAGGCGGTGGTGGAGGCGGGCATCGCGGACCAGGTATTGCCCCTGCCCGAGATCGGCCCCGCGCTGGCGCGTGGAAAATAAGTCCCCGTCGACTACTCGCTGACTTCGGGCAGGGTGCGGGTATAGGCGGCTGCCAGCAGGGAAAGCAGCCCCAGCATCAATACCACCGCCGCGGCGCCCAGCCGGTCACCGAGCAGGCCGATCAGGCCGCCGAACAACATCATGACACCGATGACGGTATTGGATACCGCGACATAGGCGGCCCGGTTGCCGCCGTCGGCCATGTCCACCAGGTATACCTTGCGGCCCAGCCGCACCCCGCCGTGCATGATGTTGAGAATCAGAAAAATGACCGCCAGACCGATTTCACCCGTGGCCCAGTCCCACTCCAGTTCCACGGCCGCGTAGGTGAAGACCCCCAACAGGCCGGCACCGCTGGCGGCACTGACCATCACCTGGCGACTGGAGCGGTCGCTCATGTACCCCCAGAAGGGTGCGGACAGGCTGGCGGCCAGGCCATTGGCCACGATCAGCGCACCCAGGCCCAGCAGACCGGTGCCGGCATGTGCCTGCGCCAGCAACACATAGAAGGGGGGTGCCAGCGCGACGGCGAGCAACAGGGAACGCGCCAGCACGAAACGACGAAACAGCACATCTCCGTACAGCAGGCCGAGTTGCCGGATGGCCACTGCCAGGGCGTTTCCACCGCCCTCGGTCGCGCCCGGCTGTTCGATGATGGTGGCAAAAAACAGCGCCGCGACCAGCCACAACAGGCCACCGGCGAGTAGCAGCCCCGCGTATACCCGCATGCCGCTGCCTTCCAGGTCGACCAGTCCCATCCACAGGCCGATGGCGAGTACGGCAACGCCGGACAGGCTGGCACTCCAACCCATCAGGCGGCCACGGCGGCTCTTGGAAACGGTCTTGCCGAGGACATCCTTTGCCGAAACGGAACACAGGCCGCGCGCCAGGCTGAACACGACCAGCATCAACAGAATGGCACTGCCCGCGGCCGCCCCCTCGAGCGTCAGGGTCGCCGCCGCCATGCCCAGCAGACTCAGCGCGGACAGGATGGCGCCGAGCAGCCAGACTCCCTTGCGGACCGCGAGTCGGCGTATCGCGGCCGCGACCACCAGTTGCGGTACCAGCACACCTGCCTCGCGGATGGGCACCAGGAAGCCCGTGAAGGCGGCGGGCACCCCCAGCGCACCGAACAGCCAGGGGATCACCAGCTTGGCACTGGCGATCTCGTCGGCGACCTTGCCCAGCAGGTTGGCCCACAGGTAGGCGAAGAAATTGCGCGGCTGATCGTTGCAGGCCGCGTCCGGGATGTCCCTGCATACGCGCGCATCCTCGTCGCCGCTGATGCGGTTGTAGAGGGCTTCGAGGGTGCCGGTCTGCTTGCTCATGGGTTCATAGATTCGATGCTTGTGGCGCATCCATCACAACATAACCAGGGTGTGTACCGCCACGCCCTGGCGTGCGCCGACCGGGTATGGCCTTCGCTACAACACGCCAAATGCCAGGTAGCCACCATAGGCGGCCAGCAGAAGGCCGCCCTCGAGACGCGACAGGCGCAGACCCGTATACAGGAACAGCATGAGTATGACAGCGGCACCCAGCATCACCCATTGGTCCAGCGCGATGATGCGGGCATTCACCGGCAAGGGTTGCAGCATGGCCGAGAGCCCGAGGATGCCGAGCAGGTTGAAGATGTTGCTGCCGAGGATGTTGCCTACCGCCACGTCGGCATGACGGCGCAGGGCGGCCACCAGTGACACCGCCAGTTCGGGCAGGGAGGTGCCCACGGCCACGATGGTGAGGCCGATGACGGCCTCCGATACACCGTATTCCCGTGCGATGCCCGTTGCCCCCATGAGCAGGATGCGTGCGCCCGCCACGAGGGCAATCAGCCCGATCACGATGGTCAGGGTCGTGGCCAGGGTCGTGGGGGGCAACAGGGTCAATTCTTCCGCCTCATGGCGATGCAGTTCGGCGGTGGCGGAATGGGTGCGGCTCTCCGTCCAGTAGGCATAGCCCAGGTACAGCAGCAGGCAAAGCAACAGGATCGCGGCATCCGTTCGCTCCAGGGCGGCGCCACCAACCAGGGCCAGGAACAGCAGGCTGGCGCCGATCACCGTCATACCATCCCGGAACAGGGCCGCACGGCTCGTGGTCAGCGGAGTGATCAGCGCGCAGGCACCGAGGATGAGCAGGATATTGGCGATGTTACTGCCCACCACGTTGCCGATGGCGATATCCGGCTGCTGGTTCAGGGCGGCATCCACGGACACCACCAGTTCCGGTGCCGAGGTGCCGAAGCCCACGATGACCAGTCCCGCCAACAGTGGCGAGACACCAAGTCGCTTGGCCGCGGCCAGCGCGCCCCGTACCAGGGCCTCGCCACCGATGGTCAAGAGCAGGATGCCGGTGATCAACAGGGTCAGGTTCATCATTGTGCGACTCCTCCCGTTGGTTCGATCAGGTAATCGATACCCTGGAATTTTGCCATTTCCCGTCCCCAATAGCTGTCCGGGCGAGCACACCAGGCCTGTTCGTGCAGGTGCTGCAGGGCCGTGGCATCGTCCGCCAGCAGACTGAGTTGCCGACGGCTGAAGCTGTCCGGTCCCTGTTCCAGGCACAGTTGCGTGAGTCGCTGCACCTGTCTCGCCTTGGCCCCCCGATGGGATTGGCGCGCGCAGGAACAGTGTATGCGATTCAGCACGGGATCGATCACGGCGCGGCTGAAGGCGGTGGTCTCGTCCGCCGGTTGCGGGAAGCCTGGCGCCGCGTGCAGTTCCCGCAGCACGGGCTCCGGGTGCAGTTCCTGGCCGACCAGGAGCAGGCCTCGATCCCGCAACCACTGTCCCAGCCAGATGCGTCCCAACAGCACGGACGTGGGCGCGGCCAGGATGAGGGGCAGGGCCACCGGCAGCGTCCAGTAGAAAAAGACGGGGTCCATCCACCAGGCGAAGCCGGCCCAGGCCAGGGCCAGCAGGGTTCCCGGACTCTGGTTGAGGAAGGCGTCACGCCAGCGGGTTTCATGGCTGCGGTTTTGTCCCGCCCAACGGAGGGTGGTGTTGAGCAGGGCCTCCAGGACATAGCGTGTGTGGGCCAGCATGCGAATGGGCGCCAGCAGAGCGGATACCAGCATTTCGATGAGGATGCTGGTGGTGAGTCGCAGCGCGCCGCCATGCTGCGCCAGTCGCCTGCTGAAGGCCAGGTCGACAGCGGCTACCAGCTTGGGAAAGAACAGCAGGAACAGGGTGGTGGCGGCCAGCCCCAACGCCCATTCGGGATTCCATTTCGGCCACTGGGGGAACAGGCTGGGTTCCGCGCTGAAGTATTCGATGGGCAGCAGGAACAGGCGTGCCGCGGCGACGGTGGTCAGGGCCAGAAAGCCGAACCACAGTGGCGCGGCCAGGTAGGACATCACGCCGTTGAACAGGGCCATACGATGGGCCATGCGCAGCCGGGGTGAAAACAACAACAGCCACAGATGCTGCAGGTTGCCCTTGGCCCAGCGTTTGTCGCGGTTGAGTTCCTCCATCAGCGCCGGAGGCGATTCCTCGTGACTGCCGCCCAGTGCCGGTTCCAGCCATACCTCGTAACCGGCCCGCCCCATGAAGGCGGCTTCCACGAAATCATGGCTGGAGATGGGACCGCTGAACAGTCCAAAGCCACTCAGCTTGCGCAGGCCGCAATGGCGCATGAAAGGGGAGTTGCGGATGATGGCATTGTGACCCCAGTAGGCCGCCTCGCCCAGCTGCAGGGCGGCCAGGCCGCTGGTGAAGATGGGTCCGTACACCTGGCTGGCGAATTGCTGAACACGGGAGAACAGGGTACGGCCGTTGATGATGGTCGGACTGGTCTGCAGAATGCCGACCTGTGGTTCCCGTTCCATCAGTCGAACCATGCTGACCAGGGTGTCACCGGCCATCAGGCTGTCGGCGTCGAGCACGATGGTATAGCGATAATCCCGCCCCCAGCGGCGCAGGAAATCGGCGATGTTGCCACTCTTGTAATGCTGGTTGAGTCGCCGCCGGCGATAGAACAGGCGGCCGCCGGCACCAAGCTCCTCGCACAGATGGTACCAGGCCTCCCGTTCGGCTAGCCATACCTTGGGATCACGACTGTCGGACAGGATGAAAAAATCGAAGTGTTCCAGCTGTCCCGTGTCCCGCAGGGACCGGTAGGTGGCGCGCAGGCCGTTGAGGCTCCGTTCCACCGGCTCGTGATAGATGGGCATCACCACGGCGGTGCGTGCCAGGGGCTGCCTGGCCAGGGTTTCCGGCCCATGCCGATGCAGCAGGGAGTGACGGTCGCCGCCCAGGCGTCGTATCACGAAGCCGAACAGCCCGACCCAGAAACCCACCGAGATCCAGGCGAACAACAGAGCGAACAACAGGATCAGCCCTTGCTCCACCAGGTTGCCGCCATGGTAGGGCAGCACCCAGGCCAGGAAGAAACTGCCTGCCAGGGTCTGCACCAGCACCAGGCTGGTCAACAGGGTGCGCCGCACCATGGCGGCACGGCGCCAGCGGGGGGAGACCGTTGGTTCCGCAGGAGACGTCGCTTCAGTCCTCATACTGGATGCTGCCACGGTGCAGGGGTGGGCACACCGGAGGCAGTGCCGGGTTCGGCAAGGCGAAATGAGCCTGCAGTCGCACCATCAACCTTTCTATCAGGGGCTGCAGCCGTTCTTCCTCGCGGAGTTCTTCCTGCACCAGCGCCAATGCCTCGATCATGACTTCACGGGTAATGGGCATCCGGCCCAGGCGCAGGTAGGCCAGCACCCGGGTCAGGGCGACTTCACCGGGGG
>SWBZ01000063.1_pt1 | contig 38407 bp, 31 predicted proteins | sample 4693031 | NCBI WGS metagenome assembly SWBZ01 (sample SAMN10267274, study PRJNA491770) | bioreactor metagenome | isolation source: DHS bioreactor inoculated with | place: Japan: off Shimokita Peninsula
CCCCCCCGGGGCTGTCAAGTTGCCCCGCACCGGGCCGCCGCCTCCCCTGGGGAGCCCCCTACGGCCCGTTCCCGGCCCCGCAGCGCCGAAGGGCCCGTTATTCCCGGCCCGAGTTGAAACTGAAACCGAAGTGATATAGATTTTTATATAAATTATCAGCCCGAGGGGTGTATACAGAGATGAGTCTTGACATTATAAGGAGTAAAAACGCCTGGTTTGTAAGGGGCGTACTGATTTTGCTTGCGGTAATAATGGTGCTCGGACTTGGATTCATGTCCGACGATTTCGCCGGAATGATGTCCACACCGGTTAACGTAGCGGCCGAGGTCAACGGCGAAGAGATAAGCGCGGCGGATTTCTCCATCATGCGCGACATTATAAAGGCCCAGCTGAGCCCCAACACCGAGCTTACGCCCGACCAGATGCTTCAGCTAAACGCCATAGCGCTGAACCAGCTCATAAACACGAAGCTCCTCGCCCAGAAGGCGGAAGAGCTCGGGATCAGGATAACGGACGAAGAGCTCGTGGAGTCGATAACATCGAACCCTGCCTTCCAGATAGACGGCAAGTTCGTCGGCGGCGAAATGTTCGCGAACTTTATACGGCAAACCCGGAACCAGTCCGTCGAGGATTTCGAGGCGACCTACAGGGAAGAGATGCTAGCCGACAAAATGTCCTCGATCATACAGAACACGGCGGTAGTCACGGACGAGAACCTTCTCAGCGTCTACACGATGGAGAACGAAAAGGTAAACATCTCATACATCCAGCTCTCGGCGGAAGATTTCGCAAGCCAGGAGAACCCTACCGAAGACGAGATAAAGAGCTACTACGAGAAGAACAAGGCTAAATTCGTAATGCCCGAATCGAGGAAGATAAGGTACGTCAAGCTCACCCCCGAAGCCTTCGAGTCCAGCATTAAGATCACGGACGAAGAAATCAACTCGTACTATAACGCGTATACAGACGAGTTTCAGGCCGAAGACGGCAAGGTCCGCCCGATAGAAGAGGTAAAGGGCGACATAGAGGCCAAGCTCAAGGCCGGGCGCGCCGAGGCCGCAAGGCAGCGGCTTTCGGGCGAGACAGGGAGCGCCTCCGCGAAATCGGTAGACGCCGTGGCGGCCGAATACTCCGCCGGGCCTGTGCTCGAAGCCGGGCCGTTCGGCATGGGCGGCATCCTCGAGGACGTCCCGCCGATAATTACGCGGAGGGCCTTCGAGACCGAGTCCGGGCAGACGTTCCTCACCCCCGTCGGCAGCACAGTATGGGCCGTCGAGGTAACCGAGATAACCCCCAAGCGCGAGCAGACCTTCGAAGAGGCCAAAGAAGAGGCGACTCTTGCGTTAAAAGAGGAGAAGGCAGCCTCGAAAGCGTCCGAAAAAGCCGCCGAGATAGTAAAGCAGCTGAACGCCGCGGGCAGGGCCAATCTTAACGCCGAGGCGAAAAAACTAGGGCTCGAAATGAAGGAAACGGGCTATTTTTCCCGGAGGGATAACGTCCCGGGGATAGGCTCCACCGAGCTCAGGACCGACGCCTTTCAGATAGATCCCAAGCTCGCCGTCTCAAATAAGGTCTATACTAATGGTGAATATTTCTACATAGTCTCGTTTAAGGATAAGCAGGGCGCTTCGATGGACGAGTTCCAGCAGAAGAAAGAGGAGATAAGGGCGAATCAGCTCGACCGCCAGCGTGCCGAGATCATGCAGAACTGGCTTCAGGATATGAGGCGGCGGGCCGAGATAATCCCGAACGCCCAGCTATTCCCCGCGCAGGGATAAAATGCATAAGGGAGCAAAAGGCAACATTGTCTAAGAGAGCTCTTGTCATCGGTTCCGACAGGGATTACTGCTATGTAATAAAGGAATTCCTGGAGCTGAGAGAGTTATATACGACCGTGGTCTTGAACTACAAGGACGGCCTGGACCGGTTGTTCTACGAGAAGCCGGACCTCGCCGTTTTGGAGCTCATAGACCAGGAGCTGAGCCCGGCGCTCCTCGGGTCTCTCCAGTCCTCGAACGACTTCGAGACGTTCGATTTCGCTTCCGGCGGCGCGCCGCCCCCCGGGCGAAAGCCGATTCTGATTTTCGACGACAAGGGCAGCCTTACCTCACTTTTCGATTTCATCAAAAAGAACTATTCCGAGAAATCCCCCGTGAAGGGGCCGGCGAACACGGAGAACGAGGGCGACATGGGATCGACCTTCTTCCCCTGCATCCTCGCCGAGCTGTACGAGAAGAAAAAGACGGGTCTGCTGTCCATCAAGTCGAACTCCAATCTCGACGTCTACTTCACCGGCGGCGTACCGACGTTCGCCGAGGGCGGCGACGTCGAAACTGCCATAGGGCGCATACTCCTCGACAGGGGCATAATCGACCGCGACAGTTACGATAAGGCAATAGATATCTCTGCCAATACAGACCAGAAATTCGGGGAGATACTCTTCAGCATGGGTATCACGTCCCCCCACGAGCTCAACACATATCTCGAGCTCCAGATAGAAGAGAAGATACTCCGGGGGTTTTACTACATCCAGGGCAAATACGAATTCAGGGAGGGCCCGAATTCGCCCGACTCGGCCGTCTCATACCAGCTGAGCCTTCCCCGGCTCGTATACGAAGGAATAAAAAGACACGTAGACGTCGATGACCTCGTGGACAGAAACCCTGTCATCGAAGTAAAGCCGAGGCTCAAGTCAGAGGTCAACAACCTCGGGCTCAAGCCCAAAGAGCTCAGATTCGTACAGCTTTTAAAACCTAGGGCTCATTTAAAAGAAGTGCTAGAATCCTCGCGCCTCGAAAAGGACGAGACCCTTAAGCTCCTCTACTTCCTCTCGCTCTTCAGGCTCCTATCCATACCGGGCCTCGCGGTGGACAGGGTCGGGCGGGCTTCGATCGAAAAGAGGCTCGGCAAAATGGAGCCCGAAAGGGATTTGGCCGCCGTCGCGGATATCGCGGCAGAAGAAGTTTCGGCTGCAACCCCGGAGGCGGAAGAAGCATCCGTAACCAGGCTCGAAATAGTGGAAGACGAAGAAGAGGAAAAGGTTTGGGAAATCGAGATGGACGAGGATATCGGCGACATGGACGACTTCGCCCGTAGCCTCGAAGAGAGCATGCCGGAATCCGGGGAAAGCGAGCTCGTTACAGAAGATAACCAGGAAGAGCTCTCACTCGAAACAGAGCTCTCCCCGACAGAAGCGGAGCCGGAGCACTCGCCCAACGAAATATCGGAAATAGAGATTAACGAAACCCCGGAAACAAGCGAAAATCCGGGGATTCCGGAAATACCGGGGATAGAGGAAGAAACCACGGTCTCCGGCATAGAAAACCTCCTTATCGACAGCCCTGATACAGCCGGAGAGGCCCCCGGTGAATCCACCGGCGATTGGAAGCCGTTCCAGAACGACGAGTCGCCGATGCCGTGGGAGGCAGAGCACGAAGAGGTTCCCATAGAGCCTATATCGATAGAATCCGGGGCTGAAGAGACCGGAGAAGTATTCGAAATCGAGCTTGAAACATCCGATAACGAGGCTGATATAGCGGCCGAGGAAACTGAGGAAGCCGATTTCTCGGCCCCGCCACAGTCCGAACCCGCCACAAGCGAATTCACCGCCGGAGCCGGCGAAATAAGCGCCGAGGAGATAGAGATATCCCTCGAAGTCGAATCCGGCGCATCCGAAGAGGAGACGGATCTCTCGGCGGGCGAGACGCCGGAGATAGAAATAGGCGAGACCCCGGAAACAAGCGAGACTCCTGAGATTGTAGAAGAACAAAAAGAAGAAAAGGTGTGGGAGATCGATTTCAGCTCGTTCGACGAGCCGGAAAAGAGCGGCGGTGGAGAAGAACCAAATACGGACGAGGGCTTCAAGAGCGCATTTCACCTTGAGCAAGACGAGCCCGAGGCGGAAGTCCCCGCCCCGGCCGGTGAGCCCGCTGACGTGGACGAGCAGAACCCGTTCCACTCATCTGTAGGGCCCGAAACCGAGCCCGAGCTTGTCCTCGACCTCGACAGGGATGCCACACGCGACGAATCCGAAAAAGAGGGAGAAGAGAAACCGGATGACCCCTCGTTCGAGCACAGCTGGGGCGCCGCCGGCAACAATACGGGCGACGTTTTCACAGACCGCGTCAACGGCTTTTACGAAGGCCTCGAAGCGAAAGACCATTACGAAGTACTCGGCGTCGGGAAAGGATCTTCGAACGAGCAGATACGAGACGCCTACTACAAGCTCGTAAAGAACTACCACCCGGACGTTAACCCGGGCGCCGACCACGATACGAGGGTAAAGGCCGAGGAGATATTCACGCGCATAACGTCTGCATACGAAACACTGTCCCAAAACGACAAGAGGGTTGAGTACGATTCCCAGGAAGAGCTCGCCGACCTCAAGAACCAGGCCAAGTACATATACGAGGCGGAGATGGCGTTTAAAAAAGGCATTACCCTGCTCATACAGCGTAATTACGCCGAAGCGGAAAAAAATATCCGCGAGGCCGTTACCATGAACCCCGAGGAGGCCGCCTACGTCGGCGCCCACGGGTGGACGAGGTATCTCGCCGCCGAGAATAAATCCAGCGTGCTTTCGGAATCGATAAAAACCATCGAACAGGCTATAAAGATGAACGGGAAAATAGCCGAGAACCAGTACTATCTCGGCTCCATCTACAAAAACCAGAACGACCTCAAGAACGCCGAAAAATGTTTTCAGAAGGCAATAGAGATCGAGCCCGATTATATCGAAGCCAAAAGAGAGCTCAGGCTTATAAACACCCGCAAAATGAACGCGAGGAACGACAAAAAGCCCGAAAAAAAGTTCTGGTCGAGCCTTTTCAAGAGGTAGCGATCCCATCGCCGCCCCTTTGCCCCGCCAAGCTTTTCCCCGGCGGGTTATTTACTTTTGCCCCGGTTTTGATTATCTTGAACGAGACTCTCTGCAATGAAAATAAAGTCACTGGAAATATCCGGCTTTAAATCCTTCTACGATAAGACACGTATCCACTTCGACCACGAGCTCAACGCGATCGTGGGGCCGAACGGCTGCGGCAAGTCGAATATCATAGACGCCATAAGGTGGATTCTGGGCGAGCAGAACCCGCGGCAGCTCCGTGCGAACGTCATGGAAGAGATAATCTCGAACGGAAGCGAGTTCTTAAAGCCCCTAGGCATGGCCGAAGTGTCGCTCGTGATGGAGAAGGTGCCGACCTACGAATTCGAGCAGGTCGAGATAAAGCGCCGCGTGTTCCGCTCGGGCGAGAACGAGTACTATTTGAACGGCGTCCAGTGCAGGCTGAAGGACATTACCGACATATTCATAGATACCGGCTCGGGCGCGAGGGCGTTCTCGATCATCGGACAGGGCCGGGTAGACCAGCTCATCACGGCCAAGCCCGAGGATAAGAGGACGGTCATAGAAGAGGTCGCCGGCATAAGGAAGTACAAGCTCAGGCGGCGCGAGACAGAGACACGCATCAAGACCACCCGCGAGAACCTCTCCCGCGTCAAGGATATGACGAACGAGGTAAAGCGCCAGATGGAAACCCTGAGCCTCCAGGCCAAGCAGGCGGCAGAGTTCAGGGAGCTTTCCGAGGAAGCCCGGGTTCTCGAATACCGTATACTCCGCGCCAGGACCCGGAAGCTCGAAACCAGGAGGCAGAAGGTCCTCGCCGAGAAGGCCACGCTCGACCGCCAAGTCTCGGAAGCCGAGGCCGAGATCATCCAGGCCGCGGGGGTGCAGAAGGCGCTCGGCCAGCGCGCGCACGAGTCCGAAGAAGCGCTCAGGCAGCTCGAAGAGGCCATATTCAGGACGAGGACCGAGCTTAACCAGAAGATATCGTCCCAGGAACTTATAAAAACAGAAATATCCAACATCGACAGGTTCATCGAAAAGATAGAGAGCGAGACCGGCCTCATGACGAACGAGCGCGTGAGCCTCCTCTCGCAGATCGACGCCAAGAAGGCGTCCCTCGAAGAAGTCGGGGAAGCCCTCAGGCTGGGCCGCGAGGACATAGCCGCAAGCGAGGAAAAGCTTACGGGCGTAAAAGCGGGCTTCGCCGAGATAAGGACGGAGCACAGGGAGATAAGGGACTCCCTCTTCAAAACGCTCGACGAGTACAGCTCGCTCAAGGGTGCGGCGCTCGGATACGAAAAGGAGCTGAAAGAGCTTTATTCCAAGAAAGAATCCATAGACAGGGAAATAGCCGAGGCTGGCGAGGAAAAAGAACATCTCCTCTCCGAGATCTCGCGTATGGAGCGGATACTCGCCGACTACGAAGCCCGGAAGGCCGGGATAAGAGAGAAAAAAGAAGAGCTCAAGTCGGCCATGGGGTCGGCCCGCGAGGAAAGGGCACGGCACGCAGCCGAGAACGAATCGGGGCGTGAGGAGCTCAAGGAAAACGCTTCGAGGCTGAACGCACTAAACCAGATAGAAATAAATTACGAATGGCTCCCCGAAGGCATAAGGGATTTCATACTCGAGAACAAGGGGAACGGGGTCCTCGGCACGGTGTCGGACTTCATATCGGCCTTCGAGGGCTACGAAAGGGCGGTCGAATCGGCCCTCGGCGAGAAGATAAAGTGGATAGTCGTCGGCGGACACGACGAGGCTATACGCGCCGTGGACGCGCTCCGCGAGCGTTCGCTCGGGCGCGGGACGTTCATACCGGGCGGGCAGCAGAACGGCGCCGGGCACGGAAGCGTGCTGCCCGATTGCAAGGCCCTCTCCGAGCTCGTCGAGCTCGGCCCGGACGGCCCCGAATCCGTAAGGGAGATGCTTAAGAGCATATACCTCGTCCCAACGCTCGGCCATGCGGTCGAGCTTCGGGCGTCGGCCCCTGAATACGCCTCTTTCGTTACGGCAGAGGGCGACTACATGCACCCCGACGGCGCGGTCTCGGGCGGCACGGCGCAGCCGGGCGTACTCGAAAGGAAGCGCGAGATAGAGAATTTAAAGTCCTCCGTCTCTACCCTCCAGAAATTTATCGACGCGAAGACCGCCGAGATCGAGGGGCTCGACTCACGCATCGAAGGCCTCGACGCAGACATAAAGAGCCGCCAGGCGGAGCTCGCCGGGCTCGACATAAAAGAGGCCGAGACCCGTAAGGACATACACAACTTTAAGAACAACCTCGAAAAGCTCGAAAAGAGGATCGAGATCATAAACCGCATCCTCGCCGAAACCTCCATGGAGACGGACAAGAAGCTCGCCCTTATGGAAGAGACGCGGCAGAAGATAGAAAAGCTCGACGCCGAAAAGGCCGTTTTAGAGCAGAGGTTCGGCGACGTCGAGGCCCGGATAAAGAGCGCAGAGGATGAGGAGCGCGCGATAGAGCGTGAGATAGCGGACAAGAAAGTGAGCTGCGCCTCGCTCATGCAGAAGGAAACGGGCATCATCGAAGACATAGCCGAGCTCGGAAAGCGGGTGCAGGGCATCGACAGGCGCCTCGAGCTCGAATCCCAGGGCATCGAGGAGAAAAAGCTCGAAAAGCTGAGATTCATCGACAGGGACAAGAGCACCGTAGACGAAATAGAAGAGATTAAGAAAGCGCTTTCCGAGAGCGAAGGGCGGCTCGGCAAAATGCGGGACGACAGGGCGGCGATACTCGCCGAGCTGAGAGCAGCCGAGGAGAAGCGCGAAACGGTGAACGCGCGGCTCTCGGAGCTAAGGATAAAGAACAATTCCATCGAGCTCGACCTCAACAGCCTCCAGATCGAGATCGAGAACATAAGCGAGGCGATGAGAAGGAGCAGCTTCGCCGCGACCGGCTCCGAGGAAACACCGGCAGTGCCCGAGGACACGGAAGAGGAGGAGATCAACCTTTCCGCAGAGGAGCCCCGCCTCAGGAGGCTCCAGGCCCAGATCGAAAAATTCGGCCCCGTGAACCTCCTCGCGCCCGAGGAATACAGCAAGCTAGAAGAGAGATACCAGTTCTTAAACGAGCAGATGGACGACCTTCTCCAGGCGATCACGTCCCTCGGAAAGGCCATAAGCAAAATAGACAAGGAATCCGAAAAGAGGTTCTCCGAGACCTTCGAGATAATGAACACGAAGTTCCAGGAGATATTCAGCAGGCTCTTTAAAGGCGGCGAAGGGAAGCTCGTCCTCACCGACCCCGAAAACCTCCTCGAATCCGGGGTCGAGGTGATGGTAAGGCCGAGGGGTAAGAAATTCCAGTCGATCACGCTCCTATCGGGCGGCGAAAAGGCCCTCTCGGCGATAGCGCTCATAATCGCCGCGTGCCTCATAAAACCGGCCCCGTTCCTTCTTTTCGACGAAATAGACGCCCCGCTCGACGACAGGAACACGTCCTACTTCCTCGAGCTCGTAAAGGAAATCGACGACTACTCGCAGGTCATCCTCATCACGCACAACAAGAAAACCATGCAGGAAGTAAACTCCCTCATCGGCATAACCTCGAACAAAACCGGCACGTCCACGGTCGTTTCCGTGGACCTCACCTGACTACTACCCACGCTTAAAAGTCCTATATGCACATTCTCCCGGCGTTTAGATTAATTTGTGATAGGGGGTTTTTACACATATACTTTTATATTTTCTCAGGGTAACCCGGAGGTTTATTACAAGAAATGATTTCATACATAATGAAGAAAATAATAGGCTCCCAGAACGACAGGGAAATAAGAAGGCTCGCCGGCCTTCTCGACCCGGTCGCAGAGCACGAAAACGATTACAGGGAGCTTTCCAACAGGGATTTTCAGGAAAAGACACGGGGATTTCAGGAAAGGGTAAGGAACACCCTTAACGGCAGCGGCGAGTCGCCCGACGAGGCGGCATTCAAAAGGCTCGAAGACGAATTGCTCGGGATCATGCCCGAGGCGTTCGCCCTCGCGCGCGAGGCGTCGCGAAGGACGCTCGGCATGCGCCCCTTCGACGTACAGCTCATAGGCGGCCTCGTGCTCCATATGGGCCGAATCGCCGAAATGAAAACCGGTGAGGGTAAAACCCTCGTGGCCGCCCTTCCTCTTTACCTCAACGGGCTTACGGGCCTGGGCGCGCACCTCGTCACCGTGAATGACTACCTGGCCCGACGCGACGCGATGTGGATGGGCCCGATATACAAGCTCCTCGGAATAGACGTCGGCGTCATTAACCACGAGATATCGTATCTCATCGAATGGGAAGACCCGGCCCGCGCCGAAAAAGCCATCGAGAAGAACCAGAGCGTATGGCCGGACGAATACAGGGACATGGAATTGCCGCCCGAAAGGAACCTCGACGTGCTGGCCGCCTTCAAGACCAAGCTCGTCGAATGCACGCGTAAGGAAGCCTACAAGGCGCACGTCACTTACGGCACGAACAACGAGTTCGGCTTCGACTACCTCCGCGACAACATGAAGTTCTCGCTGAACGATTACGTCCAGCGCGAGCATAACTTCGCGATCGTGGACGAGGTGGACAGCATCCTTATCGACGAGGCGAGGACGCCGCTCATCATATCCGGCCCTTCCGAGGACTCGACGCAGCTCTACTACGACATAAACGGCGTCGTCAAGAACCTCAAGAACGAGGTCGATTTCACACTCGACGAAAAGACGCGCCAGGTCACGCCGACCGAAGAAGGATCCAACAAGGTCGAGCACGCGCTCAATGTCAGCAACGTCTACGACCCCGCCAACATCGAGCTCCTCCATCACGTCATACAGGGCCTCCGCGCGCATAACCTATTCCACCGCGACGTCGATTACATGGTAAAGGACGGGAAGGTCATCATCGTCGATGAATTCACCGGAAGGCTAATGCCCGGAAGGAGATGGAGCGACGGGCTCCACCAGGCGATTGAGGCCAAGGAAGGGGTCGAGATCGAGAACGAGAACCAGACCCTTGCAACGATCACGATTCAGAACTATTTCCGCATGTACAGAAAGCTCGCCGGTATGACCGGTACGGCCGATACCGAAGCGTTCGAGTTCAAGAACATCTACAAGCTCGACGTTAACGTCATCCCCACCAACAGACCGATGGTCAGGTTGGACAGGAACGACCTCATATACAAATCCGAGCGCGAGAAGTTCGACGCCGTTGCGGGCGAAATAAAGGAGCACAACGCGAACGGCCGCCCGATACTCGTCGGCACGACCTCTATCGAAAAGTCCGAGAAGCTGAGCAAGCTGCTCGAAAAACAGCACATCCCGCACAAGGTGCTCAACGCCAAGCAGCATGAGAACGAAGCCGAGATCGTGGCCCAGGCGGGCAGAATAGGCTCCGTCACCATCGCGACCAACATGGCCGGGCGAGGCACCGACATCGTCCTCGGCGGGAACCACGATTCCCTGGCGAGGAACATACTCAAGAAGAATTTCCAGGTCGAGCCGCAGGACGCCGAGCCCGAGCAGTTCGAATCGGCCATGCTCGAGGCCAAGGGTATTTGCGAGGACGAGAAGAAGCGAGTCCTCGACCTCGGCGGCCTTCACATCATAGGCACGGAAAGACACGAATCCAGAAGGATAGACAACCAGCTCAGGGGAAGGTCCGGAAGACAGGGCGACCCGGGCTCGTCCACGTTCTTCGTTTCGCTCGAAGACGACCTTATGCGAATCTTCGCTTCCGAAACCATAACCAAGATCATGGACAAGCTCGGATGGGAGGAAGGCGAGCCCATCGAGCACAAGATGATAACCCGCTCGATCGAAAACGCGCAGAAGAAGGTCGAGGGGCGTAACTTCGATATCAGGAAACACCTCCTCGATTACGACGACGTCCTCAACAGGCAGCGCGAGGTCGTTTACAAGAAGCGGAGGGAATTCCTCGGCGGCGGCGACAACCTCAGGGAAAACCTCTACGAGATGGCCGACGACATTATCGAGATGCTCGTGACCGAGCTGATCCCAGAAAAGGGCACGCCGGACGAAGAAGCGCTCGAAGAGCTGAGGGAAGCCGTCAAGAGCTCGTTCAACGTCGACATCCCGGTTTCCGAGCTCACCGCTAACGGCGCGCGCCGGAACCTCATCGCCGAGGTTATAGGCGAGAAGACGAGGGCCTTCTACGAGTCCAAGGAAGAGGAGTTCGGCCCAGAGATGATGCGGCAGATAGAGCGCTACATCATGCTCCAGACGCTCGACTATCTCTGGAAGGACCATCTCCTCAGCATGGACCATCTGAGGGAAGGCATAGGCCTCCGGGGCTACGCCCAGAAGGACCCGCTCCAGGAATACAAGCGCGAGGGATACGATATGTTCACCGGGCTCATGGAGCGGCTCAACAACGACATATGCGAGAAGCTCTTCCGCGTACAGCCCGTGAGCGAGACCGACATGGAAAGGCTCGAAAGGCGGAGGCGCGCCGAGCAGCAGCGCATGACCCTCAGCCGGGGCGAGGAAGAAGAAGAGAAGAAAAAGCAGCCCGTCAGGAACACCGCCAAGGTCGGGAGGAACGACCCGTGCCCGTGCGGCAGCGGCAAGAAGTATAAGAAGTGCCACGGCGCTAACGCCTAGGGACGCGTTTTGGACTCACTCGAATTCACCGACAGGATAAAAAGCCTCGAAAAGAACATCGGCAGTGTTGTAAGGGGCAAGCCCCGCATCGTGAAGACTGCCGTCATCGCCCTCCTGTCGCGCTCGCACATGCTGATAGAGGACGTCCCCGGCGTGGGGAAGACGACCCTCGCACAGGCCCTCGCGAGGTCAACGGAGCTCTCGTTCAAGCGCATACAGTTCACGAGCGATCTGCTGCCGTCGGACATACTGGGCGTCTCGGTCCTCGACCAGTCGACGGGCGACTTTAAGTTCAAGCCCGGCCCCGTGTTCGCGAATATAGTCCTCGCCGACGAGATAAACAGGGCGACCCCGAAAACCCAGAGTGCGCTCCTCGAAGCCATGAACGAGGCCCGCGTGACTATAGACGGCACCGAGCATACGCTGCCCGCGCCGTTCATGGTGATCGCGACTCAAAACCCCTACGAGTACAAGGGCACGTTCCCACTGCCCGAAAACCAGCTCGACAGGTTCGCCGTCAGGATTAGCATAGGCTACCCCGACAGGGAGAGCGAAAAGGAGATACTATCCTCCTTCGGCCCGACGAACACATGGAGCGGCATACGTCCGGTCGTATCGAGGGACGATATCCTCGCCCTCCAGGTCATGTCCGAAAAGGTCAGGCTCGACGAATCCATTCTGGACTACATACTCGCCATAATAAACGAAACGAGGAACCGGAAGCTCTTCACGCTGGGCGTCAGCCCGAGGGGGGCGATCGCGCTCAAGAGCGCAGCGCAGGCGCGCGCCCTTACAGACGGAAGGACGTACTGCATCCCGGACGACGTGAAGGAGATGGCCGTCCCCGTGCTCGCGCACAGAGTGGTTCTAAGAGACGAGCGCATCGCCGGTCAGGGCGGAGAGGAAGAGGCCATAGAAGAAGTTCTGAGGAACGTCCCCGTGCCGGTTTGACCACGGCCGAATCCAACTCGTGGTAAACTATATGTACGCCGGGGCCCCGGCCCCGCGTCTTTAACGGAGGCAAAAATGAATCCGAACAGAAAAATATTCTTCTACCAGGGAGGGAGCCAGGGCAAGCCGCCGGCATATTTCCTTCCGCTGGCGATTATCATTGGACTCGTCCTATTCGCACTACTGGCTATTTTCGGACTCGTAATAGGCATAGCCATAGGAATCGCCGTAATCGTATTCGGCGCGGCGAGGTTCATCTCGTCGTTCGGGAAAAAGAAGAAGAAAGTCCACACCACACAGGAAAACGGCAGGACTACTATAATTCTCGATACCGAGGACTACGAAGTAATAGAGAAGAAAAAGGGCTCCTAAGGCGGGGCCTTTACGATAGCCCGTCTATCTCCTTCGCGAGGCCGAAATCCTTTTCCGTAAGCCCCCCGGCGCTGTGTGTCGAAAGCGTGAGAGTAACGTTCTTGTACTGAATAAGTATGTCTGGATGATGGTCCGCCTTCTCGGCCAGGATCGCGACCTTGTTCACGAAGCCGACGGCCTCGACGAAGTTCTTGAGCTTAAAGGCCTTAACTATCTCGTTCCCTTTCTGCTCCCATCCCGAAAGCCCCTTTAAGCCCTCGGCTATCTCTGTTTCGTTCAATAGCGGCATAATTTCACCTCTCTTTTCACAAGACTAATTAACGGCGGTTGGATAGTCAAAGGAATCTCGATTAACATTACCCCGTGGCCAGGGCCTGGATAAGCATAGGATCGAACCTCGGGGACAGGACGGCGAACTGCATGCTCGCGGTATCGATGCTGTCCGCGTTCGCGCGCGTAGCGGCCGTCTCGTCGGCATATGAGACCGAGCCCGTCGGCCCGAAGGACCAGCCCGATTTTATCAACTGCGCCGTTGAGATAGAAACCGGCCTCCCGCCGGAAAAGCTACTAGCCGAGCTTCAGTCCATCGAGGAAACGCTCGGGCGAGTCAGTAGCGGAAGGTGGAGGGAAAGAAAGATCGACCTCGACATCGTATTTTACGACAGGCTAATAATGAATACGGACGCGCTCACCATTCCACACCCGCGAGCGCACCTGAGGCGCTTTGTCCTGGAGCCGCTTACGGAGATTAGCCCCGGGCTCGTCCACCCCGTCCTCGGGGCCACCGTGTCGGGGCTCCTCGGCATGCTCGAAGACGGGGAGAGCGTCGTTAAAACGGCCCCGCCGTCAGCTATTTTTCCACAGAAGCCCACAGGTTATTAACAGGCGCGCTTTTGTTGCCCGCAAAACTATCCACCGATCCATGCACAGGCTTTTTTCAGGATATGCATTTATCGGCGGAGAGTTACGGGCAATTTTAGGCGCAGAGGCTTAAAGACTGTGGATAATTTCAGCCCCCGGAAGGCCGTGTTATCCACAGCCCGCGGACGCAGTCCGCAGGCACCCGTTATAGCACGACAATGCCCCTTTTTTATCCCCCCTTTGAAAAAGGGGGGTACGGGGGGATTTAATTTTTTAGGATATGCCTTTACTTCCATTTATTAGAGGAGAGAGGGCGTAAGTGCCGGATTTATTCCTGCGGTTTCTTTTGCTCCCCAATCCCCCACTTTCCGCACATGCCAGTACTAACCCTTTCCAGCCGTATACTTCGCCGATTCGAGCGTGTTCCACAGCAGCATGGATATCGTCATCGGCCCTACCCCGCCAGGTACCGGCGTAATGTAAGACGCCTTTTCCTTGACCGCCTCGAAGTCCACGTCGCCGGTGAGCTTCCCCTGCTCGTTCCGGTTGATGCCGACGTCTATCACGACGGCCCCTTCCTTCACCATGTCGGCCGTAACGAAGTTCGCGCGCCCGATCGCGGCCACGAGTATGTCCGCCCGCCTCGTAACCCCGGGGAGGTCCTTCGTCCTCGAATGGCAGATGGTCACCGTCGCGTGCGAGTGGAGTAGGAGAATCGCCACCGGCTTTCCGACGATGTTGCTCCTGCCGACGACGACGGCCTCCTTACCCTTCACATCTATATTGTAGTATTCGAGCATCTTCATGATCCCGTGAGGGGTGCACGAGATGAACCTCGGATGCCCCTCGACGAGGAGCCCTACGTTGTATGGATGGAACCCGTCCACGTCTTTTAAAGGCGTCACGGCGCGCAGTATGTTCGTTTCGTTTATGTGATCAGGGAGAGGGAGCTGTACGAGTATGCCGTGGATCTTGTCGTCCGCGTTCAGCTTATCGACGAGCGCGAGGAGCTCCTCCTCGGTCGTCTCTTTCGGGAGCTTGTGCTCCTCCGAGTACATGCCCGCGTCCTCGCACGCCTTACGCTTGTTCCTTACGTATATCTCGGACGCCGGGTCTTCCCCGACGAGCACCGCCGCGAGCCCGGGCACTATCCCCGTGGACCCCGAAAGCTCCTTCACGCCGTCGGCGACCTGCTTCCTAACGTGCGCCGATACGGCCTTTCCGTCTATTATCTCAGCCATGGCCAGCTATTCTCCTTCTTTCAATTTCCAAAAGTGATTGAGGGGCCCGTTGCCCGAGCCCAGGTGAAACGAGCTTTCTATCGCCCCGGTGACGTATTCCTTCGCGGCCCTTACGGCCTCGCGGGGGTGCGCCCCCTTCGCAAGCGCCGCGCACACGGCGGCGGAAAAAGTGCAGCCCGTCCCGTGCGTGTTCTTCGTGTCCACCCTCGGGGCCCTTAGCTCGAAAACCCCCTCGCCGTCTAAAAGTACGTCCACAGCGTCAGGCTCGCCCGCCAGGTGCCCGCCCTTTACCACGACGCATTCCGGGCCGAGGTCCTTGATCACACGGGCGGCCTCTTTCATCGCAGCGACCGAGTCTATCCGAAGCCCAGTTATCACCTCGGCCTCGGGGATGTTCGGCGTTATTATTCGAACGAGCCCGAAGAGATTTTCCTTGATGGCCTCGCGCGCCGCCTCTTCCATGAGGACCGAGCCGCCCTTGGACACCATCACAGGGTCGAGGACGACGTTCCCCTGCCCGTGCTCGCGGAGCTTGCGGGCGACGGCCGAGACGATGTCTGCGTTCGACAGCATCCCTATCTTGGCGGCGTCGGCGCCGATGTCGGCCAGAACGGCGTCCATCTGGAGCCCCACGAATTCCGGCGGAAGGTCGTTTATCCCGAGCACCGAAACGGTGTTCTGCGCCGTCACGGACGTGACTACTGACATCCCGTACACGCCCAGCGCGGTAAAGGTCTTGAGGTCGGCCTGGATACCCGCGCCGCCCCCGGAATCGGACCCCGCTATCGTAAGTGCCCTTGCCGGAAATTGCCCCACGCGGATTTATTCTACTAAGCTTTCCGGAGGTTTACAAACGCCCCGCGCCCGGCTGGACTAAAAATTTTTTAAATGTAATATATAGTCTGCTAAAAATCGCAGAGGAGACTAAGTCATGGCACAGATCACTGAAAACGATGAGGTTCTATTCCCGGAACTCTTTAAAGTCGAAGGCTCGGGCGAGGTAAGGCTCGTCGCCGGATACTCGAAGGAAGCCGACAACTGGACCTTCCCGAAATACCTGGCCGACCCGGTCAGCTTCTCGGACGACGTGGAGGAAAGGCTCTTGAGCCCGTTCGGCGAGCTCCATTCCTTCACCGTGGTAAGAAGGAGCCTCCCGGAATTCCCGGTTCCCTATGCGCTCGCACTGGTGGACTTCCCCGAGGGCGTAAGGGTCATGGCGCAGGTCGAGACGGACGACCCCGAGGGACTCAAGATCGGGCAGAAAATGGGCGTGACCGTGGGCACGGTAAAGAAGTCGCAGGACGGTAAGGACGTAAAGTCGTACAAGTTCTACCCCGCGAAGTAAACCTCCGGCAGTCCGAAGCATATTACAGCCTGAAACGTCCCCGCCCTGCGTGTCTTGCGCAGGGCTCGGGCATGATTTTGCCCGGCCGGGATATCCCCCCGGGGCGCCCCGGCGGAGAGCGCCCAAAATTTAATATTTACTTTTATGTATTTATCGTATATGCTGGAATTATAACGACTAATATTATAGTCAGCCCAATGAGAACTCCCCTCTTCATAGTCCTGTTTCTTACAGGATTTGTCATCTCCGGCAAAGACGTATCCGCTGTAAACACCGAAAACGTCTATTCGGAAGAGAAGACATACACCGAGCGGCCCGAGGGCGGCAACGAGATACTGGCCGTGGACGTTTCCAAGTCGAATCTGCATCTGGATCTCCTCGGCACGGTGGTAAACGGCAACATTTCGAAGGCGCTCGTCAAGAACCCGGTAACGGGGGAGATAGCCAACTACGTAGCGGGCGAAGTGCTCGACCTTGTCCGCACCGAGACGGTCATGGTCGTCGAGGTCGCCAACTGCGTGGTGCTGCTCGAAAGGGCGGACGGCATGATCGAGACTATAGAGTGCAACAACAAAATGCCCACGGTGGTCTTCACCGGCCCGGCGGCGCTCGCCAAATACAGGATAGTCCGCCCCGGCGAAAAGGAAGACAAGCTCGCGCTTTCGTCGAACTTCCCCTCGGATTACGACAACGAGATATTCGCCACCAGCGTAAAGCACGACGTCGACCCGTATCTCGTTAAGGCAGTTATAAAGGCCGAATCCAACTTCGACCCGAACGCGATCTCGTCCAAGAACGCCCAGGGCATGATGCAGCTCATCCCAGCGACGGCCAGCGATTACGGCGTGAACGACCCGTTCGACCCGGTCGCCAACATTGAAGGCGGGGTCAGGTACCTGAAGGACCTCATGGAATATTTCGACGGGGACATGAAGCTCTCACTCGCGGCATACAACGCCGGCAAGGGGTCGGTCATAAAGCACGGATTCACCATCCCGCCCTACCCCGAAACGACGGACTACATAACGAAGGTTCTCGGGTATTACAAGATAATGAAGGCGAAGAATTATGTCTCGAAAAATTAACCGCAGCGGAGATAAAAAAGGCAGCGAAAATGAGACACCCGCTTAAATTCCGAACGATGATTAATTCACGCAGAAACTGTTTTCACCGTTATAACGAGGGTTTTAAAAGGCTTACGAATAGTTAATTTGACAAAATGCTATTTTCATCTAGAATACTAAATTCACTAAACAATTTTTTGAGGGCCCATAGCTCAGTTGGTTAGAGCGACGGACTCATAATCCGTTGGTCCCTGGTTCGAGTCCGGGTGGGCCCACACATAAAGCTTTTGGTTTTCAGACTCAAGATGGAAGTCGAGATAACACATAACCTTGCAATAACAGCCTCGACCCAAGTCCCCGCTATAGTACAACCCTTATACATTCCATTTATTCCACTCAGGATCAAACCCACTAAAATAAGGAGAAAAAGATGAGGGAGCAGCTCGTCGTTCTCGATACGCTCCAGCGCATTGACTTGGAGCTGAGTAAGCTGGAACAAAATTTAAACGACTACCCAAAGAAGATTTCGGACTTCGAATCAGAACTGGAAACCGCGAAAAAACGCCTTGAGGGACTTCAGGGCGAAAGTCAGACACTCCAGAAGAATAAAGCGAACCTCGAGCTCGAAATCTCGAGCAACGAAGAGCTCGTCAAAAAGGCCGAGCAGAAGCTCTTCGAGATCAAGACCCATAAAGAATACGAAGCCCTTCAGAAAGAAATAGCCGACACGAAAAGAAAAAACCTCGAGCTCGAAGACAGGGTGCTCGAGCACATGACCAGGCTTGAGCAGGTCGAGGCCGAGATAGCCACGGGCAAGGAAGACCTCGCCGCCAAGGAAGCCGAATACGGCGAGAAGATAAGCGAATTCAAGGAAAAGCTCGAAGAGACGAGGGGCCTCTACGAGCCCAAGAAAGTAGAGAAGGAAAAAATCGCATCCCGCATCAGCCCCGAGCTCATGCCCATATACCAAAAAATAGGCAAGAGAAACGGCGGCGTTATAGCGCTGGCCAAGGCGGAGCTCTGCACGGGCTGCAACATGAAGATCCCGTCCCAGCTTTTCAATGAGGTGCTCACACACACACGGTTCATACAGTGCCCCAACTGCCAGAAAATCCTCTACACGGAAGACGAACTCAATAGTGCCGCAACCCCAGAATAGCCTGCCCTTCAAAGACGGCTCCGGCGGGCGCGTGGAGATATTCATCGACGGCGCGGCAAGGGGCAATCCGGGTGAATCCGGCATCGGTGTTTTCATAACCGACGGCGGAAAAACCCTCCGCGAGATAAAGAAATATCTCGGCACGGCCACGAACAATCAGGCCGAATACACGGCGCTGATCACGGCACTCGAATCCGTAAAAGACCTTAAAAACAGGCAGATTCAGATATTTACCGACTCCATGCTGCTCGCGAATCAGATAAACGGCCTCTGGAAGGTGAAGCACCCCGGCATAGCCGAGCTTCACAAGAAGGCCAAGAGTCTCTTGAAAGAGTACGCATCCATATCCATCAGCCACGTAAGGCGCGAGTACAACCGCGAGGCGGACAGACTTGCTAACGAGGCTATCGATGAATATCTTTAAGCAGTAGAAGCAAGCAGGCCGGGCAGCCGCTGGCGCGCGCTTTCGGGCGCGTGCTGGAGGAAAGTCCGAACTCCAGAGGGCAGAGCGCTGGGTAACGCCCAGGTGCCGCGAGGCAACGGAAAGTGCAACAGAAAACATACCGCCAACGCCCTTCTCACGGAGGGCACGGTAAGGGTGAAAAGGCAGTGTAAGAGACTACCGCGCCGGCCGGTGACGGCTGGCGGCATTGTAAACCCCGCTCGGTGAAAGACAAAATAGGGAAGCGCTTTTCCTCGTGAAAAATATGGCGGCCCGTCAAAGCTTCCGGGTATGTCGCTAGAGGCGTTCAGTAATGAACGTCCCAGATGAATGGCTGCTCAAGACAGAATTCGGCTTACAGGCAGGCTTGCTTCTACCCCTTAAAGATAACCCTCACGAATTCCTTCTTGCCTATCCTGAGCCGGAGCTCGCCGCGTACGGGCGCGGGGGCGTTGGCGTCGGTGAGCTTTTCGCCGCCCACGCTCACGCCGCCCTGGGCTATGAGCCTCTTAGCCTCTTTGCGGCTGGGGACCTTTTCGGAGGCCCTGACGACGAGGTCCAGGACGGTTATGTTCTCTCCGGCCGAAAGGACGAACTCGCGCGCGTCCTCGGGGAACTGCCTGTCCGAGAACTTGGTATCGAAATCCTCCGCCGCGGCCTTCGCGTTTTTGTCCCCGTGGAGCCACGCGGTAAGCTCCATCGCGAGCGACTTCTTCGCGTCCATCGGGTGCCCCTTCTTTAAGGCCTCGATCTCTTCATCCGGCCTTCTGGTCAGAAGCTCGTAGTAAAGCCACATCACGTCGTCCGGCAGGGACATGACCTTACCGTACATATCGACCGCCGTATCGTCGACGGCGATGTAGTTGCCGTACGACTTCGACATCTTCCGGACCCCGTCGAGCCCCGGGAGTATCGGGAGCAGTATCGCTATCTGCGGCTCCTGGCCGAAGTGCTTCTGGAGCTGCCGCCCGAGGAGTATGTTGAACGTCTGGTCCGTCCCGCCGAACTCGACGTCGGATTTCATATGCACCGAGTCGTACGCCTGTATGAGCGGATACATAAACTCGCTTATGTATATCGACGTCCCCGCGGCGTAGCGGTTGCTGAAGTCGTCCCTTTCGAGCATGCGGGCGACGGTTTCGAGCGTCGAGAGCCTGATGAGGTCGGCGGCGCTCAGCTTACCGAGCCAGTCCGAGTTGAAGACGACCTCCGTCTTCTCCCTGTCGAGAATCTTGAACACCTGCCTCTCGTACGTCCGGGCGTTGGCCTTCACCTCGTCCTCGCTTAGCGCGGGGCGTGTTTCCGAGCGCCCCGAAGGGTCGCCTATCATCGCGGTGAAGTCGCCGATGAGGAAGAGGACCGTGTGCCCGAGGTCCTGGAAATCACGAAGCTTCCGGAGAAGGACGCAGTGCCCGAGATGAAGGTCGGGGGCCGTCGGATCGAAGCCCGCCTTTATCCTGAGCGGGATATTCTTATCGGCCGATTTTTTAAGCTTCGCCAAAAGCTCCGCCTCGGAAATTATATCGCTGGTCCCTCTTTTTATTATCGAAAGCTGTGATTCGGGGTCCTGAAAGCTCAAAACGCTTACGCTCCTATACCTGAAGATTATTTCGGATGCCGCCGTATACGGCTAAACGGCTCAAGAATATAGAATATCAGGGGGGTTAGTCAATCCCCGGCGAAAACCGGGGCCGCAATGCAAACTGTCCGGCACACCATTACGCGCCGTGAAATATCAGCTAAAATAAACGCCGTGACTTACGACATCGGAGGGAAGAAACCCCGCCTCATAATATCCGCCGAGGAAATCCGCGCGCGAATAAAGGAGCTCGGAACGGAGCTCTCCGCCGCCTACGAGGGGAAAAAGCCCATCGTCGTCGGGATACTGAAGGGCTCGTTCATCTTCGTCGCCGATCTCGTCCGCGAGATGGACTTCGAGGTCGAAATAGACTTCGTCCAGACGTCGAGCTACAGGGAGGGCATGACTCCGGGCGCGCTCGAGCTCCTCATGGGCCCGTCCATCCAGCCTTCGGGAAGGCACGTCATCCTCGTCGAAGACCTCCTCGACACAGGGGTCACGTGCAGCTTCGTGCAAAGACTTCTCCTCTCGAAAAACCCGGCGTCCTTGGCTATGTGCGCGCTCGTGGATAAAAAGGAAAGGCGCGAGGTGTCTATAGAAGCAGACTACGTCGGATTCACCCTGGAGCGCGGATTCATCGTCGGCTTCGGCACCGACTACGCAGAGGCCGGGAGGAACCTCCCCGGTATCTACGTCCTCGAATGACCCGCCGCCCCATCTGATATACTTACGTGGATAGGTATAATTAATCCCGGATATTACGATTACACAGCAGCACAACGGAGAACACGATGAGTTTACGCGAGCAGATTCCGCAGGATATCAAGGACGCCCTCAGGAGCAAGAACAGCCTCGAGCTGTCTGTCTTGAGGATGCTTGAGGCCGCGATCAAGAACAAGGAAATCGATAATAACAAGCAGGCGCTCAGCGACGAGCAGATAATCGGCGTCATCGCGGCCGAGGTGAAGAAGCGGCGCGACGCGGCGGCCGAGTTCGAAAAGGTGAACAGGCAGGAAGCTGCGGACGCCGAGAAAAAAGAGATCGAAATCCTCATGAAGTACATGCCGGCCCAGATGAGCGAGGACGAGATACGGGCCGAGGTCGTAAAGGCCGTCGGCGAGTCAGGCGCGGCCGGGATAAAAGACCTCGGCAAGGTGATGAAGCTGATCATTCCCGCGGTCAAGGGCAAGGCCGACGGGGCGCTCGTCAACAGCATCGTGCGGGAAGAGCTCGACAAGCTCGGCTGACGGCGCTTTCCACGCCGGCAAAAGCTGCGGCGCGCGAAAAATCATCGAACAAACCAACAGGAGATAATTAATGGCGGAAACGACGAAGCATCTTAAAACAGGCTCTGAAGGAATCACGTGGGACCTCTCGGACCTCTACTCGGGGTTCGGCGACAAGAGGATAGAGAGAGACCTCTCGGCGCTCATCACGAAATCACGCGCCTACGAAAAGAAATACAGGGGCAAGATAAACTCCCGCTCGGTAACAGCCGGGGCGCTCTTAAAGGCGACGGAAGAGCTCGAAGAGCTGAGCGAGCTTTCGGGGAGGCTCCTCTCCTTCGCGTATCTGGTCTTCGCCGCCGACACGGGCAACCCCGAGCACGGCGCTTTCCTCCAGAAGATTCAGGAGAAGGCGACCGAAGCGAGAAAGCATCTCTTCTTTTTCGAGCTCGAGCTCGTGGCGATTCCCGAAACGAAAATGAAGAAGCTCCTCGCCGACAAGAAGCTCGAGCACTACCGCCACTTCCTCGAGCAGGAGAGGCGCTACAAGCCCCACAGGCTCACCGAGCCCGAGGAGAAGATCCTGGACGAGAAGGCCAACACCGGTTCGCGCGCTTTCAAAAGGCTATTCGACGAGGTGCTGAACAACGTCCGTTTCAGCGTAAAGCTAAAGGGCAAGGTAAAGGACCTGTCCGAGACCGAGACGCTGGCGCTTCTCTACGACCCGGACCGCGAGAAGAGGAAGGCGGGCGCCGAGGGGCTGACAAAGGGACTCCTCGACAACGCGCACGTCCTCACCTTCATATTCAACACGCTCGTACAGGACCACTACGTGAACGACCGCCTGAGGGCTTTTACGAACCCGATGCAGTCGCGGCACCTCGACAACGAAATAGACGCCGAGACTGTAAACGCGCTCATGGAATCCTGCGAAAAGAGCTACGACATGGTCGAGACGTATTACAGCCTCAAGAAGAAGCTCCTAGGCCTTAAAGACTTTTACGACTACGACCGCTACGCCCCGATATACAGCGAATCGAAAACCATAAAATACGATAAGGGACGCGACGTCATTCTGTCCTCGTTCGGCGATTTCTCGCCGAGGTTGGCGGGCATAGCGAAGCAGTTCTTCGACAAGAGCTGGATCGACGCCGAGCTACGCGACGGAAAGCGCGGCGGCGCGTTCAGCCACGGCACGATCCCGAGCGCGCACCCCTACGTCTTCATGAACTACACCGGCAGGCTCCGCGACGTGATGACGCTCGCCCACGAGCTCGGCCACGGCGTACATCAATACCTCTCGCGCAGGCAGGGCTACTTCCAGTCGAACACCCCGCTCACGACCGCCGAGACGGCGAGCGTCTTCGCCGAGATGCTCGTCTTCCACAAGCTCACCGAAACCGAAGAGGACCCGAAGACGAGGCTCGCCCTTATCTGCAGCAAGCTCGAAGACATATTCGCCACGGTGTTCAGGCAGGTGGTTATGACGCGCTTCGAGGAAAGCCTTCACTCGGCCAGGAGGGCCAAAGGCGAGCTCACGCAGGACGACGTAAACGAGCTCTGGATAAACGCCAACCAGCCGATGTTCGGCAAGTCCGTAAAGCTGACGAATAACTACAAGGTCTGGTGGATGTACATACCGCACTTCATACACTCGCCGTTTTACTGCTATGCATATTCTTTCGGCGAGCTGCTGGTGCTGGCGCTCTACAACATGTATTTAAACGAAGGGAATAAATTCGTACCGCGATATGTCGAGCTACTTTCCTCGGGCGGGAGCGAATCGCCCGACGTCCTTCTCGAAAGGGTCGGCGTGGACATAAAAGACCCGGGATTCTGGCAGGGAGGTCTCGACCTTCTGAGGGTCATGGTGGACCAGGCGATAGAGCTTTCGGGACAGGTGCTCAAATCCGGAAGGCGTAAGAGATAAGAACCAGGTGTTTGGAAACTAGTTATTCCGCTGCGAAAGGACGTAGTAGAGCACGTCGCTCAGCTTTTCCATCTCGTAGGGCTTGGGCAGGACGCCCTTAAACCCGTACTTCTCGTACTTTTCGAGTATAGGATCGCTCGAATATCCGCTCGATACGATGGCCCTCACCTCGGGGTCGAACATGAGGAGCTTTTCTATGGCCTCCTTTCCGCCCATGCCGCCCGGGACCGTCAGGTCCATGATCACGGTGTCGAACGGATGGCCCTCCTGCTTGGCCTTTTTGTAGGTCTTGAGAAGCTCGCCGCCGTCCTTGGCGAATTCGACTTCGTATCCGATGTGCGCCAGCATCTCGCCCGCGGCCTCGCGAACCTCCATCTTGTCGTCCATTATGAGAACCCTGCCGCTACCGCGCTTGATAACCGCATTTATCTTCGATTCCGTCGTCACCGCGTCCCCCTTTGCCGGAAGATATACGAAGAATCTCGTCCCGACGTGCAGCTCGGATTCGACCGCTATATATCCCCCGTGGTTCTTTATAATCGAATACGATGTGGCGAGGCCAAGGCCGCTGCCGGCCTGCTTCGTCGTAAAGTAAGGATCGAATATCCGCGATATATATTCCTTGGGTATTCCGATCCCCTGGTCTTCGATGGTCGTTTTTACGTAATATCCTTCTGTAAGCGGGATGCCCTTTTCGTTCTTCGCATCCACGTTCTCGATCGTTATGGTTATCTTTCCCTCGTTCGTCATGGCCTGGGCGGCGTTTATTATCATGTTGCTCATAACCTGGCTTATCTGCGCCTCGTCGACCTCCACGGCCCATACCTTGTCGTTGACGACGAACTGAAAATCGACGTTCGAGCCGCTCATGGTAAAGCCGGCGGTATCCTTTATCAATTTTTCGAGATTGGTAGGCTCCTTGTTTTCGAGCGACTTTCCTTTAGAGAACGTGAGGAGCTGTGAAGAAAGGTCCTTGGCCTTGTGGCATGCCTTAAGCGCTTCGAGAAGTCTTTGCTTCACCTTCTCGTCCGAAATATCCGGGAGCGAGCTCAGCGAGATATTCCCCATGATGGACGTCAGCAGGTTGTTGAAGTCGTGCGCTACCCCGCCCGCCAGAACCCCTATCGATTCCAGCTTCTGAACCTTGAGCAGCTCCTCTTCGAGCTTCTTAAGCTCGGTGATATCCCTGAACACGAGAACGACGCCGATTATGATCCCGTCCCTGTCCCTTATGGGGGAGCTGCTCGCCGAAACGTACCGGCACCCTTCCCTTTGCTTCGTGACGAGAACCGTGCCGCTTTCGAGGCCGACGACATTGTTGGCCCTTATGGCCTTGCTGACGGGGTTCTCCTTCATCTCTCCCGTCTCGACGTTTACTATGAAGAACACCTCGTCTATGGGGCTTCCGATGGCCTCCGTCCTGAGCCATCCTGTCAGCCTCTCGGCGATGGCGTTTACGAGCACCACCCTGCCCTCGGTGTCCGTGGCTATGACGCCGTCCCCAATGGAGCTCAGCGTGACGGCCAGGCGCTCCTTTTCCTCGAATAGCTCACGTTCGATTTTTTTCCTTTGATTTATGTCCTTCTGGCGTTCGAGCGCATACCTTATCGCGCGCGTAATCTGGTCGTTATCCACCTCGCCCTTGACGAGATAGTCCTGCGCACCCAGCTGGAGCGACTTCACGGCGCTGTCCTCGTCGGCGACGGCGGTGAGAACTATTACCGGGATCCCGGGAAAATGGCTGTGGATTTTCTTGAATGTATCGAGCCCGCCGGAATCCGGCAGAAGAAGATCCAGGAGTATAAGGTCCGCCGGCTTTTCTTCGAGCAGTCCGATGCCCTCGACGAGTGTTGCGGCAGTCCTCGTGTTGAATTTTATGTGCTTCGCATTCTTGAGGTTCCTGACAACCAGCTTGGCGTAGCTCTCGTTATCCTCAATTAGCAGTAATTCTACTGGCAATGCAGTCATGTACACCCACCCTTATGCTTCTCTTATTGAATACCCCGCAACTGCTAGTCAAAGCCAATCAAATTTAATTGCAAGAATCATACCACCCGTGCCACCCATTCCCTAACTAATTTAAAACAAAAAATATTTCAGCCGTTCCGCGCATTGTTTGCGCATTTTATTATTACAAATTCTGTAACTCCTGTGCCGCTAAATGACAATCCCTAGCCCGCAATGGCGGAGTAATCATTAATAATGGGGACGGTTGAGTAAGCCTGAGAAAATCTGGTGAATGAAAATCAGAAGGAGAAAGGCCCGGCGGAATGATTAAAAGCCCATGAATACCGACCGCTAACTATACTTGCTCATATCTATAACATTACCCTTTGGTGTTCTTTCGTATTTTTTGTTTTTCTCCGAATACATAAGCTCGTCGGCCTTTAAAAGAAGCCTGTCTATGCAGCCGTTCGTGCTGGGGTCGTGGCTGGCGATGCCGACGCTCATCGACAGCCTGTAAGGCCTCATGCCCTTGGCGTTATGCGCGTCGATATTTTCGCGGAGCCTCTTCCTGATCGATTCCGCCCCGTTCCCGTCGGCGTCCGAGGTTATGGCGACAAACTCGTCGCCGCTCACCCTGGCCGTCACGTCGGAATTCCGGAACGTCTGCTTTATGGCGTTAGCGGCGTCGATAATGGCCTGGTCGCCGATGTTGTGCCCGAATGCGTCGTTTATCTGCTTTAAGCCGTCGATGTCGATGAGTATAAGAAGTGACTGCTCCTTTCTCCGCTCTGCTGCCTTTATGTGATGGTCGGCGAACGTGAGGAACCCTCTCCGGTTATAAAGCCCGGTGAGATCGTCCGTTATGGACAGGCTCCGTAGCCGCTCTTCCATTTTTTTCCTTTCGGTTACGTCGCGCGAGTTGATGACTACCCCAAGCCCCATCTCGTTCGGGCAGAGCTTGCCGATAGTCTCCAGCGTAAGCCAGTAGCCTTCCTTGTGCCTTATGCGGTACTCCGCCGAATAGAGCCGGTCCGGATTCTGGAGCCCTTCTGTAAACACGTCGAAGACGCGTGGGAAGTCTTCGGGGTGAACGAAGTCGAACGCACGCCTTCCGAGGAGCTCCTCGTCTTCGTATCCGAGGACGCGGTGATGCGACGGGCTTACGTATTTCATGGTGCCGTCGATGTCGAGTATCGCGATGAGGTCCAAAACGTTTTCGATCATCAGCTTGAAACGCTCTTCCGTGCTTTTTAGGGCGTCGTCGGCCTTCTTTCTCTCGATCGCATACCTTATCGCGCGGACGAGAAGCCTGGCGTCGACCTGCCCCTTCATGAGGTAATCCTGCGCCCCCATCTGCACGGCCTTAAGAGCGAGCTTTTCGTCGTCCGTACCGGTAAGGACTATGATCGGGACTTCCGTCGCGCCCTTGATGGCCTGGAGCGTGTCGATGTTTCCGCTGTCTGGAAGGTCGAGGTCGAGCAGAATAAGATCTATCTCGCCCTTCTGCACCCTGTCGAACCCGCCGGTGAAGGTATCGAAATGCTCTACCTTCATGGAAGCAGGTGACTTCTTGGTAAGAATTCGTTTTATAAGCTGGGCATAATCCAGATTATCTTCTATGAGTAGTACTCTGATTGTTTCGTCCGACATCGCGATAAATTCTACTCCATTACGATTTTATTTTCTACATTTCATAGCAGCCGATCCACAAGATTCTCCCGGGGTTCGGAATAGAAAGTCATCATTCCCGGCTTCTTCTCCGAGCATCCGGGAAATGAGCGTTTAGGTTGGAGAGTAATGGAGGAAAATGACGCTAATGAGGCGTACGAGGCGGCCCCTGCGCCCACAGGAAACAAGCGGTGGTTCCTCCCGCCGCAATCGGGCAGCTCCGCCATAGCGGGCAAGCCTGTCTTCGCCGCTGCCATACCTTTCTCATCCTTCCATCCGTCGCTGATAACCTTCAGCCCTCTCTGCACTTGGATTGTATAAATACATACAAATAACATGCCGCTAAAAGCCAATTCTAATTTTCGATATTTAATTCATTGTGACTATTGGGAAATTTTCCTGCTAGACACCTACGCGCGCGGTCTTTCCCTCCACAATGCCAGGCAAAAAGTGTCACAAAAGGCCTGTAAGCAAAGGAAAACGTGACGCAAATCGTCCCCGCCGGGCCGAGCCGAAACTAAAAATCCATCCGATATTATTGGGAAACTTTGCTGACTCATGGCCCGCGCGGCTCGAAAAACGGGATAGTGTAATTACATCCCGCATGATATAATTTCCGGCCTATGCCCTCTATAAAAGAAACCCGGCACCAGATGGTACAGTTCGTATCCCCCGAGCACGCCAACACCCACGGCACGCTCCACGGCGGGAGGCTCATGGAATGGATAATGCTCGCGGGGAGCATAAACGCCTCCCGGACGGCGCGGGGCATCACGGTCCTCGGCGCGACCGACAGCATCGATTTCGTTAACCCCGTCAAGGTCGGAGAGGTCGTTACACTGGACACCACCATCGAATACATAGGCTCGAGCTCGCTCGAAGTCGCCGTGGCCGTGCATTCCGAAGACCCGAGGACGGGAGAGAAGAAGTTCACGACCTTCGCGCACCTGGCGTTCATATCCGTAGACGAGAATGGCAAGCCGAGGAAGATCTCCGGGAAGATCACACCCGCGGACGAAGAAGAAGAGGCCATACTGGCCGAGGCCAAGAAGCGCAAGAAGCAGCGCGTGCCGAAGTTCGAGCGCCGCGACGAGCAGGCCCGGAACATCATCGACGAAACCGAAATAGTAAGGATGCGGCTCGAAACGACCAAGGTCGTCCTCCCCGAAGACACGTTCTACGGGAGCTTCATGTCGGTCGGAAAGCTAATGCACGACATCGACGAGACGGCTGCGATTCTGGCCATACGGTTTGTAAGGGGCGTGCTGGTTACGGGCTCCGTGGACGAGCTCTTCTTCTACTCGCCGATAAGGGTGGGCGACATAATCGTCTTCAAGGCGGGCATCAGCTACGTCGGGAAGTCCTCTCTCGAAGTCGGCATAAAGGTCATATCCGAAAACGTGCTCACCGGCGAGCAGAGGCACACCTGCACCGCCTTTCTCTCCTTCGTGCACCTCGGGCCCGACGGCAAGACCCGCCCGGTCCCGATATTCGAGCCCGAAACCCCCGAGGAAAAAAGGCTCTGGAAAAAGGCGCTCGAACGTAAGGAGAAGCGCTCCGAGAGGCTAAAGCGCATAGCCGATATTTCGGACAGTCTCTAAAAAATTTTGACACGGCGGCGCGTATGTTAATCTTTAACTGCCGCCTTCATTCTACTTACTCACCAGGCGGACGGCGGCTGACCAGATGCTATACAAGTGCTTCTTCTTTCTTATGGGTTTCGCGGTCCTCGAGATAGCGGCCGTCCCGGTCGATATGTTCCCGCCCGAAGGACAGGTGCGCACCCATACCGAAAGGCTGTACGGAACGGCCGGCGCTTCTTCGGACGACAGCGTCGTTCAGCTCCAGAACGGGATGAGCCTTCTCGACCTGGTAGAGGCGGTAAGCGAAATAAACGGCGAGGTCTACGTCGTGGATAGCTCCGTAAAACCTTCCGAAATTAAGATCGTCACGCCAGAGGGCGGCCTCACCAGGAACGACCTGACAGAGCTCTTCGTGACAATACTCCGCGTGAACGGGCTCGCAGTTATCGAAACGGAAGGCGTGAACAAGATAGTGAACTCTGGCGACGCGATCCACAGCGCAACCCCAGTAAAATCAGGCCCCGTCGATTAACCAGGCGCGGGCCGTCACTGCACCCCGCCGCTCTCCCCCGCCCTTCTTACGACGATGTAATTCGAAAGCAGTATGAACGCCCCCCCGAGTAGCGTGTAGAACCCGATGTGCTGCGACAGAAAGGCCCACGCGAGCACGGTGGCGCTCGCGGGTTCGAGGAGGAGCACTATCCCCGCGACCGACGCGGGCACGCCCCGAAGCCCCCGGTAGAAGAGTAGATGCGGCACGGCCCCGCCGAGTATTGAAACGGCCACGAGCGCTAGCCAGTCCCCGGCCGGGAGCGCGAACGTGAGGCCGGAATAGCCGTCCTCCGGCAGGAGAAACTTCATGAGCGGGATGAGAAGGAGCAGCCATGCGCTCGCGAACACAGACCAGCCGAAGGTAGTAGTCACGTAATGCTGCCCCGTGACCGAGACCTTCTTCCCGAGGACGACCCACAGCGAGAGGAGTATTCCCGACACGAGCCCGCACGCGACGCCAATATACGAGGCCGAACCCGCCCCGGCCTCCCACGACCGCATGAGACATACGAGCCCCGCTAGCCCGAGAAGGGCGGAGACCAGCTTCCTCGCGGTTATCTCCTCGCCGAGCGCGGCGCGCCCGATGAAGATAGTCCACACGGGCTGGGTGTAGAGGAGAAGCACCACTATCGCCACGGGGACCCCAAGCGCGAGCCCCGCGAACAATGCGAGCTCTAAAAGCCCGCCTATGAGGCCGTAGACCGCCAGGAACCGGAGAGCCCCTCTCCCGGGCATGAGGTCTTTTCTCGCCAGGACCACCGGCAGCAGCACGAGGCCTACTATGAACGGCCTGTAAAAGGCCGTCTCGAAGAGCGAAAGGCCCCTGTCTATCAGGAGCTGCCCGCCCGGGGCTATCGTTCCGTAAAATATCCCCGCGAGTATCAGGTACCAGTATTCACGTCTCATGATTTATATTCCGATTTCTTCCGGCGCGGATACGCACGGGAGATCGCCCGGCGGCCGCCGGAACGGTCACTTGAGATCGGCCAGCTGGGGCATGACTTCCTCGGCGAGGAGCCTCATCGACCTCTCCCACTTGTCCCGCGGCTTCCATTCGTGCCCCATGACGAGCAGCACCCCGAACCCGCCGACGTACTCGTAGAGCTCCCTGATCTGCCTCGCGACGTCGTCCGGGCTCCCGGCAATCCAGAGGTTGTCGAGGAGGTAATCGGGCGTGACGTCCGAGTCGGCCATGCCCTTGTCCATCTTGAATATGTCGAGGTTACCCCTTATCCTCGGCACCATCTTGAAGAAGTATTCCGTAAAGTCCCTGGCGAGGGTCCCCTCCTTAACATCCCTCCTCGCATCCTCGGTCGTCTCGGCGACGTATATGTCGCGCGCCACCCTCCACATGCTCCTGTCGGGCGTACGTCCAGTCTCGTGCGCCCCGTCCTCGACAGATTGCCAGTGCGTCCGCAGCACGTTCTTCGTTATGAAGTTGATGCTCATCGGTATCCAGCCGTTCGCGCCTGCTATACGGAGCGTCCCAGAGCTCGCCGTGATGCCGGCGACGCCTATCGGGGGATGGGGTTTTTGATACGGCTTCGTGTGCACGCCGAGCCCGACCTCTGCCACGGGATTCGGCACCTTGAACTTCCACCTCTTGTTTTCGTAGAGGCCCGGCTTGGGGTCGTTCCAGAGGTTAAGTATGAATTCGAGCGATTCGTTGGTGAGGTCCCTCTGCTCGCCCGTCTTCGGATCGATGCCGAAAACCTCGAAGTCCCCGATGAAGCTCCCCGCGCCGACGCCCCAGTAGAACCTGCCCTTCGCCAGGTGGTCGAGCACGGCAATCCTGTGGGCGAGGACGAAAGGGTCGTGGTCGGGAAGGCACGAAACCCCCGTCCCGAGGATTATGTTCTTCGTGAGCGGTATTGCCTTGGCTATCAAAAGATCGGGCGCCGCGAGGTTTTCCCACCCCGCCGTGAAGTGCTCGCCTATCCACGCTTCCCTGTATCCGAGCCCGTCGAGCGTGACTATCTGGTCGAGGTCCGAGTCCAGCGTCTCGGTCAGGTCCGAGCCCGCCGGGTGAAGGGGCATTGTGAAGAATCCGATTTCCAATCGAGGCTCCGTCCGGGGCCGGTTCCCCCCCGGTTTCAGGATATTAACACATAAGATATTTTTCTACAAAACGCCGCGGCGGCCGGCGCGATGCATAGCGGTTCCGTACGATTTTTTTTGGATATCGGTGCTGCGTATCGTATAATTTTGACCTCTACGGTTTAACACCATGTCGATATCAACCCGTGCAGTAAACGCAATTCGTGATTTTCTCGAGCTCGAGTCCGCGAGCGGAATAATACTCGTCGGCGCGGCCGCCGTCGCGCTCGCGCTAAGTAACTCCCCGCTCTCGGGGCTCTACAACCTTCTCATAGATACGCCGTTCGAGGTCAGGCTCGGGGCGCTCGAGATAGCCAAGCCGCTCCTTCTGTGGATAAACGACGGGCTGATGGCGATATTCTTTTTGCTGGTCGGCCTCGAAATAAAACGCGAGGTCCTCGACGGCCAGCTTTCGAGCATCGACCAGGTTGCCCTCCCCGGCATAGCCGCGGTTGGCGGCATGGCCATCCCCGCGCTCATTTACGTGTTCTTTAACTTCAACAACCCGGGCGCTATGAGCGGCTGGGCCATCCCGGCGGCGACGGACATAGCCTTCGCGCTCGGCGTGCTCGCCCTTTTGGGTAGCCGTGTGCCGCTGTCGCTGAAGCTGTTCCTTCTGACGCTCGCGATAATAGACGACCTCGGCGCGATAGTCATAATAGCAATTTTCTATTCCGGGAAGCTGTCTCTTCTTTCGCTCGGCCTCGCCGGCGCGATGATCGCCGTGCTCGTGGCGATGAACCTACTCGGCGTAAGGAGGCTCGCGGCCTACTTGATCGTTGGCGTGGTCTTATGGGTATGCGTGCTCAAGTCGGGCGTCCACGCGACGCTCGCGGGCGTCGTGCTCGCTTTCACGATTCCGATGCGGACGAAGGAAGGCGAGCCCTGCCCCCTTCGGGACCTCGAGCACACGCTCCACCCGTGGGTCGCCTTCTTCATCATGCCCGTGTTCGCCTTCGCCAACGCCGGCGTGTCGCTGGAAGGCATGACGCTCTCCGGGCTCATGGGGCCGATACCCGCCGGGGTCGCGCTCGGGCTCTTCCTCGGAAAGCAGCTCGGCGTATTCGGCTTCGCGTGGGCGGCCATAAGGTTCGGCCTCGCAAAGCTCCCCGAAGGCGCGACGTGGCGCTCGCTTTACGGCACGTCGATACTCTGCGGCATAGGCTTCACGATGAGCTTATTCATAAGCACGCTCGCGTTCGACGGCACGATGGCCGACGCCGGCGTTTCCTCGCGGCTCGGTATCCTCGTCGGCTCGTTCGCCTCGGCGATCTTGGGCTACTTTATTATCAGAAGCGCGATCTCGCCGCGTGAAAAGACATGACGCCCGAAGGCCCCCCGCATCCGCAGACTTTCCTCTACAGCGTGAAGGGACTCGTCCTCTTCGTGTCGCTGCTCTACCTGACGTTCTACGTCCCGATGTCGCTCACGTTCTATTCGTCCGCGTGGATGAAGCTCAACTGCCGCTGGCACGATCGCTGCGAAATGATAGGGGTCGATAACGCCTACAGGGGGATGGACGAGCTCGCGGCGTATTTCAGGCACCAGGGCGAGCTCGACAGTTTCAGGACGAAAAAAGAGAAGCTCCACCTCGAAGAAGTGAGGGGCATGTTTGACAAGATGTTCGTCGCCGGCATAGCCGCAGCTGTGCTCCTCGCGCTCACGTTCGACAGGAAGCGCGCGTCGCTCTACGCGCTTATAAACATAGCGATAATATTGAGCCTGTTATTCGTTCTGCCGTTCTTCGGCACGTTCTGGAAGGATGTATTCCACCCGCTTTTGTTCAAGAACAATCTCTGGATGAATAACCGCTTCGACCTCTCGTTCTACCTCATGCCGAGGGATTTCTTCAAGTACACGGTCGCGCTGCTCATATTCTCGACCGCCGCCTTAAACGCCTTGGTTTGGCTCAGGTGGAGGCCCCGCCGCGCGAAACCCGGCCACTGAGAAAACGTTAATCGAATATGTCGCCCGGATTGCAGTTCTGGGGATTTATGCAGGGCTCGAAATCGCTCTGGTTACTGTGGTCGGACGCCATGCCGTACCTGTGCCCGAGCTCGTGCTTCCATACGGAGAATTCCCCGCACCCCTCGAACCCGCCCTCGGCTATCGCTATCGCGTCGAGGCCCTCGTAATAAACCCCGCCGCAGACGCTCCTTCCCTCTGCCTCGCATTCGAATCTGTTGGGGACGACGTAAACGCGGAGCTCCGAGAGCGGCGGAACGACCGTGCCGTTTCCGAGCGGCACGTCCTCGAAGCCCAGCTGCTCCCCTTCGACGTAAAGGCAGTTCAGGAACTGCCTCGCCCTGTTGTCGAGGAGGTCCAGGACATGACTCGTCCCGGCGTTGACGCCGCTCGATATCGCGACCTGCATGCCGTAATAAGGCGTCGTGAGATTATAGTCCTGCGACTCCAGGACCTCGGCGTCGATCAGCGGCCCTACAGGCCCGGTGAAAAAATCCTCGACATTATCACACGACGAAAAGAAAAGGAATATGGAAAGAGCGGAAACTACTATGGCGGTTTTCATCCCCTGGCCTCCGGCGCTTTTTGGGAATATGATAACTTATGGAATTTTTGTATGCTATTTTTACTCGTAAGAAACGTCGGCAAGGGGGTCTTAGGGTATGAAAATAAAAAGCTTTTTTGCGGCTTCGATAATTTTCGCGGCGATCATTTCTTTCCACGGCGCGGCATCCGGCGCCGAAAACGCGCCGCCCGAGGGATGCGCCGAATCGGGATTCAGATACGAAGGAGAGCGTGTAATCCTGAACCCGGGAGCGGGGAATAAAGAGGGGCTCTTTTTACTTCACAACGTCACGGGCGAGGCGTTTCAGGTAACGCACCCCGTCAAGAACCCGGGCGCGAGCGCCGGATGGGCGTCTGAGATAGGCCCCGGCAACTGGTCGGCCTTCGCCGCCGGCGCGGAGGACTTCGCGCTCATGTGCGTAAAGCCCGAATCTGGCGGCATGAAAACGCTTCCTTGCGAAGAGGTGCTGAAGGTCTGCGGGCTCCCGAATCCCGAAATGCCGTCCGATCTTTCGGGAAGCTTCTGGGCGTCCGAGGATAAGGAATTGAAAGCGCTCCTCGAAGACGTAAAGTCGCGCGGTATAAGCTGGGGGAAATAAGGCTAGGCTTTCTCGCCCCTGTAAGACCAGTCGAGGAGCTCCACCGGGTGGGCGGTTTTCATGCGGAGCCCTTTCTGGCGTATGCCCTTCTCGATCTGGAGGAGGCACCCCGGGTTCCCCGCGACGATGTAATCCGCCCCGGTCCCGGCGACGTGCGACGTCTTCCGCGTAAGAAGCCTCTTCGACATATCGGGCTCGACCAGGTTGTAGATGCCCGCGCTCCCGCAGCAGACGTCAGACTCCGTAAGCTCAGTGAGTTCCACACCCGGTATCTGCCTGATGACGCTCCTCGGCTGCTCTTTTATCCTCTGCGCGTGGCCGAGGTGGCACGCGTCCTGGTAGGTGACCTTTATATCCAGATTTTTGAGCTCACCCGTGAGCCCGGCCTCGGACAAAAACTCCATCACGTCCCTCGCCTTCGCCGAAAGAGCCTCGGCCCTCGCGGCGTACTCCGGATCGTCCCTGAGTATGTGGCCGTACTCCTTTATCGTGGAGCCGCACCCCGCCGAGTTTATTATCAGGTAGTCGGCGTCGAGCCCTTCGAACTTTTCTATGAGCTCACGGGCGAACTCCCTCCCCTCTGAGAGCCTCCCAGAATGCACAGACAGCGCGCCGCAGCATCCCTGCGCGGGGGGTATGACGACCTCGCACCCGTTCTCTGCCAGCACCCTCACCGTGGCCTCGTTCGTCCTCGTGAAGAAAACGCTCTGCACGCACCCGGTAAGGAGCGCGACCCTGTAGCGGCGCTTCCCTTTGGCGGGGACGACCTCGGGCAGCGGCGGCGCTGGGAGCGGCGAGCCCACCTTCGGCAGCATCTCGCCCATCTGCGCCAGGTTCTGCGACACCATTCCGAGAACGCCCGACGATTCGACTAGGTAGCGTATGCCGAGCTTCTCGTATAAATAGAAGAACGGCATCATGAGCTTGAGACGCCCGGGATACGGGAAGAGCGAAAAGATTAGCGACCTGAAGAGCCTCTCGGGTAGCGGCCTCTCGTAGCGCCTGTCTATCTGCGAGCGGCCCGCTTCTATGAGGCTCCCGTACTGCACGCCCGACGGACACGCCGGCATGCACGCGAGGCACCCGAGGCATTTGTCCAAATGCTCGACGAGCGAGCCTTCGAGCGGTATCTTCCCCTCGCCGGCGGACTTCATGAGGTATATCCTTCCCCGGGGCGAGTCCATCTCGCTTCCGGTTTCGAGGTACGTCGGGCACGCCGAAAGACAGAACCCGCAGTGGACGCAGTCGTCTATCAGCTCGGGGCTCGGCCTGTCAACGTCGTCGAAGGCTCTGTAAGCGGCGCTTTCCATAACCTAAATGTTTAGCCTTTTCCTATGGTGAAATCAAGGGCGACGGGCTCGGCGTCCTTAAGGGCGCGGCGAAGATCGCCGTCGCTCGCAAACGACCTCCGCGCGAGACGCACCGCGGGGACGCTGCACTTTACGATCGGCGCGGCGAACGGATACGGGTCCATAGCGAAATTAAATCCGTCCGAAGAAGTCATTTTAACAAGCGCGGTGTTGCCGTCGTAATCGACCGGCACGTCCTTTATCTCCATCGTCTCCCACCCGTGGCAGAGCGTGAGCGATATGATGTCGCCCACCTGAACGAAGCGGAGATTAATCTTCGCGTCCGGTGGAAGGGTGTTTAGATCTACCGACCCTGCCTCGACGCCTAGATGCCCGGAGACGAACTCGTCGATCTCCTGTTCTAGGAGCTTTGCCTTCCCGTTACCGGGATCCTTGCCGAGAGACTTCTCGTTGAACCTGTCGAAGTGAAGGGCGATCAGGGAAGACGCGTACGGATGCCCGCCCGCGTGGCCGAGGTAGGAGCCCTTCCAGATCTTGTACTGGTCGGCGGATTCCATCTCCATGAAATTCGCCGGGTAGCCGTTCTCGGGATTTATCTTCGGGTGCGAGTCCCATTCCTTCCATCCGGAATCGTGCTCGGCGACGGCGAAGACGACCTCCTCGAACGGCCTCGGACGCGCAAACGCGTCGTTCCCCCAGAGGGCGATTATCTCCCCCGCCAGCACCGCGTGGTCGTGCTGGTATACGAGTATCCAACCTTCGCTGTCCTTTCTCCTGATCATTACGTGTTAATCGTTTCGTAGCGGGTGAACGGGGATATTCACCCAAAGTCCAATTATGCTAACAAAGTGAAGGATTCACTGCAAGCGTTTTTTTGAAGCCGGGATAATATTCAGACGAGCCTTCCGGGGTTGAGGATGTTAAGAGGATCGTAGCCCGATTTTATCCTCTTCATGAGATCGTAGCCGGACCCGAGGTCGCCCCACACTCCCGCTGCGGATTTCACGTCCGGCGAGGCGTCGTTTACGACGAGCGTCCCACCGCCGGATTCCGAAACCATGCGGAGGGAATCTACGGCGGAAACGAGAGCATGATCATCGCCGCGTAGCTCTATCATGATTACGCCGTTACCGGCGCGGGCCGATGCGAGCGCCGCTACGCCGCCGTCGGCCAGCATCTCGATCACCCTGAAGACCGACGGGACCTCGCCTATGACGACCCCGGATTTCAGGACCGCCCTCCCCTCTTCGGATGGGCCCCCGGGGAATTCCCTTATCTCGTCCCAGAACGAGTTTTCGACGCCGCCTTCTATGACGGCCGCCTCCGCTCCGTGCCGGGCGAGAATGCCCCGGACGAGCTCCGTCTGGTCGCGGACCGCCTTCTCGACGTTCGCTATGCGGACGGCCAGGTGATACGAGCCGCGTTTTACGGGAACGCCCGTGCGCTCCGCAAGAGCCTCCGCGAGCACGGGGGTAATGTGTTCGAGCGACGTCATGACGACGTCCGAGTTAAGTAGCGCGTGCACAGCGGCCTGCGAGTCTTCGAGCGAGCCGAACCCCGCGACGCACGTCCGCGAGAATTCAGGGACGGGGTAGAGCCTGAACGTCGCCTCGACGAGGATGCCGAGCGTCCCGAGCGAGCCGACGAAGAGCTTCGGAAGGTCGTATCCCGCGACGTTCTTCACGACCTTGGCCCCTCCGTTGAATATCGTGCCGTCGGCGCGGACGGTCTTCATGCCTATAAGAAGCTCGCGCGTGGTGCCGTAGCGGAGCCTCTCCGGGCCGCTGTCGCCCGAGGCGATAATGCCCCCGAGCGTCGCGCCTTCCTTCACGTGCGGCGGGTCCACCGGGAGGAACTGGTTCTTTCCCCCGAGCCCTTCCTGGAACGCAGCGAGCGTCAAGCCGCACTCCGCCGTCGCGACCATGTCTGCGGACTCGTGCTCGAGGATGCGATTAAGCCTCTTCACCGAAAGCGCGACGTCCGCGCGCGTGACGGCGCCGCCGATCCCGCTCTTCGTGTTCGAGCCCATCGGGATGACGGAAAGCGCGTCGCGGGACGCCGCCTTCATAATCTCCGAGACCTCTTCGACGGTGCCGGGGAAGAGAACTATCCGCGGCGCTACGCCGCCCACGGAGAATTCCGCCGCCCCGTCGCCCGGGACCGCGTTTTCCCCGCCCACGATTCCGGCAAGATTGTTCAGTATTTCGTTGTCGCCCATGTCAGGATTTTAATACATAGCTATCTGCAAGAATTCAAATCGAATACCGGTGGGGTCAGAACATCTCACCCATGCCCGCCTTCTGAAGCGGATGCTCCGTGTAATGTTTCTGCCCCTGCTCGACGCACGTCCTCGGCGTGGGGAACACCTTCCCCGGGTTCGACAGCCCCTTCGGGTCGAACGAGCACCTGACGACGTTCATCGCGTCGAGGTCGTTCTCGGCGAACATCTCGCCCATGTAGATCTTCTTGTCGTTCCCTACGCCGTGCTCGCCTGTAATGCTCCCCCC
>SWBZ01006443.1_pt1 | contig 38138 bp, 32 predicted proteins | sample 4693031 | NCBI WGS metagenome assembly SWBZ01 (sample SAMN10267274, study PRJNA491770) | bioreactor metagenome | isolation source: DHS bioreactor inoculated with | place: Japan: off Shimokita Peninsula
TTTTTTTTTGCCTCAGTCCGACAGGGAAATCGCCACCGGATACCCGCGCGCCTCATGTACGGCCGCGTTGATCAGGCGCCCGCTGAGTCGTGCCGGACGCTCGGCTACCGCCGCCCGGATGACGTCCATGGCGTTCTCCATCAGATGTTGCCGTCCCTCCACGTCCTCCTCCAGGGGCGGATGCACCTCGATATACAGGGTATTCAACAGCCAGCCGATCTTGACGGGCTGATTGACGATGCGCACCGGTGTGTCCACCGGGATCTCGTCATAGAGTGCGGCGATGTCCTCGGGATACATCCGCAGGCAACCATGCGTCACCCGCATGCCGACGCCCCAGGGCTTGTCGGTACCGTGGATCAGGTAGCTGGGGATGCTCAGGCGCAGGGCATGTCGTCCCAGTGGGTTATCGGGGCCGGCCGGCACCACTTCCGGCAAGGTCTCGCCGCGTTCCGCCGCCTCGGCGCGAATGGAGGCCGGCGGACGCCAGACCGGGTCCTTCTGTTTGCTGATGATGCGCCAGCTGCCCAGCGGAGTTTCCCAGTCCATGCGCCCGACGCTGACCGGGTAGGTCCGTACCACCCGGGGTTCACCGGCCTTGGCCGGAGGGTAGTAATACAGGCGCATCTCGGGCACGTTGAGCACCAGGCCGACGCGCTCGGCCATGGGCAGGATATAGCGGGTGGGCAAGGTGACAGGCGTGCCCTCGCCCGGCAGCCAGCGATCCACGCCGGGATTGGCGAGAATCATCTCATCATGGCCGATTTGATAGCGACGGGCGATATCCAGCAACGTGTCTTCATGGACAGCCGGAATGTCCCGCACCTGGCCCACCAGGTCCACATCCTGCGGCGGCAGGGGGAAGGTCTGCCCATGGGTGGCAGGTACCAATAACGCCAGCATCAGCAGCCAGTATCGTGGCAGCGATCGCCGACAGGGCCTTTTTTCACCCTGCCGGCGCATGCCGGTCTCCCTGGATGCCGGCACCCGCGACGCTACCCTCTTCATCAGAACCTCAACCACCTTTGCCCACCCCGATTTCCGGACCGGAAATCACCGTGCCAGAATCGATAATTGCTGCACGATGCGCAGCGCCAGGTCGCGTTGCATCTCCTCGCGCAGGTTTTCTTCCTCGTTGGCCTTGCCCAGCACGTCGTTCTCGTCGAACTGGAAGCTGCGCCGCGCGGACAGGGTCTGTTTCGCCACCAGCACCTCGCCCTGGCGATTTTCCAACTGGTAGTCCACCTGGTGGTAGAGCTCGTATTCCGCGACCCGGCCCGTCGTGCCCACGGACAAAACCCGCTGGGAACTGCTTTCACCCAGCACCTTCAGTACGGCCGTGGCCTGCCCTCCTTCATCCACCATGCGGGCACCGGCATTCTGCAGCACCCGTGACAACTCGCTCACCAGCAGGCTGAAACGATCGCCTTCCAGACGAGTGACCTCCATCACCGGCGGCAACACCACGGTACCGCGCAGCTGGAAGCCACAGGCACTCAGCAGCAGGATCAGCCCCAGCCACCAGAACCGGGCGGATATGGTCCCGGTCTTCATTGCACCACCAGGTTGACCAGCTTGCCCGGCACCACGATCACCTTGCGCAGCGTCCCACCAACGAGGAACTTCTGCACATTCTCGTCGGCCAGGGCCGCGGCCTCGATGGCATCGCGATCGGCCTGGGCCGGCACCGTCACCCGACCGCGCAGCTTGCCGTTCACCTGCACCACGATCTCGACGTTTTCCTGTACCAAGGCAGCGGGATCGAAGTCCGGCCAGCGACAGTTCACCACCGCTTCCTCGTGGCCGAGGGATTGCCACAGGCCATGGGCGATGTGCGGCACGATGGGCGCCAGCATCAATACCGTACTCTCCAGCGCCTCCTGCAGTACGGCGCGGCCGGCATCGCTGTCGTCCTGGAAGCGGGCCAGTTCATTGAGCAGTTCCATATTGGCGGCGATGGCGGTGTTGAAGGTATAGCGACGGCCGACGTCGTCGCTGACCTTCTGGATCGTCTCGTGCACCTTGCGACGCAGATCGCGCTGGGCATCATCGAGCTTGTCACGGTCGAGCGCCGGGGCCGCGCCCTTGCTCACGTGTTCCTGCACGGCCTTCCATAAACGCTTGAGGAAACGGTAGGCCCCTTCCACCCCGGAATCGGACCACTCCAGGGACTGTTCCGGCGGCGCGGCGAACATGGTGAACAGGCGCACGGTATCGGCGCCGTAGCGGTCGATCAGCTCCTGCGGGTCGACGGTATTGCCCTTGGACTTGGACATCTTGCTGCCATCCTTGAGCACCATGCCCTGGGTGAGCAGGCGGGTGAAGGGTTCGTCGCTGTTCAGCAGGCCCGCGTCGCGCATCAGCTTGTGGAAGAAGCGGGCATAGAGGAGGTGCAGCACGGCGTGTTCGATGCCGCCGATGTACTGGTCCACGGGCAGCCAGTAGTTGGCGCGCGCATCCAGCATGGACGCCTCGTTGTCCGGCCCGGTGAAACGGGCGTAGTACCAGGAGGATTCGAAGAAGGTGTCGAAGGTATCGGTCTCGCGCTCGGCCTTGCCACCACACTTGGGGCAACTGGTCTCGTAGAAGCTCGGCATCTTCTTGATGGGCGAGCCGACACCCTCCAGTTCGACATCCTCCGGCAACAGTACCGGCAGCTGGTCCTCGGGTACCGGCAGGTCACCGCAATCGGGACAGTGGATGATGGGAATGGGACAGCCCCAGTAGCGCTGGCGCGACACACCCCAGTCACGCAGCCGGTAGTGGGTAGTGATCCGGCCCTTGCCCTGTTTTTCCAGCTCCCCGGCGATGGCCTGGAAGGCCGCGGCGAAATCCAGGCCATCGAAGGCGCCGGAGTCACACAGAACGCCCTTGTCCGTGTAGGCCCCCTGCTCCAGGTCGACGGCGCTGCCGTCGACGGGTGCGATCACCTGGCGGATGGGCAGGCCATGGGCACGGGCGAATTCCCAGTCGCGCTGGTCATGGGCCGGCACCGCCATGACGGCGCCGGCGCCGTATTCCATGAGCACGAAATTGGCGGTCCACACCGGCACCGGTTCGCCGGTGAGGGGATGCAGGGCCTGGAAGCCGGTGTCGCGGCCCTTTTTCTCCAGGGTGGCCATGTCCGCCTCGGCCACCTTGGTGTGGCGGCATTCCTCGATGAAGGCGGCGATATCGGAATCGCGCTCCGCCGCGGCCAGGGCCAGGGTGTGTTCCGGTGCCACGGCCACGTAGGTCACTCCCATGAGGGTGTCGGGCCGGGTGGTGAACACGGTCAGCGGCTCGTCACGTCCCGCCACGGCGAACTGCAGTTCCACGCCCTCGGAGCGGCCGATCCAGTTGGCCTGCATGGTGCGCACCTGGTCGGGCCAGCCGTCCAACCGATCCAGGTCCGCCAGCAGCTGGTCCGCATAGTCAGTAATCTTCAGGAACCACTGGGGGATCTCGCGCCGCTCCACCAGCGCGCCGGAACGCCAGCCGCGGCCGTCGATGACCTGTTCGTTGGCCAGCACCGTCTGGTCCACCGGGTCCCAGTTGACGGTGGCCTTTTTCTTGTACACCAGGCCCTTTTCGAACAGCCTGGTGAAGAACCACTGTTCCCAGCGGTAATACCGGGGCGTGCAGGTAGCCAGTTCCCGCTGCCAGTCATAGCCGAATCCCAGGCGCTGGAGCTGGCCGCGCATGTATTCGATATTTTCGTAGGTCCACTTGGCGGGCGGCATCCTGTTCTTGATGGCCGCGCCCTCCGCCGGCAGGCCGAAGGCGTCCCAGCCCATGGGCTGCAGCACATTGCGACCCTGCATGCGCTGGTAGCGGGAGATCACGTCACCGATGGTGTAGTTGCGCACGTGCCCCATGTGCAGCCGTCCCGAGGGATAGGGGAACATGGACAGGCAGTAGTATTTCTCGCCGGGGGCGTCCTCCCGGGCCTGGAAGGTCCGGTGTTGTTCCCAGTATTCCTGGGCAGTGGCTTCGACGACGTCGGGATGGTACTGCTCTTCCATGCTGGAGCTCGCGTGACAGTGAAAACAAAGGGACAAGGATACCGTAGGCCCGGGGCTTGGAACAGGGTAGTCAAGAGGCGCGGTGCCGGGTTTCCGGTCCCGGGCCGGTCCATTGCCCCGGGACTCGCTGTGAATACGTGCCCCAGGGCACCTTCTCGACCGCTACGCGGTCTCACCTTGTCCCTGTACGCTCGACGGCCGCGTCCATGCGGCCGACGGTCCCGGGGTAGCGTACCGGCCCGGGACCTGTCTGTAGTGGCAAGTCTCGAGCACAGTGCAAGCGGGTTCATCGGCCTCTTCCCCTCTGGCGCCGGCTGGGCCACACTGGGAAAAGAGAAGGACCACGGGAGACACACAATGAGCAGCGAAAAACACCCCACCCCCACCGAACGTCTGGTGGATGCCTATGACCGCATGATGGAACGGGTCAGCGCCAGCCTCGAGGAGGCCGAGGAAAAGGCCCGACCCACCCTGCAGAAGCACCTGGACCGGGCCGTGGACAAGACCGTCGAGCTGGAGGAACTGACCCGCGAGGAGGCGGAGAAGGTCGCCGCCTGGCTGCGCCGCGACCTGCGCGACGCCGGGCAACACCTGGCGGAAACCGGCGACGAGCTGGGGCACTGGCTGAAATTCGACATCGAACTCATGGAACAGCGCCTGTACGAGTTCCTGGCCCGTGCCGCCGACAAGACCAAGCTGGAGCAACTGGAGCTGCGGGAGACCCTGCAGGCGGATCCTCCTCACCACAGTGGCGAGATCACCGGCCCCGGCACTTTGTACTGTTCCGGTTGCGGACAGGCGATGCACTTCCACCGCACCGGCCATATTCCGCCATGTCCCAAGTGCCATGGCAGTAATTTCCGGCGCGCGCCAGTGAAGCGCTGAACCAATCCAGGACCCGTTGGGGAACGACCTGGCGACTGATAATGAAGGGGGGTACATGACACAACTGGTGAATCTGCTTGCGCGCACCCGGGATCTGGGTGCCTCGGACCTGTTGCTCAGTAATGCCGCGCCGCCGGCCTGGCGGGTGAACGGCAAGCTCATACCGCGCGAGGGTGAGGTCATCAGTGCCGACGAACTCGGCAGCTTCGTGCGCAAGGTGCTGACGAAGGAACAGCTGGCACGCTTCGACCACGAACTGGAAATGAACGTGGCCCACCGTTTCGGGGAACTGGGGCGGTTCCGCATCAATGTGTTCCGCCAGCGCGGCCACCTGGCCATGGCCTTGCGGGCAATCCCGGATACCATCCCCTCCTTTGCCGAGCTGGGACTACCGGAGCGAGTCGGCGAGCTGGCACTGCTCAAGCGCGGCCTGATCATCATGGTCGGCGGGGCCGGCTCGGGGAAATCCACCACCCTGGCGGCCATGATCGAACACCGCAACCAGCACGACCGCGGGCATGTCATTACCGTGGAAGACCCCATCGAGTACACCTTCAAGCACCGCGAGTGCATGATCAACCAGCGCGAGGTGGGGCTGGACACCCGCTCCTTCCACGACGCCCTGATGAATTCCCTGCGCCAGAGCCCCGACGTACTGATGATCGGCGAAGTGCGCGACCGCAAGACCATGGAGCGGGCCATCGAGTTCGCCGACACGGGACATCTCTGCCTTACCACTCTGCACGCCAATTCCTCGGACCAGGCCTTCGATCGCATCGTCAACCTGTTCGAGGAACATGAGCGCCAGCAGGTGCTGGCCAGCCTGTCCGCCAACCTGCGCGCGGTGATCTCCCAGCGCCTGGTGCCCACCCTGGACGGGAAACGCACCTGCGCCTTCGAGCTGATGGTGAATACACCCCTGGTGGGCGACCTGATCCGTCGTGCCGAGCACCAGTCCATCAAGCAGGCAATGGAAAAGGACGAGACCTACGGCATGGTGTCCTTCGACCAGTGCCTGTACGAACACATGCAACAGGGTCGCATCGGCGAGTCCACGGCCCTGGAGTTCGCCGATTCCCCCAGCAACCTGAAGTTGCGCATCCGTCTTAACGGCGGGTAACCCGGTAACAGACCCCGGCCGCGCCCCATGTCATGACCCCCTGGATGATCATCAGCTTCGCCGGCGGCATCGGCCTGTTCCTGCTGGGCATGAAACTCATGACCGACGGCCTCAAGGTGGCGGCGGGCGATGCCCTGCGTGACATCCTGGCCGGCTGGACCGCCACCCCCCTGCGCGGCCTGTCCTCCGGCATCCTGATCACCGCCATGGTGCAGTCCTCGAGCGCGGTGATCTTCGCTACCATCGGCTTCGTCAATGCCGGCCTGCTCACCCTGATCCAGGCGGTGGGCGTCATCTATGGCAGCAATCTCGGCACCACCATCACCAGCTGGCTGGTGGCCCTCATCGGTTTCAAGATGGACCTGCAGCTGCTGTCCCTGCCCGCCATCGCCCTGGGTATGATGCTGCGCGTCAGCGGCGGCACCCGACGTGCCGCCCTGGGTGAAGCCCTGGCAGGTTTCGGCATCTTCTTCATGGGCATCGATGTGCTCAAGGATACCTTTGCCGGCCTGGAACAACAGATCCCCTTCGATGCCCTGGGTGAAACCGGCTACCTCGGCCTGCTGCTGTTCGTGTTCATCGGCATCCTGCTCACCATAGCCATGCAATCCTCCAGCGCCGCCCTCGCCGTCACCCTGACGGCGGCGGCCGGTGGCGTCATCCCCCTCACGGCCGCCGCCGCCGTGGTGATCGGCGCCAACGTGGGCACCACCTCCACGGCGGCCTTTGCCGTGCTCGGCGCCACCCCCGCGGCCAAGCGCGCCGCCCTGGCCCACGTGCTCTTCAACCTGGTCACCGGTGTTGCCGCCTTTCTCACACTGCCGCTGCTGCTTTGGGTGGTACAGGGCATTGGTCAACTATTGGGGCCGGAAGAAGCACCGGCCACCTCGCTGGCCATCTTCCATACCCTCACCAAGCTGCTCGGCGTGCTGATACTGTGGCCGGTAACGCCCAGGCTGGTGGACTTTCTTGGCAATCGCTTCCGCACTGCCGAGGAAGACGAAAGCCGCCCCCGCCACCTGGATGGCAACGTCCTCACCACGCCCGGACTGGCCCTGGACGCCCTGTACATGGAAACCCTGCGCATCGGTGCCATCGCACGGCGCGCCGCCAAGGATGCCCTGAACACCGAGACAGCACCCGGCCAACGCCTGGAGCAGGATCGCCGCGCCCTGGACCAACTGGTGCTGGCGGTGGGTGAATTCACCAACCAGGCACAGCACGCGGACCTCCCCAGGACGATGAGCGGGCTCTTCCCCCACATCCTGCGCGTGACCCAGTACTATAGCGACATGAGCGAACGGGCCACCGGTATCGCCGCCATGCAGGCGCGCCTGACCAGCATTTCCGACACCCAGCTGGCAGACCATCTGGCCCGCTTCAAGGGTGCGGCGGTGGAACTGCTCGACAGTACCGACGTGGAACGGGAGGACTTCTCCGCCGCGACCTGCGCGGAGCGATTGCACCAACGCCTGATCGAATACCAGGAACTCAAGAGCCACTTGCTGCGTGCCGGCAGCGAGGGGCGACTCTCCATCCGCCAGATGGTGGCGCGCCTGGACGAAGCCAGTGCCATCCGCCGCATGCTGGAACAGGCGGTAAAGGCCACTCCCTATCTGGAAGAGGTACGACAGACCCTGCGCCACCATGACGGGGAAGAGACGGAGCCGGCCGGCAATGAAGCGGGGAGTGAAGAGTGAAGCATGAGGAGCATCAACCCTCTCACGCGGTGCGTCTCGTTCTCGACGGCCGGGTACAGGGTGTGGGTTTCCGGCCCTTTGTCTACCGGCTCGCGCTCCGGCATGGCCTGCGGGGCTGGGTATGCAACCGGCTCGGGGAGGTGGAGATCCGGGTACAGGGGGACGCGGCGTCCATCGCGGCCTTCCGCCGCGCTCTGCTGGAACAGGCTCCGCCACTGGCACAACCCCGGTTACGTACGGAACAAACCCTGCCGCCGGAATCCTTGCCGGATTTCGAGATCCGCGCCAGCCATGCGGATCATCCGGCGCGCATTCATCTGCCACCCGATTATTTCGCCTGCGCGGATTGCATCAGGGAGATTCAGGATCCGAGCCAGCGCCGCTACCGCTATCCCTTCACCAACTGCACCCAATGCGGTCCGCGCTACACCCTGATCCGCGCCCTGCCCTACGACCGGCCCAACACGGCACTGGCGGGCTTTCCCCTGTGCGCGGATTGCGCGGCGGAATACCGCGATCCCGCCGACCGCCGCTTTCACGCCGAACCCCTGGCCTGCCCGGCCTGTGGACCACGACTGAGCTTCGTCGTACCGGGAAAGGCGCCTATCCAGGCCAACGAAGATGCCCTGCGTGCCGCCGTGAGTACCTTGCGCCGGCAAGCCGTGCTGGCCATCAAGGGCGTGGGCGGCTACCACCTGGTGTGTGATGCCGGCAACGATGCCGCCATCGCCGCCCTGCGCACCCGCAAGCAGCGACCCCACAAGCCCCTGGCGGTGATGTTTCCCACCCGGGGCGTGGATGGAATGGAAGCCCTTGCTGACTGCGTCGAACTCGATGATGCGACCCGGGCCCTGCTGCAAAGCGCCGCACGGCCCATCGTACTGGCGCGCCGCCGCGATACCTGTCCTTTGTCCTCCCTGCTGGCGCCAGGCCTGCGCGAGCTGGGCGTGATGCTGCCCTACAGTCCACTGCATCACTTGTTGCTGAGTGATTTCGACGCGCCCCTGGTCATGACCTCGGGCAACCTCAGTGGCGAGCCGGTGTTGACCGACAATGACGAAGCGGAACGGCGCCTGGCGGGTATCGCCGATGCCTTCCTGCACCACGACCGGCCCATCGTCCGCCCGGCGGACGACTCGGTCTACCGCGCCAGTGCCGGCCGGCCGCGGCCGCTGCGCCTGGGACGTGGCACGGCGCCGCTGGAACGGGAATTGATCACGCCCGTCGCGCAACCCACCCTGGCCGTGGGCGCCCACCTGAAAAACACCATCGCCCTGGCCTGGGAAGACCGGGTGGTGATCTCGCCTCATATAGGCGACATGGGCACACGCCGCAGTCTGGAGGTCTTCACCCGCCTGGTGGAGGACCTGCAGCAGCTCTACCGGGTGCAGGCCGAACGACTGGTATGCGATGCCCATCCCGATTACAGCAGCAGCCGCTGGGCCCGGGAGACCGGCCTGCCCATGCAGCGGGTACTGCATCACCACGCCCACGCCAGCGCCCTGACCGGCGAATGGGCGCTCGAGCCACCGAGCCTGGTATTCACCTGGGACGGCACCGGACTGGGCGATGCCCGGCAGCTCTGGGGTGGCGAGGCCTTCCTGGGACGGCCGGGACAGTGGCGGCGCGTCGCCAGCCTGCGCCCCTTTCGCCTGCCGGGCGGGGAAAAGGCCGGGCGCGAACCCTGGCGCAGCGCCGCGGCCCTGTGCTGGGAAACGGGCCACACGCCTCCCTTTCTGCCCGCGCAGGCCGACCTCGCCCACCAGGCCTGGCAGCGCGGCGTGCAGGCGCCCTGGAGCAGCGCAGCGGGAAGACTGTTCGATGCCACCGCCAGTCTTCTGGACATCACCCAGCGGGCCAGCTTCGAGGCCCAGGGCCCCATGCAGCTGGAGGCCATGGCGACCGAAGGCCAGGCCATCCCCCTGCCCCTGCGCCGACACGAAGGTGTGCTGGAACTGGACTGGGAACCGCTGCTGCCCGCTATGATGGAGGCAGGCCGTTCCGTGCCACAACGGGCCGCGGACCTGCATCTGAGCCTGGCCCTGGGCATCCGCGACCAGGCCCTGGCCCTTGCGCAGCAACATGAATTCCAGCAGATTGGCCTGTGCGGTGGTGTGTTTCAGAATGCGCGGCTGGCAGAGCTCAGCCGTGACGCACTGGAGGCCGCGGGTTTTCGCGTCTTCATCCCGGAAGCCCTGCCTCTGAACGATGCCGCCATCAGTTTCGGCCAGATCATCGAAAGCGCCGCCCAACCTCCACACAGGACCTGATATGGACAGCCACATCACCCTCGCCCACGGCAACGGCGGTCGCTACATGCGCGAACTCATCGACGAGGTGTTCGCGCGCCACCTCGGCAACCCGGAGCTGGATGTGCAGGCCGATGCCGTGCCCATCGAACTCGGCGCCGGCACGCCCCTGATGACCACCGACGGTTTCACGGTGCAGCCCCTGGAATTCCCCGGCGGCAATATCGGTTCCCTGGCGGTGCACGGCACCACCAACGACCTGGCGGTGGCCGGTGCCATCCCCGTCTGCCTGACCCTCAATGCCTTCATCGAGGAAGGTCTGGAGACGGCACGGCTGGAACGCATCATCGCCGCCCTGGCCGAGGCGGCGCGCGAAATCGACGTGCGGGTGGTGGCCGGCGACACCAAGGTGCTGCCCCGCGGCGAGGGCGGCGGCCTGTACCTGGCCACCACCGGCATCGGCCTGCGAGCGCCCGGGGTGGACCTGGGCCTGCGGCACATCCGGCCCGGCGACCGCCTGCTGGTGAGCGGCCCGGTGGGTGACCACGGCATCGCCGTCATGCTGGCCCGGGAGCAGTTCGGCCTGCGCGGCGACCTGCAGTCCGACTCCGCCAGCGTGCTGCCCCTGACGCGCGTCCTGCTACAGGCGCCCGGCCTACGCTTCATGCGCGATCCCACCCGTGGCGGCCTGGCCACGGTGGCCCACGAGATCGCCCGTGCCACCGGCCTGGGGGTACGCCTGGAGCAGGAACGGATCCCGGTGCGCGACCCCGTGCAATCGGTGTGCGAGATGCTGGGCTACGATCCCCTGTTCCTGGCCTGCGAGGGCCGGGTGGTGGCGGTGGTGGCGGCCGCGGCCGCCGCGGAGCTGCTGGCGCGCTGGCAGGCCCTGCCCCAGGGCCGGGACGCCCGCGAGATCGGTACCATCGAGGCCAGTCACGGCCACGTGGTGCTGGTCACGCCGCTGGGTGGAGAGCGCATCCTCGAGGAACTGGAGGACGACCCCCTGCCACGAATCTGCTAGTTGTTGATCCGTATCAATGTGGTTCCAACGGCATCTGTCAATAATCCCGGCAGATGAATGAACCATTTCCCCGCCCGGCGTGGAGCGAAGGGGATCCCGGACCATGACACTACAGGTACACAGACCCGGCATGCCGCAACACCCGGTGACAGACAGCGACGGGCTTCGGACGCTGGTGCAGAACCTGTGTCACAGGGAGCTGTTTGCTCACCCGGTAGATGATTTCCAGGTGATCGAGACCCATATCTCCTGTCTCCTGCTCACCGGCCCCTACGTCTACAAATTCAAGAAACCGGTCGACCTGGGCTTCCTGGATTTCAGCAGTCCGGAGGCGCGCCACTTCTACTGCGAGGAGGAACTGCGCCTCAACGGCCAGCTGTCCCCCGAACTGTACCAGGGCCTGGTGCGGGTAACCGGGGATATCGAACATCCCGAACTGGACGGCGGCGGACCGCTGCTGGAATACGCGGTCAAGATGCGCCAGTTCCCGGAAGCACAACGCCTGGATCATGTGGCCGAGCGGGGTGAACTGAAACCGGAACATATCGATGCCCTGGCCGACCTGTTGGCTGACTTCCACCTCCACAGCCCCTCGGCCCCGCAGGACAGCCGCTTCGGCGAACCGGCCGAGGTACGCCGACCGGTGCTGGAGAATTTCAGCCAGATATCCCCCTTGCTGAACCATGCCGAGCAGCGCGCCATGCTTGACGAGGTACGCCAATGGACGGAACAGACCCTGTTGATGCTGCAGGAGGATTTCCAGCAGCGCCGCCACGACGGCTGGGTACGTGAATGCCACGGGGATCTGCACCTGGGGAATATCGCCCTGTTCGAGGGACGGGTCACCCTGTTCGATCGTCTGGAGTTCAGTCCCGCCCTGCGCTGGATCGATGTCATGAGCGATCTCGCATTCCTGATCATGGACCTGCGCCAGCGCGGGCAGCACCAGCTCGCCATGCGCCTGCTGAACCGCTACCTGGAACAGAGCGGGGATTACCTGGGATTGGGTGTCCTGCGCTTCTACGTGATCTACCGTGCCATGGTACGCGCCAAGGTGGCCATACTGCAGGCGCGGCAACGGGTGGAACAGGGCCTGGATGCCACGGGACAGACAGAGGAATTCATCCATTACCTGCGTACCGCGCGGGACTACACCCGACCCGCCGCCACGGCACCGCTGATCATCACCCATGGCCTGTCCGGTTCCGGCAAGAGCTGGCTGGGTGCCCAACTGGCCGAATCACTGGGTGCGCTGCGCCTGCGTTCCGATGTGGAGCGCAAGCGACTGTTCGCGCTGCAGCCCACCGACCGGGTACCCAGCGCCGTGGGCCAGGGCCTCTACCAGCCCGACGTCAGTCGCGAAACCTATCGGCGCCTGCACGCCGCCGCCTACATGGTGCTGGATGCCGGCTGCCCGGTCATTCTCGACGCCACCTTCCTGGACCGGGAGCAGCGGGATCTCATGCGGCGCCTGGCGCAGACCTCCGGCGCGCCCTTCATCATCCTCGATGTGCGCGCGCCCGAAGCGATACTACGGGCACGCATTCTGGCCCGCCACCAGGAGCAGCGGGACGCCTCCGATGCCGACTTGAAGGTGCTGGAACACCAGCTCGAGAAACAGGATCCGCTGGTCGAGGAGGAACAGACCTACACGTTAGCAGTCGACAATGTGGATGGCCTGGATCTGGAACAGGTCATCAAGGATATCCAGGCCAGGGTGCGCAACCAGATGTCGCAACGCTGACCAGCTGCTGTCGGGCTTCAGCTCGACACGCGCCGGCGCCACAAGACCACAAGCGCCAACACCAGCAACGCTCCGCTCACCACCGGCCAGTTCCCCCACATGACATAGGGGGTGGCGCCAGTGCGTGGCTGCACCGGGCCGGTCAGCACCGCCACCTCGAACTGGGGGCTGCGCTGCACCACCCGGCCGCGCTCATCGATGATGGCGGAGATGCCGGTGTTGGTGGCGCGCAGCAGGTAACGCCCCGTTTCCCGCGCGCGCATGCGGGCGATTTCCAGGTGTTGGTGGGGCGCCAGGGAATCACCGAACCAGCCATCGTTACTGACATTCACCAGCAGGGCCGCGTCGGGCAGGGCACGAATGATCTCCTCGCCAAAGGCCACTTCATAGCAGATGGAAGTGCCGACGGCATGGCCGGCGGCCTGCAACAGTGGCTGGTCCGGCGCGCCGCGGGAAAAATCCGCCATGGCCAGATCGATGGCCGTCAGGAATCGTTCCAGCAGCGGCCGCCAGGGCATGTACTCGCCGAAGGGCACCAGGTGCTGCTTGTGGTAGAAGCGGTGCTGGTCTCCCACGGACATGACGGCATTGAAGTATTCCCAGCGCTCGCGATCGAGCAAGGGGATACCGATGAGCAGGTCCACGTCCCAGCGTTCCGCCGCGGCCTGCAGCTGTGGCAGCAGGTCCTCTTCCACCTGGTGATAGAAGGCGGGAATCGCCGTCTCCGGCCAGATGATCAGTTGGCTGTCGCGGCTGTCGCGGGTCAGTTCCGCGTAGCGTTCCACGGTACTCATCTGCACTTCCGGCAGCCACTTCATGTCCTGGGCGATGTTGCCCTGCAGCAGGCTGGCCTGCACGGGCGCTCCATTGGCCCGGGTCCACTCGATACGCTCGACAGGCAAGCCGATCACCAGCAGCAGGCCGGCCACGGCCAGCCAGCCAGCCCCCCGCGACCGCCGCGGCTCCCGCCAGGCCAGCGCCAGCAAACCGGCCAGCAGGGCCGCAAGCCAGGAGACGCCATACACACCCAGCAATGGTGCAAAACCTGCCAGCGGGGTTTCGATCTGGCTGTAACCCAGATTGAGCCAGGGAAACCCGGTGAACACCCAGCCCCGCAACCATTCCGCCAACACCCAGGCGGCGGGCAGCAGCAGCAGGTAGCGTGGCGCGCCCCGCCGCGGACCGAAACGATTGACGCCCCAGGCGAGCAGGGCCGGGTACAGGGCCAGGGCCAATACCATGGCGAAGGCCGCGGCCGCCGAGGCCAATACCCCGGCATTGCCGTAATAATGGATGCTGACATAGACCCAGGACACGCCGACGCCGAACAGACCGATGCCGTAACACCAGCCGCGCAACAGGGCGCGTCGCGCCGGCAGATCCTGTAACAGGAGAAAGAAGGCGGCCAGGGACAACCAGGCCAGGGGGTAGAATCCGAAGGGAGCGTAGGCCAGGGGCAACAGCGCACCGGCCAGCAAGGCGGCCGCCTCGCCCCATCCCAGCGGGCTCCGGGACAAAATACCCCGGATCATGACTCCGCCCTGTAGGAGCGGCCTCCGGCCGCGAAATGCCTGGCACAGGCTGTTCGCGGCCGGAGGCCGCTCCTACAGGAGGGCGCAGTTGAACGGAGACGATTCACGCTGGCTCCGTCAGGACACCGTGCCCGTGGCCGGCGCCGTCACCGGTGCCGGTAACACCGAAAGATGCAGCATGTGCACCCGCCGGTTGTCGGCACGCAGCACCTTGAACAGGTAACGGTCGATGGTCACCGTTTCACCGCGCTTGGGAAGATGTCCGAATTCATGCACGAGCAGGCCCCCGATGGTATCGAATTCCTCGTCGCTGAAACCGGCCTCGAAGTATTCATTGAAATCCTCGATGGGAGTCAAGGCCTTCACCGTGAAGTGAGTGGCGCTGTGCTTGCGGATGTAATAATCCTCGTCCAGGTCGTGTTCATCCTCGATCTCGCCGACGATCTGTTCCAGCACGTCCTCGATGGTCACCATGCCCGCCACACCGCCATACTCATCCACCACGATGGCAATATGGTTACGGTTGGCGCGGAACTCCTTGAGCAGGACATTGAGACGCTTGCTCTCCGGAATGAACACCGCCGGACGCAACACCTCGCGGATATTGAAGGCCTCTTCGTTTCCGGCCACGAAATAGCGCAACAGGTCCTTGGCCAGCAGTATGCCCAGCACCTCGTCGCGGCTCTCACCAATGACGGGAAAACGGGAATGGCCCGTGTCGACGATGGCGGGCAACATTTGCTCGAGGGAGCTGTCGCGGTTCAGGACTTCCATCTGGGAGCGGGGAATCATGATGTCGCGGGCCTGCATCTCCGACACCTGCAGCACACCCTCGATCATGGCCAGGGCATCTGCATCGAACAGGGCGCGACGCTGTGCATCGCGCAGCAGGCCAAGCAACTGTTCGCGGTCCTTGGGTTCCGCCAGCAAAGCCTGGCTGATACGATCACGCCAGGATCGCTGGGCGGAACCAGTACTAGGTCGATCTTCGTTCATGGGTATCGGTGTGCCCGTTCATTGTCCACCGCCTGATTAATGCAGGAATGGCAATGTCAGGCAGGGTCTGCCTCCTCGTGATAAGGGTCCGGATAGCCTAACCGGGCCAGGATTCGTCGTTCAAGCCCTTCCATTTCCGCGGCCCCGGCTTCGCTCTGGTGATCATAGCCCTGCAGATGCAGGGTGCCATGCACCACCAGGTGGGCCCAGTGGGCCGGTTCCGTCTTGCCCTGCTCCGCGGCCTCGCGCCGCACCACGGGGGCGCAGATCACCAGGTCACCGAGCAGACGCGTCTCTTCCACCTCTGGCGGCATGTCGAAAGGAAAGGACAGTACATTGGTGGGACCGCTCTTGCCGCGGTAGGCTTCGTTCAATTCGGCGCTCTCGGCCTCGTCCACCAGGCGAATGACCAGCTCCACGCCGTGGTTCTCCTTCTCCAGGGCCGCCTCGACCCAGTGCAGCAATTGTTCGGGCGCGGGCAGATCCGTGGCTTCCAGGGCCTGCTGGAAATCCAGGGTCGCCGCCATACCGGACACCACCACAGGCTCAATCATGCTGGTCCTGCTCCCCCTCGTGTCGGGCATAGGCGCGCAGGATGCGCTGCACCATGGGATGGCGTACCACGTCTCGGGAATCGAAGTGGGTAAAGGCAACACCCTCCACCCCTTCCAGCACCTTCGTGGCGTGCTTGAGCCCCGAGGGCGTGGACTTGGGCAGGTCGATCTGGGTCACGTCACCGGTGATCACCACCGTGGAGCCGAAGCCGATACGGGTGAGGAACATTTTCATCTGTTCCACCGTGGTGTTCTGCGCCTCGTCGAGAATGATGAAGGCATCGTTGAGGGTACGGCCGCGCATGAATGCGAGCGGTGCGATCTCGATCACGTTGCGCTCGATGAGCTTCATTACCTTGTCGAAGCCGAGCATCTCGTACAGGGCGTCGTACAAGGGCCGCAGATAAGGGTCCACCTTCTGGGTCAGATCGCCGGGCAGGAAACCGAGACGCTCACCCGCCTCCACGGCCGGCCGCACCAGCACCAGGCGCCGCACGCGTTCCTGCTCCAGGGCCTGCACGGCGCTGGCCACGGCCAGGTAGGTCTTGCCAGTGCCCGCCGGCCCGATACCGAAGTTCACATCGTATTCAAGAATGCCCTGCAGGTATTCCTGCTGGTGAGGACCACGACTGCGGATATTGGCGCGGCGGATCTGAACGACCACTGGCGCGGCCCGGGTGTCGGAGCCCTCCTGCTCCACCATGTCCTCCAGTCCCGCCTGCTGCAGAAACAGGTGTACCGACTGGGGCGATAAACTTTGTTCACCCGCGCTGTGATACAGGTCCTTGAGCAAGGTGCCGGTTACACGCGTGGATACCGCGTCGCCATTGATACGGAAATGGTTGCCGCGGTTGCTGATCTCCACGTCGAGCCGCTGTTCCAGCTGGCGCAGATGCTCGTCGAACTGGCCGCACAGATTGGCCAAGCGCTCGTTATCCGCGGGTTCGAGGACGAGTTCCAGGGAAGAGGGTTCGGGATCCAAGGTCGGCTCTGAGGGTAAGAGAGGGGTCAGCCCCAGTTGGCGGCGCTGGCATCGGGCCTGTGTTCCGCCAGGCCAAGCAGGTCGCCGCGCAGGGAGTTGGGGAAGGCCTCGGTGATATGCACGGTGACGAAACGGCCGACCAGGTCGGGACTGGCGGCGAAATTCACCACCCGGTTGTTCTCGGTGCGACCGGCCAGCTCGTTCGGATCCTTGCGCGAGGGACCTTCCACCAGCACACGCTGTTGCGTGCCCACCATGGACTGGCTGATGGCAATGGCCATGCCGCTGATGCGCTGCTGCAGCAGGGCGAGACGCTGCTTCTTCACGTCCAGGGGCACGTCGTCGGGCAGATCGGCCGCGGGGGTGCCGGGCCGGCGGCTGTAAATGAAGCTGAAGGAATGATCGAAACCGATGTCCTCGATCAGGTCCATGGTGGCCTGGAAGTCGGCCTCGGTCTCGCCGGGGAAACCGATGATGAAATCGGAGGACAGGCTGATGTCCGGCCGCGCCGCACGCAGCTGACGAATACGCGATTTATATTCCAGGGCAGTGTGGTTGCGCTTCATCATGGCCAGGATGCGATCGGAACCGCTCTGTACCGGCAGGTGCAGGTGGCTGACCAGTTCCGGCACATCCCGATAGGCCTGGATCAGGCTGTCGCTCATTTCCTGTGGATGCGAGGTGGTGTAGCGAATGCGCTCGATACCGTCGATGGCGGCGACATAATGAATCAACAGTGCGAGGTCGGCGGTATCGCCGTCGGCCATGAGACCGCGATAGGCATTCACGTTCTGGCCCAGCAGGTTCACCTCGCGCACGCCCTGGGCCGCCAGGGCGGCCACCTCGGCAATCACGTCATCGAAGGGTCGGCTGACCTCCTCGCCACGGGTATAGGGCACCACGCAGAAGCTGCAGTACTTGCTGCAACCTTCCATGATGGATACGAAGGCGGTCGGACCCTCGGCGCGCGGTTCCGGCAGAGAATCGAATTTCTCGATCTCGGGGAAGGAGATATCCACCACGGCGCCCTGGCCGCGACGGGCCTCGCTGAGCATATTGGGCAGGCGGTGCAGGGTCTGGGGCCCGAAGATCACGTCCACGTAGGGCGCGCGGTCGCGGATGGCAGCGCCCTCCTGGCTGGCGACACAACCACCGACGCCGATCACCAGGTCCGGCCGCGCGGTCTTCCACTCGCGCCACTGGCCGAGCTGGGAGAACACCTTCTCCTGGGCCTTCTCGCGAATGGAACAGGTATTGAGCAGCAGCACATCGGCCTGCTGCGGATCGTCGGTGATTTCCAGGCCGTGGGAAGCCGCGAGCACATCGGCGATCTTGCCCGAATCGTACTCGTTCATCTGACATCCGTAGGTCTTGATATACAGCTTGCCGGCCATGCCTGTGCAGGAGTTCGCCTGGTCACCAAAGGGCTGAGTAAGGTACCTGATTTGCGGGTTTTTTTCCACCTAATCCCTGACCGTCCGCAGGGAAGCCCGGGCTGGGGCGTGGTGGTTCATTGTCCTGGGATTCAAAAGGTTAGCCGTAAAGAACACCCAGAAATCATTATTGAACCGCCAAGGCGCCAAGACGCCAAGAATTCATAAATAAAAAAATGGCACTTGGCTTTTCAACAATGATTCTTCTTGGCGCCTTGGCGCCTTGGCGTCTTGGCGCCTTGGCGGTTCAAACACAAACATCGAATAAGAGGAGTCGGCCGATAAGCCGGGTTCTGTCGAGAACAGTCATTCATCTGGGATGTCCGTCGCCGGACACCTCGAGCGACCTACCCGGGAACAGCGCGGGCCACGCCAATGTTCCCCTATTTGGTCTTGCTCCGGGTGGGGTTTGCCCTGCCACACCTGTTACCAGGTGCGCGGTGCGCTCTTACCGCACCATTTCACCCTTACCGGCGCCGAAGCACGTAGGCGGTATGTTTTCTGTGGCACTTTCCGTAGGCTCGCGCCTCCCAGGCGTTACCTGGCACCCTGCCCTGTGGAGCCCGGACTTTCCTCCATGGCTTGCGCCACAGCGACTGTCTGGCCGACTCCGCGCTCGATTATCCGCCAATTGTCAGAAGGACGATAGGCTTATTTGGGTTCCTGGCGCTCGAAAAAAGCGGTCTGGGTCGGATGGCCGAGTTCGGGATGGCGTTCACCAAGACCGCCCAGGGTGACACGATAGCCGTTGCGCTGCGCCACCCCGACGCTCCAACGCCGGAAGCGGGCACGGTCCCACTCGAATTGATGGTCCGGTTCGCGCCGCTCGTCGGGGGCCAGGCCGAACAACGGGTTGTATTCCCGGTTCGGAGTGGTCAGGTACAGGGCCCGGGGGCGCATGCCCCCGAACACGGCCCGTTCGACCGCGGACAGTTCTTCCGGACGCACGTGCTCGATGGTCTCCACCATGGCGGCCGCGTCATAGTCCCTGAACGCCTCGTGGGCTTCCGCGTAGGAACCACACACCAGGCGCAGGCCAGGTCGCGCACCAGCCAGGTATTCGGACAACAGGACCCGGGCCTCGAGCAAGGCATGGCCGGAGCGTTCGAGCCCGACGATATCCACGAACTGCGCCTCGCCCGCCAGGCGGTGCAGCAGGTGGCCCGCGCCGCAGCCCAGGTCCAGCACGCGCCGGGCACCCGTGGCCTTGAGACGGTGCAATACCTGATCCAGGCGGTCCTCGTGCAACGAGGTCATGCGGCCCATCATGGAGGGTGATTGCGGTGGCACCACTTGCATCAGCATGGCGACCGGCCTCCGCGCGGTACCGCATCAGGTGTCATGTTGACGGTTCCTTACCCATACCGGTCAGGCGTCGGAATTCCCGCCGCCCAGGGCCCGATAGTGGGCCAGCAGGCCGCGGGTGGAGGCATCGTGCCCCTCGCCCGGCGTGCCGTTCTCCAGCTCCTTGAGCAGGGTTCCGGCCAGCTGCTTGCCCAGTTCCACACCCCACTGGTCGAAGGAGTTGACCTCCCAGATCACCCCTTGCACGAAGATCTTGTGCTCATAGAGCGCCAGCAGCACCCCCAGAGTCTCCGGGTCCAGGCGCCGGTAGAGGATGGCATTGCTGGGGCGGTTACCGGGAAACAGCTTGTGCGGCACCAGCGCCTCCAGGGAGGCGCCCGCCAGACCCTGGGCCTCCAGCTCGGCACGCACGGTCTGCGCATCCTTGCCCTGCAGCAGGGCCTCGGGCTGGGCGAGGAAATTGGCCAGCAGGATGCGGTGATGTTCCTCCAGCGAATGGGGCGCTTCCACGGCGGCGAGAAAATCCGCCGGGATGAGCTGGGTGCCCTGGTGGATCAGCTGGTAGAAGGCGTGCTGGCCGTTGGTGCCCGGCTCGCCCCAGATCACCGGTCCTGTCGCATAGTCCACCGGCTCGCCGTCGCGGGTCACCGCCTTGCCATTGCTTTCCATGTCCGCCTGCTGCAGGTAGGCCGGCAGACGCTGCAGATGCTGGTCGTAGGGCAGGACGGCGTGGCTCGCGGCGCCGAAGAAGTTTCGGTACCAGATACCGAGCAGGGCCAGCACCACCGGCAGGTTCTGCTCCAGGGGCGTGGTGCGGAAATGTTCGTCCATGGCATGGGCACCGGCCAGCAGGGCCTCGAAGTCGTCCATGCCGATGTACAGGGCGATGGACAGGCCGATGGCCGACCAGAGGGAATAGCGCCCACCCACCCAGTCCCAGAACTCGAACATATTGGCGGTATCGATGCCGAAGGCGCGTACTGCATCGGCGTTGGTGGACACCGCCACGAAATGCCGCGCCACCGCCTGCTCGTCACCGGCCCGCCTCAACAACCAGGCACGCGCGACATGGGCATTGGCCAGGGTTTCCTGGGTGGTGAAGGTTTTGGAGGCCACGATGAACAGGGTCGTCTCCGGGTCCAGTCCCGCCAGGGTATCGCTGATCTGGCTACCATCCACGTTGGAGACGAAATGGGCACGCAGGCGTCCTGCATAGGGTCGCAGCGCCATGCACACCATCTGCGGACCCAGGTCGGAACCCCCTATGCCGATATTCACCACATCGGTGATGGCCCGTCCACTGTACCCCCGCCAACTGCCGTCGCGCACCGCATCGGTGAAGGTGCGCATGCGCGCCAGCACCGCGTTCACGGCGGGCATGACATCCTGGCCATCGACCCGGATCGGCCGGTTGGCACGGTTGCGCAGCGCCACATGCAGCACGGCACGATCCTCGGTGCCGTTGATGTGTTCACCGGCAAACATGCGTTCGATCCAGCGGCTCACGCCCTGCTCTCGCGCCAGGTCCTGGAGCAGCCCCATGGTCTCCTCGGTGATGCGGTTCTTGGAATAGTCCAGCAGCAGTTCACCAAAGCGCAGGGAGAACTTGCTGAAACGCCCGGGGTCCCGCGCGAACCAGTCGCGCATCTGTTCGCCCTCGATGGCCCGGTAATGTCGCTGTAACTCCGCCCAGGCTCGGGTCGCGGTCAGTGCCATACCTGTCAATCCTCTTCCAATGCATTGCGCCAATGCTGGTCATCACGGGTGAACAGGCGGCTCGCCTCTTCCGGACCCCAGCTCCCGGCGGGATAGGTGTGTATGAAATCGCGCTCCATGGACCATTCCTTCAGTATCGGGTCCACCACGCGCCAGGCCCAGTTCACCTCGTCGTAGCGCAGGAACAGGGAGTGATCACCCTCGATCACGTCGAGCAACAGGGTCTGGTAGGCATCCAGTCGCGCCTTGTCGATGCCGCAGGAGCTGGCATCGAGTCGCGTGGTCTCGGCGCGCATCTCGAGGCCCTGCATTTTCACCTGCAATTCCAGGCGCAGACATTCGTTGGGCTGGATGTTCATGAGCAACCAGTTGGGTTTCAGGCGCTCGATGTGGGTCTCCCGGAACAGTTGCTGGGGCGGGTGTTTGAAGCGGATGGCAATCATGGAATTGTCGCGCGCCATACGCTTGCCGGTGCGGATGAAGAAAGGCACGTTGCGCCAGCGCCAGTTGTCGATATACAGCTTCAGGGCCGCGTAGGTCTCGGTGACACTGTCCCCGGGCACCCCGCGCTCTTCCAGGTAGGCAGGCAGCGACTCGCCATCCACCCGGCCGCGTGCGTACTGGGCGCGAAAGGCGTGAGCGCTGACGGCATTGCGGGGAATGGGGCGTATGGAGCGTAGCACCTTCACCTTTTCATCACGCAGGGATTCCGCGTCCAGGCATGCCGGCGGCTCCATGGCCACCAGGGTGAGCATCTGCAACAGATGACTCTGGATCATGTCACGCAATGCCCCGGCGCCGTCGTAATAGCCGGCGCGACCTTCCGTGCCCTGGGCCTCGGAATGGGTGATCTGCACATGATCGATGTAATTACGGTTCCACAGCGGCTCCAGCATCAGGTTGGCGAAGCGGAACACCAGGATATTCTGTACCGTGCCCTTGCCCAGGTAGTGATCGATGCGATAGATCTGTTGTTCGTCGAAATCACGCCCCAGGCGCTGGTTCAGCCGTTCGGCGCTTTCCAGGTCATAGCCGAAGGGTTTTTCCACCACCACCCGGCGCCAGCCGTCGGTTTCCTGGTTGAGCCCCACGGCGCCGAGCTGGTGGCTGACCTTGCCGAAATCCGTCGGCGCGATGGCCATGTAGAACACCAGGTTGGGTGACAGACCGGGCGTGTCGCGCAGATAGTCACGCAAGGCCGGATAGACGTTCTCATCGCGCAGGTCACCCTGAAAGAAATGCAGCCGCGGCAGGAAGCGCGCCAGTACATCGGCATCGGTGCCTCGACCGGCCAGGGCACGCTCCACCTCGCCCCGCCAGTGCGCATCATCCCAGTCGCGGCGCCCTAAACCAATGACACGCATGCCATCGGGCAATTGCTCCGCCACTTCGAGCTGATACAGGGCCGGCAGCAGCTTGCCCAGTGCCAGGTTGCCGGTGGCGCCGAAGATGACAAAGGTGCAGTGCTCGACCATGGGCATCAATCCTTGCCCACGGCATGGCCACCGAAGGCACGACGCATTACCGCCAGCAGGCGGTTGCTGTAATCGGCCTTGCCCTGGCTGTCGAAGCGGCTGGCCAGGGCCAGGCTGATCACGGGTGCGGGGATGCCCTGTTCCACCGCTTCAAGCACGGTCCACCGGCCTTCACCGGAATCGGCCACCACCGGTGCAATGTCCGCGAGGCCCTGATCCTCGACCAGGGCCTCGGCGGTCAGGTCCAGCAGCCAGCTGCGCACCACGGATCCGTGACGCCACAGCTCGGTGATCCGGGCAAGGTCCAGCGCGAAGGCCTCCTTGCCCTTCAGCAACGCCAGGCCCTCGGCGAGGGCCTGCATCATGCCGTACTCGATGCCGTTGTGGATCATCTTGGTGAAATGGCCGGCACCCACCGGACCCACATGGGCCCAGCCCCGGTCGGGGGCGGGAGCCAAGCACTCCAGTGCCGGTCGGACCAGTTGCAGGGCCTGCTCGCTGCCACCCACCATCAGGCAGTAACCGTTATCCAGCCCCCACACGCCCCCGGAGGTACCGGCATCCATGAACAACAGGTCGTGCCCGGCGAGCAGCTCGCCGCGCCGCACGCTGTCGGGATAGTGGGCATTGCCGCCGTCGATGACCAGGTCACCAGGATCGAGGAGTGGGATGAGGTCCTGCAGATGACGCTCGGTAACCTCGCCCGCCGGCAGCATCAGCCACACGACCCGCGGCGACTCCAGCTGGGCCACCGCCTGCGCCAGGGAAGCGGCGGGCATCAGCCCTGTCTCGCGCGCCAGGGTCGTCACCACTTCCTGGTTGCGGTTGTAGCCCACCACCTCGATGCCGCCGCGCCGCAGGCGCCGGGCCATGTTGGCGCCCATACGCCCCAGGCCGATCATTGCCATTTGCATCATTCCATCCTCCTTTCGTTCACTACTTGCAATCCATATGCCCAAGTCTAGGGTAAATGGGTTATAAATACCCCTCGCGCGCCACCCTTGCCTGGAAACCCGCCATGAAGATTCTCTTCGCCAGCAGTGAGGTCTACCCGCTGATCAAGACCGGCGGCCTCGCCGATGTCTCCGGCAGCCTGCCACGGGCCATCCGCAACCTGCGCCATGATATCCGCGTGGTATTGCCCGCCTACCGCGGCGTGGCGGAGCGCGCCGGCAAGATCAAGGTCCTGGCCAGCCTGGGGCTGGAGGGTGCACCCGGGGAGATCCGCATCCTGCAGGGCCGCCTGCCCGGCAGCACCGTGCCCCTCTACCTGGTGGACTGCCCCGAGCTCTTTGACCGCGATGGTGGCCCCTACAGCGCACCGGAAGGGGGCGACTGGCCCGACAATGCCCGGCGCTTTGCCCTGTTCGCACGCGCCGTCAGTGCCCTGGCCCTGGACCGGGTCGGCCTCGGCTGGGCGCCGGAACTGGTGCACGGCAACGACTGGCAGACGGGACTGGTGCCGGCCCTGCTGAGCCGCGAGGCACGGCGCCCGGCCACCCTCTTCACCATCCACAACCTGGCCTACCAGGGGCTGTTCCCTCCCGAGACCCTGGTGGAGCTGAAACTGCCGCCGGACTGGTGGTCCCTGGACGGCCTGGAATTCTACGACCAGCTGTCCTTCATCAAGGGCGGCCTGGTGTACGCCGACTGGATCAGCACCGTCAGCCCCACCTATGCACGGGAAATCCAGACCCCCGAGTACGGCTGCGGCCTGGAGGGTCTGCTGACCACGCGCGCCGATCGGCTCAGCGGCATCCTCAATGGCATCGACTACCGCGACTGGAGCCCCTGCAACGATGCCCACCTGGTGCGTCCCTACTCGGTACGGCGCCAGGCCGGGAAGGCAGACAACAAGCGCGCCCTGCAAAAGGATTTCGGCCTGCCGACGCGAGATGTGCCATTGCTCGGCCATGTAGGCCGGCTGGTGGAACAGAAGGGCATCGACCTGTTGTTGGAGGTACTGCCCGAACTGCTGGCACGGGACATCCAGCTGGTGATCCTCGGCAGCGGCCATGCCAAGCTGGAACAGATGCTGCAGGAAATCCAGGCGACCCATCCACGTCAGGTCGGCATCCGCATCGGCTACAGCGAACCCCTGGCCCACCGCCTGGAGGCGGGCGCCGATATGTTCCTGATGCCCTCGCGCTTCGAACCCTGCGGCCTGAACCAGCTCTACAGCCTGCGCTATGGCACCGTGCCCATCGTGCGCCGCACCGGCGGCCTGGCCGACTCGGTGGTGGACGCCACCCCGGAACGGCTGGCGGACAACAGCGCCACCGGTTTCCAGTTCGAGGCCGCCGAGGCCCCGGCGCTGCTGGTGGCCATCGAGCGCGCACTGGCGCTCCATGCCCGGCCGGAGGCATGGCGCCGGCTGGTGACCCGGGGCATGCAACAGGATTTCAGCTGGACCCGCAGCGCCCAACACTACCTGGAGTTGTACCAGCAACTGGTGGCGGCCAGGCACGTCTAGCTCCTGAATCCAGCATGTATCGCGACAATCGAATCTCGTCATTCCCGCGAAGGCGGGAATCCAGTGGTTTACATGGCATGGATTCCCGCCTTCGTGGGAATGAAGGGAATTATCGTGCTTGATAAATGACGACTCCAGCCGATGCTGTGCCCATGAATGAAACGCAACCCCAGGTGGCCCGGCATGTGCCCGATGGCAACCCTTCCCTGTACCTGGGACTGGGATTCCTGTTGATCACCCTGCTGATGGCCAGTCTCGCCCTGCTCGGCTGGCTGCGCACCGAAACCCTGCATGAGCAGATGGAGCAGCTCAACCAGGAACAGGCCCTCAAGCTGGACCGCATTCACCGCATGCGCAGCATCGTGCGCGAGCGCTTCATCCGCATGAGCCTGGTGACCAGTGTCGCGGATCCGTTCCTCCAGGATGACTATGCACGGGAGTTCGACCGCCTGGCGGGGGCCTTCGTCCAGGCGCGCGCGGAAGTGGAGCGGCTGGCCACCGATCCCGCGGAAGCCGCCATGCTACGCGAACTGCGCGCCATGACGGCCACGGGTACGGTCCTCATGGTGGCCGTGGTGGAAAAGGCCCTGGCCGGTCATCGGCAGGCGGCCCTGACCATGTTGTTGGACGAGGCCCTGCCCATGCAGGAGCGCGTGATGCGTCAGACCGATGCCATCCTGCAGGCCTTCGTGATCGCCAACGAGGCCGCCCTCGCCGATCTGGGCCGCACCCATGCCCGCACCCGCCAGCTGATCCTGCTGATCGCCGCCAGCGCCATCCTGCTAACCTTGCTCATCGCCTTCTATATAACGCGGCGCATCCAGCATGACCGCCAGGCCCTGCTGGAGGAGATCGACGCCCGCATCCGGGTGGAGACCCTGCAGGAACGGCTCTGGCACCTGGCCCACCATGATCCCCTGTCCGGCCTGCCCAACCGCAGCCTGTTCCAGGACCACCTGCGCCAGGCCCTGGAGCGGGCCCGGCGCAGCGGCCGGCTGGCGGCCTTGATGCTGTGCGACCTGAATGACTTCAAGCAGATCAACGATCGCCATGGCCATGGCGCGGGCGACGCCGTCATCGTCGCCACGGCCGGGCGCCTGTGCGCGGCCGTGCGCGGCAGCGACCTGGTGGCCCGACTGGCGGGCGATGAATTCACGGTGCTGCTGGAGGATCTCGACCGGGAACAGGATGCCCTGGACATCGCGCGCAAGATCCTGGCCCGCGTGTCGGAGCCCATCCGCGTGGATGGCGCGGAGCTGCGGGTGGGCATCAGCATCGGCATCGCCCTGTTCCCCGCCCATGGCGGCGATGGCGAGTCCCTGCTGCGCCAGGCCGACGCCGCCATGTATGCCGCCAAGCAGGATCACGCGGGCGATATCCGCATCGCCCCCTCGGCCACCCCGTCGAATCTGAATTAACCCTCTAATTCAAATTAATTTTTTCACCTCAAGCCCATTCCTTGTTCAACGGGGTATAATAGGCGGCTTCGCGTAACCGGTGGCCACGCACAGCGCTGGCCTTTTTTGTGCTTATGAATATGACCCCAAAAATCGCCATCGCCCCCGCTGACAAGGAACTGCGCTCACGCGTACGGCTGTTCGGCAACCTGCTGGGCCAGGTGTTGCGCGAGCAGGCCGGCATCCAGGTCTTCAATGCCGTGGAGACCCTGCGCAAGGGCTACATTCGCCTGCGCAAGGCCGAGGATCCCACCCTGCGCAAACGCCTGGCCTGGGTGATCGACAGTCTCGATGCCGACAACCTGACCCACGTGGTACGCGCCTTCAGCATCTATTTCAGCCTGGTGAACATCGCCGAGGAGGCGCACCAGCATCGCCTGCGCCGGCGCCAGGCACGCGCCGGCGGCCCCCTCTGGGTAGGCTCCTTCGACCACACCCTGCGCGACTTCGCCGAACGCGGCATCAGCGGGCCGCAGCTGCAACAACTGTTCGACCATTGCTGCTACATCCCGGTGTTCACCGCGCACCCCACCGAATCCAAGCGCCGCGCCGTCATGCACGCCCTGCGTCGCATCTTCATGACCGCCGAGCAGCTCAACGATCTGCGCCTGAGCAAGGCCGAGCGCGAGGAAGTCCACGCCGAGCTGCTGGTGCATATCCAGATCCTCTGGAAGACCGACGAGGTACGGCTGCGCAAGCCCAAGGTGGAGGACGAGATCCGCAACGGGCTGTTCTATTTTCACGAAAGCCTGTTCACCGCCGTCCCGGCCACCTACCGCTACCTGGAAAAGGCGGTACGTCGCCTGTATGGACAGGATGCGATCCAGGTACCGAGCATGCTGCAGTTCGGTTCCTGGATCGGCGGTGACCGCGATGGCAATCCCTTCGTCAAACCCGCCACCACCGAATTGGCCATCCGCTTGCACATGCGCGAGGTATTGCGCGAATACATCCAGCAGGTGGAAGGACTGCGCAGTCTGCTCACCCATTCCATCCGCCTGTGCCAGCCGAACGATCCACTGATCCGCAGCCTGGAAGAAGACGGCAAGCGTTTCGGTCTGCGCCTGGGCGACGACCCGGCGCGCTTTGACAACGAGCCCTACCGACGCAAGCTGTTCATGATGCGCCACCGCCTGCGCCAGAACCTCTACCATGTGGCCGCGCTGGTGGACGACCCCCAGACCGCCAGCCAACAGCGTCACCCCGACGCCTATGGCTCGGAAGATGAATTTCTCCAGGACCTGTACCTGATTCGGGATTCCCTCATCGCCCACGGCGATGCCAACGTGGCGGGACGGGAATTGCAGGACCTCATCCGCCTGGCGGAGACCTTCGGTTTCTACCTGGTGCAACTGGATGTGCGCCAGGAATCCACCCGCCATACCGATGCCGTGGCCGAACTGTGCCGTGCCCTGCCCGGTAGTCCGGACTACCGCGCCCTGGACGAGGCCGGACGCATGGAACTGCTGGCGCGCACCCTCGGCCAGGACCAGTGTCCGGAACCGGACCGCGCCAGCCTGAGCGAGGAGACCCGCGAGACCCTCGAGGTGTTCGATACCATTCGACGCATGCGTGGCGAAAGCAGCCCCAAGGCCTTTGGCAACTACGTCATCTCCATGACCCACACGGCCAGCCACATCATGGAAGTGATGTGGCTGGCCCATTGCGCGGGGCTGGCGGGCCGCGACCAGGATGGCTGGTTCTGCAACATCCGCATCAGTCCGCTGTTCGAGACCATCGAGGACCTGTCCCACGTGGATGACGTGTTACCGCGCCTGCTCGACGACGAGGTGTACAAGTCGCTGCTGGCGGCCTCGGGCAACCTGCAGGAAGTCATGCTGGGATATTCGGATTCCTGCAAGGACGGCGGCATCGTGGCCGCCTCCTGGAATCTCTACGAGGCCCAGAAAAAGATCACCAGCATCGCCGCCAGTCGTGGCGTGCAATGCCGGCTGTTCCACGGCCGTGGCGGCACCCTGGGTCGCGGTGGCGGCCCCACCCACGAGGCCATCCTGGCCCAGCCCACGGGCACGGTGCATGGCCAGATCAAGTTCACCGAGCAGGGTGAGGTGCTGTCAAACAAGTACAGCAACCACGAAACCGCCGTCTACGAACTGACCCTGGGTCTGACCGGCCTGCTCAAGGCCAGCCGTGGGCTGGTGCAGAATCCGGACCCGCGCACGGCGGAACCGGAAGTCATGATGGAATTGGCGCGCTACGGCGAGGATTGCTACCGCGACCTCATCGATCGCACCCCGGGGCTGCTGGATTATTTCTACGAGGCCACGCCGGTCAACGAGATCGCGCTGCTGAACATCGGCTCGCGTCCCAGTCATCGCAAGAAGGATCGTTCCAAGGCCTCCATCCGCGCCATCCCCTGGGTGTTCGGCTGGGCCCAGGGCCGCCATACCCTCCCCGCCTGGTATGGCATCGGCACGGCACTGGAACGCTGGCAGGGCGGTGATCCGGCGCGGCTGGAAACACTGCGCGCCATGTACCACAACTGGCCCTTCTTCCGCGCCCTGCTCAGCAATACCCAGATGTCACTGTCCAAGGCGGAGATGAAGATCGCCGCCACCTATACCCAACTGGCCCAGAACCAGGAACAGGCACAGGCCATCTTCCGTACCATCGAGCAGGAATACTGGCGCACGCTGGAGCAGGTCAAACAAGTGGCGCAGATCGAAGGCCTGTTGGAGGAAAACCCGGTGCTGGCGGTATCCCTGCAGCGCCGCGACCCCTACCTGGATCCCCTCAACCATATCCAGTACACCTTGCTGAAGCGGGTGCGTGGTACGGAACTGGAGGAGGCGGACCGGGAGCAATGGCTGGATCCGCTACTGCGTTCCATCAACGGCATCGCCGGTGGGATGCGCAATACAGGTTAGGTCTGGGCCTGTCGGGCATTGTCGGATTCAGTCCGACAAACGCGGCAGGATGGTGCAGTCACCCCCTCAAGCCACCTGCAGGGGAATCCCGTCGCCCATGCCCTTGATGCGGTTGTATTCGTCCAGGTACACCAGGGTCGGCTTGAAGAGTATCGCTTCCTGCTCGCTGAACATGGCGTAGGTGCAGATGATGACGCGGTCTCCGGGCGAGGCCTTGTGGGCCGCGGCACCGTTCAGGGAGATGATGCCGGAACCGCCCTCGGCGCGGATGGCATAGGTGGTGAAACGCTCGCCATTGGTGAGGTTGTAGATCTGGATCTGTTCGAATTCCCGGATCCGGGCCGCCTCCAGCAGCCGCGTATCGATGGCGCAGGAACCCTCATACTCGAGTTCACAGTGCGTCACTCGGGCCTGGTGGAGCTTGCTTTTGAGGAGGGTTACCTGCATGGATCGGGGACCTGACTTCGTGAGGGGGCAATTATCCTGAAAATGACCGGCCACGGCCAGTCCGGCGGACAATTCGACCACGAAACAGGCGGTTGATTCCCGGAAACCAGACCTGCCCCCGGTAGGAGCGGGTCTGCCGCTCACACCAGCAGGTTGTCGATCAGCCGCGTCCTGCCCAGCCGGGCCGCCGCCAGCACCACCAGCGGGCGTCCCTCCAGCGGCGGCTCCAGACTGTCGGCATCAACCACTTCCACGTATTCCGGCTCGAAACCCGCTGACCGCAACCCCTCCATGGCGGAGACGCCCAGGGTGGTAAAATCCCGCTCGCCATTGCGGATCCGCGCCGCCAGCTGCTGCAGGGTCTGGAACAGTTGCGGGGCCAGTCTGCGCTCCTCCGCGTCCAGGTACTGGTTGCGGGAACTCATGGCCAGGCCATCGGGCTCGCGCACCGTGTCCACCGCCTCGATGTCGATGGGCCAATCCAGGTCGGCCACCATGCGGCGGAGGATGGCCAGCTGCTGGTAATCCTTGCGACCGAACAGGGCCGTGTCGGGCTGCACCATGTTGAAGAGTTTGGCCACCACGGTGGTGACACCGGTAAAGTGGCCGGGCCGGAAGGCACCGCACAGGCGCTCGCCCAGCTCCGGCACCTGGACCCGGGTTGCCGGTGCCAGGCCACGCGGGTACATCTCTTCCACTTCGGGTACGAAAACCAGATCCACGCCCAGGTTCTCCAGGGCCTTGCGATCGGCCTCCAGGGTCCGTGGGTAGCTGGCCAGATCCTCCTTGGGACCGAACTGCAGGGGATTGACGAAGACACTCACCACCACCCGCTCGGCCAGTTCGCGCGCCCGCGTCACCAGGCGCAGATGGCCGGCATGCAGATTGCCCATGGTGGGCACGAAGGCGATGCGCTGGTTACCGCGGCGCCAGAACTGGATGCGGGCCCGCAGCATATCGACGGTGGTCACGGTTTCCAAATGATCGTTTCCTTCAGTAGCTCTGTTCCGGCCCGGGGAAGCGGCCGTCCTTCACATCCCGCACATAGGCGCGAATGGCCTCCTCGACACTGCCGCGGCCGGCGAGAAAATCCTGCACGAAACGCGGGCGCCGGCCGGGCGACACGCCGAGCAGGTCATGCAGCACCAGCACCTGGCCATCGCAGTCCACTCCGGCACCGATGCCGATGACGGGTATGCGCAGGGCGCGGCTCACTTCCGCGCCCAGTGCCGCCGGCACGCATTCCAGCACCAGCAGGGACGCGCCCGCTTCCTGCAGGGCCAGGGCATCCGCGCGGATCGCCGCCGCGTCTTCCGGATCCCGCCCCTGTACCCGGTAGCCATCGGGGCTCTCCACGGACTGGGGCAACAGGCCCAGGTGACCGCACACCCCGATACCCGCCGCGGACAGCCGACGCACCTGTTCCAGCACCGCCCCACCACCCTCCAGCTTCACCAGCTGCGCCCCACCCTCCTCCACCAGGCGGCGGGCGCTCGCCAGGGCGATTTCGGGACTGTCGTAGCTGTGCCAGGGCATGTCCACCACGCGCAAGGCCCGCTGGCTGGCGCGCGCCACGCAAGCCGCATGGTAGATCATATGCTCCAGACTCACCGGCCGTGTGGAATCATGCCCCTGCAACACCATACCCAGGGAATCCCCCACCAACAGGATCTCCACACCGGCCGCCTCCAGCAGGCACGCGAACGCGGCATCGTAGGCCGTCAGGCTGACGATCTTCTCGCCGGCCTTTTTCATGGCCAGCAGGGTATCGGGCGTGACGCGGTTCGTATCGGACGGAGACATATCGAATGCCTGGATCAGTCGGGAATCAACAGTTATCGCTGCATTGGCGCTTGCCCGCTGAACAGGCTGTTACAGAGGGCTCGCGCATGGTGCAATCTTACAGGGAAAGGGGGGCCGGATTGAAATACTGCCGCCCGCTCCGGGCCTCGGCGATGCGCGTCAACAGGGACTGGTAGTCCTCTTCGCGGCTGGCCAGGTCGATCACCGCCGCGTTGACGATCAGCAGGGGCGCGGCGTCATAGTAGTAAAAGAAACGGGTATAGGCATCGGACAGGCGCTGCAGGTAATTGGCGTCAATGCCGGTTTCATAGGGACGGCCGCGTTGGGCAATGCGCCGCATCAGCACCTCCACCGGCGCCTGCAGGTAGATCACCAGGTCCGGCACGGGCATGTCCAGGGTGAGGTGGCTGTATACCTGTTCGTAGAGCCGGAACTCCTCGTCATCCAGGGTGAGCTGGGCAAACAGACGATCCTTGTCCATGAGGTAATCGCTCACCCGCACCGGTTGGAACATGTCGCCCTGGCGCAGGGACTGCATCTGCTGGGCACGCTGCATGAGAAAGAACAACTGGGTCTGGAAGGCGCCCTGGCGGGGATCGCGGTAGAAACGCTTGAGGAAGGGATTCTCATCGGCACCTTCCAGTAACAGCTCACTGCCGAAGGTGTCCGCCAGACGCCGCGCCAGGGTGGTCTTGCCCACGCCGATGGGACCTTCCACGACAATGAAGCCGGGATTGTGCAGGCTCATGGCAAGGCCTCTTCCAATCGCTCCAGGCCCGTCTCCGAACAACGGGCCAGCAGATCGGCCAGGGGGCCCTGACCCGGGACCACCAACCCTGCCGGGGCGACCTCCGCCAGGGGATAGAGTACGAAGTTGCGCTCCTGCAAACCATGGTGCGGCACCCGCAGGTGAGTGGTCTCGATGGACTGATCGCCATAGAGCAGCAGATCCAGGTCCAGGGTACGCGGCCCCCAGTGCACGCCACGCACCCGGTGATGAAATTCCTCGATGCCCTGCAACAGCACCAGCAGGGCATCGGCCTCCAGGCAGGTGTCCAGCGCCGCCACGGCATTGAGGTAATCGGGTTGATCGGCAGGCCCCATGGGCGTACTGCGGTACAGGCTGGAGACGCCCGCCAGTCGTACCCGGTCCAGGCCATCCAGTTCCCGCAGGGCCTGGCGCAGCTGATTCAGGGGATCGCCCAGATTACTGCCGAGCCCCACGTAGGCCCGGACCATCGCTTCCGTCACGGCTGACCCTCTGCCACCGCGCCACGAGGCTTGCGACTACGGCGACGGCGTTTCTTGCCGGTTTTTTCCGGCGCCGCGGCCTGGGCCTGCTCATCGGGATTCAGTTTCTGGAACTCGGTCCACCACTGGCCCAACTCCTCCGGCGCCTCGCCGGAGGCGCAGCGCAACAACAGGAAGTCATAGCCGGCCCGGAAACGCGGATGCCCCAGCAGGCGCAAGGGGCGCTTGCCCTGGCGTTGTTCGAGCCGCACCTGCAGGTTCCAGATCTCGCGCATGGGCAGGGTGAAGCGTTTGGGAATGGAGATGTGTTGCGCCTGCCGGCTGACGATCTCGTTGCCGGCCACCTGTATGGCCTCCAGGGGCGACAGCTCCTCGTTCTGCAATTGCTCCCAGCGCTGGCGCATGGGTTCCCACAGCAGGGCCGCGAACAGGAAGGCCGGTGTCACCGGCTTGTCCTGTGCAATGCGTGCATCGGTGTTTTCCAGGGCGCGGGTCACCAGGGTCAGGGGGAAATGCTGCTCCTCCCGCTCCAAGGCCTTTTCCGTAAGGGGGAACAGCTGAGCGAACAGGCCATGGTGACGCAGCTTCTCGAAGCTCTCCAGGCCGGTGCCGCCAAGAAACAGCTTCAGCACCTCTTCATAGAGACGTGCCGGCGGGATCTCGCCGAGCAAGGGCGCCAGCTCATGCATCTTCGCTTCACAGCGCTCCTCGATGCGGAAACCGAGCTTGGCCGCGAAGCGCACCGCGCGCAGCATGCGCACGGCATCCTCGCGAAAACGCTGTTCAGGGTCACCGATCAGGCGCAGCAGACCGGCCTTGAGATCCGCCATGCCACCCGTGTAGTCCACCACCGAGAAATCCTCGATGTTGTAGTAGAGGGCATTGACGGTGAAGTCCCGGCGCCAGGCATCGTCCTCGAGGGTGCCATAGACATTGTCACGCAGGATACGGCCCGCGTCGGTCAGCATGGCGTCGTCTTCGTCTTCCTGTTCGTGACAGGCGCGGAACGTAGCCACCTCGATCACCTCGCGGCCGAAGATCACATGGGCGAGGCGAAAGCGCCGGCCGATCAGCCGGCAGTTGCGGAACAGCTGACGCACATCCTCGGGATGCGCGTCGGTGGCGATATCGAAGTCCTTGGGTTCACGTCCCAACAGCAGGTCGCGCACCCCGCCACCCACCAGGAAGGCCTGGTAGCCGGCATTCTTCAGGCGATAGAGGACCTTCACCGCGTTGGGACTGATACCGTTGCGGGAAATGACATGGTCGGACCGGGGAATGATGGCGGGCGCCGAAGTCCCGCGGCCGAGACGGTCATGACTCACGGGGTTTTGCTGGCCGGGTTCATATGGCCGGGTATCATACCACCCCAACCGGGCCCATGCCTTCTTCAGAAATGATATCAACTTACTGTTTTTAATTGTTTTTTCCAAGAATCACGCGGTTCCAGCAAGAATTCCCATGTATGGGTCCGAATCATACTGTGGATGGCCGCGCAGGTGTATCCCTTCTTGCCACCCGGGCGCATCCTCGTTCCGTCCGCGGATGCCTCGTCAAGGACTGCCGGGATTCGGAACGCACGTCAAGTACGAGCCCGCCTACGCGGGGGGCATGACGAAATACTCAGGCCAAACTTGATTGAAATATCCAAATCAAGCAGCCCCCGACTCATTCGGTTTGACTCAACAGCTCCTGGTAGGAATCCTCGAACAGCTTGACGCCGTCGTCCTGCAAGGTGTTGCCGACCGCGTCCATGTCAATCCCCAGACGCTTCAGGTCCGCCAGGTGCATCTCGGCTTCGGTAATCCCGTCCTCCAGCCGCCTGGCGGCCTGGCCATGGTCACGCAGCGCTTCCAGTGTCTTGTCGGGCAGGGTGTTGATGGTCTCCGGACCGATCAACGGTTCCACGTACAGCAGGTCAGGATAATCCGGGTTCTTCACCCCGGTGCTCGCCCATAGCAGGTATTGCGACCTCGCTTTCCGCTGACTCAGCGTGGCAAAGGCTTCCCCGTGAAAGATCTGCAGGTAACGTTGATAGGCGAGCCTTGCCATGGCCACCGCGGTCTTGCCGCGCAGCGCCTTCGCCTCCTCGCTGCCGATTGCATCGAGCCGCTTATCGACCAGGGTATCCACGCGTGACAGGAACAGGCTGGCCACTGCCTTGCTGTGTTGCACATCGGCACCGGAATTCGCGCGTGCGGTGAGTCCGCGAATATAGGCGGCGAATACCGCCTCGGTTTGCTTGATGGAGAACAGCAGGGTGACGTTGACGTTGATGCCCAACATCGTCAATGCCTCGAAGGCACCAAGACCCTCGGGTGTACCCGGCACCTTGATCAGCAGGTTACGCCTGTCCACCGCGGCGGACAGGCGCTGTGCCTCTTCCACGGTCCTCGCGGCATCATGGGCCCAGCGCGGTGCCACTTCGAGACTGACATAGCCATCGTCACCACCGCTGGACTCATGGATGGGCAACAGCAGGTCGCAGGCATCCCGGATGTCGGGGATGGCCAATGCCTCGTAGCGACGCTCGGCATCCGGCTCCTCGGCCTTCAGTCGCGCCAGGTCATCGGCGTAATGCGGGCTGCTTCCCAGTGCTTTCTGAAAGATCGACGGGTTCGACGTCACGCCGGAGACACCATCCTCGCGGATCCAGTGGGCCAGAGAGCCATTGCGTAGCAGGTCGCGCGACAGATTGTCGAGCCAGAGGCTTTGTCCGAGAGTAGTGATTTTTTGCGTGACATTCATGGGCAATCCTTTTTGTGTGATGGAGCAACCCGCATGAAGTTAGGAAAATGCTTTGTTGCTCAGTTTACTCATGGGTCGGCAGCAATACCTGACATCGAGTCCTACATTCCCGCAGACATGCAAGGTTTTTCATGTGCGCCTCGCCTTTCGTCGTCAGCGAGAGACGTCACAAGCAACGTAAAATCATGGGGATAATAAACATGCCCGCTCACCACGTCGTCAAGACCCGACGGTTCCGAAATGTACTACCCTTTCTAAGCGCCCGGTATAACAGCTTTTTTACCAGTGGCACGCCTTCTGCAATGTGCGCTATGTAACGTCACGAAAGGGAGAAAACTTCATGACTATCTTACACGGCCCCAGACTCAATTGTTTGCTCGCGGCAATTCCTGAAACGGAATACAGCCGGATCGCAGGCGACCTCGAGCCTGTATCCTTGCCGCGCACCACGGTGTTGTATGACTTCAACGATCACCTGGAATACATTTACTTTCCGGTCACGCTGACGGCTTCGCTTATCTGCTCCATGGAGGATGGCAGTTCCGTCGAGGTTTCGGAAGTAGGAAATGAAGGCGTACTGGATATATCGGTTTTGCTGGGTGGCGAGGGTGCACTGACGCAAGCCGTCGTGCAAACCGACGGCCATGCCTATCGCATGAGCACAATGCGTTTGCGTCGGGAATTATCCCGGGGCGGCACACTGCAACATGTCCTGATGCGCTATACCCAAACCCTGATCGCGCAGATGGCACAGACGACCGGGTGCGTCCGACGGCACTCAGTAGAACAACAACTATGTCGTTGCCTGCTGCTCAATTTCGACCGCACCCACTCCAGGAACCTGTCCATGACACAGGAGGCAATGGCCAATATGCTGGGTGTCCGACGTGAGAGCGTAAGCGAGGCCGCCACGCGCCTGCAGTCAGCCGGTTACATCAGCTACAAAAGAGGACATATCGAAGTCTTGAATCGTTCAGGCCTGGAAGACCAGGCCTGCGAATGCTATGACTTCGTCAAGAAAGAGTTCGATCGACTTCGCGCCGACCTCTTACCTTGCTGATAAAGTGGAAAAGAACCCATAGACTGCAAACCACTGGATTCCCGCATGCGCGGGAATGACGGGTGCGGATTGATCAGTACTGCGTGTCCGCCAGTTCACGCATGACCTCACTCAGGGACGCCTCGCGGTTGTCCACCAGGCACACCAGGTTGCCGAGACTGCACACCGTGGCATCCTTGCCATGCACGATCCATCCCTTCGGCGGGGTCCAGCCACGCACCTGGCTGAACATGGACAACTGGTCGGCATGACTCTGCAGAATGCGTCGATAGTCATGGGCGAACATGGCCAGTCCGGCCATATGCTGTTCTTCCAGGACGCCATGGCCTTCCACCAGGGCGCCATCATCGCGGAAATGGCACACTGCGCTCACACCATCGATCGCCAACAAACGTCGTATCATGATCGCCCCCTATACACCCAGGGCATCGTAGGCGGCCTGGTAGTCCGCTTCTTCGTTGCGCAGGATCACGCCACGATTGCCGCTGGAGACGGTGGACCAGTCGAAACCCACCAGTGTGAAACCCTCGATGGGATAGAAGCCCGCCTGGCCGGTTACCTTTTCCCAACCGCGCGCCTGCATGGTGGCGATGGAGATATTGGCGATACAAACATGGGAGACCAGGTCCAGGATATCCGGGGTAAGGGCGTTGCCCTCGGCGAGGCGGTGTTCGGTCAGTTCACCGCGGTCGGAAAATTCGAAGCTGGCGATGGCGCCGGGAAGTTTCATCAGTTCATCGAGGCTTTGCATGCAGGGTTCCTCTGTTTAATTATTTCAGAATCGCTGATCACTTCGTCATTCCGGCGCAGGCCGGCATCCATGTCACTGGTATACGTGGATTCCGGCATCTCTCGGAATGACATACAAAAAATCAGTGGTTCTTTGCCTTGTCGCGGGTATTATTTTACGGGCCAACATTCAGATCAGGTCTTCGGGTTCGCGCCCCAAATGCTTGTGCATCAGCCGCATCACTTCGTTCAGCGAGGTGGCGGTGTTGTCCAGAAAACAGAACACATTGGCCATGACGCACACGGTGAAGTGAGGCCCTCGCACGCTCCAGCCCGACGCCGGGTTGAAGGGACAGGGGTCCATGCCAAGCGCCAGGAAATGGGTCTGCATGTGGGCTGTGAGGTTGGTGGCACGACACATGATGGAGGCCATGCGTGCATGCTCCTCGCTCAGTTCACCCTTGCATTGAAATCGGTCACCCCGGTAGGAATATTCACCGGCCGCGATCACACCCGGCCTGGCAGCCAGTTCAGCCACAATACTCATCCTGCTCCTGCCCCCC